>Ga0315542_1000263_pt1 | contig 31905 bp, 27 predicted proteins | sample SalMarSW160120MG_FD_202541 | JGI IMG/M metagenome (GOLD analysis project Ga0315542, IMG submission 202541) | Salt marsh sediment microbial communities from the Plum Island Ecosystem LTER, Massachusetts, United States - Salt Marsh Sediment SW1601-20 ...
GCTGCTGGAGGAGGCGGGCTTCCCCAAGGGCGTGGTGGGACTGATCAACGGCGGCAAGGAGACCGTGGACGCCATCCTCGAGCACCCGGACGTCAAGGCCGTCTCGTTCGTGGGGTCCACGCCTGTCGCCAGGTACATCTACAGCCACGCCACGGCCAACGGCAAGCGCGCGCAGTGCCAGGGCGGCGCGAAGAACCCGGCCGTGGTGATGCCCGACGCCGACATGACCATGACCAGCCGCATCCTCACCGACTCGGTGTTCGGCTGCGCCGGCCAGCGGTGCCTCGCGACCTCCGTCACCATCACCGTCGGGGAGGCGCGTGGCGAGTTCACGGAGCGTATGGTCGCCAACGCCGGTGCCCGCAAGGTCGGATACGGCATGGACGACGGCGTCGAGATGGGGCCCGTCATCACCGCCGAATCGAAGCACCGCATCGAAGCGCTCGTCGACAAGGGCGTGCAGGAGGGCGCGAGGCTGCTGGTCGACGGTCGCGGGCGCGGAGTCGACGGCTTCGCCAACGGCTACTTCGTGCACCCGACCATCCTCGACGAGGTCGACCCACACGCAGAGCTAGCCCGCACCGAGGTCTTCGGCCCGGTGCTCTCGATGATGCACGCGGACTCGCTCGACGAGGCGATCGCCCTCGTCAACGACCGCGCCTACGGCAACCAGGCCTCCCTCTTCACGTCGTCGGGAGCGGCGGCGCGGAAGTTCCGCAACGAGGTCCGGGCCGGCAACATCGGCATCAACCTGGGCGTGGCCGCGCCGATGGCGTTCTTCCCCTTCAGCGGCTGGGGCGAGAGCTTCTTCGGTGACCTGCACGCGCAGGCGCGCCACGGCATCGAGTTCTACACGCAGACCAAGATCGTGATCGAGCGCTGGCCCGATCACTGGAGCCGCACGTTCTGAGCGCGTCCGCGCATCCCAGGGAGGGACGAGCGTGATCACCGAACCCCAGAGCCATGCCACAGAGGCGCTCCTGAAGCGTCAGGGCGACGTCATCTACCCGATCGTCAGCAAGATGCTGATGTACGGCGAGCACCCGCTGGCGGTAGAGCACGCCAAGGGGCTGCGAGTTTGGGACGTGGAGGGGCACGAGTACCTCGACTTCTTCGGGGGCATCCTCACCGTATCGGTGGGGCACTGCAACGACGAGGTCACGGAGGCGACCATCGAACAGCTCCGCAAGGTGCAGCACACCTCGTCGCTGTACCTCAACGAGATCACCATCCGCGTTGCCGAGAAGATCGCCCAGATCGCCCCGGGCCGTCTGTCCACCTCGTTCTTCACCTCGTCGGGCAGCGAGGCCAACGAGACGGCCATCATGACGGCCCGCATGTTCACCGGTCGCACGGACGTCATCACGCTTCGCCATGCCTACAGCGGCCGGACGCAGACGGCCATGAGCCTCACGGCCCACGCGTCCTGGCGCTCGGGGCACGTCTACGACGGCTACATCAAGCACGTGCGGAGTCCCTACACCTACCGGGCGCCGCTCGGGCTCGACGAGGACAAGCTCCTCGATCTGTGCGTGCAGGATCTGGAGGAGACGCTGGCGACGGTGACCGACGGCAAGATCGCCGCCTTCATGGCCGAGCCGATCCAGGGTGTCGGCGGCTTCATCGTCCTGCCCCGCGACTACTTCAAGCGCATCCTTCCGATCGTGCGCGAGGCGGGCGGCTTGCTCATCGTCGACGAGGTGCAGACGGGGTGGGGTCGTACCGGCGGGCACATGTGCGCGATCGAGCACTGGGGCGTCGAGCCCGACATCATGGTGTTCGCCAAGGGCATCGCGAACGGCTCTCCTGTCGGCGTCACCGTCACCACCCCCGAGATCGCCGCCGCCGTCGACAAGCTCACCATCGCCACCTTCGGAGGCAACCCGGTCAGCATGGCGGCGGCCCTGGCGACCATCGAGTACATCGAGAAGCACGATCTCGCGAAGAACGCCGCCGAGCAAGGGGCCCGCCTGAGGAAGCACCTCGACGCCTTGCAGGCGCGCTACCCGTTCATCGGCGAGGTGCGCGGCATGGGCCTCATGCAAGGGCTCGAGATCGTCGTCCCGGACGGGAGCAAGGCCCCCGACGCGGCTAAAGCGGGCGCCTTCGTCGGTGCCGCACGCGAGCACGGCTTGCTGCTGGGCAAGGGCGGTCTGTACGGCAACGCCATCCGCGTGGCGCCGCCCCTCACGGTAGGCGCAGCCGAGGTCGACGAGGCCGCGGAGCGCATGGGACACGCGCTGGCGGACGTGGCGTGAGTCCGAGCCACGCGCTGCACGCACGGGGAAGGAGGTCGGAGGTCCCCCGGCATCACCGTCTGCCGCCGTGGCCTGGCGGATGATTACACAGAACCGTGTAAGATAGTGCAGGACGGCGCCAGCACGACTCGACCGCAGCGGCGCCGCGGAGACGACGACACAGCGAGACCAGGCCGGCTCCCGGCCCGTTCCACGAAGGAGGACGCATGGCGCGCACCGTCAAGGGTGGCTTGATCCAGGCTTCGAACCCCATCCCGGGGGACGACGATCTCCACGCCATCAAGAAGGCGATGATCGAGAAGCACATCCCGATGATCGAGGAGGCCGGGCGCCAGGGCGTCCAGCTCCTGTGCCTGCAGGAGATCTTCTACGGCCCGTACTTCTGCCCCTCCCAGGACTCGAAGTGGTACGAGACCGCCGAATCGATCCCCGATGGCCCCACCACCCAGATGATGATGGAGCTCGCCAAGCAGTACGGCATGGTCATCGTCGTGCCCATCTACGAGGAGGAGATGACGGGCATCTACTACAACACCGCCTCCGTCATCGACGCCGACGGGCGCTACCTCGGCAAGTACCGCAAGACGCATATCCCGCAGGTCGCCGGCTTCTTCGAGAAGTTCTTCTTCCGTCCCGGAAACCTGGGGTACCCGGTGTTCGAGACCGCCGTGGGCAAGGTCGGCGTGTACATCTGCTACGATCGCCACTTCCCGGAAGGCGCCCGCGCGCTGGGCTTGAACGGCGCCGAGATCGTGCTCAACCCGTCCGCCACCGTGGCCGGCCTCTCGGAATACCTCTGGAAGCTCGAGCAACCCGCCCACGCCGTCGCCAACGGCTACTTCGTGGGAGCCATCAACCGCGTCGGGCACGAGAAGCCGTGGGACATCGGGGAGTTCTACGGGCAGTCCTACTTCGTCGACCCGCGAGGGCAGTTCGTCGCCGTAGGCAGCCGCGACAAGGACGAGCTGATCGTCGCCGACCTCGACATGGACATGATCCGCGAGGTGCGCGACCTGTGGCAGTTCTACCGCGACCGCCGGCCGGAGGCCTACGGCGAGCTGGTGGCGCCCTGACCAAGCGCCGTCGCGCTCTCGGCACGCGAATCTGTGCACCGACCCCGGAGCAAGGAGCCCTATGCGTGAGACCGCGCTGACGCTGGACCAGCTGCGTGACCGGTTCAGCGAAACGAACCCGCCGTACACCGCGCACGAAGCAGCCGTGGAGGCAGATCGCTGCCTGTACTGCTTCGACGCTCCGTGCATCCGCGCCTGCCCGACCGGCATCGACGTGCCCACCTTCATCCGCAAGATCGCCACCGGGAACGTGACGGGAGCGGCGACCACCATCCTGGAGTCCAACCTCATCGGACACTCCTGTGGCCGCGTGTGCCCGGTGGACGAGCTCTGCGTCGGCTCCTGCGTGCTGGGCGCCGAGCATCGCCCCATTGCCATCGGACGGCTCCAACGCTACGCTACCGATGCGCTCTACCAGAGCGGTCACATGCCCTTCGAGACGGCGCCGGAAGGCAGCAAGCGCGTGGCCGTGGTCGGCGCCGGCCCCGCCGGTCTGAGCTGTGCGGGCGAGCTGGCGAAACGCGGCATCGGCGCCACGGTGTTCGAGAAGCAGGAGCTGCCGGGCGGCCTGTCGACCTTCGGCATCGTCGTGCTGCGCGAGCCCATCCGGGTGTCGCTCGAGGAGGTCGAGTTCATCCGGCGCCTCGGCGCGGAGATCCGCACCGGCGTGCAGGTGGGCCAGGACGTGACGGCCGCGGAGTTGCTGTCGTCCTACGACGCCGTGTTCCTCGCCGCCGGCACGGGCTCGGTGCCGGACCTCGGCATCCCCGGCGAGGACCTGGACGGCGTGACGGAAGCGCTGTCGTTCATCGCCGAGACGAAGCTCGCCGAGAAGGACGGGATCGAGCGGCTGCTGGACCTGCCGGTGGGCAAGCGCGTGATCGTCATCGGCGCCGGCAACACCGCCATCGACGCCGCCACCGTCGCCAGGAGGCTCGGCGCGGAGTCGGTGACCATCGCCTACCGCCGCGGCGACAGCGACATGCCCGCCTACGACTTCGAGGTCGCCTTCGTCCGCAACGAGGGGGTGGACTTCCAGTTCCTGGCCCAGCCCGTCGAGGTGCTGGGCGAGGGCGGACGCGTCAGCGGCCTCCGCTGCCTGCGCATGGAGCTCGGCGATGTGGGCGCGGACGGACGGCGCAGCGCGACGCCGGTGCAGGGTAGCGAGTTCGTGCTGCCCTGCGACCAGGTCATCAAGGCGATCGGGCAGAGCAAGCTCGAGCCGCTGTTCCAGGCGTTCGGCGTGGACACCGAGCGCGGCTACGCGAGGGTCGACGAAGCGCTGCGCACCTCGAACCCGAAGGTCTTCGCCGGCGGCGACTGCGTACGGCTCAGCGGCCACGCGCTAACGGTGACGGCCGCCCAGGACGGCAAGATCGCCGCCAAGGCCATCGCCACGGCGCTGGGCGTGGTGCCGGCCGAGGGTGAGCTCCCCACCGGCGTCAGCCGCTCCGGCGCCGGCCGGGCGAGCAAGCAGCACAGCGGCGCCTTCCAGCCCCTACGCTCGGCCCCGCACGCCGTCGCGAAGGGGGGACACGATGGCTGACCTCACCTCCACCTTTGCCGGAATCACCAGTCCGAACCCGTACTGGCTCGCCTCGGCACCGCCGACCAACAGCGCCTACCAGGTCAACAAGGCCTTCGAGTACGGTTGGGGCGGCGCGGTGTGGAAGACGATCGGTGCACCGGTGCTCAACGCATGCAACCGGTACGGCGCCTTCGAGTACGGGACCCACAAGCTGCTGGCCATCAACAACGTCGAACTCATCAGCGATCGCCCGCTGGAAACGAACCTGCGGGAGATCCGCGAGGTCAAGGAGCTGTGGCCCGATCGCGCCGTGATCGTATCGGCCATGGTCGAGTCCACGCCCGAAGCGTGGCACGACATCGTCCAGCGCATCGAGGACACGGGCGCCGACGGCATCGAGCTCAACTACGGCTGCCCGCACGGCATGTCGGAGCGAGGCATGGGCTCGGCCGTCGGCCAGGTCCCGGAGTACTGCACGATGATCACCCGCTGGGTGGCCGAGGCCGCCTCCATCCCGGTCATCGTCAAGCTGACGCCCAACGTCACCGACATCGTGCCACCCGCACGTGCGGCCCTGGCCGGCGGGGCCGACGCCGTGTCGCTGATCAACACCATCAACTCGATCGTCGGCGTCGATCTCGACACCTTCGAGATCCGCCCGAACGTGGGCGGCAAGGGCGGGCACGGCGGCTTCGCCGGGCCGGCCGTCAAGCCGATCGCGCTGCACATGCTCTCGGCCGTGGCGGCCGATCCGGAGTTCGGCGAGGGTGGCCTCCCCATCTCGGGAATCGGCGGGGTGCAGACCTGGCGCGATGCGGCGGAGTTCCTGCTGCTGGGAGCGAGCAACGTCCAGGTGTGCACGGCGGTGATGCACTACGGCTTCCGCATCATCGAGGACCTCGTCGACGGACTCTCCAACTGGCTCGACGCCAAGGGAGCGGACTCGCTGGCGGACGTCATCGGGGCCTCGGTGCCGCGCATCTCGGCATTCGGCGACTTCGACCTGTCCTTCAAGAGCGTGGCGCGTATCGACGAGTCGAGCTGCATCCAGTGCAACCTCTGCTTCGTCGCCTGCGACGAGGGCGCCCACCAATGCATCGACCTCACCGTCGACGGCGCCCGCATCGACCCCGCCGCGCTGTCCTCCGATGCGAGGCCGCAGCCGCGGGTACGCGAAGAGGACTGCGTAGGGTGCGACCTCTGCTCCCTGGTCTGCCCCGTGGACGGCTGCATCACCATGGTGCCCGTCGAATCGGGGCGTCCGAGGGTCACCTGGAACGACCTGGTCCGTGACCGTTCGGACGTGACCACCGATTGGGACGCGATGATGGCGTACCGCAAGGAGACCGGGATCGACATCCACTGAGGCCGGCCGGGCACGGCCGGACCGGGACACGACGAGCTGGAGGATCACGACGTGAGCTTGCTGATCAAGAACGGCACCATCATCACCGCGGACGCGCGGACCACCGCCGACATCTACTGCGAGGGCGACACCATCACGCGCATCGGAACGAACCTCGACGCTCCCGCCGATGCCGAGGTCGTCGACGCCGCCGGGAAGTACGTCTTCCCGGGCTTCATCGACCCGCACGTGCACATCTACCTGCCCTTCATGGGCACGGTGACCAAGGACTCGCACACGGCCGGGAGCCAGGCGGCCCTGGTCGGCGGCACCACCACCTTCATCGAGATGATCGCGGGCGGCCCGACCCAGCCCGCCCTGGAGGCGTACGAGGAGTGGACGTCCAAGGCGGAGGGCAACAGCGCCTGCGACTACACCTTCCATCTCGGCGTCACGCACTTCAAGGACGACACCGCAGCACAGCTACGCCAGATCGTTGCCGATGGCACCACGTCGTTCAAGGTGTTCCTGGCCTACAAGGGCGCGCTCGACGTCAACGACGACGAGCTCTACCAGACGCTGGAGCTGGCGCGCGAGTTGGGCGTGGTGGTGACGGCGCACTGCGAGAACGCCGAGCTGGTGGCACGCCGGCAGCAGATGCTGCTGGGCCAGGGCAAGACCGGCCCGGCTTTCCACGAGCCGAGCCGGCCCGCCGCCGTGGAAGCGGAGGGCACCCACCACTTCGCCAGCTTCGTGGAGATGACGGGGGCGCACGGCTACGTGGTGCACCTCTCCAACGCAGCCTCCCTGGACGCCGCCCTCGCCGCCAAGCGCCGCGGGGCCTCGCTGGCGATCGAGGCCGTGATCCCCCATCTGATCCTCGACAAGAGCTACGCCGAGCGACCGGACTTCGAGGGTGCCAAGTACGTCATGTCGCCTCCGCTGCGCACCAAGGCCGACCAGGCCGCACTGTGGCGGGCGCTGGAGCATGGCCTCATCGACACCGTCGGCACCGACCACGCACCGTTCGACTTCCACGGCCAGAAGGACATGGGCAAGGGCGACTTCACCAAGATCCCGAACGGCATCCCGGCCATCGAGGACCGCGTCAACCTCCTCTACACCTACGGCGTGAGTCGCGGCAACCTCGACATCCACCGCTTCGTCAGCGCAGCCTCGACGCGCGCCGCCAAGATCTTCGGCCTGTTCCCCCGCAAGGGCACCATCGCCGTCGGCAGCGACGCCGACCTGGTGGTCTACGACCCCTCGTACCGGGGAACGCTGAGCGCCGCCGGCCAGACCATGATCGTCGACTACAACGGCTTCGAGGGCATGGAGATCGACGGGCGCCCGAGCGTCGTCACGGTGCGGGGGAAGGTGGCCGTCAGGGACGGTGCCTTCGTCGGTGATCCGAAGCGCGGCCGGATGCTCAAGCGGCCCACGCTCCACGGTTGAGTCCGGCGGCGCCGGACCCAGAGGAGGAAGCAACCTTGTCGAGCCGATCACACCCCCTCCGCCTCGGACGGCAGGCGACCGAAGCGGATAGCCGCCGCCCGGCCTCGGCTGCCGCGACCGCCCGGCCCGCGGCGGCCGAGGGTGGCGAGGGGGCGGCCTCTCCGCGAACCGTGAAGCCCGCGCAAGCGGAGGGGGCGGGATCGCCGTTGGTCATCCGGGCCGAGAAGGTGTGCAAGACCTACCGTCTTCGAGGCTCGGAGGCGGTGGCTTTGCAGGACGCCGATCTCGAGGTGTACCAGGGCGAGTTCGTGAGCCTCATCGGCCCATCGGGTTGCGGCAAGACCACGCTTCTGCGGCTCGTGGCCGACCTCATCGAGCCTACGTCCGGCTCGCTCGAGGTCGCAGGCAAGAGCGCGACCGAAGCCCGGGAGTCGCGCGAGTACGGCTTCGTGTTCCAGGCGCCGGTGCTCTACCACTGGCGCAGCGTGCTCGCCAACGTCACGCTCCCGCTCGAGATCATGGGCTTCCCGCGCTCGGAGCGGCGCGAGCGCGCCTCCGCCCTTCTGGCCATGGTCGGCCTGGAGGGCTTCCACCGCCAGTATCCGTGGCAACTCTCGGGGGGGATGCAGCAGCGCGTCTCCATCGCCAGGGCCCTGGCGTTCGATCCCCGGCTCCTGCTGATGGACGAGCCCTTCGGTGCGCTCGACGAGATCACCCGCGAGACCATGAACCACGAGCTGCTGCGCATCTGGGGTCAGACCGGCAAGACCGTGCTGTTCGTGACGCATTCCATCGCCGAGGCCGTGTTCCTGTCGTCCCGCATCGTCGTCATGACGGCCCGGCCCGGGCGCATCCAGTCGATCATCGACGTCGACCTCCCCTATCCCCGCTCTGCCGGGACTCGCGAGTCCGAACGCTTCTTCCAGTTGACCACCCAGGTGCGTGAGGCCCTGCGCCTGGGCCAGGATGGCACGCATGGCGCGCACGCCCGGGCCGGCGAGCCCGGTTCCGCTCCGGACGAGGGCGCCGGAACGTCATGAGCTGGCTACGTCGCAGCTGGCCGGTCGTCGCCGTCATGCTGGCGACGGTGGCCCTGGGATACCCCGTGGCGCTGCTCTTCGGTCTTCCACTGGCGCGCCAGCGCATGCACGACCTCAGCAACTGGGTCACCGCGACGGTCAGTGCGGCGCCCGTAGCCGTGGTGCCGAACGGCAGCAACGGCAGCCTGACCTTCGACCACGCCCCCGCGCACGGCGTGCTGGTGCGCAACGGGGCGCCGGTGGCCGCCCGCTACCGGATGAGCGGGTCCACCGTGAGCCTCGAGACCCCGCTCGCGCGCCCAGCGGTGCGACTGGGCGCGGCGCTCGAGGGTCCGCTCGACCCGTCCGGGCTTCTCTACCGACTGCCTCCCGGAGCCGACGCGCAAACGCCTCTGTACGTCGGCGGCAAGCTGCTGCGCGCGGGCGCGGACGCTGCCATCGAGCGCGCCGACGGCCGCGCCACCACCTTCACCTTCCACGCCGCGTCGGGGCCGGTCGCGGTCGGTGACCGCGTGCTGGTGGCAGGCCGCGACTACCGGGCCAAGGGCGACACCGTCACCTTCACGCAGCCACCCGATTTCAACGTCGACGTGCGCCGCATCACCGGCGCCTACGCGGTGCTCGATCCGGCCAAGGGCATCATCGCCCTCGCCCACCCCAGCGCCGCGCCACCCCGGGTCGGCCAGGACGAGGTGCGCCTCGCCGAACGGCTCACCGGCGCGGTCGACGGCCGAAACCGTACGTTCGCCTTCGCACACGCCCCCGTGGTCGAGACCGATTCCGCACGTCAGGTGTACGTCGACGGCCGGCCCCTGTCCTCGACCCCGCAGCGACCCAAGGAGCGCGTCGACGGCAAGCGCACGCGTTTCACGTTCACCTCCACCTCGGGACTGGTGACCGTCGATGGAACGTTGATGACGCCCGGCAGCCAGTACACGCGGGATGGCCCGGTCGTCACCTTCTCCGCGCCGCCGCGGCGCAACGCGGAGGTGCGGCAGTACCGCGACTATCTCGTGAGCAACGTCCACAAGGGCACCATCCTGCTGGCGGCGGCACCGAAGCCCGGCAGCGTGGTGTGGGCCGCCCACTACTCCTACTACGCCCGGCCCGAGTGCGGCACCACCGTGATGCAGTGCTTCTACAGCATGCCGCAACACCCGGTGCCCTTCCCCAACTGGATCGCCGCGCAGGTGATCCCCTACTTCACCCAGTACCCCATCACGGACCCTCGGAACATCGTGCGCGGCGTGCTCTACACCACCGCGGGCACGGTATCTGCGCTGCTGCTGGGCGCTGCGTTCGGGGTCCTGCTTGCCGTGTTGTTCGTGTTCCTGCGGCCGCTCGAGCAGGCGCTCCTGCCCTGGGTAATCGCCTCCCAGACGGTGCCGATCATCGCGTTGGTGCCGGTCCTGCTGCTCATCCTCGGCAACTTCGGCATCACCGTGCAAACGAGCCTCATCCCCACCGCCCTGATCGGCGCCTACATCGCCTTCTTCCCGGTCACGGTGGGCACGGTCACCGGCTTGCGCTCGGTCGACCCGCTGGCGCTCGATCTCATGAAGAGCTACGCCGCCAACCCGTTCCAGGTCTTCGTGAAGGTGCGCTTCCCGGCGGCGGTCCCGTTCCTGTTCACCAGCCTCAAGCTCGGCACCGCCGCCGCCCTGGTCGGCGCCCTGGTCGCCGAGACGGAGTCCAACAATCGCAGCGGCCTCGGCTACGACATCATCGGGCAGGTACAAGCCGGCAACGTTTCCGACCTGTGGATCCTGCTGCTGATCTCCGCTGCGCTCGGCATCGGGCTGGTGGCCCTGATCGGGCTGGTGCAGCGCTTCAGTGCGCCCTGGGACCGGCCGTGACGGCAAGCGTGCGTCGCGTCCTGGTGGGTACCCGCAACCGCCGCCCCACCTGGCCGGCCGTCGCCGGGCTGGTGCTGGCGCTGGTCGGTGGGTTCGGTCCGCTGACGGCCGGCGGTCCGGACACGCTGACGCGCCTCGGAGCGTGGCCGGTCATCGTGTGGCTCGTCGCGGTCGCGCTGGCCTTCGACGGTCGCCTATCGACCACCTCCGCCCTGGCTCCGGTCGCGCTGTTCGGCGCCTTCCTCAGCCTGCTCGGTCAGCGCGCGCTGGCCGGCCCCGGCGCCTGGGGATACTGGGCTGGATTCTGGGGCTTCGTGCTGGCCTCCCTGGTGGCCCTCGGGCGCGTGAGCCTCACCCTGCTGGGCCCCCAGGCTCCGCTCTCCCAAAAGCGTCTGCAGCGCATCCTGCCGGTGGCCATGGTGCCCCTGGTCGTGCTGTTGCTCTGGGAGGGGCTGGTGGTGGGGTACCGGGTACCGATCGGCATCTTCCCGCGGGTGTCGGACATCTTCACCGCCTTGATCACCTCCTGGCCCGTGCTGCTCCAGGACAGCTACGTCACCTTCGTGAAGGAGGTCCTTCTCGGCTTCGCCGTCGGCCTCGCCACCGGCTACCTGGCGGGCGTCGCGGTCGCCTCGAGCGGCTTCCTGCGACGGGGCTTCCTGCCGCTCGCCACCGCCTTCGGGGCGGTGCCGATCGTGGGCCTGGCCCCGGTGCTCGGACGGGCCTTCGGCGTCGATTGGCAGTCGAAGGCTGCCGTCGTCGTCATCGTCACCTTCTTCCCGGTCGTGCTCAACACCGTCCAGGGGCTCACGCGCGTGGATTCCCTGCAACTGGAGCTTCTCCATGCCTATGCGGCGACGCCCTGGCAGGTCTTCCGGGCGCTGCGCTTCCCGAACTCGCTGCCCTTCGTCTTCAACGCCCTGAAGATCTCGGCCGTCCTCTCCATCGTCAGCGTCATCGTCGCCGAGTTCCTCATCCCCGGGCCGCCGAACGGGCTGGGCCAGAGGATCAGCCTGTCGGCCCACCGCGGCGCCTTCGATCTGGTGTTTGCCGCCATCCTGGTCTCGAGCGTCATCTCGATGCTGCTCTACGGGAGCATCATGCTGATCGAGCGTCTCACGACATCGTGGCACCCGTCGTCCAGGGGAGCGTGACATGGGACCCTGACGAGCGACCAGCGCCTGCGGTGCCGGCCTTCTTCAGCGCTTCACGCTCCGGTACCCGCCGCTGGACTCCCTTCGCTTCCCCGTGAAGCCCTCGGCCGTACTTCGGTCGCCAACCGCCCCGGACCCGACCGTTCCCAAGTGGAGGAGGAGACATGAGACGATCCCGCCGCGCAGCCCTCACCCTGCTCGCGCTCGCGCTTCTCGCCCTGCCCTTCGGCATGGCGCAGAACCTGATCAAGATCAACTTCCAGTCGAAGTGGTTCCCCCAGGCCCAGTTCGCCGGCTACTTCGTGGCGCAGGACAAGGGCTTCTACGCCCAGGAAGGCCTCGACGTCAACATCCTGAGCGGCGGCAACGTCAACCCGACCGTCCAGGTGGCCTCCGGCAATGCGGACTTCGGCACCGACTGGGTGGCGAACATGCTGACGCAGCGCGAGAAGGGGCTCGACGTCGTCACCATCGCCCAGATCTTCCAGAACTCCGGCTACCGGCTGGTGGCGCTGAAGAGCTCGGGCATCACGAGCATCCAGGATCTCGCGGGCAAGACCGTGGGCGTCTGGGGCTTCGGCAACGAGTTCGCTGCGGAGGCCGTGTTCGCCGCGGCCGGCTTCACCTCGAACCTCGATCCCACGGTCAAGAACCCGGACATCAAGACCGTGGTCTACGCCTTCGACCCCTCGCTGGTGTTTCCGAACAAGGTCGACGTCGCCAGCGCGATGACCTACAACGAGCTCGACCAGATCGTAGGGCTCGGTTACCCGCTCAGCGACCTGGTGATCCTCAACCCCGCCAGCGTCGGGGCGAACCTCCTCGAGGACAACATCTTCACCACCCCCAAGCTTCTCAACAGCACCGATTTCAAGGGCTCGGGACTCACCGGCATGCAGGTCGCCGAGCGCTTCCTGCGCGCCAGCATCAAGGGGTGGCAGTACGCCATCGACCACCAGAAGGAAGCGGTCGACATCGTGCTCAAGCACTGCGGCGACACCTGCGCCGGCTCCGGCACGAGGCAGAGCCCGCTCATCCACCAGACCTGGCAGATGGCCCAGGTGGCCAAGCTCGTCCAGCCCACCCCCGACACCAAGATCGGGCACCTCGACAAGGCCGCCTTCGACCACTCGGTAGCCCTGCTGGTCAAGGTCGGACTCCTCAAGCACACCGTGAGCTTCGCCGACGCCGTGGACACCCGCGTGTACGACGCCATCTCGAAGTAGCGCAACGGGCAACCCGATTGCGGCCGGCCACCGACGTGGCCGGCCGCAATCTCGTCCAAGGTCCCTAGGGGCCCGGCATGCCGGCCGCGCGGCGACCATGACGGTTGTCACCTCCATGGCCTGACACCCTTCACTACGGGGTCGCGTCCGCCGGCGCCATACTCACAGCCAAGGAGGTCCGCCCCTTGACTGCATCGACTCCTGTCGCAGCTTCCGCGCCAAGCCCTCACGGCATCCGCCCACCACCGCCCGAACGTGTCGTGGCCGAGCTCTCCGGCGTGCGCAAGAGCTACGGTGCCGTGCAAGCCTTGCGCGACGTCGACCTTCAGGTGCGTGCCGGAGAGGTACTGGCGCTGCTCGGGCCCAACGGGGCCGGCAAGACCACCTCGGTGGGGCTGCTGCTTGGGCTGCTGAAGCCGACGGCCGGCAAGGTGACGCTCTTCGGCGGCGACCCGACGAGCACCGACGCCAAGGTGCGCGTCGGCGCGATGCTGCAGATCTCGGGTGTGCCCGCGACCCTCCGGGTGCGCGAGCACCTGGAGCTCTTCGCCAGCTACTACCCGGCGGCGATGCCTCTGGAGCGTGCGCTGGAGCTCGCCGACCTCGCCGACGTCGCGGATCGCCCGTACGGCAGGCTCTCCGGGGGCCAGAAGCAGCGGGTGCACTTCGCGCTGGCGCTGATCGGCAACCCCGACCTGCTCTTCCTCGACGAGCCGACCACCGGCATGGACGTGGCCACCCGACGCGCCTTCTGGGATCAGGTGCGCGACTTCATCGGCTCCGGACGCACCGTCGTGCTCACCACCCACTACCTCGAAGAAGCCGACGCGCTGGCCGACCGCATCGTCGTGGTCGACCACGGCCAGATCATCGCCGAGGGCACGCCGGCAGAGATCAAGTCGCGCACCGCCGGCCGCAGGGTCCACGCCGTCACCCGCTTGAGCACCGAGGCCATCGGCGCGTTCGAAGGCGTGGTCTCGGTCGAGCGCAGCGGCGCCGCCGTCGAGATCCTCACGAGCAGGGCCGAAGGCGTGGTGCTCGAGCTCCTGCGGCGCGACCCCGGCCTGCACGACCTGGAGGTTGGCGGCGCCGGCCTCGAGGACGCCTTCCTCGCCCTGACCCGGCGCGACGCCCTCACCTGATTCGTACCGCGCACGACCCGTTCCGGAGGACCCCCATGGCCGCCATCACGAACCCACCCAGGCGCAACCTGCCGCGCCTGTACCTGCTCGAAGCCAAGTACGAGTTCCTCAAGCTGTGGCGTCTGCGCGCCTTCAGCCTGTCCACGCTGGTGTTCCCGGTGATGTTCTACCTGATCTTCGGGGGCAGCTTCGGGAGCTTCCACACGCAGGGCGTGCGCGTGGCCGCCTACCTGATGGCGAGCTACGCCGCGGTCGGCGTGATCAACGCCGCCCTGTTCGCGTTCGGTGCCGGTGTGGCCGGCGAGCGCGGGCAGGGCTGGATGATGCTCAAGCGCGTCTCCCCCATGCCCACCACAGCCATCTTCACCGCCAAGACGCTGATGGCCGTGATGTTCTCGGTGCTGGTGCTGATCGCTCTCACGATCACCGCCTTCCTGATGCAGGGCGTCCGCCTCCCCGTCGGCGAGTGGTTGGCGCTGTCGGGAACCCTGGCGGCCGGCGTCATCCCCTTCGCGGCGCTGGGCCTGGCCTTCGGCTACGCGCTCGGACCCAACTCGGCCGCCACCGTCCTCAACCTCGTCAACCTTCCGATGACCTTCGTGTCCGGCCTGTACATGCCCATCACCCAGTTCCCGATCTTCGTGCAGCACATCGCCCCGTACCTCCCCGCCTACCACTTCGCGCAGCTCGCCCTGGCGGCGATCGGCGCCCACCCGATCGGGACGGTGTCCCACCACCTGATGGCGCTGGCGGGCTTCACGGCGGTGTTCCTGGTCGTCGCGGTCCGGGCCTACCGGCGCGACGAGGGGAGGACCTACGGTTGACGCGACCCGTCTCCGGCGAGCCATCAGCGACGGCCCGTTCTCCCGCACGCGCGCGGGCGGCCACGCAACCTCGCCCTGCTCGTCGGGGTGCACGCCCTACCGCGTAGGATGGACGCGATGACACGGAAGCGTCCCGCGTGGCGGTCCTCGCTGGTCTACCTCGCCTACCTGGTCTTCCTGATCTTCCAGCCGATCTTCGACAGCTCCACCACGACGCTGACCTGGCTCGCCACGGGCGTCATGGTGCTCGCCTTCGTCCCCCTCTACTTCTGGACCTTCGCGCGGCTGAGGACCGAGCCGTACCTCTGGAGCCGGGAGCGGCATCGGCCGGGCGCCGTGGTCGGCATCCTGGCCATGGTGGCGCTGGGCGTGGCGAGCATCCCGGTCAACAGCGGCGCCACCACCTTCCTCATCTACGCCGGCGCCGCCAGCGGCGGCCTGGAGCCGCGCCGCCGCGCCTTCACCATCATCGGCCTGGTGATGAGCATCGCGGTCGCCGCCATGTTCCTGTCGCGCATCCCCTTCCCGTACGTGCTGGCGCCCTTCGCTCCCGCCCTGCTTCTCATCCCCATGTTCGGCATCACGACGGTCTTCGAGCGCGAGCGGGTACGGGCCAACGCACGCCTGGCCATGGCCCAGGACGAGATCGAGCGGCTGGCCGCGATCGCCGAGCGGGAACGCATCGCGCGCGACCTGCACGACCTGCTGGGCCACACCCTGTCCACCATCACGCTCAAGGCGGAGCTCGCGGAGCGGCTGGCCGGCCCCGAGCCGGAACGCGCGGCCGCCGAGATGCGTGACGTGGAACGGATCTCGCGCGACGCGCTGACGGAGGTCCGCAGCGCCGTCTCCGGCTTCCGCGCACGCGGGCTGCAGGGAGAGCTGGCCAACGTCAAGCTGGCTCTGGAGGCCGGCGGGGTGGCGTTCGACTACTACGCCGAGCCGCTCGAGCTGCCCCCGGAGCGCGAGAGCGCGCTCGCGCTGGCACTGCGCGAGGCCGTCACCAACGTGCTTCGCCACGCCGAGGCGCGGCGCTGCCGGGTGCGCGTGGCGCGCCTCGGCGACTTCGCCGAACTGACCGTCGAAGACGACGGCGTCGGAGGCGCCTCCATCGTGGGCGGCCTGGCCGGCATGCAGGCGCGCCTTCAGGCACTCGGGGGCACCTTGCAGGTGATGGACGACCGCGGCACCCGGCTGCGCGTGGCGCTGCCGCTGGAGGGAAGTCCGGCCCGCTCCGAGCCGACGATGGGGGAGCTCGGCCGCGGAGGGCTGCCGACGGCATGAGCACCGGTCCGGGGCAACCGGCGTGATCCGCGCCGTGCTGGCCGAGGACCAGGCCATGGTCCTGGGCGCCCTGGCCGCGCTGCTGGAGCTGCAAGGCGACATCGAGGTCGTGGCGCAGGCGCCCGATGGCCGGGCGGCCCTGGAAGCGACGGTGGAGCTGGAGCCGGACGTCCTGGTGGCCGACATCGAGATGCCGCACATGACCGGGCTCGAGCTCGCTGCCGCCGTGCGCGAGCGCGGGCTCTCGGTGCGGGTCATCATCCTCACCACCTTCGCGCGCGCGGGCTACCTGCGACGTGCGCTCGACGCCGGCGCCAGCGGCTACCTTCTCAAGGACGCGCCGGCCGGCGACCTGGCCGCCGCCATCCGGCGCGTGCACGCCGGTGGCCGCGCCATCGACCCGGAGCTGGCCGCGGAGGCCTGGAGCGAGCCCGACCCGCTCACCGACCGGGAGCGCCAGGTTCTCCGGCTGGCGGGGCTGGGGCTGGCGGGGCCCGCCATCGCCGCCGAGCTCGGGCTGTCCGAGGGCACGGTGCGCAACTACCTCTCCGAGGCGATCAGCAAGCTCGGCGCCAGCAACCGCGTGGAGGCCGCGCGCATCGCCCGCGATCGCGGCTGGCTGTAGCGTCCCCGGCCGGACCGTCCGCGAGCACCGCCGTGCCGCACGGCGTCGGGTAGGCTAGACCCGGCGCGGCCCCGCCTGCGCGCACGCGCGGCCCCCAGGGCCGGGAAGGAGTCCGCTGTGGAGCTCAGCCTCGTTCCCATCGACAAGCCGGAAGCCCTCAACTTCGTGCTGGGCCAGACCCATTTCATCAAGACCGTGGAGGACATCCACGAGACGCTGGTGACGTCGGTGCCCGGCATCGCCTTCGGCCTGGCCTTCTGCGAGGCGTCGGGGGCGCGGCTGGTGCGCCTCAGCGGCACTGACGACGGGCTCATCGAGCTGGCGAGCCGCAACGCGCAGGCCATCGGCGCCGGCCACAGCTTCCTGCTCTTCCTGGGCGAGGGCTTCTACCCCATCAACGTGCTCAACGCGCTGAAGGCCGTCCCGGAGGTGTGCCGCATCTTCTGCGCCACCGCCAACCCCACCCAGGTGATCGTGGCGGAGAGCGAGCAAGGGCGCGGCATCCTCGGCGTCATCGACGGCGAGCCGCCGCTCGGCGTCGAGCAGGAGAAGGACGTGGCCTGGCGCAAGGGGCTGCTGCGGCAGATCGGCTACAAGCTCTGAGCGGGCCCGCCACGGCCCGACGGCAGGGCGGTGCGCCGCCCTGCGGCCCGAGCCGGGGTCCGGCCCGACGGGAGGCGTCATGAGGATCGGCATCCTCTCCGACATCCACGATCACGTCTGGAACCTGCGGGCGGCGCTGTCCGCCCTGCAGGAGGTCGACACCCTGCTGGTGGCGGGCGACCTCTGCTCGCCGTTCGTGATCCCCATCCTGGCCGACGGCTTCACCCGCGGACGGATCCACATCGTGTTCGGCAACAACGACGGCGACCGCTTCCGGATGACGGTGGTGGCGCAGGCGTTCGACCATGTCGAGCTCCACGGGGAGGTCTACCGCGGCCGATTGGACGGGCGCGAGCTGGCGATGACCCACTTCCCCTCCCTGGCCGAGTCGATGGATGCGTCGCGCATCCGCCTGATCGTCTACGGCCACGACCACCGCTACCACGTCGAGCGCACCGGATCGGGTGCGGACGGCGGCTGGCGGCTCAACCCCGGCACGCTGCTCGGTTACGACCCGCTGTCGGGCGAGGACGTGCCCGCCACCTTCCTGGTGCTCGATACCGACGAGGACCGCGTGGAGGGCTACCGGGTGACGGGCGGCGGGGCGGAAGGCCGCCAGGTCGTCCCCTACGCTGCGTAACGTCATGGGCCTGCGGGGCGGACCCTGCGATGCGGGCCCACCCCGCCTGCTCCGTTGCGAAAGCGCCGTCCGCTAACGGTCGATGGTGATCTGCCCGAGCCCGCCCTCGACGTTCAAATCGACCCGGTCGGTGGCGCTGGCGTAGCCAGGGGTCTCGTAGACGTCCCCGCTGCGCGCGAACGTGCCGTTGACGCGCACCGACCCGAGCCCCGCCTTCACCGTCACGCGTGCGGCCATGGCCGACGGGATGGTGATGTGAGTGGCTCCCACACCGGCCTTGAAGTCCGCTCGGTAGACGCCGCGCTCGGGCAGGGTCGCGTTCACTTCACCGACGCCCGCCTGCATCTGGAGGCTGGACAGCTGGAGCGACCGCAGCTCGAGCCGCGCCGTTCCCACGCCGGTGGTGATGTCGAGCGCGATCGGCACGGAACGCGTCAGCTGCAGGTCCCAGGTGCGCCGGTCGCCGCCTCGGAGGTTGACGCTCGGACCCTGCTGGCTGGCCAGCCGCAGCACCGCGGTGTCGCCCCGGCGGTCGAGCTCGTTCACGAGCGTCTCGCCGCGACCCGTCTGGATGGCGCCCTTCACCAGGTCGCCCCCCGAAGCGAGGTCGCCCAGACGCAGGGTCCCCACGCCGGTCTTGAGGGTGACGTCGGCGGCGCGGGCACCGGACAGGGGCTGGACGATGGCGTGACTCTCGGCCGGGTTCCCTCCGAACACACCCCGGGGGCCGCCGCCGTCGTACACGTAGAGCAGCGCCCCCACCACGATGGCCGCTCCCCAGATCCCGACCCGGTAGCGGCCCCGGCTGAGCATGTCGGCGCCGATCGCCACGAGCAGGATCGGCCACAGGGATCCGAGGCGGATCAGCGTGAACCAGTCGAACCACCCGAAGTTGGCCAGAAGGATGAGCACGCCGACAATGATCAGAACGATCGCCAGGCCCGCTCCCCTCGGCCGTCTTTCCCTCTCGCGAGTCATCGTGGACCCTCCTTACCTGCAGACTCTAGCGCCGGCCCATGCGCGTGCGCGTCCTCCTTTCGGAGGACGTGGCGCTGCGGAGCCCGCGCTAGCATGACCGCGTGGAGGGCGCGTAGCGAGCGCCCGGTACGGGAGGTTTCCATGGATGGGGAACGACGGGAGTTCGAGGTCCACGGCTTCGACGCCGTGGAGCTGCGCTGGTTCGGCGACCTCATCGTGACGCAGGGTGAGGGCGAGAGCCTGGTCGTCGAGGGCGACCCCGAGCTGCTTGAGAAGCTCAGCGCGCACGTGGAGGATGGCACGCTGATCCTGGAGATCGGCCAGGACTGGCTCGAGCGCCTGGTGGAGGGCCTTCGCTTCATCGGCCGCCGCCCGCTGACCTACCGCATCGGCGTGGAGAAGCTCCGGCGGATCGCGGTGTCGGGGCGCGGGTCCATTCGCTCCGAGCAGCTGCGTGCCGACGAGCTGGCGCTCGGGGTGAGCGGCCAGGGCAACGTCCGCATCCACGATCTGCAGGCGCACGCGGTGCGCATGAGGATCAGCGGCCGGGGCGAGATCGAGCTGCAGGGCAGCGCGGACGAGGCGCGCCTCGAGATCGCCGGCTCCGGCGAGGTGGAGCTGTCCGGCCTGACGACGAAGCGCGCCGAGGTGCGCATCGGTGGGCACGGCGAAGCGGAGCTCCGCGTCAGCGAGGCACTCGACGTGAGCATCTCGGGCTACGGCCGCGTGACCTACCACGGCGATCCCAAGCTCACGCAGTCGATCGCGGGCGCCGGCAGCGTGCGGCGGCTGGGCGACTGACGCCGGCGCCCGCGGCTCTAGTCGCGGGTGGTGCCGTAGCCGGCGGCCTGCCAGGCGAGGATGCCGCCTCGCACGTCGCGGATGTCTTTCTTGCCGGCCTTCGCCAGGATCTCGCTGGCCTGCTTGGAGCGGTTGCCCGAGTGGCAGTACACGTAGACCGGCTGATCGGTCGGCACCTCGTCGAGGCGCGAGGGCAGCTCGGAGAGCGGTAGCAGCCTGGCCCCGGCGATGTGACCGGCCGCGTACTCCGAGGGGGTCCGCACGTCCAGCACGATACGGTTCGGTTCGCTGGCGGCGTTGAGGTCCTGAACGCTGACGGTCTTGAAGCCGGGTCCACAGGCGGTGAGGGTGAGGAGCAGCGCCGTGAGGGCGGCGAGCGGCGCGATGCGGCGAGCGAGACCGGGCGCGACTCGAGGCCTGCCTCGGGGAGCGAGCGATCGGTTCATGAATTCCCTCCTGATGCACGACGCCGTCGGGCGCCGGCGGTGTGGCCAACGGGCGCTGCCGTGGACGCTGCCGTGGGCGGCGGCGGTTCCCGCTCCGCGGCGACCTCGAGCTCGGCGCCGAGCGCCGTCAGCGCGTGCGCCACGCTGAGGTGCCGAACCCGGTCGGCGTGACGCTCGGTGAAGCCGGCGCGAGCGAGCCCATCGCGCACCGGCCCCTTCACTCCGGCCAGGTGCAGCGCGATCCCGGCGCGGTCCCAGGCCTGAAGCAGTCGCTCGAGTGCTTCCAACGCCACCGCATCCACGTCGTTGACGGCCGAGCAGTCGAGGACCACGGCGCGCACCGCCTCCCCGTCCTCCTGGCTGCGCCGCCGCACGGCGTCCTCGAGCCAGCTCTCCAGGAACGCCATGTTGGCGAAGTACAGGGCGGCATCGGGACGCGCCACCAGGACGCCGTGGTAGCGCCGGGCGGCAGCGAAGCGCCGGACGTTGCGGAACACCCCGCCATCCTCCAGCCAGCCGAGCTCGGCCACGTGAGGGTAGGCGCTGCGCGCCACGTACACCAGCAGTGAGAAGGCCACCCCCACCAGAATGCCGACCTCGACGCCGATCAGAAGCGTGGTCGCAGCCGTGACGACGAGCGTCCATCCGTCGGCGGGCCGCACCCTGAACAGCCGAGCGGGCTCGCGAAGGTCGATGAGCCCGATCACCGCCACGAACACGATCGCGCCGAGCACGGCGCGGGGCAGGAAGGTGAACAGCGGCGTCAGCGCCACCAGCGTGAGCACCAGCAGCGCGGCGCGCACCACCGAGGCGAGCTGCGTGCGCGCCCCCGCCTCGTAGTTGACGGCCGAGCGCCCGAAGCCGCCGCCGAGTGGATAGCCGCGGACCACGCCGGAGACGAGGTTGGCGAGGCCGAGCCCGATGAGCTCGCGGTTGGCGTCGACCTGGTAGCGCTCGCGCGCGGCGATCGAGCGTCCCACCGCGATGGCCTCCATGAAGCCGACGAAGGCGAGCGCCATGGCGCCGGGGATCAGCGTGGGCAGGACGCCGGGGTCGATCGCAGGTAGCGCCGGCAGCGGCAAGCCGCGCGGCACGTGGCCGACCACGGCCACGCCGGCGGCCTCGAGGTGCAGCGCCGCCACCGCGATCGTGCCGAGCACGACCGCCACCAGCGGGCCCGGCAGCGCCCGCACGCGCCAACGCTTGAGCGCCAGCAGCAGCAGCACGCTGCCCACCCCGACCGCGAGGGTGGGAAGGTTGGTCTCACGCAGGTGGGGCAACAGGCCACGGACCAACCCGATCAAGCCCGAGCCGGCGCCGGCGTGCACCCCGAGCAGGTCCTTGAGCTGGTTGACCGCGATGATGACCGCCGCCCCCGAGGTGAAGCCGTTGATGACCGCGCTGGACAGGAAGTTGGTGACGAAGCCGGCGCGCAGCGCTCCGAGCAGGAGCTGGACCAGGCCCGCCATCAGCGCCAGCGCGCCCGCGAAGACCACGAACGAGGCGCTGCCGGGAGGGGCCAGTCGCGACACCGTGGCCAGTGTCAGCAACGCCGTCAGAGCCGAGGGCCCCACCGCGAGCTGGCGCGACGACCCGAACAGCACGTAGGCCAGCACCGGGATCGCCGAGGCGTAGAGTCCCGCCACCGGCGGCATGCCGGCGAGCATGGCGTAGGCCATGCCCTGCGGCACCAGCATCACCGCCACCACGATGCCGGCAATGACGTCGCCGGCCAGATCGCGGCGGCGGTAGCGCCGCAACCAGCCCCATGCCGGCAGCCAGCGCTCGAGCGTAGGGGCCCGCTCGGCGCCGGCGTGCGGCTGCGGGATCGGGGAGGGGCTCAATGACGGCTCGGAGGACGCTTCAGCAACGACGGGCTAGGCCGAGCGGGTCGGCTGAGCTTCGCCGGGCTTGTGGAGCGGCTTGCCACGCGCCACCCAGAGGTAGGTGCCGCCGACGAGGTTGGCGACCTTCTGGAAGCCAGCACGCGCCGTCAGGTACTGGGCCGCCATGGCGGAGCGGCTGCCGCTGGCGCACACCAGCACCAGCGGCTCGCGGAGCTCTTCGATGCGTCCGACCAGCTCGTCGAGCGGGATGTTGACGGCGCCCGGCACGTGGCCGGCTCCGAACTCCCACGTCTCGCGGACGTCTACGAGCTGGGCGCCCTGGTCCAACCAGGCGGCGAGGTCGTCGGGATAGATCTCATCGAACATGCTAGGCACCTCCGGTAGCGGCAGCCGCAGCGGGCTGCGTGGACGGCGAGGGGGTCTGGGTCTTCTGGCTCTGGTACGCCAACCATCCGAGGTAGCTGCCGTCGAGTTCGGCCACCCGCTCGAACCCTTCGATCCGGAGCAGGCTGACCACCACGGCGGAGCGGGCCCCGCTCTGGCAGTGGACGATGAGGCGACGGTCCCGCGGCAGGCGGTCGAGCTCCCAGGCCACGCGGCCGGCGTGGAGCTGGACGGCCCCCGGGATGTGGCCTTCGTCGTACTCGTTGGCCGTGCGAACGTCGAGAACGAAAACGTCGGCGTCGGACTCCAGCTCGGCGGGCGACACCAGCGGCAGCGCTTCGACTGCCAGGCCGTCCAGCGAGGGCAGGTACCCGACGACGCGGTCGATCCCCACGTAGGCAAGCCGGTCGCGGAAGCGCTCGGCGGCCTGCTCGTCGGGAGCGAGCAGGACGATGTCGCGCTCGTCACGCTCGGGGTCGAGGACGTAGGAGGCGAAGGTGGCGAAGCTCTTGCCGCCGGGGACGGTCAGCGCGCCCGGCACCGCGGCCATGCGCTGCTCGACCTCGGGCCGGGTGTCGAAGAGGTGCAGGTCGTGCCCCGCGCGCCGGCCGATCTCCTCGGGGCGGATGCGGCGCAGTGCCGGGCGCTCGCCCAGCAACGCCGGGCCTTCGCGGTTGTGGCGCTTCATGCGCCCGAAGTACCGCGGCGCGTCGGGCTGGCCCTGCAGCAGGGCGGCCACGAAGCCGTCCTCGTCTCCCGCCTCGAGGTAGTCACGCCACCAGGCGGTGAGCCGCTCGTACCCCACCGTGGTACTCGCAACCGCTCCCAGCGCCTTGCCACAGGCCGATCCGGCGCCGTGGCCGGGCCACACCTGGACGTGGTCGGGGAGCCGGAGGAAGATGTCGCGCAGGCTGGCGAAGAGCTGCCGGGCGCCTTCGAAACGGGTGTCGACACCGCCCGCCGCCTCGTCGAGGAGGTCGGGCCGGCCGACGTCACCCACGAACACGAAATCGCCGCTCAACAGGTACCCGGGGCGGTCGGTGAGGCCGCCGTCGGTGACGAGGAAGGAGAGGTGCTCCGGCGTGTGGCCGGGCGTGTGCAACGCCTCCATCTCGACGTTGCCGATCCTGACGGCGTCGCCGTGACATAGCGCCACGTGGTCGAAGCCATAGCTCCAGTCGGTGTCGCCCTCGCGCCGGGGCGCGCCCTCCCCGGAGAGGTAGAGCCGCGCTCCAGCAACCCGGGCGAGTTCACGCGAGCCCGACAGGTAGTCGGCGTGGACATGCGTCTCGGTCACCGCGACGATGCGCAGCCCCTGGGCCGCCGCTTCCTCCATGTACACGCGCACGTCTCGGCGCGGGTCGACCACCATGGCCTCGCCGCTGGCCTGGCATCCGATCAGGTAGCTGCCCTGGGCCAGGTCCGTGTCGTAGAAGTGCTTGAAGAACATCCGGCTCCCTTCGTGCCTCGCTTCGCCTTCGCTTCGCGGTCGGGGTCACGTTGCAGTTCGCGTCGTCGTTCCGCCTGGGGCGCGTGCCCGTCCGTCGGGGTGGCAACGGGCCGCGCGGTTGCTCCGGGCACGGCGCTAGCGCGACGCCCCGCCCGGTTGGACACGACCGAGCCTAATACCCCTCCCGGATATGGTCAACGACTTGTGCAACCACCCATGCGTCGAGCGCATGATGGGGCCGCCCGCCGCGCCGGTATCCTCCCGGACCATGGCACCGCTCGGTGCGCGTCCCGGCCATGGTAGCGGTAGGGCGCCGCTGCCAAGGTCGCCGGCGCACCGGGTGCGTGCTGGTCGCGTGCCGGCTGCGCACGGGCCCGGCCTGGCAGCGTCGGCGAGGCCGCGGCTACGCCTGCGTTCGAGCGGGGGCGCGCAACGCTGCACGGCCACCTGCGCCCCCCGGCACCGGGCACCCTCGCCGATCCCGGCCACCTCCTACGGCGAGGCGTTCACCACGGCACCTGGGACCGACACGAGGCCCACCAGCACGATCTCGGAGGCACCATTATGCGTTTAGAGCATAATGGGTCCATGCATGACGCCCCCGACGCCATCCAGCTGCTGACGCTCCTCGCGGTCGCCGATGCCGGGAGCGAGAGCGGCGCCGCAGCCGAGCTGGGCATCAGCCAATCGGCGGTCAGCCGGCGCCTGGCCGCCCTGCAGCGCAAGAGCCAGGCCCACCTGGTGCGCCGCGGCCCGCAGGGCATCGCCCTGACAGCGCAGGGCCGGGCGCTGCTGCCCCACGCACGGACGCTGGAGGTGGCGTTGCAGGGAGCCGCCACGGCGCTCGCGCACCCTCGACCGACCCCGCTCGCCGTGCGCATCGGGCTCAGCCACCATCTGGTGCCGCGGCTCAGTGGCGCGCTCCTGAAGGAGGCGCGCCGCCTGGCCCAGACGGGCACGCTGGTGGAGCCGGAATTGCAGGAGGGGTATTCGGACCGGCTGTGGCAGGCGGTCCGCGATGGCGACCTCGATGCCGCCATCACGCTCGGCTCGCCACCGGCCGCCGAGGTGGGGCTGCGCGTCGAGCGCCTCGGTTCGGAGCGGGTCTGCCTCGCCATGCTTCCCGACGACCCCGTCGCGCGGGAAGGCTTGGTCGACCCGGCCGCCCTGCGCGGCGAGACGCTCCTGCTGCCGTCGCGGGCGAGCAACCTCAACGCCCACGTGCGGGCCGAGATGCGCCACGCCGGGCTCGAGCCGGGCCGCACCCTGGAGCTCAGCGGCCCCGCAGCGGTGCGCGCCGCGGTGCTGGCGGGTCAAGGGATCGGCGTCACCGTGTGGTCGTACGTCGCGCCGGAGAGCGAGGCGGGCTGGCTTGCCCGCGTGGCCGTCGAGCCGGGTGAGGATCGCGTCGACGTGTGGCTGATCGTCGGAGGCGGGCTGGCGCCGGCACCCCGGCGAGCGCTGCAGCGCCTGCTCCGCGGCGCGGCGACGGCGAGCGACGTCTAGGGCGCGCCACGACGACGCCGTGGGGCCTAGCGAGCGGGAACGCCTCCACGCTGCTCGAGGTGGGCACGCAGCGCGCGTTCGCCACCCCTGAACGAGTAGGCCTCGAAGCCCGATTGCTGCATCACCTCGGCCGCCTGCGCACTGCGGGTGCCGAACTGGCAGAAGAGGACGTAGGTGGGCTCCTTGTCCAGCTCGCGCAGCCGCCCCAGCAGCTCGGGCAGCGGCGCGTGGACGGCGCCGTCGGGATGCCAGGCGCGGTGGAGCGCCTCGGGACGGCAGTCGAGCACCAGCGCGCCGTCGGGAACGTCTTCCACGAACAGGTAGGGCAGCATCAGATCGGCCTGCGACAGCGCCCGCAACGGGCGGCGCGGCGCCCCGCCGACCCCCGCGTGGAGCCGCTCCGGATCGAGCCCTCCCTCCTGCCGCTCGACCTCGCCGGGGCGCGTCGAGGTGACCGGATGGCCCGGCGTGATGGCGCAGAACTCGCGCACCTGCGCGGACAGTGCCGCGGTGCCGATGCGCTCGGCGGCGCGGATGATCTCCAGCTTGTCGAGTCCGGCCAGCGGCCGCAGCACCGGCCGGGAGGCGGCGCCGTCGATCGCGCGCAGGTTGCTGAGCGTCTGCGACGACACCTGGGCCAGCACCTCGCCCGTCACCAGGGCGTCGACCATGATCGGCCTGCGCCGCTCCCCACGCTCCCGCGCGCGCTCGAAGAGGTCGTGCTCGATGCGCGCGGCGAGCGCGTCGCCCGCACGTAGCATCTGACGCTTCAACACCACTTGCCAGAAGGCGGGGCGGGCCGAGGCCTGCAGCTCCTCGACGATGGGGGCGAAGTCGACGGCGTAGAAGTCGGGCCGGCTGCCCATGGCCCATTGGTCGGTCAGCACCTTCGCGATCTGCAGGGCGAGACGCTCCGAAGCCCCGCCGCCCATGCGGCAGTGCAGGAAGTCGACCTCGATGCCGCGCTTCATGACGTACCAGGCCGCCACCACCGAGTCGTATCCGCCCGAGAGAAGCGCCAGCGCTCGCCCGCCGGTCCCGAGCGGCAGGCCACCGGGCCCGGGGATGCGCTCGCTGAAGAACACCGCGCGCTCCCCGGTGACCTCCACCGACACGGTGACCTCGGGATCCGTGAGGTCGACGGTGGCGCCCGCGTTGAGCGCGGCACCCAGCCCGCGCTCGACGTCCATCGAGCCGAACCTGTGGCTGCCGGTGCGCTTGCACCGCACCGCGTAGCGGCGCCCCTTCACCCGCTCGGCGAAAAGCTCACGGCCCGTCGCCACGATCTCGTCCAGGTCGGCATGGCAGTGCCCCTCGGCGGGCGAGAACGAACCCACCCCGAAGACCCTCGAGAGAGCGTCCCGCGCTCGCTCCGCCACCAGCTCGACCGGCTCGCCGTCCGGGTCGACGCGCACCATCAGGCGGCCGTACAGCGAGCGGACCTCCGCGCGTAGGCCCCAGCGCTTGACGGCGTCGCCGAGGTTGGTCTTCAGCCGCCTGCGAAAGGCGCTGCGGGTGGTGGGCGCCTTGATGGCGAGCTCGGGGGCGGGCCGCACCACGAAGAGCAGCCCTTCCGGCTCGCGTCCGGGCCGGCCTTCGCCGCGTGCGGGCGTGGCATCGGCCCGACCGGCCGGCGACCTGGCGGATGACGACCTGTCACCCCGGACCGACCCGGGAATCGTGTGCTCGTCCTTCACCTCGGTGCCACCTCCCTTCGCGCGGCTCGGGCATTCCCCGGGCGTTCCCATGATGCCATGACATTTGTCCGGTTGCGGGTGCCGGGCGTTGTATGTACAATCTGCCTTTGGCGCCCTGGCGCCTCCGGATGGGTGGGTGGACCCCCACCGAAACCATCCGGGCGCCTTGGCTCGGAAACCGACACGTGACCTGGCTCCTCCGACTCGATCGAACCTCCAGACTCGTCCTCCTCAGCGTACTCCTGGGAGTCGTGGGCGCTCTTGGCGCCCGCTTGTTCGAGTGGATGATCGAGTGGGTGTCGCACTACCTGATCGCCGGGCTGGCCCACAACCCGATCCTGTCGACCGGTACGGCAGCGACCCTGACCGGGCCTCCGACGCAGCACTACCTCAACTGGCTCATCCCTGTCTCCACCACCCTTGGCGGCTTGATCGTGGGGATCCTCGTGTACACCTTCGCGCCCGAGTCCGAGGGCCACGGCACGGATGCGGCGGTGAAGGCCTACCACCGGCTCGATGGCTTCGTGCGCGCCCGGGTGCCCATCCTCAAGACCATCGCGAGCGCGATCACCATCGGCTCCGGGGGTGCGGCCGGCCGTGAAGGCCCGACCGCACAGATCGCCGCCGGCTTCGGCTCGGTGACCGGTACGCTCCTCAGGCTTCCCGCCGAGGAGCGGCGGTACCTGGTGCTGGTGGGTATGGCGGCCGGCCTCTCGGCCGTGTTCAAGAGCCCGCTCGGGACCGCCATCTTCGCCGTCGAGATCCTCTACCGGGAGATGGCCTTCGAGGGGGGCGCGCTGGTCTACACCCTGATCGGCGCCGCCACCGCCTACGCCGTTACCGGCAGCTTCAGCGGCTGGACGCCGCTGTTCACGCTTCCGGCGCCGCTCGACTTCACCGGCGTCCGCGAGCTCATCTGGTTCGCCCTCCTCGGGTTGACCGCAGGACTCGTCGCCACGCTCATCCCCTGGGTCTTCTACCGTCTCCGCGACTGGTTCCGCGCGCTTCCGGTACCCAACCACGTCAAGCCGGCCATCGGCGGCCTGATGATGGGCCTGCTCGCCATGGCGCTGCCACAGCTGCTGGGCGGCGGCTACGGCTTCATGCAGCTCGCCATCGACGGCAAGCTGGCGCTGTGGCTGATGATCGTTCTGGCCTTCGGCAAGATCGTGGCGATGTCGTTCACGATCAGCTCGGGGGGCTCGGGCGGGGTGTTCGGCCCGACCCTGTTCGTGGGCAGCATGCTGGGCGGAGCGCTCGCCAGCTTCATGCACGTCCTCGTGCCCTCGGGTCCGAGCCCGGAGGCGCTCGCCGTCGTCGGCATGGCCGCCATCTTCGCCGGCGCCGCCCGCGTGCCGCTCGCGACCCTGATCATGGTGGCGGAGATGACCGGCGGTTATCGCCTGATCGTGCCCACCATGCTCGCCGTGGCGATCAGCTACGTCATCCAGGACACGCTCACGCGTCGCTCGAAGTACCCCACCCTGTACGAGTGGCAGGTCGCCCACCCCGGCGACAGCCCGGTCCACCAGCAGGAGTACTACCAGGCGGTGCTCAAGCTCCTGCGCCAGCGCGTCGTGACCCTCGACCCGACCATCCTCGACCGCGAGTTCGTCGATCGCCTGTCGCGCGGCGAGCCGGTACCGATGGTAGGCCGCCACGAGTTCGTCTACATGACCGAGGTGCCGCCCGGGTGCCCGGTCGCCCACCAGAAGCTGCGCGAGCTCAGGCTCCCCTCCGACGTCCTCATCGCCGGCGTCATGCACAACGAGCAGGCGTCCATCCCGGATGGCGACACCGTGATCGAGGAGGGGGACCGCCTCACCGTGGTCGCCACGCAGGACTCCATGGAGGCCTTCAAGGAGATGATCGAGGTTCGCGAGGAGCGGGCGGTGGGCCGGGCCGCGGCGGGCGACGACTGAGCGACGGCGCTCTGCCGGAAGTCCGGAACTGTCGTCACGGAGCACCGTTTGTTGACAGCTGGCCCGGCATGCACAACGTGCCCGGACTCACCTTGCGGGGCCACGATGTCTAGGGACCGCCGGCGGGGCCGCGGCGCGCCCGCAGGCCGTCACCCTCATCCTCGATGCAGCCGCCCAGCGCTTCGCAGGCGGCCGCGAAGCGCTCGACGATCCAGGCTCGAGCCTCCCCCGCGGCCGGCACGGTGCGGGCGTAGCGCAGCTCGATGGGGTGCGCGCGCACCGACCGGACCTCCCCGGCGGCGAGCTCGAGCTCGTACAGGAGCTGCCGGTCGTTGCGGAAGCTCGGCTCCAGCGCGTAGTCGTCGATGAGGCTGCCGGTGCCGTAGAGAACGGCCGAGCGCCCGATCAGCTCCACCCCCTGCAGGTGGTGGGGACTGTGCCCCCACACCACCCGGGCACCGGCCGCCACCAGGGAGCGCGCGAGAGCTCGCGTGTCCGCGGTCACGCGTCGCACCCAGTTGGGCTGCCAGTGCAGCCCCACCACCACGTGGTCGACCTGCGACGCCAGGCGCGCCACGACCCGCAGGAGGTGGGCCTCCGACAGCCGATCGTCACGATCGAGGAAGGCGATGCCGGGGCGTTCGGGGCCGGCCGCGAAGTCGGGCTGGTGGTCGCAGGCCGCCACCATCCCCAGGCGCGTGCCGCCACGCTCGAGGATCGCCGGGGTCCAGGCCGCCGCCGCGTCGGCACCCGCCCCCACAGGAGTGAGACCGGTGGCGGCCAGCGCATCCAGCGTCTGACGCAGGCCCTCCACGCCGGCATCGAGTGCGTGGTTGTTGGCCAGCGAGACCAGATCCACCCCGACCGAGGCAAGCGCCTGGAGGGTTCCGGGCGACGCCCGGAACAGGAACGCCTTGGGCGCGCCTCGGTAGTGTGCATCCGGTCCTGCCACGGCGCACTCGAGGTTGGCGAAGGCGGCGTCGCCGCGCGCGAACAGCGGGGCCAGGGCGGCGAGCCCGCTCGCCGGCCCGACCTGTCGCAGCCGCTCGTCGACGCCGCGGCCCAACATGGCGTCCCCGGCCAGGATCAGCCTCACGCCTCATGGTAGGGGCCGAGCACGCAGCGCGCGTTGACGCGGGTCGGGCCGATTCCGTAGCCTTGGGCGTCCGGGCCGCCGGACCGCTTCACCCGCGCACTGCGAGGAGCCCATCATGGCCGTGTACGACCTTCCGCTGGAGGAGCTGGAGCGCTATCGCCCGGCCCTCACCACCCCCGACGACTTCGACGCCTTCTGGTCGGCGACGCTGGACGACGCCGAGGCCAAGGCCTGGGAGCCGCGCTTCGAGGCCCTGGACACGGGCCTCGAGACCGTCCAGGTCTTCGACACGACCTTCGCGGGCTTCGCCGGCCAACCCGTGCGCGGTTGGCTCCTGCTGCCCCGGCAGCGCCAGGAGCCCCTGCCCGGCATGGTCGAGTTCATCGGCTACGGCGGCGGCCGCGGCCTCCCGGCCGACTGGCTGTTGTGGCCGAGCGCAGGCTACGCCACGCTCGTGATGGACACCCGCGGACAGGGCAGCACCTGGCTGCAGGGCGACACCGACGACGCGGGCGCCGGAGGGCCGCACCACCCCGGCTTCATGACGGCGGGCATCCTCGACCCCGAGACGTACTACTTCCGCCGCCTGTACACCGACGCCGTGCGAGCGCTCGCCACACTCCGCGCCCACCCTGCCGTCGACGCCCGGCGGGTGGCGGCCACCGGGCGCAGTCAGGGCGGCGGCGTGACGCTGGCCCTGGCGGGGCTGGTGCCGGATCTGCCGGTGGCGCTTCCCGACGTGCCCTTCCTGTGCCACTTCGGGCGCGCCACCGAGATCACGGACGCGGCGCCCTACGTCGAGGTCGCGCGCTACTGCCGGGTCCACCGCGACAAGATCGATCGCGTCTTTCATACGCTCGCCTACGTCGACGGCATGAACTTCGCGGCGCGTGCGTCGGCACGCGCGTTGTTCTCCGCAGGGCTGATGGACCCCATCTCCCCGCCCTCGACGGTGTACGCCGCCTTCAACCACTACGCCGGCCCGAAGCACCTGCGTCTCTACCGCTTCAACGAGCACGAGGGGGGCGAGACGCAGCACGCGATGGAGCAACTGCGCTTCGTGCGCGAGGCCTTCGCCGCGGGCTGAGCCGGGCCGGCGGGCGCCAGGCCCTCCCCGTCCGGCGCTGGGCGTGCAGGACCACATGCCGTGCTCTCCGCCCCGTCGTCCGCCTTTGGCGCCCTCGCGGGACGGCACGAGGGCCGGACGCGGGCCAGGATTCGTACACTGGTGGCATGCTCGCGCAGGGGGCCGCTGGAAGGGCGACGCCGGCATGACCTTCGAACCCGTCCTCGACAAGGCCCTGCCGACGCCTGCCTACCTGCAGCTCCGCCAGTCGGTCGGGGCTCGAGGCGGCGCCACCGAACCGCACCGGATGGGAACCTGAAGCGATGAACACGGAAGACTTCGATCGCGACCACGACGACCTCGACGCCCGGCCCCTGGGCCACATCGTCGACGCCGTCATCGATAGCAGCCTCCGGGCCGCCCAGAAGATGGCCTTGAATGCGCTCTCGACGGCCGTCCCGGTGCGGGCGGGAGGCGCCTCACCCGACCAAGCCAGGACCCTCCTCATGCGCCACGGAAATCGAGTCCGGGACGCTCTGCAAGCCCATCGAGGTGAACGATGAGTCATCTCGAGCAGGAGATCGCCGAGCAGCCCGCGGTCCTGGCCCGCATCCTGGACGACCCGTCCGTGGCCGAGTTGGCGCGCGAGCTGCGCGGCC
>Ga0315542_1000264_pt1 | contig 31875 bp, 22 predicted proteins | sample SalMarSW160120MG_FD_202541 | JGI IMG/M metagenome (GOLD analysis project Ga0315542, IMG submission 202541) | Salt marsh sediment microbial communities from the Plum Island Ecosystem LTER, Massachusetts, United States - Salt Marsh Sediment SW1601-20 ...
TTTTTACTTCATTTTCTTTAGCCACCTTGTTTCTGATTAGCTGCCATTTCAGGTCGCGTTTGAAGCTGTCAAATTCCTTCTCGATCTGTTCTCTTGTGGTCTTCTCGTTAACCCTTATAAGCCATTTTTTCAGAAAATCTTCAGGGAGGTTGAATTCTGTTTTTTCAATGATAAGCTTTTTAATATCCTGCATCAGCTTAAATTCACTTTCACGATTCAAACTGGCAGCTATTTCTTCTTCAACCTTCTTCATGAATTCATCTTCATTATTTACAACGCCTTCACCATAGATCCTGGTAAAAAGATCCTGTCCCAGCTCTGCAGGATAGAATCTGGTTATCTCTGATATAGTGAACCTGAAATTGCCTTCAATCCCTTCAACTTCTTCTTTCTTCTTTTTTAACAGCCCTGCTATTTCATTATCGTTAGGGAAGGCTTTTTTGATGTCAAAATCGATGATTTCATTTTCTTTTCTGGCGAGAAATCCGTTTTTGATGTCATCGTCCTTGATAATATCGATAGAAAGTGTGGCATCTTTAGATGATGGACCGTCAGTGATTATATTCCCGCCATTATCAATAGCCTCTATTCTACCCTTCAGAACATCTTTTTCTTCCGAAACGTCAGCTTTTCTGAATTCACCATACCGGCGTGTATAATTATTTACATAGTCGGTTTTCATTTTTTCATCTACAATAATCTCGTAAAAGCTGACTTTGTTTTTTTTGTTGATATTAATATCGACAGCAGGTGCCAGGCCTAGCTCAAAAGTGAAAGTAAAGTTGGACTGATTATCAAAGTCAATCTTTTCCTGATCATCGCTTTCAGGGATCGGATCGCCCAGTATCTCGAGTTTCTCGTCTGTCAGATATTTATGAATATTGTCGGTAACTACTCTATTGATTTCTTCAATACGGACAGCTTTTCCGTACATTTTTTTTACAAGTCCAATGGGCACCATACCTGGTCGGAAACCCTTGATATTGGCTTTTTTACGGTAGTCTTTCAGCACATTTTCCACTTTCTCCTCGTAATCAGCTTTTCCTACCTCTATTTTAAGGACCGCATTCAGATCGTCGATGTTTTCTCTGGTAATATTCATATTGTTAACAGTTTATGCTTTTAAAAACCGCCAAAACGCACTATATGAGAGGTTAAAGGCGGTTTGTCTCTGTGGTGCGGATGAAGGGACTCGAACCCCCACGTCATTAAGACACAAGATCCTAAGTCTTGCTCGGCTACCAATTACGACACATCCGCAAAAATCGGGGCAAAAGTACAGAAATTATTTATTAAAACAAACTGACAGGATCACCTGCGAAGTTCAAAGTTCTTTCCGAGGTAGACTGTCCTTACATGTTCATCATCAGCAAGTTGAGAGGATGTGCCTGATTTAAGGATCCTTCCTTCAAAAAGCAGATAAGCACGGTCAGTTATTGAGAGTGTTTCGTGAACATTATGATCGGTAATAAGAATACCAATATTTTTAGTTTTGAGTTGAGCCACAATATTTTGAATATCTTCAACAGCTATAGGATCGATACCTGCAAATGGTTCATCAAGAAGAATAAACCTGGGCTTAAGGGCAAGTGCTCTTGCTATTTCAGTTCTTCTTCTTTCACCTCCGGAGAGTTGTACTCCTTTGTTTTTTCTGATCTTCACCAGGCCGAATTCATTCAGAAGTATTTCTACTCTTTCAGCCTGTTCGGCTTTGGAAAATCCCGACAATTCCAGAACAGCACGAAGATTATCTTCAACCGACATATTGCGAAAGACAGAAGCTTCCTGGGCCAGATAACCGATCCCCTTTCGGGCACGTTTATATACAGGTAGCGTAGTAATTTCCTCATCATCAAGGAATATCCTTCCTTCCCTGGGTCTTATCAGGCCTACGATCATATAAAAAGAGGTAGTTTTACCAGCACCATTCGGGCCGAGCAAACCTACAATTTCTCCCTGCTCAACCTCAATAGAGACATGATCAACAACTGTCCTGTTGTGGTATTTTTTAACCAGGTTTTCGGTATATAGTTTCATCAGAGGCTATGTTGTTGCTTTTTCAGCAGATTCGGAATTATTATTACTCATAAAATCAGCATGAGTCTTCTCTTTTTTCTTTACCACTCTTGCCGAGATCATTATACTTACTTCATATAGTAACAGCAGCGGTATGGCGACGAGGGCCTGTGAAAATATGTCAGGAGGTGTTATTATAGCTGCGACAACAAAAATAACAACAATAGAATGTTTCCTGTACTTCCTCATGAAATTGGGGGTTATTATCCCGATCTTGGTAAGGAAAAAGGCAATTATAGGCAGCTCAAAAACAAGTCCTGTTGCCAGGCATATTGAAGAGACTGTCCCGATATAGGACCTGACGTTAATCTGGTTAACAACATCGGCGCTTATTTTGTACGATGTCAGGAAGTGTATAGAGAGAGGTGCAAGCATAAAATATCCGAACAGCACTCCCGTGAAGAATAATAAGGTTGAGGCAAGAACCGCACCCCTGGCATGTTTTGCTTCATTGACATGAAGAGCGGGCCTGAAAAATTTCCAGAACTCACCTATGATAACAGGAAAAGCAAGTATGAGTCCTGCAACCATCGACACCGCAATATGTGTTGTAAGCTGGCCCGACATTTTTATATTGATCATGTTGAAGGGTTTTGTATTGATACACAGCATATCGGGATTGCTGGAATGTATAAGCTGACTGATAAAACGACCAAATTCGCAAAGAAGGCGGTTAGTTATAAATCCTGAATTCTTAGGAGCAAGAATTATTTTGTCGAATATAATATTTTTAAAAATAAAGGCGACAATCATAAAAATAAGAATAGCCACAATGGAACGGATGATGTGCCATCTGAGCTCTTCAAGATGCTCCAGAAATGACATCTCACCATCGTTCTTTTTTCCTTTTTTCCATTTGAGAGCCATCAGCTAAAAGATATTTCCGGATTTAAATTTTCAGCGTGTAAAGATGATAATTCTTCTCTTGCAAAACAATATAAATCAGATGTTATGTTTTATATCAAAGAACATTTTTGTTAATATTTGGTTAAAAATAGTATATGATAATGAAATTTCTTAACTTAGTTAAACTGTTAAGAAACAAAACTTTTTACAACATGTGGAGTTACTGCAGATGGAGAATTTATGGTAAATGATGCAACGATACATGATTATTTAAAAAGGTATTTCGGGTTTGATACCTTTAAAGGAAACCAGGAAAATATTATAAAAAATGTACTGGGCGGGAGGGATACCTTTGTTTTGATGCCAACAGGAGGAGGGAAGTCGCTTTGCTACCAGCTTCCCGCAGTTATGGGCGAGGGTACTGCAATTGTTATTTCCCCGCTGATAGCCCTGATGAAGAATCAGGTTGATGCTATGCGGAATTTCAGTACAAATGATGATGTTGCTCATTTTCTCAATTCATCTCTTACTAAAACAGAGATTACCCGCGTCAGAAAAGACGTGCTTGAAAGGGAGACCAAATTATTGTATGTGGCTCCCGAATCGCTTACAAAAGAAGAAAATATCGAATTTCTCAAGAATGTAAAAGTTTCATTTTACGCAATAGATGAGGCTCATTGTATATCTGAATGGGGACATGATTTCAGGCCGGAATACAGACGCATCAGGCCGATTATAGAAACAATAGGGCGGGCCCCCATAATTGCTCTCACAGCAACTGCAACGCCTAAAGTTCAGCACGATATTCAGAAAAATCTTGGTATACTCGAAGCAGATATATTTAAATCGTCCTTTAACAGGCCAAACCTATATTATGAGGTAAAGTCGAAGCAGGATGTCACCAAGGAGATTATTAAATATATAAAGAATAACCCCGGGAAATCGGGTATTATTTATTGCCTGAGCCGTAAAAAAGTTGAAGAAATGGCAGAAGTGCTTAAAGTCAACGGTATTAAAGCACTGCCATATCATGCGGGAATGGATTCCTCAACCCGGACATTGAACCAGGACAAGTTCCTGATGGAAGAAGCAGATGTAATAGTTGCAACGATAGCATTCGGAATGGGAATTGATAAACCCGACGTGAGGTTCGTGATACATTATGATATTCCGAAAAGCCTTGAGGGTTATTACCAGGAAACAGGACGTGCCGGCCGCGATGGTGGTGAAGGCAACTGTATTGCATACTACAGCTACAACGATATTGTGAAGCTTGAGAAATTCATGCAGGGAAAACCTATTGCAGAACAGGAGATAGGAAGACAGCTTCTACTTGAAACAGTCTCATATGCTGAATCATCAGTATGTCGCAGAAAGCTTCTTCTTCATTATTTTGGTGAAGAATATCCTAAAGATAACTGTGAAGCGTGCGATAACTGTCTGCATCCTAAGGCTCAGTTCGAAGGCAGTGAGGCAGTTGTGAATGTGCTTGAAACAATACTTGCTGTAAAAGAAAAGTTTAAAGCTGATCATATCGCAAATATTCTTTCCGGAAAAATTACATCAGCTATCAAATCGTATAAGCATCATAAACTCGAATTTTTCGGTCTGGGCGAAGAAAAGGACGAGAAATACTGGAATATGGTAATAAGACAGGCCCTGATAGCCAAAATGCTTACCAAAGATATTGAGAATTATGGTCTTTTAAAGGTAACCCCGATTGGCTACGACTTCCTTAAGAAACCTGTCTCATTCATGCTGGCTGAAGATCATGACTATGCCGATACAGCCGATGAAGAGAATGCTTTCGGAGCAAAAACAGCAGCCGTTGACGAAGAGCTTTTCAGCATTCTGAAGGATCTACGCAAGAAGATCTCAAAACATAAAGATGTTCCGCCATTCGTTATTTTCCAGGATCCTTCGCTGGAGGATATGGCAATTCAGTATCCGATAACTCTTGATGAGCTTCAGAATATTTCAGGAGTGGGAGCAGGTAAAGCACAGCGTTACGGACAGGAATTTGTCGATATAATAAAGAAATATGTCGAGGAAAAAGAGATAATACGTCCGCTCGACATGGTTGTGAAGTCTGTGGTAAACAAATCAGGGATAAAAGTCTATATCATTCAGAGCATAGATATGAAAAGACCTCTTGAAGATATTGCCGAAGCCAAAGGTCTTGAAATGGGAGAGTTAATCTCTGAGATAGAAGCTATTGTAAACTCCGGTACGCGGTTAAATCTCGACTATTATATCGACTCGATGATCGATGAGGAACGGCAGCATGATATATATCTGTACTTCAGGGAAGAGGCTGAATCCGATTCACTCGAAGATGCAGTCAAAGAACTTGGCAGTGAGTATGAAGAGGAGGAGATAAGACTTGTAAGGATCAGGTTTCTCTCAGAAATGGGAAATTAACATCATACCTGTTTCTTTGCAACAAGAAAACAAAAAAAGACTGCAATAACATAAAAAGGATAGATAATCTGCGCGGGCAGAAATATGCCTAAAAGGCTCCTTTTGTTATATCTTCTTGCAGTATTTCTTAATACCAGGAAGTCCGGGATAGATTTTAAAAAAAATGCTGTCAGTAATACAGGCAGAAAAACAGGATTGATCAGCCCTGCAAAAAGCAGAAATAACATAAGTAAAATTGTAATAAATGTTACAATTGCCAGTACCCTGGTAAACGGATCTTTATAAGCTCCGGCTTTGGATATCCACCTTACTCTTTGCTTAATATATGAGGCAATTTCATTCGTGGACTTTGTAGTTACAATTACGTTCTGCGATTCGAGCCATAAGATCTTATTTCCAGGCTCTTTTTTTATGCTGTGCAGCAGAAAAACATCATCACCTGATGCGATTTCATCATGCAGATTGCCGGAGTTCTTGTTGTACGATTCTTTTGAAAAAGCCATATTGGCCCCATTGCACATTACAGGATTTCCTCGTTCAGCGGTACCGGCAGTCACTCCCTGCAGACTCAGATATTCGAGCTCCTGGAAACGATGAAAGAAACCGCAGCTGCTTTCGAGGACTACAGGACAAATTATCAGATCAGGTTTTTGCTGGTCAAAAAAAGATGTTATTGTACTTATCCAATTCTCTCCAATCCTGCAGTCGGCATCGGTGGTAATAATTAAATTGCCCGACGAGGCAGCAACTCCCGTTCTGATTGCCTGCTTTTTACCATTATTGTTGTTTTTCATCACTTTAATGTTCCTTATGGCAGTATAACCGTTAGCTATCTCAGACGTCATGTCAGTGGAATGATCATCGACAATAATAACTTCAAATAATTCTTGATTGTAATTCTGCATTGAGATATCGTGCAATAAGTACGGAAGATCTTTTTCTTCATTACGGCATGCAACAATCACTGAAACAAATTGATCAGGGGTAATACCGGGCACCCGGGGCTTTATTCTGTAAAGGTTATTGTAAATCTTCAGAAGAAGATATATATAAGGAACAAGAATTATGAGAAGTACCCATTGCATAGATCATTTCCTCATCCATTCATAGAAAGAATAGTGTTCGGAGTTCATACCAAGAGCTTCGTAGGTTTTCCGGGCTCTTGTATTATTAGTTTCAACATAAAGTCTGAGTCCTGCAATATCCTGTTCTTCAGCAAGATCCCTGACAAAATCATACATTCTTCTGAAAATTCCCTGACGTCTGAATTCCGGGATCACATATACAGACTGGAACCACCATACATTACAATTACGCCAGTCGCTCCACTCATATGTAATAAGAAGTGAGGCAATTACCTTGCCTTCAGCTTCAGCTACGTAGTATTGTCCGTGTGATGATTCTTTGAAAACGGCATTCACACCACCGGTTACTATTTCAGGATCCAGGGTGATTCCCTCGGTTTCCACGGCCATTTTCAGCTGGAAGTCAATTATCGAAGGAGCATCAGAAGGTACAGCTTTGCGGATTGATATCATTGAATAATTTTAATCTCCCATTCATCCATAACCCATTCTACTTATACTCATCCCAGCTTTTGATCACAAGGTCTTCTTCTTTCAGACGGCAAAAAGCCAGTATAAAAGCACTTGCAAGTCTTGCATTTGTGATAAGAGGAACGTTGAAGTCAACAGCATTGCGCCGGATGCTATAATCATTATTAAGTTCAACGTCGGTAAGATCTTTAGGGATGTTTACCACCAGGTCTACTTCACGCGACCTTATCAACTCTATTGTATTTGGCGATTTATCTTCGTCGGGCCAGTAAGCAACATGAGTCTCGACACCTGCATTTTCGAGGAACTGCTGTGTTCCACGGGTCGCATATAGTTTATGTCCTCGCTCCCTGAGGGCTTTCGCACTGTTCAGCAACTCAACTTTTGAACGGGAATCACCGGTTGAAAGAAGAATGCTCTTTTTAGGTACCCTGTAGCCAACGGAAAACATCGCTTTAAGGATGGCTTCATAGAACCCTTCGCCAATACATCCTACTTCGCCTGTTGATGACATATCAACCCCTAATACAGGATCTGCCTTTGCAAGGCGTGAAAAGCTGAACTGCGGAGCCTTAACTCCTACATAATCGAGCTCAAACACCGATTTATGAGGCTTTTCAAAAGGCAGTCCCAGCATTACCTTAGTGGCAAGTTCAATGAGGTTCGACTTAAGAACCTTCGAAACAAACGGCATGCTGCGGCTAGCACGAAGGTTACATTCGATGACCTTAATATCATTATCCCTTGCTAGGAACTGGATATTAAAAGGACCTGTAATATTGAGCTCCCTGGCAATTTGCCTTGAGATACGTTTTATACGCCTTACGGTTTCAAAATATATCTTCTGTGGAGGGAATACAATTGTTGCATCGCCAGAGTGGACACCGGCAAATTCGACATGCTCACTGATGGCATATGCTATTATCTCGCCATCCTTTGCCACAGCATCGATCTCTATCTCTTTGGCATTTTCGATAAATTCAGAAACAACAACAGGATATTGTTTTGAGACCTGTGCTGCCAGTTCAAGAAAATGGGTAAGTTCGTTTTTATTTGAAACCACGTTCATGGCTGCCCCGGAAAGAACATATGAGGGCCTTATGAGGACAGGGAATCCTATCCGGTCAACAAAGTCATAAATATCGTTGATTGATGACAGTTCTTTCCATCGTGGCTGATTTACCGCGAGGTTATCGAGCATTGCGGAAAATTTATGACGGTTTTCCGCCCTATCGATCGAAATGGGTGATGTGCCAAGTATCGGAACTTTAGCTTTGAAAAGCCTCATAGCCAGGTTGTTGGGTATTTGTCCTCCAACCGAGACAATAACACCGCCAGGATTTTCCAGTTCAATAATATCGAGAACCCTTTCAAAGGTCAGCTCATCAAAGTAAAGTCTGTCGCAGATGTCGTAATCGGTACTGACAGTTTCGGGATTATAGTTAATCATTACAGACCTGAGCCCCTCTTTTTTTATTGTATCGATAGCATTCACCGAACACCAGTCAAATTCTACGCTGGACCCTATCCTGTAGGCTCCCGATCCCAGGACTATTATCGATTTCCTGTCGTTTTCATAAACGATATCATGTTCTGAGCCGCTGTAAGTCAGGTACAAATAATTTGTTATCGCAGGATATTCGGCAGCAAGAGTGTCGATTTGTTTTACGTACGGTATAATTCCCAGCTTTTTTCTGCAGTTCCTTACCTTCATCAGGTCGTCATTTATTTGTGCCAGACTGGAATGAAGCACATGCCTTGCAATCTGGAAATCACTGAATCCATGTACTTTGGAATGTGCAAGAAGTTCTTCCGGAATACTTTCGATGGTTTTATATCTGCAAAGCTCGTCTTTTATATTTATGATATTCTTAAGCTTGAAGAGAAACCATTTATCAATTTTTGTAAGCTCATAGATCCTGTCTACGGGCATTCCTTTCTCCAGAGCTTCCGCAATGGAAAATATCCTCATATCGGTAGGCTCGGAAAGCTCAGTCTCTATTTCCTTGAATTTTAGTTCCCTGTTCCCGGTAAAACCGTGCATCCCCTGGCCTATCATGCGCAATCCTTTCTGAATCACCTCTTCGAAAGTTCTTCCGATAGCCATCACCTCTCCGACACTTTTCATGCTGCTGCCGATAGCATGCGAGACACCCTCGAACTTATTCAGATCCCACCTTGGTATTTTACAGACAATATAGTCGAGAGCAGGTTCGAAGCAGGCAGTTGTTGTTTTTGTTACAGAGTTTTTCAGTTCATGGAGGCCGTATCCTATACCGAGCTTAGCCGCCACAAATGCAAGAGGATAACCTGTTGCTTTTGAAGCAAGGGCGCTGGATCGTGACAATCTTGCATTCACTTCAATTACCCTGTAATCTTCAGAGTCGGGGGCAAGGGCATACTGTACATTGCATTCCCCGACAATTCCTATATGTCTTATAATTCTTATAGAAAGTTCCCTGAGTTTATGGTATTCACTGTTTGTAAGGGTCTGCGAAGGAGCTACAACGATACTTTCACCCGTGTGTATTCCGAGCGGGTCGAAATTCTCCATATTACATACAGTGATGCAATTGTCAAATCTATCTCTTACTACTTCATATTCAACTTCTTTCCAGCCTTTCAGTGATTCTTCAACAAGGATCTGGTTTGTATAGGAGAATGCTTTTAACGCTAGGATTTTAAGCTCAGCACTGTCAGAAGCAAATCCGCTTCCCTGTCCGCCAAGTGCGTATGCAGCTCTTATGATTACCGGGAATCCCAGCTTATTAGCAGCTTCAAGAGCTTCCTTAACACATGATGCTGCTATACTTCGTGGTGTTTTTATCTCAATTTCATTCAGCTTCTTTACAAACAGCTCGCGGTCTTCAGTATCCATAATTGCCTTAACTGGTGTCCCAAGAACCCTGATATTATATTTTTCAAACACACCGGATTTAAATAGTTCAGTACCGCAGTTCAGAGCTGTCTGACCCCCGAATGAAAGAAGGATACTATCCGGTTTCTCTTTTTCAATTACCTTTTCAACATAATACGGAGTTACCGGAAGGAAATATATCTTGCCTGCAAGTTCTTCGGAAGTCTGTACTGTGGCAATGTTCGGGTTAATAAGTACAGTACTGATACCTTCCTCCTTTAATGCCTTTAATGCTTGAGAGCCTGAATAATCAAATTCGCCTGCCTCCCCGATCTTAAGAGCCCCTGAACCCAGGATAACTACCTTTTTTATTTCATCTTTCATCTGACGGAAATGTGGGTCAAAAATAACACAATTTTTTTATTGAGGTTTGTTTTTATAAAAAAATGAATATATTTGCAAAATAAATGTATAAATATGCAAAAAACAAAACGTCTTCTTGCAATTGAAAAGATAATAGCAGATGAATCGATCTCTTCTCAGGAAGCGTTATTGAAGAAACTGAAAGCTAAAGGAATAAGCTGTACCCAGGCAACATTATCGCGTAATTTGCGACAGATTGGGGTAGGGCGGATACCTGACGGCAAAGGGAGCTATAAGTATGTTCTTCCGCAGACTCCCCTGAATTCATTTACAGCGAACGGGAAGCTCCAGGTGCTGCCGGTTATCCAGGATATTGTTGATGCAAAAGGGTTGCTGGTAATAAAAACACTGCCTGGCAATGCCAGCAATACGGCTATTTATATCGACAATACGGCAAGGTATGAAATAGCCGGAACCATTGCCGGCGATGATACAATACTTATTATTCCCAGGGACGGAGTAACAAACCGCCAGGTTCATACATGTCTTGAAATAATATTACCCGGATTACATGAACAGGTAAAAAGAAAATAGCTAAAGAGCCCGGTTCTTTACTCCCTTCAGGGTCAGGAGCAAACAAAGAACATGGGGTAAAAAGGTTTTGCAAAATTAGGAGCTTAAACATATTAATTACAGGATAACAATAAATAAAACTAAAACAATGAAAGAAAAAGTAGTGCTGGCATACAGCGGAGGACTGGACACTTCGGTGATACTTAAGTGGCTCATGGAAAAGGATTATGAGGTTATTGCTTTTATAGCAGATGTAGGGCAGGCAGAGGATTTTGAAGAGTGCAGAAAAAAGGCCCTTCTGCTTGGGGCATCGAAAGTTATAATTTCGGATCTTAAAAAGGAATTTGTTGAAAAATATGTACTCAAAGCCATTATGGCCAATGCTATATATGAAGACAGGTATCTTTTAGGTACGGCTCTTGCAAGACCTCTGATTGCCAAGAAACAGATTGAGGTGGCGAAGCAGGAAGGAGCAGGGGCAGTTGCTCATGGTGCAACCGGGAAAGGAAATGACCAGGTTCGGTTTGAGCTTTGCTACTATGCGCTGATGCCGGAGGTGAAGGTTATTTCACCCTGGAAAGACAAGGAATTCCTGGCGCAGTTCAAGGGCAGAACAGACCTCCTGAAGTATGCTTCTGAAAAGAAAATACCTGTGAAAGCAAGTATAGATAAACCGTACAGCGAAGATGATAACCTTATGCATATAAGTCATGAGGCAGGAGTCCTTGAGGACCCTATGTACACTTTGCATAAGAGCATGCTGGAAAAAATGGTAATGCCTCAGGATGCTCCGGATAAAGAAACAAGGATCGTCGTTCATTTTAAAAACGGATTGCCGGTCAAGCTTGTAAATAAGGATGATGGTACAGTGAAAGAAGATGCATATGAAATGTATATTTACCTTAATGAGCTGGCCGGCAAAAACGGTATAGGGTTACTGGATATGGTAGAGAACAGGTTCGTAGGCATCAAATCCAGAGGAGTATATGAAACTCCTGCTGCTACGGTGCTTCATATTGCTCACAAAGATATTGAAGGAATAGCTATGGACAGGGAAGTGATGAGACTCGTGAATATGCTTACTCCGAAATTTGCTGAGATCATATATAACGGTTTCTGGTTCAGTCCGGAAATGGATTTCCTTATGGCTGCAATTGAGAAGAGCCAGGAACTAATTGACGGCAGTGTTCATTTGTGCCTGTATAAAGGTAATGTGATCATAGAAGGACGGGAGTCGCCATCATCATTATACAACGAAAAACTTTCAAGTATGGATATTGAAGGGGGATTTGATCAGACTGACAGTAAGGGCTTTATAAGAATAAATGCTATCAGGCTTATGGCTCACAGGGCTATTGTTGAAGAGAGTAAAAAAGCCTAGGTTACTCATAAGAGAATTCATTTTCGTTTTTCATTTTACCCCCTTTCTTGTTTTCCCGCCAAGGCGGGACAGGCTCCCCAAGGGGAGGGCCGAGCGTTTAAAAATTGCCCGGTGGGCAATTTTAGCGAAGGAGCCAGTTTGCCGCGTAGGCCATCGCTCAACCTGGCCCCTCCCTGAAAACAGCCAAAGGGCTGTTTTCTTGTCGGTCGGTCCCCCCTCTGGGGGAAGGCTGGGAAGTGGGTGACGAATTAATTTTTTAAATAAAAATTAGTATAACATATTAAAAAATAATTGTTATGAAATTATGGGAAAAAGGTATTAACCCTGAACCTGCAATTATTGAATTTACGGCAGGGAAGGACAGGAAGACCGATCTTGCACTGACAAAGTGGGATATTATCGGTTCGATGGCCCACGTAATAATGCTAAATGATGTAGGACTTATTCTGGATGAAGAGAGGAATGACCTTCTAAAGGCTCTTCACTCTCTCTTTGTCTGGGATGAAGAGGGATCTCTTGCAATTGAAAAGGACGTTGAAGACATTCATTCCCAGATTGAAAAGGAAATGTCTTCAATCCTGGGGACAACAGGCAGAAAAATACATACAGGTCGTTCAAGGAATGACCAGGTACTTGTCGATATCAGGCTCTATACAAGGGAGGAGATCGACAAGCTTGCTGTACTGATAAGTACGCTATTCAATAAGTTTCAGGCATTAAGCAACCAGTACAGGGAGGTTCTTCTTCCGGGGTACACTCATATGCAGCCTGCAATGGTCTCATCGTTCGGACTATGGTTCGGGGCATATGCTGAGTGCCTGGCAGATGATCTTCAGATGCTCTGCAGCGCCAGGATCCTGAATAACAGGAACCCGCTCGGAACAGCTGCTGGTTTTGGAACAACTCTTCCACTGAACAGGAAGTTGACTTCAGAGCTGCTTGAGTTCGACAACCTGCTTTATAATTCCGCATATGCCAGCCTTAGCAGGGGTAAGGTAGAACTTTCAATTGCATCGGCCCTTGCTTCTGTTGCCCAGACCCTGTCGCGGTTTTCGATGGATATATGTCTTTACATAAGTGCAGAATACAGGTTCATCGATTTCCCCGACGAATATGTCACAGGTTCCAGCATTATGCCGCAGAAGAGAAATCCTGATGTTTTCGAACTGATTCGCGGGAGGTCAAACATAATACAGACGCTGCCCAATGAAATAACCATGCTTACTTCAAACCTGCCATCAGGGTATAATCGTGATCTTCAACTTCTTAAGCAGTTAATCTTCGATGCTTTCGGAGAATTGAAAGAGTGTATTGAAATCATGCTTCTTATGCTTAATAATATTAAGATCAGGAAGAATATAACTGAAAATGCAGTATACAATTCTATATTCAGCACTGAAGAGGTAAACAGGCTTGTGAAGGAGGGAATTCCCTTCAGAGATGCATATAAGGCCGTTGGTGAAATGGTTAAAAATTCATCTTTTTCAAAAACTGCTATTTCAGATTATGTTCATGAAGGCAGCATTGGGAACCTTTGCAATGAAGAGATTGCTGCCATTTTTAATGAAAGAATGAAGTGTTTCAAAAACATTTCCGCATCTGATATGGCGGAGAAAATGATGGCCTATGTAACATCATAATAAATTAGCTGGTCATGGTAAAACACGAAATAACACAAAGGTAAAAAACCAATCCTTAATACTTTTTCAACAGCCCTTATGGGGAGCTGGTTTAGGAATAATAACGATTATTCCCTTACTTTCCTGATATTTTCTATAAACTCGTCGAAAAGATAATCGGTGTCTGTAGGACCACCAGAAGCTTCCGGATGGAATTGTGTGGAAAAGAATGGCTTGTTTTTATGCTTCATCCCCTCGTTAGTCTTATCATTAATATTTATATACAAAGGATCCCAGTCCTTGCCCAGAGTATTGTTGTCGACTGCGAATCCATGATTCTGTGATGTTATATAGGCTTTATTGGTTCCAACCTGTAAAACCGGCTGGTTATGACTCCTGTGTCCGTATTTCAGCTTATATGTATCTGCCCCGGATGCAAGGGCCATCAGCTGGTTCCCGAGGCAGATGCCCATAACAGGTATCTCTTTTTCGAACGATCTTATTATATTTTCGATTGTGATGCTGCACATTTTCGGATCTCCGGGACCATTTGAAAGAAACAATCCGTCAAATTCTTCTTTATGGTAATCATAATCCCATGGTACTCTGATAATTGTAGTATCGCGTTTCAGGAGGTTCCTTATAATATTATACTTGACACCGCAGTCAATGAGCAGGATCTTATATTTTCCCGAACCATATATTTTTTTCTCAGAAGTGCTCACTTCGGCAACCAGGTTAACTTTGTTCGGATCACAAAAGTCAATTTCTGATCCGTCGGGTTCTACTTTACCAAGCATTGCTCCTTTTTCACGGATCCTTTTAGTCAGGGCCCTGGTATCTATTCCATAAATACCTGGTACATTGTTTCTTTTAAGCCATTCATCAAGACTTTCTGAGGCATTCCAGTGACTGTACTCAAATGAGTAATCAGAGACAATGAGGCCAGAGATATGTATAGATGAAGACTCATAAAACCGGTAAAGATCATTCTCTTCACTTTTGCCCGGTGCCCCGTAATTACCTACAAGGGGGTATGTAAGACAAAGGATCTGACCGCGGTATGAGGGGTCCGTAAGGCTTTCCGGATAACCGGTCATTGCAGTATTAAAAACTACCTCTCCTGCAGAAGAAACAGACGCCCCGAATGATCTTCCCTGATACACTGTCCCGTCTACAAGTGTTAACTTAACCTTTATCTTCTCCAGCATCTTTTAAATTCTTAATTCTTACTTTGGTTGTTTTAATGTTCTAGAATCAGTAAAATTAATGCAGATTATCTTAATTGTACCATCGCCTTCTCAATCTGCTCCATAGCCTGAACGACGATCTCTCTGGTTGTAGCAAGGTTCATCCTCATAAACCCTTCTCCTCCCGGCCCGAATGAAGAACCCTCATTCATACCGACGCCGGCCCTGGTTACAAAAAAATCCTGCAGCTCTTTCCCCGACATGCCAAATTTGCGACAATCGAGCCATATCATATATGTGGCCTCAGGTTGAACCGGGGTTATTTCCGGGATAAGTTCCCTGCAAAAATCCTGAACATAGATGACGTTCATGTTGACATAATCCATAAGTGCATCAACCCATTCATGACCCTCCGAATAGGCTGCTGTTGAAGCAACCGTACCAAAAATATTGCTATTTGCTATATGCAGGTCGCCGGTTTTTTTGATGAAATATTTTCGTAAAACCGGATTGGATATAATTACTGATGATGTTGACAGACCGGCAAGATTGAATGTTTTGCTCGGAGCGACACAGGTTACTGTTATTTCAGATATTTTTTCAGAGATATTTGCGATGGGGATATGTGAGAAACCCGGAAGAATAAGGTCACAATGAATCTCATCAGCCACAATGAGTATGTCATTCCGGAGACATATATCCGCAAGTTGTTCAAGTTCTTCATACGACCATGCTCTTCCAACCGGATTATGTGGATTTGAGATTATGATCATTTTTGTGTTCCCGTCGATAACCCCGAGGAGAGAATCAAAATCCATTGTCCACCTGCCATCTCTTTCAACCAGCTGATTATAAACAAGTTTACGGCCATGACTCTCTACGGCAGAAAAGAACGGGAAATATACCGGCGGCTGAACAATAACAGAATCATCCGGGCGTGTAAAAGCCAGGGTGCATAAATTAAGGGCTGAAACAATACCAGGGGTGAAACATATCCACTCTTTCTCAATTTTCCATGAATGTCTCTCTATGAACCATTGTTGTATTGAACTGAAATATTCAGGCGGGCGAAATGAGTAACCAAATATTTCGTGGTTCAGACGATTCTGAAGTTTTTCCATTATGAAGCCGGGTGTTTTGAAGTCCATATCGGCCACCCACATCGGAATTATATCCTGACGTCCGAAAACCTCCTCACGCTTATCATATTTAATACAATCAGTGCCATCTCTGGAAACAGTTTCATCAAAATTCCAACTCATCAGAAAAGGTTTCAATTCAGGGGTCTAAAGATATAAAAAATAGGGAATCATTTGTAGTTTTACTATCAGTTCGTGGTAAGAGCTAAAAGTTACCCGGAGTTGAGATTGACTGAGGTGGAAATTTTAATGATGATTATGAAAAGTATTTTCAAGATTGTAAAACTTTAGGCACTTCAAACTTTAGTCTTACGTTTTAATTCAATATTATTTCTTATTTTTATGGGCAGTTTTGAAATAAGTAATTAATCTTAAAATAATCTGGTATGAAAAAGATTGTTGCCTTACTGATAATTCCGATGCTTTTAACGGTTTTTCTGGGTTCATTTTCCTGCAAAAACAGGACAAGCAAAGAACAGAAAAACATAAACCTCCCTTTTAAGGACACTATTCAGAGTGAAATACAAAAGAATATTTATCCTCTGCCTACTTCTGCTCAGGTTATAAAAATGCTTGCGGATCTTGACGTGGGGTATATTTTTGGAATTACAAATCCTGTCGCGAATTCAAAAAAATATTTCAGCAGCAGTGCCAGGGCTGTTAATATGGGCGTTTTTGGCGCTGATCTGAGCTATGCAACTCTTTACAATATAAACCAGGAAGTGATTAATTATCTCGATGCTATCAGATCTCTTGCCAATGAGCTCAATATGTCGAAAATCTATGATGAATCACTGTACGAGAAAATCAAGCAGAATTTTGATAACCGTGATACGCTTGTCAATATACTTACCAAGTCTTTTAACGACACTTACGCTTACCTTTATGAAAATGATCAACAGACACTTGCTCTGCTGGTTGTTGGAGGTGCGTGGGTGGAAGGTATGTACCTGACAACACATGTTTCAGAAGCAGCATACCAGGTAGCCGGGATTTCAAAGAACCTGATTGAACAGAAGAAATCCTTTGAGTTATTCCTTGAGCTTGCAGCACCATATGAAAATGATCCCCTGGTTTCAGATTTTGTTAAGAAGCTTGATCCTATAAAGAATGTTTATGCCGGATTAACAACCAGCCTTACCGCAAAGAATATCATGGATATTACTAAAGCAATAGAACAGGTCAGAAGCCAGATGGTACAATAATTAATTTCTGAATATATGGCCGCAAGACTGCCAGTTTTGCGGTCTTTTTTTTAGTTGGGAAGATTATGAGGGAGTCGGTATTATTGGCATTAATCCATATCTTTGCAATAGTCTCGACCGTAAACCCGGTTGGGATAACTTCACGGGGCAAGAAAATTCTCCGCAGTTATCTCAGGAGATATCTGAACCGGGAACTTGAAGAAGAGTATTATGCTCTCTTCGAAAATAATCTTGAATTTTATTCCAATGAGCTAAAAAGCGTTGATAAAGCTGAGCTTCTTGATGAAGATTCCCTCATTTCTTTTCAGATAACCAATATCTGCCGCCAGATAAAAAAGGGATTATTCCTTGAAGAGAGGATGATAGTCTTTCTTCAGCTTATTGAATTTGCCTTTGAAGACGGATTAATATCAGATCAGGAAAAGACAATCATCGATATTGTTTCCAAAACCTTCAATATATCAAAGAAGGAATATGATAATGCCATCGCATTTATGATTGGCAGATCTTTTGATGAAATCACACCGGATTGTGTTCTTATAATAGAAAGTGATAATCCTGAATTTTCGGGAGCCAAAACTTACAAGAATTATGATCAGTGGCGCCATATAAGAGTGAAAGGCTTCAGGGGGCATCTTATTGTATTGCATATTGAAACAACGGGAACACTTCTGCTCACATATGATGGACCTCTTGCACTTTATTTTAAGGGCAGAGATATTATAGCATGTCGTCCTTATCTGCTTGAGCGCGGAGTGAATATTAAGGGCCAGGGCATTGAGCCGATCTATTACTCAAAGATATATAAGAAGTTCGTTTCCAGGAAGTTCCCTGAAAAAATAGTATTTGAAGGGCATGATATTGAATACCTGTTCAAGGGGTCCGAAAACGGGGTGAAAAAGATGAATTTCAGGGTTGAATCGGGGAATCTTATAGGTATTATGGGAGGTAGCGGTGTAGGAAAAACAACAATGCTCAATTTGCTTCACGGGAAAATAGAACCGACCTCAGGAAATATTTATATAAATGGCTATGACATTAATTCCGATTCTGAAGAGATTAAAGGAATGATTGGTTATGTTCCTCAGGATGACATGCTTATCGAGGAGCTTACAGTATATCAGAATCTCTACTTTAATGCCAGGTTATGCTTTGGTAATTATACCGAAGAGCAACTAAATAATACCGTTGAGAAAGTGCTTGACGATCTCGACCTTTATGATATTAAAGATCTTCAGGTTGGTGATCCCATGAATAAAAAGGTGAGCGGGGGGCAGAGAAAAAGACTGAATATTGGTTTGGAACTTATGCGAGAACCTGTCGTCCTTTTCATTGATGAACCAACATCCGGATTATCATCTTTTGATTCGGAGAAGGTTATGAGTCTTCTCAGAAATCAGGCCCTGAGCGGCAAACTGGTTTTTGCCATTATTCACCAGCCCTCTTCCGATATACTTAAACTGTTCGATTCTCTCTGGCTCCTCGACAAAGGGGGTTACATGATCTATGACGGAGATCCGGTAGAAGCCCTTGTATATTTTAAAACAGAAACATCTCAGGCTAATGCGGCTGAAAGTGAATGCCCCAGTTGCGGAAATATAGAGACAGAAAGTATACTTCATATCATAGAGGTCAAAATTATTGACCCTGACGGCATGCCGGGAAAAGAAAGACAGGTCAGTCCTCAGGAATGGTACGAAAAGTACAGGAAAAAGATGATGCCTCATCCGGCAGAAATGCCAGGTAAGTTACCTGTCACACCAAGTAATTTCAAGGTGCCTGATAAGTCGGACCAGATAAAAACATTTATCAAAAGAAATATAACACGCAAGCTTGCAGACAGTCAATATATGACCATCAATCTTCTTGAGGCCCCCTTCCTTGCTTTTATTCTTGGATACATATCAAAGTACAGCGAAAACGGCGTTTATCTTTTTTCAGCAAACATAAACTACCCGGTTTTCCTGTTCATGTCAATTATTGTAGCCCTGTTTATCGGACTTACAGTCAGTGCCGAGGAAATCTTCAGAGACAGAAAGATACTTGAAAGAGAAAAGTTCCTGAACCTGAGCAGATTAAGTTACCTGGTATCGAAGATCAACTTCCTGTTTATACTTTCTGCAATACAAACTTTATCTTTTATAATTGTTGCAAACCTGGTACTTGAGGTAAGAGGTATGCTTTTTCAGCAGTGGTTGATACTCTTTTCGACGGCATGTTTCGGCAATGTGCTAGGCTTGAATATATCAGCCGGCATGAGAACAGCTGTAAGTATTTATATCCTTATTCCGTTATTGCTGGTTCCTCAGCTTATCCTGGGAGGTGCAATGATTCAGTTTGATGACCTTCATAAGTCATTCAGCAAAAAAATATATGTCCCTTTGATCGGAGATATAATGACTACACGGTGGGCTTATGAAGCAATCAGCGTGGAACAATTTAAAAGCAACAAGTTTGAAAAACCGTTTTTCCCTTATGAGATGGCAGTAAGTCAGGACAGTTGGAATGCTTCATTCCTCATTCCGATGCTTAAGGTGAAAGACAGTGAATGTGAATTTGCCGGCAGGAATCCGGAATACCGCGATTATTCTGAGAATAATTTCGTAAAACTGAATTATCATATTAAAGAATTATCTGAAATCTCGGGTGTAAAACCGGGACGCTGGATAAGTAATCTGAATTATGCAGGATTTAACAATTATACAGGTGATCAGGTAAAAATATATCTTGATAGTCTGAAGAGTGTTTTCAGAGAAAGAGAGAAGGTTACGAATGCCAAGCTTGATTCTGTAAAAGCGCTAAAACAGAAACAGTTAGGAAAAGATCAGTTCCAGTTGCTACGTGACAGAAATTATAATGAGAGATTAGCTGAAATCGTACTTAACCAGAGGACTAAAAGTAAAATATATGAAGCTGAAAACCGTTTTATTCAGAAAGCGGATCCCATATTTATGAAACCCGGCTCAAAATATGGTCGTGCACATTTCTTTGCTCCGTACAAGATGCTCGGTAATCTGAAGATAGGAACCCTCGTCTTTGATATGGCGGCCATATGGATCATGACACTGGGCCTTTTTGTTGCTTTATACTATAATGTCCTTTACCGCTTTATCCTCTTTCTTGAAACTCTCAAGCTGCCGATCTGGAGAAAATTCGGAAGGGAACTTCTTCAAATCTGAATGGAGGTCATTTTATTATAACGTGATTAATGGGTGGAGTGCGGCCGAAAAAAAATCTGGGGCAACATTTTCTGAAAGATAAAAGTATCGCAGAAAAGATTGCAGGTGTACTGACTGGATCAGGCTATAATACTGTACTTGAGATAGGTCCGGGTATGGGGATACTTACCAGGTACCTCATGAAAAGAAATTTTCCCGATTTCCGTGTAATAGAGATAGATAATGAATCGGTTCATTACCTGAGAGAAAATATACCTGAACTTGTTAATATCATCAGGGGTGATTTTCTTACACTGGATATTGATTCAATGTTTAATGAAAAAATGGCTGTAACTGGTAATTTCCCATATAATATTTCGAGCCAGATACTTTTTAAAATATTGCAGCACAAGAACAAGGTTACTGAAGTTTGCGGAATGCTTCAGAAAGAGGTTGCTGAAAGAATATGTGCCCCTCCCGGATCAAAGGTTTATGGTATATTGAGCGTATTGCTTCAGGCCTATTATAGAACGGAATATCTTTTTACAGTCCCTGAGCATGTTTTTTTCCCTCCGCCAAAAGTAAAATCAGGTGTGATAAGGTTAAAGAGGAATAAGACCATCCGGCTGGAATGTAATGAAATGCTCTTTGTTAAGGTTGTTAAAGCATGTTTTAACCAGAGACGAAAAATATTACGAAACTCTGTAAAAGCTGCATTTCATCTTAAAAACGAAGATTATCAGGATTTTGGATTAAGACCCGAGCAGCTATCGGTTGAACAATTTATCAGACTTACAAACTGGATAGAGGTTAACATGGTTTAACCAAATGAATAGCCGATAGCTTCAACAGGATTCATCCTGGCTGCCGTATAAGCAGGTGCATAACCTGCCACAATACCTATTATACCTGAGATAAACAAGGCAAGAAATATATTTGCCATAGTAAGGTACATATTGAGTTCGTATAGATAATTTATAACCAGGGAGGCAATAAAAATCAATAAAACACCCAGAATTCCTCCAATTACCGAAAGTAATATTGATTCTACCAGGAACTGCTGCAATATAAACGATCTTTTCGCACCAAGTGCTTTCTGTATCCCAATCTGGTTTGTTCTTTCCCTGACAGAAACAAACATTATATTGGCTATTCCGAAACCACCAACCAGTATTGCAAATCCGCCTATCACCCAGCCACCGACATTTATTCCAGCAAATACAGCATCAAAGCTCTGAGAGATAAGGCTTGCCCTGTTAAGCGAGAAGTTATTTATCTCATCAGGCTGAAGTCTTCTTGCAGCTCTCAGGATCATAGTTGTTTCGTCGCTTAATTCATCGATTGTAACCCCCGGTAAAGGCTTGATCATAAGAGTACCATCGAGGAAATTATTCCTCATATTAATGAATGTCTTTGCAAAATTGAATGGCACAACTACCTGTTCATCCATCCCGTTGTCGGAAATACCTCCTTTCCCTTCCTTTTTAAATACACCAATAATAAATGTTTTAATGCCTCTTATAGTCAGCTCTTTTCCAACAGGATTACTCTTTTCAAACAGTCTGTTTGCAACTTCATAGCCAAGAATAGCTACATTTTTCCCGGATACAGATTCTTCCATTGAGAAGTAGCGCCCATCTTCAATTTCAAACGATCTTAAATCCTCAAATTCCTGGGTGACACCCCAAATGGTTATATCATTTGCATGGTTTTTTTTGTATTTTATATTTTCAGGCTGCGTGACAATATAACAGGCAGATTCAGTTTTTGAAGATTTGTTAAGAATAGCCTCATAATCATTTCTTGAAACTGCAGGCCATTTCATTATATCCCACCATTTAAGATCTGTATTTAGTCCCCATGGCCACTTATGCACGTATATCACATTTTCGCCCAAAGTTGAAATACTATCGTGTATCGCTTTTTCCATCCAGTCGAGGACAGTAAAAACAGAAATGATTGATATTATCCCGATAGTAATCCCGAATAGCGACAAGAAAGTCCTTAACTTATTTACAATTACCGAGTTAACAGCAAACAGAAATCCTTCTTTTAAAAGTCTGAAAAACATTTTTCTTCTATATCTGAATATTTGGAGAATCAAAGATAAGAAAAACATGTATAAGCGTGAGATTTTTTTTAATTGCATAATTGCATATAATCATAATTATAATTTATTGAGGTTAATAAAAAAATATATATTTTTAATCGCTCGAAGAAACTTGATCTGACAATCATAATTATCAGTAAATGAGTGAGAAAAAAATCAATAGCGCTTTAATTTCAGTTTTTTATAAAGATGGGCTGGATGATATAGTAAGAATTCTTCATAATCTGAAGGTCAGAATTTATTCAACGGGTGGCACATACAGCTTTATCAGGGACCTTGGTATAGAAGCTGAAAAAGTCGAAGATCTGACAACTTATCCATCGATACTTGGAGGAAGAGTAAAAACACTTCATCCTTCAGTTTTCGGAGGTATACTTGCCAGAAGAAATAATCATGAAGATATGGATCAGGTTGCCAGATATAAGATCCCTGAAATAGACCTGGTAATTGTTGATCTGTACCCGTTTGAGGAAACCCTGAAAAGTGCAACTGACGAAGATGAAATAATTGAAAAGATCGATATAGGTGGCATTTCACTTATTCGGGCTGCAGCAAAAAATTATAATGATGTACTGGTAATCTCAGGCAGAGAACAATATCCCGGTCTGCTGAATCTGCTCAAAGAAAAAAATGGCATTACCTCACTTCACGACAGGAGGTACCATGCTGCTGAAGCTTTCAGAACCTCTTCAAACTACGACACGGCAATCTTCAAATATTTTAACAGGCAGGAAGAGATACCTGTTTTCAGAGAGAGCATCGATATCTCTTACCAACTCAGATATGGGGAGAATCCTCATCAGAAAGGAGTCTTTTTCGGAGACCCTGACCGGTTATTTGAAAAACTTCACGGCAAGGAGATTTCATATAATAATCTGTTGGACCTGGAGGCAGCACTCAGCCTTATAGATGAGTTTTCGGAGACGACTGTTGTGATCATCAAACATAACAATGCCTGCGGTGTGGCTACCCGCAGCAATGTGACCGAGGCATGGAAAGCCGCTCTTGCCTGTGATCCGGTATCCGCATTCGGCGGTGTGATTGTAACAAATGTTGCAATTGATGATGATACAGCAAGTGAGATTGATAAGATATTCTGCGAAATAATTATTGCCCCTCATTATACTGACAAAGCTCTTGAAATATTACGGCAGAAAAAGAACAGGATCATTCTTAAACGTAAAGAACCATTTTCGGGAGTCCATAATTTCAGATCATTACTGAACGGTGTACTGTGGCAGGAGCGCGATAACAAAACTGAATCTTCAGATGATATGAAGCCTGTTACAAAAAGGCTGCCTGCAAAGGAAGAACTTGAAGATCTTGTTTTTGCTAACATAATTGTAAAACACAGTAAGTCAAATGCAATTGTCCTTGCAAAGGGAAAACAGCTGTGTGCCAGTGGGATAGGTCAAACGTCAAGAGTGGATGCTTTAAAACAGGCTATTGAAAAAGCCAGGTCATTCGGCTTCGACCTGAACAGGTCAGTAATGGCTTCGGATGCATATTTCCCTTTTGCCGACAGTGTTGAATTAGCACACAAAGCGGGTATCACTGCGGTGGTTCAGCCGGGAGGATCTGTACGTGACCAGGAATCGATAGATTATTGCTCCTCCAACGGTGTTGCGATGGTCTTTACAGGAATAAGACATTTTAAACATTAGTAATAAAAATAAATAAACTATCTCATTAATGGGACTATTTTCATTTTTAACGCAGGAGATTGCTATAGACCTTGGAACGGCAAATACCATCATTATTAATAACGATAAAATTGTTGTTGATGAACCATCAATAGTCGCAATAGACAAAAATTCGGGGAAGCTTATAGCAATAGGAGAGGCAGCGCGGCAGATGCATGGGAAAACGCATGAAAATATTAAAGTGATCAGGCCTTTGCGTGATGGCGTTATAGCTGATTTTAATGCAGCTGAGCTGATGATCAGGGGGATGATTAAAATGATTAATAAAGGGCCAAGGCTTTTTGCCCCTTCGTTAAAGATGGTTGTCTGCATTCCATCAGGAAGTACAGAGGTGGAGATACGTGCAGTGCGTGACTCTTCGGAACATGCAGGAGGAAGGGATGTATATATGATTTATGAACCTATGGCCGCTGCAATAGGTATTGGTCTTGATGTGGAAGCTCCTGAAGGATGTATGGTAATTGATATAGGTGGGGGAACCACGGAAATTGCAGTAATAGCACTCGGGGGCATCGTTTGTAATAAATCGATACGAATTGCCGGAGATGGTTTCACCGCTGATATACAGTCTTATATGAGGCATCAGCATAATATTAAAATAGGAGAAAGAACTGCGGAAGATATTAAGATCGCAGTTGGGGCGGCATTACCTGATATTGATAATCCCCCTCCTGATTATATAGTCAGGGGGCCTAACATAATGACAGCATTACCAATTGAAATACCTATCTCTTACCAGGAGATTGCCTACTGTCTTGATAAATCTCTGACAAAAGTTGAGGCAGCTTTGCTGAATGTACTGGAACAGACTCCTCCTGAACTTTATGCCGATGTTGTTAACAAAGGTATTTACCTGGCTGGCGGCGGTGCCTTGCTCCGTGGGCTGGATAAAAGACTTACTGATAAAATAAATATTAACTTTAACGTTGTTGAGGATCCTCTTCATGCGGTAGCACGCGGTACCGGGGTTGCTCTGAAAAATGTGGATAAGTTTCCTTTCCTGATGCGATAATCTGCAAGTGTGAATGAGAAATTTGCTGAACTTTCTGGCGAAGTATAATAACCTCATTATCTTTCTTATACTTGAAGGAATAGCATTGTATTTACTCAGCACAGGCAATAATTACCATAATACGAGGATTGTAAAAGGTATCAGGGGCATTACACAGGGGATCGAACAAAGGATGAGCAACACACGGGCCTATTTTCACCTGGCTGAAATAAATCAGGCTCTTGCACTCGAGAATACTTCGCTGAAAAACAGTATTGAACGCCTGGTAAAAGAAGAAGATCTTCATTTCTTTTTAATCACCGACACAATTTACCAGCAACAGTACGTTTACACTTCGGCCAGGGTAATTGATAATTCTATATACAAGCAGAAAAACTTTTTCACTCTTGATAAAGGAACGAAACAAGGTCTCAGCGCCGAAATGGTCGTGGTATCGGGTGATAATGCAGCGGGAATGATAGTGGGTTGTTCCGATAATTATTCGGTTGTGATGTCATTGCTTAATATTGATTTCAAGCTTAGCGCACGTCTGAAATCAAACGGTTATTTCGGATCGTTGTCATGGGATGGAAGAGATTATCGTCATGCTGTACTGAGCGAAATACCACAGCACGTGACATTTGGAATAGGAGATACTATTGAGACAACCGGTTATTCTGCAGTATTTCCGGAGGGTATAATGATAGGGACCATAAGCGATTTTAAAAAGACTGGTGGCGATTTTTATAATATAGAAGTCACGCTGGCGACCGATTTTAAAAAGCTTTATTACGTCAATGTGATTGGTAATATGAAGAAGACCGAGCAGATTGAACTTGAAAAACAATTTGAATGATCAACAGGATTTTAAGGTTTGGCCTGATCTTTATTTTACTGCTCCTGCTTCAGGTTCTGTTATTTAACAATATACAGTTCAGCAGGTATGTAAATCCGTATGTATACCTGATGTTCATTCTTCTTCTGCCATTTGAAATACCAGCATGGCTGCTCCTGATCATTTCATTTTTCACGGGCCTGATTATTGATCTCTTTTCGGGGACGCCCGGGATGCATACATCGGCCACGCTTCTGGCAGGATTTGTAAGGCCATTTGTCTTAAGGATCATATCTCCAAGAGACGGATATGAATCAGGTGCCGATCCGTCAATGATTGTGTACGGTTTCCGGTGGTTTCTCACTTATACCGCCATAATAGTTGTTATCCATCATACGGCCTTGTTTTATCTTGAAGTATTCAGGCTAACAGATTTTTTCCGAACCCTGGCCAGAGTATTACTAAGTTCATTGTTTTCAGTGACCTTCATTCTCCTTCTCGAATATATCAGGAAGGGGAAATAAACACTTTCTATGAAAGATGCATTTATCAACAGAAAGTATTTTATCATTACAATCGTAGTGCTTGCTTCTGTTGTGCTGCTGTTAAGATTATTCACAATACAGGTAGTCCAGGATAAATACAGACTTTCAGCCGACAATAATGTACTAAGGTATGTTACACAATATCCGGCACGCGGACTTATTTATGACAGGAAAGGCAACCTGGTGGTATATAATCAGGCTGCATACGACCTGATGGTTATCCCTGCCCAGACCGGAGAAATGGATACAGCTACTTTTTGCGATGATCTGGGTATTACCCGCGAAAATTTCGTTGAGAAAATGAAAGCGGCAAAAAATTATTCGCAAAGAGCTCCCTCTGTATTTCTTAAACAGATTTCGGCCGAGATGTATGCCAGGTTCCAGGAGAAGATGTTTTTGTTTCCGGGGTTTTATGTTCAGCCGAGGACATTGAGAAAATATTCAAGACCGATCGCTGCTCACCTCCTTGGGTATGTAAGTGAAGTGGATGAATCAATAATTAAAAAGGAACCCTATTACAAGCCGGGAGATTATATCGGCAAGCTTGGCATTGAAGAAGCGTATGAGACCGAACTCAGGGGAAAGCGGGGCGTAAAGATTTATCTGGTAGATGCCTACAGCCGCGTGAAAGGTTCCTATGCCGGAGGAAACATGGATACAATGGCTGTCCAGGGTGCTGATATTATTTCATCTATCGACCTTGACCTTCAGGAGTACGGCGAACGCCTCATGCAGAAAAAAACAGGAAGCATAGTGGCTATTGAACCAAAAACCGGAGAGATCCTTGCACTTGTGTCTTCACCTGATTATGATCCTGGTTTACTGGTTGGCAGAGTTCGTTCGGAGAACTTTGCCCGACTGATGGCAGACACAGTTTCAGAGCCACTCTTTAACAGAGCTTTCATGGCTTCATATCCCCCCGGGTCGACTTTTAAGCCCATTAACGGACTGATAGGGCTCCAGGAAAAGGTTATTGTACCCTCAACTGAGTTTGGATGTGACCATGGATACCTGTTTGTTGCATGTCATTCACACCGGTCTCCTCTCAACCTTGCAGATGCTATAATGATATCATGCAATTCCTATTTTTGTCAGACCTACAGAAAGATACTTGAGAACCCTAATTACGGATCAGTATCAGAAGCTTATGAAAAATGGAGAAGCTATCTTTTGGAATTTGGCTTTAGCAGGAAGCTGGGAACAGAATTCTCAAATGAACTGCCCGGACTAATTCCGCCAGCATCATATTTTGACAAGATTTATAACAACAGATTGAAAGCGCTTAATATTATTTCTATGGCTATAGGTCAGGGTGAGATTCTGACAACACCTCTTCAGATGGCTAACATGGTATCAGCAATTGCCAACAGGGGCTATTATTATATTCCTCATATTGTTAAATCTATCGGTAAGGATAACAGAATAGATCAGGCCTATACTGTACGCAATAAGATTAGTATTGATTCTGTGAATTTTGAAGAAATAATCAAAGGGATGGAAGGAGTTGTAAACGGAGGCGAAGGTGCTACTGCGCGGGGGGCTGCCATAAAAGATATTATAGTTTGCGGAAAAACCGGTACTGCTCAGAATCCTCATGGAAAAGACCATTCGGTTTTTATTGCTTTTGCACCAAAAGATGATCCGAAAATAGCGATTGCCGTTTATGTAGAAAATGCCGGGTTTGGTTCTACATATGCGGCGCCGGTGGCAAGTCTTATGATTGAAAAATATTTAAAAGGAGAGATCTCAAACAAGTATATGGAAAAAAGGATGCTGGAACTAAATTTAGTTGACCAGTCAACGGAAGATGAAACGCAGCATTAATATCTGGAACGGTATTGATAAGATCACGATACTTATTTTCCTTTTGATGGTTATCATGGGATGGTTTAATATTTATGCTGCCGTTTATAATGAAGATCATAAGGAAATACTCGATCTTTCACAAAGATACGGCAAACAGTTTGTATGGATCCTGGCAACGCTTGTGATTGCAGTATTTGTTGTAATAATCGACAGCAGGTTCTATTTCTTTTTTGCCTGGATCGTTTATGCAGTTGTTATGCTGCTGCTTGTTTCGGTACTTGTTTTAGGCAGGGAGATAAATGGAGCCAGGTCGTGGTTTGAATTCGGTCCGTTCAGCTTTCAGCCATCGGAATTTGCAAAATTCGGAACAGCTCTTGCCCTGGCAAGTTTTCTCACAAACCATCGACAGGAACTAACAAAGCTAAGAGTGATAGTAATTGCAACAGGAATAATACTCTTTCCTGCAATGTTGACTGCTTTACAGCCCGATCTGGGATCTACAATCGTATTCTTCTCCTTCTTTATTGTCCTTTTCAGGGAGGGGATGAGCCCCTATATTTTTATTTCAGGATTACTGATGTTGATTTTATTTTTTCTAACGCTCCTGATAAATAATCTGTACCTCGAAATCTCCCTGGTAATAATAGCTTTTCTTCTGGCATGGTTCACCACAAGGAAATGGAAAACCTGTATTGCCGGTCTGGGAATATTCATATTAGTCGGCGGGGCCCTTTATTTAATTAATCATTATGTCTTTAAATCATTGGGGAATGAGCTTATATTATTAATAACCCTCGTACTGGCCGGTCTTATTTATTCTTATCCTATTTATACGCGTAAAGCAATATCTGTACTTTTCATTTATCTTTTTCTTTTTGGAAGCATCCTCTATATAAATTCAGTGGATTTTGCCTTTAATCATTTGCTTAAACCACATCAGAAAGACAGGGTGGAAATAATGCTGGGGATAAAATCTGATCCTCACGGAACGGGATATAATGTAAATCAATCGCTGATATCTATAGGATCCGGAGGATTTTCAGGAAAGGGGTTTTTGCAGGGAACACAGACAAAATATAAGTTTGTTCCCGCGCAGAGCACCGACTTCATTTTTTGTACTGTTGGTGAAGAGTGGGGGTTTCTGGGATCTCTTGCAGTTGTCGGGTTGTACCTTTTTCTTCTGCTGAGACTTATTTTTCTTGCTGAAAGGCAGCGATCGGCATTCTCCAGGATATACGGATACGGAGTTATTTCCATACTCTTAACGCATTTTATAATCAACATAGGAATGACTACCGGCCTTGTTCCGGTGATTGGGATCCCTCTTCCATTCTTCAGCTACGGAGGGAGCTCCCTATGGGGATTTACAATTTTGTTATTTGTTTTCCTCAGGCTTGATGCCGGACGTATGGAATACCTTGTATGATCAGAATGGTATTGTAATCCTGTGACTTATATCAATTCCAAAGTCTTTCTCAACATAGTCGATAAGCTCCGGAAAAAATTCAAGAAAATCCTCCTGGAGAGGAGCATAGTTTTTTTTAAGCTCTCTTATTGCGAACCGTGTCTCCTTCGGCAGAGTTGTCCGGTTACTTAATGTCTTTAAAACATGACGGATACCATTTATAGTCTGATACGATTCAATCCAGTTGTTAATTATAAAAAAAGGCATCATCTCCCTTACATTATCAGGCAGTATATCATAGTTATTTACAAGAGCCCTGTAAAAGTTATATGTAACACTTTCCAGCGGTCTGCGCGAAAAGAGATTCCATTCCCTGGTGAGGAAATGGTCATAAATTATATCTGTTATGACTCCCGAATACTTATGGTATTTTCGCGAGAAATATATTTTGCTCCGGTGTACAACGGGGTGCCGGTCGGTAAATCCGTCAATATTACGGTGAAGTATAATTCCTTTGCGAATGAGATCAGGATAATTTAGATAATCACGCCCCTTAACATAATCTCCGATGTAATTTCCGATCATTATCTTTTCAGAATCACCGGACAGATATATGTGGGCGAGGACATTCATATATTGTTATAATAGTACAAAGAATTTGCCATATACTTTCTTCTCCTGAAAACATTTTCTTTAACATGTTTTTAAATGATCGGAAACATATTGCTAGTAGGTTGTATTACAGGATGTTAATATATAATTCCGGCACTTTTAAAATTCCAATTAAATACTCGGAATTTATGTATGCAAATTATACATTTGTTATTTCATTTTAAAATGAAATTTCTTTCATATTAAAAATAAATTAAAATAATCAGGAGGATGTATGAGTAAGAAGAATGTCATCATCATTGGTGCTGCCGGCAGGGATTTCCATAATTTCAACACCTGTTTCAGGGATAATGAAAATTATAAAGTTGTTGCTTTTACTGCGGCTCAGATCCCGGATATTGATGGAAGGAGGTATCCAAAAGAGCTGGCAGGTAAATTATACCCTGACGGAATTCCCATATATGATGAGGGGACACTACCTGAAATTATTAAAAAATATAAAGTTGATGATTGTATATTCTCATACAGTGATGTAACCTACCAGAAAGTTATGTCGGTCAGTGCAATAGTAAATGCAGCGGGTGCCAATTTTGTTCTTCTGGGTCCTGACGGCACGATGCTGAAAAGCACAAAACCGGTAATAGCTGTGTGTGCGATAAGAACTGGATGTGGAAAGAGTCAGACATCCAGAAGGGTAATTGAACTCCTTATGGCTGCCGGGTTGAAAGTTGTAGCAGTCAGACATCCGATGCCTTATGGCGATCTGAATGCCCAGAAAGTTCAGAGGTTTGCTGCTATCAAAGACCTTGAAAAGAATAAATGCACCATTGAGGAAATGGAAGAATATGAACCACACGTGGTCAGAGGAAATGTTATTTATGCGGGAGTCGATTATGAGGCAATTCTTCGCAAAGCAGAGAAAGATACTTCAGGTTGCGATGTTATTTTATGGGATGGAGGCAATAACGATTTTCCTTTCATTAAGCCCGATCTTATGATTACAGTAACCGATCCTCACAGGGCAGGTCACGAACTGAAATATTATCCCGGTGAAGTGACCCTGAGGCTTGCTGATGTTGTGGTGATCAATAAAATGGACAGTGCGGCACCCGAAGCCATCCAGGTGGTTCGTGAAAGCATTGCTAAGGTTAATCCCGGCGCTATGGTGATCGACGGGGCATCACCCATAAAAGTTGATGATCCCTCAGTTATCAGAGGCAGGAGAGTGCTGGTTGTAGAAGATGGTCCGACGGTTACTCATGGTGAAATGAAGCTGGGAGCAGGAGTAGTTGCGGCGCGTAAATTCGGAGCAAAGGAAATGGTTGACCCAAGACCTTACACTGTTGGGAAATTGAGCGAGACATTTCGTCTTTATCCCAATATCGGCAGCCTTTTACCCGCCATGGGATATGGTGAGCAGCAGTTAAAAGACCTGGAAAAAACCATAAATAATACTGACTGCGACAGCGTAATCATTGCCACTC
>Ga0315542_1000265_pt1 | contig 31783 bp, 29 predicted proteins | sample SalMarSW160120MG_FD_202541 | JGI IMG/M metagenome (GOLD analysis project Ga0315542, IMG submission 202541) | Salt marsh sediment microbial communities from the Plum Island Ecosystem LTER, Massachusetts, United States - Salt Marsh Sediment SW1601-20 ...
GGCTATCGACGCTGGTGCGGCAATCATCAACGATATCTCCGCTTCGCGATCGATGGTTCACCTGGCTGAACGAACGGGAGCCGGCTTGGTGATCATGCACATGCAGGGATCGCCACAGACCATGCAGGCGCAACCGACCTATGAGGATGTCGTGCGAGAGGTTCGGGACTTCCTGATCCGGCGCGCCGAGATGGCAGTCGCGCTCGGGGTCGATAGCAGTCAGATCATGATCGATCCAGGGATCGGGTTCGGCAAGACTATCGAACACAACCTTCAGATCCTCACCCATCTCGATGTGTTCGTCGACACCGGCTTCCCTGTGCTGGTGGGTACGTCCCGGAAATCGTTCCTCGGGACGATCACCGGTGAGAGTGCGCCTCAAGAGAGGGACATCGCAACGGCTGCCACGACCGCGCTCGCGGTCAGCGCCGGAGTGTTTGCGGTTCGCGTGCACAATGTTGCCGTTTCGCGGCCTGCCATGCAGGTGGCCGACGCTATGGTTCGATCGAGAGGGATTCAGTGACAACAGGACTCGAACCAAGAGCGTTCACCTGGGTGATCAAGGGGCGCCTGGGCGTATGCGAACGGATTGGTGGCCACGGCATTCAGCATCGCCGTGTTCGGCGCGAGGAAGAGATCGTGTGGCTGCGCAACGTAGCCAAGATCAACACGGTCGTGACGCTCCTTGCCGGCGGCCAGAACGTCGCCAACTACCAGGAGGCAGGTTTCACGGTGTTCCATGAGCCTCTCGTCGGGGAGTATGAGCAGGAGGACGTGGCGCGTGTGTTCCGCACGCTCGACGCCGCACTCGCCGACCGAGAAAGCGTCGTGCTCGTTCACCGGGACCTCGTCGACGATACGATCGCCGGACTGCTCGCCGGCTACCTGGTTCATTCGAAGCTCGTGACAGACCCGATTCTCGCTGTCGCCGTCATCCAGGAGATCCTCGGCCGGCCGCTCGGACCGGAGGGACGTTCCCTCGTACCCGCCAAGATGTGATGCACATACGACTCACAGGTCTCGAGGTGTTCGCTCACCACGGAGTGTTCACCGATGAGAAAGACAGGGGCCAGGAGTTCCTGGTGGACGTCGACATCGACGCCGATATCGATCCCGAGGCCCTCAGCGACGACCTCTCATCCACGATCGACTACGGGACGCTCGCCCAGGCGATCCATGACCGGGTCGCGGGCGAGCGCTGGAATCTGATCGAGACCGTTGCGAATCGGGTTGCTGACCTCGTGCTCGAGGACGGCCTGGTGCGCTCCGTCACTGTGACCGTACACAAACCCGGCGCGCCGATTCCCGTGCCCTTCGATGATGTCGCGGTGAGGCTCAGGCGAACTCGATGACACGAGCCGCCATCGCGCTTGGATCGAATCTCGGAGAGCGTCTCGAGCATCTCTGTGCTGCGGTGCAGGCACTCGCCAACCTGGGCGACATCGTTGCGATGTCGTCGGTCTACGAAACCGATCCGGTCGGCGGTCCCGCGCAGGGCGCATATCTGAACGCGGTCGTAGTGCTCGACACCGACCTGTCCGCTCACGAGCTGTTGGACCATCTGCTCGCCATCGAACAGGAAGAGGGCAGACGCCGAACCGTTCGCTGGGGACCGAGAACTCTGGATCTCGACCTGCTTCTCTACGGCGACAGTGTTGTGAACGACGATCGGCTGATCATCCCGCATCCTCGGCTCACGGAACGCCGCTTCGTGCTCGAGCCCCTGGTGGAGGCATGGCCGGAGGCGGCGACCCCGAATGGGCAAACCGTCCGAGACGCTCTCGAAGCTGTGCAGAATCAGACAGTCAGACGAACACGGCTTCGCCTGGAGGGACGCCGGCAGACCTTCGCCGGTCGCGGCGGCTGGTGGGTGGTCGCCCAGGGCGTCGTGTTCGCCGCGTGCTTTCTCGCCCTCCTCGATGAACCCGGGACACCGACGATCGTGATGGGGTGGGTCGGCGGGGTCATCGTCGTATGGGGCGCTGTGCAGTTGGTGCTCGGCCTCATGGATCTGGGGTCGAATCTGACCGCCTACCCGCAGCCCCTGGACTCGGCCAGGCTGGTTGCTCGGGGCGTGTATCGGTTCGTTCGACACCCGATCTACGGAGGGCTCGTGTTGGGGATGATCGGCCTTGGCTTGTTCAGGGCGAGTATCGCGGCCGTCCTCGTCGGGTTGATCGGTGGTGTGTTCTTCTGGATGAAGGCTCGTTTCGAAGAGCGGCGACTGCGATGCCACTATCCCGGCTACGCGGCCTATGCAGAACAGGTCACCAAGCGTCTTGTTCCCTGGGTCGTGTAGATACGGCCGCTACCTGGCGGCAGAAAGCTCCCAGACCCGGGCGTTCCAGAGCAGCCGTGAGCCACGCCGAGTGACATGCACGACCTTGCGTTCGATCATGTCTGCGAGGACAGAGCTGGCCGCGAGACGTGATGGAAGGGGGATCGGTCTGTCGGCGAGGGAGAGCATCTTGCCGTAGAGGCTGCGTGCCCGGTCAAGGATCGACGCTTCATCCTGCAAGCTGCCCGTCGGCAGGAACAGCCTTCCCATCGGACGAAGGTGCTGCCTTGCCTGTTCCAGCATGCGGATCGGAAGCTCGCTTCCCCGAGGACCGCCGCCACCCTTGGTGGGAAACCAGCCCGAGTCGGCCGCGAGATCGTCGGGGATGCCCGACACGTCGCCGATGATGACATCGGCCTCCACTTCGTTGATCGGGTCGAACAGGTCACCCTGTCTGAATGTGACTCTGTCCTCGACGCCATGAGCAATTGCGTTTCTCGTGCCGACGTCGACGACGTCAGGGCTCTGGTCGACCGCGAACACCCGCTTCGCGCCCAGTTTCGCCGCGACGATTGCCAGGATGCCCGAACCGCATCCGACATCGATCACGACGTCATCCTGCTCGACGCGGAGCGCATCCGCGAGAAGATGAGAGATCGTCGAGGGGCGGAATGTGGTGTCGGAAAGGACGAGCCGCATCGGCCCAAGTCTGCCTTTCCAATCGAAGGTCGAATCAGTCACTTTCCTAAGACACTATCTCCTGTGAAGGGTTACACGCTGATTTGCACGGTCGACCACAATAGGCGCCGTGATCGTGCGCATTCTAACTGCGATGGGCCCATGGGCGCCCGTGCTTGTGTTCCTTCTCGCGGCGGGAGAGAGTGCAGCGTTCCTCGGTTTCTTCCTGCCGGGCGAGGTTGCAGTAATTCTCGGCGGCGTCCTCGCAGGTACCGGAGTGGTTCCTTTGGCAGTCATGTTGCCGGTAGCCATCGCCGGGGCCGTGATCGGCGACTCCGTTGGATTCTGGCTGGGCGATCGGTTCGGGCCCTGGGTCCTGCAGCGCCGCCGTCTGGCCCGTTTCGCAGGCAGGATCGATGCAGCGAAACAGTCCATCGCGAAGAGCGGCTGGTGGGCGCTCGTCGTTGCCCGCTTCACATCGGTGCTCCGTGCGGTCGTGCCATTCACAGCCGGCATGGCGACGATGCCCTATCGGACGTTCGCTCTGGGCAACATCATCGGTGGAGTGCTGTGGGCGACGACATACACACTCATCGGGTACGTTGCCGGCAACAACTGGCCTACTGTCGAACACTGGCTCGGTCGGGGCGGCCTGATGCTTGCCGGCGTCGTCGTGGTCGCACTCCTGATCGCCTGGGCCGGACGATGGGTGGCCCGGAGCAGGGAACGCGTCGTCAAGCGGTTCGAGCCGATCGTGCGCACCCGATTCGCCAGGTGGGTCGCGCGGGTCATGGAGCGACCCGCCAGAAGGATGGCGCCGGTGCTCTATCTATGGCCGGTGGCACTGGTGACCATTGGAGGCCTATGGCTGTTCACCGGGATGCTCCAAGATGTGATCGGGCAGGAGGAATTCTTCTTCTTCGATCGCCGCGCACTCGACTACGCAGCAACCCATCAGGTACCCGCTATCACGAACTCGGCACACACGATTCTGAGCTTGACACCCGTATGGGTGAGCATCGCAGCCTCACTGATCGTCGGCGTTGTGTTTCTGACCAGGAGACATTTCGAACGGGCTGCAGGCATCGCGATCGCCGTGGCCGGTCAATGGGCCATCGTGCAGGTGACACGCTTCATTGTCGACAGAACGGCTCCGCCCTTGGTACAGATCGTGCCCGGCGGGGAGTATGGCTTCCCGTCCGAACGGGTTGCCGCGTTGGCCGTGTTCCTCGTGATCGCTGCATGGCCCTGGCGTCCCCGGAAGTGGGAGTCGACGGTCGGACGGTTCGTCGTCGCTGCCGTGCTCGTCACCGTGATCGGCGCCGCCGAGATGGTTCTGCTGCTTGCCTACCCATCGGATGTGCTCTCGGGTCTGACGGTCGGTGTGGGGTGGACCGTGCTTGCGCTGACGCTTGCTGATACGCGCGCTCGGGCCGCGCTCCGAGCAGTGGCAGCGCGACGTCCGCCCTCCCACGACGTTCAGCGAGACAAACGGGCCTGAGCGCCTCAAAGGGGAGGGCACTAACCTGATCATCGGTCGGGTACCGAGGACTCGAACCAGGAGGACCTGTGGACATCATCCTTGCCGGGCCCGGACGTGCCGGAACGTCGGTGTGTCTCGCCGCGAAGCGGGCGGGGCATCGGATCGTTGCTGTCGCAGGTCGCACACCGAAACGAGTAGATGAGGCCGCTTCGCTGCTGGGAGCCGACCCGCTCCCGTTGACGAATGCTCTGCCACACGCAGACCTGCTCGTCGTTGCCGTTCGTGACGACGCCATCTACGAGGTGGCCATGGCGCTGTCGGTGCATGCCCCGAGTGTTCAGGGGGCCGTCCACTTGAGTGGGCTCACACCTGTGGATGCTCTGAGTCCTCTGCGTGACGAGGGACTCCAGATCGGTGCGCTCCATCCTCTTCAGACGATGCCATCACCCGAGGTAGGTGCCGCTGCGCTCGAAGGAGCTTGGATAGCGGTCACCGCGCCCGACGAGCGGCTCGAGCATCTTCTGGAGGAGTTCGCACGCTCGATCGGTGCACGGCCCTTCGCGTTGGAGGAAGCGGCCCGTGCGGTCTACCACGCTGCCGCTGCGACGGCCGCGAACGCGACCGTCGCGGTGCTTCATGTCGCCGCGGCCCTCTTCCAGGCGGCGGATGTGCCGTTCGATGCGGCGAGGCCGTTGGTCGAAGCGGTTGTCTCCAACGCGTTCCTGCTGGGTCCCGATGCTGCACTCACCGGGCCGATCACCAGGGGCGACGTCGGCACGGTGATGGCCCAGATGAACGCGGTCGCTGCTCAGGCGCCCGAAGAACTGGAGCGATTCGTCCAACTCGGAAGGCTCATCGCAGACATCGCCGGTGTCGAGGAGGTGCCATGGAAGTCGTAGCGACGTTCGAGGAAGTGAGGGCGGAGTCGTTTGGCACAGTCGGACTGGTGCCAACGATGGGCTACCTCCACGATGGGCATCTATCGCTGATGCGAGCGGCGCGACCGGTCGTCGACTCGGTCGTCGTGAGCGTTTTCGTCAATCCACTCCAGTTCGGTGAAGGAGAGGACCTCGATCGATATCCGCGTGACCTGGAGAGAGACAGTGCGCTTGCCGAGAGCGCTGGAGTTGACATCCTTTTTACCCCGACCGTCGAAACGATGTATCCAGAGGATCCGGCGATCAGAATGACCGTGGGACATCTCGCCGATCACCTGTGCGGCGCGTACCGCCCAGGCCACTTCGAAGGTGTTGCCACTGTGGTCGCCAAGCTGTTCGCCGGCATCCAGCCAAACGTCGCCTTCTTCGGACGCAAAGATGCCCAGCAACTCGTGATCCTGAAGCGGCTCGCCGAAGATCTCTCGTTTCCCGTCAAGGTGATCGGCTGTCCGATCGTGCGAGAGTCCGACGGCGTGGCACTGTCCAGCAGGAATGTGTATCTGTCACCTGATCAACGAGTGTCCGCTCGAGCCCTCTCGACCGGACTCGCGCTGGCTGCGAATGCGGCCGCCGCAGGAGAGCGAGACGCTCGAGTACTGGAGGCCCTCGTCCGCGACGAGTGTCTCCGGGCCCCGGGAGTAGACGTCCAGTACGTCGAGATGGTCGACAATGCGACTTTGCAGCCGGTTGCCATGCTCGAACGGGATGCCATCCTGGCGGTGGCGGCATTCGTTGGATCAACACGCCTCATCGACAATGTTCATCTGACGGTTGAAGGCCTCGAGGTCAGTCCCGATCTGGGCGTTCGGCGAGGAGCGTGAATGATGCTGCTTGCCATCGACATGGGAAACACTCAGACGGTCGCCGGTCTCATGGGAAACAACGTTCCGATTCACCATTGGCGGTTCGCGACCGACCGTACCCGTGCTGCCGACGAGTACCGGCTGCTCCTTCGAGGGCTCTTCGATCTCGACGACATCGACATCGGTGCGATCGACGGTGTTGTTTTGTCGTCGGTCGTGCCGCACGCGACCGAAGCGCTGCGCACTGCTTGTCAGATGATCGACGGTGACGTTCTCGTCGTCGGCCCTGGCATCAAGACCGGCATGCCGATCCTCATCGACAACCCCAAAGAGGTCGGCGCCGATCGCATCGTCAATGCCGTTGCCGCACGTCACGTCTACGGGGCGCCCGTGGTCGTGGTCGATTTCGGCACATCTACGAACTTCGATGTCGTGGGTCGCGACGGTGACTACCTCGGTGGGGCGATCGCCCCAGGCTTGGAGGTGTCGATGGATGCCCTCGTGTCGAAGACGGCGGCGTTGCGCAGAGTGTCTCTGGAACCACCGAGAAGTCCAATCGGCAAGGGGACTGTGGAAGCGATCCAGTCAGGTCTGCTGTACGGCCACGCAGGCTTGGTCGACGGAATCATGGGCAGGATCGTTGACGAGCTCGGACCAGACACGACGACCGTCGCAACCGGAGGGCTCGCTCCCGTGATCGTCCCTCACTGCGGGACGGTCGATCACATCGACGAGTTCCTGACCCTGACCGGTCTCCAGCTCCTCTGGGAGCGCAACGGAGGGTAGGGTGCATCACCGATGACCGAAGATCAATCAACAGGAGATGCGCTCGTCGCGCAGCGTTTCGGCAAGGTCGTTGAGATCCGGCGACGAGGCGGAGAGCCCTATCCGCCGCGGTTCGAACGGTCCGCGACGGCGGCGGAGGTAGCTACTGCACATCCAGGTCTTCCACCCGCAACATCCACGGGCGACGTTGTCGCTGTTGCGGGCCGTCTCATGAACATTCGACGTATGGGGAACCTGAGCTTCGGCGTCCTCCAGGATGTCAGTGGCAGGATTCAGCTCTTCATCGATCGCCGGACGATGGGCGACGATGCCTTCGATCGGTTCGACGAGGACGTCGACTCGGGGGATTGGGTCGGTGCGACTGGCGAGGTCATCACGACGAAGCGGGGGGAGCTGAGCGTAAGAGCGTCCGAGATCACGTTGCTGTCCAAAGCGCTTCGTCCCTTGCCGGAGAAGTGGCACGGTCTTCAGGACAAGGAGACACGGTTCCGTCAGCGGCACCTCGATCTGATCGCCAACGACGATGCCCGTCGTGTCGCGAAGGTGCGGATCGACGTCATGTCAGCCCTCCGTCGCGCGTTCACCGACCGAGGGTTCGTCGAGGTCGAGACGCCGATGCTTCAAGCGGAGGCAGGCGGCGCGCTGGCCAAACCGTTCGTCACGCATCACAACGCGCTCGACATCGACCTGTATCTGCGGATCGCAACCGAGCTGCATCTGAAGCGGCTCGTAATCGGCGGTATGGAGCGTGTGTTCGAACTCGGCAGGGTGTTCCGCAACGAGGGGATCGACTCGACCCACAACCCGGAATTCACGACGCTGGAAGCGTATCAGGCGTTCGCCGACTACCACGAAATCATGGAGCTGATGGAAGATGTCGTTCCCGAGGCGGCGATTGCCGCAACGGGGGGAACGGTCATCGAGTATCAAGGAAGGACCATAGACCTGACCCCGCCCTATCGCCGGATTCCACTGCTCGCCCTGGTTACCGAAGCGACCGGAACGCCGGTGTCGTTCGGTATGTCGCGCGACCAACTCGCAGAACTGTGCCGAAACCACGGCATCACACCTCATTCCGTCTGGGGCAAGGGCAAGCTCATCGTTGAGCTTTACGAGCGACTGGTCGAGCCCGGGCTGTGGCAGCCGACATTTGTGATCGACTATCCCAGAGAGACGTCGCCTTTGGCCCGCACACATCGAGACGATTCCGATCTCACTGAGCGATTCGAGCTGTTCGCCGGAGGGATGGAGCTGTGCAACGCATTCAGCGAGTTGACCGATCCCGCTGATCAGCGACATCGGTTCGAGGCGCAGGCCCGCGCCAAAGCGGAGGGTGAGGAGGAGACCCATCCGATCGACGAGGACTTCCTGCGAGCACTCGAGCACGGCATGCCTCCGACCGGTGGGCTCGGGATCGGCGTCGACCGGCTGGTGATGCTGCTCGCCGACGAGCCGACGATCAGAGAGGTCGTGCTGTTTCCGACGATGCGGCCAGAGGGCTGACCGACCCAAAAATCCCCGTTCTTGCGTGAGTTCGGTGCAGTCTGTCGACCCAACTCACGCAAGAACGGATTCAGAGCTCTTCGCGCAGCGTCATCGCCGCCAGGCCGAGCACGACAACAGCCAGGATCGGCAGGAGCAGAAACGCCCACCGGTCGTCGAAGATGCTCCCGCCCGCAAAGAACGACTGGAAGACCTGCGTCGAGTAGTAGAGCGGGATGACCCGGGAGGCGATCTGTGCCCACACCGGCAGCTTCGAGACTTCGACCACGATTCCCGACAGGAAGAGAGCCGGCACCACGATCGCAGGCACGAACGGAATCACTTGTGCCACATTGCGGGCCAGGTTCGATACGAGAATCCCGATGGACATCATCAGAACGGCGAGCAGCCACAACACAAGGAAGATCTGCGCCAGCTCGCCAATCGAGTAGTCGAGCGAAAAGAGGAAGTGGGCGACAATCAGCACGAGTGCGCTCTGGATCGTCGCGAAGGTCGTGTATGCACCGAGATAGCCGCCGACGATCTCGAGGCGCCGGTACCCGTTGATGAACATGCGGCCCAGGGTTCCTTGAACCCGTTCGCTCACCACGACCAGCGCGGTGAGCAGGAATGCCACGAAGTGGATCACGTAGGACACCCCCAGCACGGCATAGCGCTGCTGCCCGACACTCGGTACGTCCATCGCGTCGAAGACGACCTTGAGGAACACCAGCAGGAGTACTGGAATGACGATCATCGCAGCGGAGAAGCGCCGGTCGCCTCGGATCTGGCGCATGACCCGTGCGGCGACGGCGACGGTACGGCCGCTCACCGGGCACCCTCGATCAGGTGGAGGAGCACGTCTTCGAGTGGTTCCTGCACCAACTCGATCCGCTGGACGCCGGCGTGGAGGATCGACGGCAGTTCCGTCCTGTAGTCGTCGACCTCGTGGTCGTGGACGGTTCCATCCCTGTTCCACACCCTCACCGTGGTAGCACCTCGTGCGAGGAGGTCCTGGGGTGTCGTGTCGAGCAGGAGGTGACCCGAGCTGATCAGCCCCACCCGATCACACTCCACGACCTCGCTGACCTGGTGAGTACTGACGATCACAGTCGCTCCCCGGTCGCTCAGCGATCTGAACCCATCCCAGAACGCGCGGCGAAGCTCCGGATCGACACCCGATGTCGGTTCGTCGAGGATGGCCACATCGGGTGGATGGACCAGCGCACAGGCCAGAGAGACTCTCTGGCGCATGCCGCCGGAGAGCGCGTGGACTCGTGCATGTGCCCGGTCGGTCAACTCGACGAACTCGAGTGAACGAGCAACGGCACGGTCGAGTTCATCGCCTCCCAGGTGGGCTGCGCCGAAGAACCGGACGTTCTGCTCGGCAGTGAGATCGTCGTAGAGGGCGTTCTCTTGGGGCATGTAGCCGATACGCTTGCGGAGATCCCACCTGTTCCGAAGCGGATCGTGACCGAGCACGTTCACAGAACCGGAGGTAGGCCGGAGTGCCCCGACGATGGTCTTGATCAGGGTCGACTTGCCTGCGCCGTTTGGACCGACGAGCCCGTAGATCGCGCCAGAAGGGATATCGAGCGACAGGTCATCCAGCGCGGTGACGGTCGGGTACCGCTTTGTGAGGTTGCGGATGGAGATGGCCGGTCCGCCCATTGTGGGCATGCTACCGCCGGTCTTTGGCCCAACCCACCAGCCGTGACGTCGCTTCGGCGATATCGGCTGTCGACTCCGCATACGAGAAACGAACGTACTTGTGTCCGTCGATCGGGTCGAAGTCGATCCCGGGTGTTGCGGCGACCCCGAAGGTGTTGAGCCAGAGCCTGCACAGCTCCTGGCTGTCATCGGTGAGATGTGACACGTCCGCATACACGTAGAACGCCCCTTCGGCGGGAGCAAGCTTGTCGATTCCTGCAGTGCGCAAGCCGGACATGAGGATGTCCCGATTCTTCGCGTACATGGCGACATTGCCGTCGAGTTCTTGGGTCGCGTCGAATGCCGCGATGGCTGCAAGCTGCGAGAGGGTCGGTGGCGAAATGAAGAGGTTCTGAGCGAGCCGTTCGATAGGGTCGATCAGCGTGTCTGGAAGGATGAGCCAGCCGAGCCTCCACCCGGTCATCGAGTAGTACTTGGAGAACGACTGCACGACGACCGCCGTCTCCGAGTGGGCGGCAGCGGTCGGAGCGGCCACCCCGTAGGTGATGCCGTGGTAGATCTCGTCCGAGATCAGCCTGATACCTCGCAGAGTCGCGTAGTTGGCCAGGGCGGCCATCTCGTCGGGTCGGAGAATCGTACCGGTGGGATTCGCAGGGCTGGCAACCACCAAGCCGTCGAGCGGTCCTGCCACATCCAGAAGCCTCGGGGTCGGGTTGAATCTGGTGTCAGGTCCGACGGGGATGGACACGACCTCGATATCCAGTGCCTCGAGGATGTTGCGGTACGCGGCGTAGCCGGGTCTGGTGATGGCGACCCGATCACCCGCATCGAACGCTGCAAGTGTCGCGAGCACGAATCCACCGGATGCACCGACCGACACCGTGACTCGATCAGTCGAGATCGTCAGTCCGTAGACCTCGCGATAGTGACGCGCGATGCGAGCTCGGAGCTGGGGGATGCCGGTTGCTTCAGTGTATCCAAGGCGGTTCGACTCGAGCGCGGCTCGCGCGGCGTCCCGGACGTTCAGGGGAGCGGGGGTGGAGGGCTGGCCGACCTCGAGGTGGAGCACGTCGCCTACGGTTCGTTGCCGTTCTTCGGCCGCCTTCATCACCTCCATCACGTAGAACGGAGCGACTCCGGAGCGGCGGGAGGATTTCATGCTGTGCAGTCTACGTTGGTGGGGGAGCCGCCTCCCTGCGTTCTCGGCCCACGGCCTCGCGACGAATGGTGGCGTGTCTTGCCGTCCGCTGTTCGCCGTCCGCTGTTCGGCTGAACAGCGGAACAGCAGTCCGCGTTCAGTCCCTCGTCCGCGTCACCGTTCCCGCCAGCGTGAGGGTCCGTTCGAACGTGTTTGGCTCGACGCCACCTCCCCCATGGGCTGCGCCCAGGACCCCCTCCGGGCCACCTTCCCCAACGGCCGGCCTTCGTGGCTTCGCGGGGGAGGGGACGACTCGCGCTTCGCCCTCGCCAGGGGAGGAGACGTTTGCCCAACAGACTCGCAGGAACTGTGGCCTCATTCTGACTGACGACTGACCGCTCTCAGCTGCCTGCCCGCCTGATCGTTCCGTCGATGGCGAAAGTTCGTTCGAACGTGTCAACCGATACGAGCGTTCCCTCAACGACCACCCTGTCGTCGGGCTTCGCCGAAACGGGTGTGCTGACGATGGCGACGATGGAGATGGGGCCGTACAGGGTGGTGTCGATCGAACCGACGTCGACCCAGGTGTCCATATCGGAGCGTTTCGATACTGTTCCTTCCCAGCGGATTTTCTTGCCGGAGTAGGCCTGATCGAAGGTTGTGGCCGCCTCGAAGCTGAGGAGCTTGCCTCCGAACATCTCGGTACCGAGCGATATCGGGTCAGGCCCGGTCGAAAGCGGAGCAACTGCCGGCTGGTCGATCACGCTTGGGCCGAGTGTGTCGGCTGTCGAGGACGGAGACGTCATCGATGTGAGAGAGGAATCGTATGTGAGCATCGAATCATCGATCGATGAGGAGGTTTCCATGTCGGGAGAGACTCCATAGCCGGCGGTCTCCGGAGTCTCCTGTGCCGTGGCTGGAGCCGGCATCGGCATGGTCGGAGTCTCTACCGGAGCAGGCATATCGTACGATTCGGGTCCGGCGTGGGAGGCAGAAGAGACACCCGTGATGGCCTTCGCCGTTGTGACGAGCGCCTGAACGGTGCGGACGAGGCGGCTCGAGTCCCGCTCGATGCCCTTGCGTTCGAAGATGATGTCCTCGTTGGTCACCTTGGCTGTCGGGTACTCGACCATGAGGTCGGTGATGGCCTCCCTGCCTCTCGACGTCAGGATCGCCGGAAGCTGATCGGGTGCGTTCGTTCGAATCACGACGAGTTCGTCGAACGCGGCATCACCGGTGACGGCGTCCTGCGCGCCGAGGAAGGTTGTCAGCACGGCGAGACCACGCTTGCGAACGATCTGCACGCCGATCCCCAACGACTCGTACTCGATCTGATAGCGGGTCGACTTGGAGTTGTTGGCCGATCGAACCGAGACGACCACGTTCATACCGTCGATGGTGCCAACGAGCCGGGGGCTCGAGAGGGCGTTCTTCTTGACGAATGTGAGACCGAGCACTCGGGCGGCCGCCGTCCACGCGGACATCGTCTTTCCATTCGATGCAGCGATAACCGCGATGACGCCCGAGAAGATGATGGCGGCGACGATGAAGTCCATGGAGCCAGTCTACGGGGAGGCGTTGCGTCGACCGAGAATGCCCCGGCAGAGCGCTCGTGCCCCGACCGCCGACGCCTGCCGTGTTCAGGACGGTCAGACGCTGCCGCTTGCCGTGTCGTCGTCCTTGACGCACCGCTGCGGGTGCACCTGGGTTCTGCGTCCGTGACATCGGCGCCGCTGCCTCGCCATGCACGTAGCCAGTGTTGTCGGCCAGGACGCTAGGTGGAGCGCGCGCGTGTGACCTGTCCGAGAAGGTAGTCGGCGAGGCCGACGAGAACCGACTTGGCCGGAATGGCCGGAAGCTGGTCGAGTACCTGCACGGCGACGCGGGACCGGCTGTTTGCTTCATCGAGGACTCGGTCGACGTGGCCGCCCGCCCGCACGATTCGGATCACTTCGGCGATCGCGTCGGGTGGGTAGGGGCGATCCGCGAGCAGTTCCCGGATGCGCTCCCCGCCCTGATCGTGCAGCGCGTAGAGGAGTGGGAGCGTGAACTTGCCTTCGCCGATGTCCGACCCGGCCGGCTTGCCCAGATACTCGTCGGTAGCGACGAGATCCAGTGCGTCGTCGGTGAGCTGGAAAATGATGCCCAGTTCCCACGCCCAGCTGCTCAGTGTCTCGATCGTCTCGCTGTCTGCGTCCGCCGCCATGGCGCCAACCCGAGCGGAAGCTCGAATCAGCGACGCGGTTTTCATTTCGATCACCCGGAAGTAGTCCTTGGGGCCGTGGGCGAGATCGAAATCGAGCTGAAGCTCGAGCGTTTGACCTTCTACGAGTTCCGCGTAGGTGCGTGAGAGAAGCTGGACGGCTTCCCGACCCAGCGACTCGGCGGCGAGTTCCGTTGCTCGGGCCATGAGGAAGTCCCCGGCCAGGATGGCGATCGTGTTGCCCCAATTGGTGTTGGCGGACCCGGTACCCCTTCTCGTGTCGGCTTCGTCGATGACGTCGTCGTGATACAACGATCCCACGTGAATCAGTTCGACGGCAACGCCGGCGTCAATGACCTGTTCCCAGTGCGCGTTGCCGAACTCGCCGGCGATTTGAGCGAGGAGGGGGCGGAATCGTTTCCCTCCCGCCAGGAGGAGATGCTGAGCGATCTCGGTCAAGAACGCGTAGTCGGAGACGGACACCTCGGTGAGGCGCCGCTCCACGCGTTCCATGCGATCCCACACATCGGGGAGCGAAACGAGCTGGTCGAGTCGTGGTGCATCCATGTCTGGACGGCATGGTAGCGACGGGCATACGGTCTCGGACCATCGGAGGGTCTGCGAAAACCTGGCCTCAGGCGGGAAGATTCTCCGACCGATGAGTGTTGTAGGAGGACAGGTAGCATCGTCGTAGGAGAGGCCCAAAGGTATACTCGCAAGCCTTCCCGTCGGGAATGAGATTGGAGGCAGCAGGTCGTGTTCGAGCGATTTACAGATCGGGCTCGAAGAGTCGTGGTTCTTGCCCAGGAAGAAGCGCGCCTGCTCAACCACAACTACATCGGCACCGAGCATATCCTCCTCGGACTGATCCACGAGGGTGACGGCATAGCCGCTCAGGCATTGCGATCCCTCGGCGTCACGCAGGAAGCCGTCCGCAACCAGGTCGTTGAGATCATCGGCCAGGGGCAGCAGGCGCCGAGCGGTCACATTCCGTTTACGCCTCGCGCCAAGAAGGTGCTCGAACTGTCCCTGCGTGAGGCGCTCCAGCTTGGCCACAACTACATCGGCACCGAGCACATCCTCCTCGGACTGATCAGGGAAGGTGAAGGTGTTGCCACACAGGTGCTTCAGAACCTGAAAGCAGACCTGCCGAAGGTGCGCCAGACCGTCATCCAGCTGCTGTCGGGAGCCCAGAGCGAAGAGCGGTCTTCTTCCGGGCAGCCGCCACAGGGCGCGCCGCAAGGTCGCGAGAGCAGTGGCGGTTCGACGATTCTCGACCAGTTCGGCCGCAATCTCACACAGCTCGCCCGTGAGAACAAGCTCGATCCGGTGATTGGTCGACAACGCGAGATCGAGCGTGTGATGCAGATTCTGTCCCGCCGAACCAAGAACAACCCGGTGCTCATCGGCGAACCCGGAGTTGGCAAGACGGCGATCGTGGAGGGACTCGGCCAGCGGATCGTGACCGGCGAGGTCCCGGAGACGCTGCGCGGCAAGCAGGTGTACACCCTCGACCTCGGCGCCCTGGTTGCGGGGTCCCGCTACAGGGGCGACTTCGAAGAGCGGCTGAAGAAGGTCCTCAAGGAGATCCAGGGCCGCGGTGACATTCTGCTGTTTATCGACGAGATCCACACGCTGGTGGGCGCCGGCGCCGCCGAGGGTGCCATCGATGCGGCCAGCATCCTCAAGCCGATGCTTGCGAGAGGTGAACTCCAGACCATCGGCGCAACCACCCTCGAGGAGTACCGCAAGTACCTCGAGAAGGACTCCGCGCTGGAGCGACGATTCCAGCCGGTGCAGGTCGACGAGCCAAACGTCAAAGAAACGATCCAAATCCTCGACGGGCTGAAGGACCGCTACGAAGAACACCACAACGTTCGATACACGGAAGACGCGCTGGTGAGCGCCGCGAACCTCGCGGATCGCTACATCGCAGACCGGCACCTGCCAGACAAAGCGATCGACTTGATCGATGAGGCAGGCAGTCGGATGCGGATTTCGCGCACTGGATCCTCACCCGATCTCAAGGATGTCGACGTGCGGATTCGTGCGATTCGTGAACAGAAATCGGATGCGGTCAGGGCACAGCAATTCGAACGTGCTGCACAGCTCCGCGACCAGGAACGACAGCTGATCGCAGAGCGCGTCGAACGTGAGGAAGCCCTCAAGGATTCGGGTGCCGCTGCAGCCTGGGTGATCGACGAAGAGGAGATTGCCTCGGTGCTCGCCCAGTGGACAGGCATTCCCGTGCACCGTCTCACCGAAGAGGAGACCGAGCGGTTGATCCACATGGAGGACAACCTCCACGAGCGGATCATCGGTCAGCACGACGCGATCGTCGCCGTCTCCAAGGCGATTCGTCGCACCCGTGCAGGATTGAAGGACCCGAAACGGCCGGCTGGGTCATTCATCTTCCTCGGACCGTCCGGTGTCGGGAAGACCGAGACCGCGAAAGCGCTCGCCGAGTTCCTGTTCGGTGATGAAGACGCCCTGATCCAGCTCGACATGTCGGAATACATGGAGAAACACACTGTCAGCCGACTCGTAGGGTCGCCACCCGGCTATGTCGGTTACGACGAGGGCGGACAGCTGACAGAGGCCGTGCGCCGCAAGCCGTTCTCCGTGGTTCTTTTCGACGAGATCGAGAAGGCTCATCCGGACGTGTTCAACACGCTCCTCCAGATTCTCGAGGACGGACGTCTGACCGACGCACAAGGCCGTCATGTCGACTTCAAGAACACGGTCATCATCATGACCTCCAACCTGGGCACCGCCGACCTTCGCAAGAAGGCAGTCGGGTTCGTCGCCGGTTCGGACGAGGTCAACTACGAAAGGATGCGGGAAAAGGTTCTCGATCAGCTGAAGAAGCACTTCCGACCCGAGTTCCTCAACCGGATCGATGAGGTCATCGTGTTCCACGAACTCGCGATCGACGAGGTCAAGGAGATCATTGACCTGATGCTCGTGCGGGTGCGCGACCAGCTCCAGTCGAGAAGCCTCGAACTGGTGCTGACCGACTCGGCGAAGGAGCATCTCGCCAGGATTGGATACGATCCCGAACTTGGCGCCAGGCCGCTGCGGCGTGCAATCCAGCGTCTGCTCGAAGACCCACTGTCCGAGCATGTGCTTCGTGGGGAGTTCAAGGCCGGCAGCACGATCATCGCCGACCGTCTCGAGGAGTCCGACACGATCACCTTCGAGGAGATCGAAGCACCGGATCGCCCACTCATAGAGTTGGCGGGCCAGGACAGCTGAAGGCAGCCTCCGGCGGCCGGCTCGAAGTCCTCAGTCGTCAGTCTTGGGTCTTCAGTCCTGTTCGCCTGACCGCGATCGAAGGGGGCGAGCAAAGGAAGTGAGCATTCTCCTGACTTCGGCCGTCTTGGCGGCGAGGATCTCGTACGTGCTCTCACTCAGGAAGAGCAGGTCCCTGGAGAGCATCAGGTGGTACAAGGTTTCGCTGGTGGAGCCGCAGGCGATGTCTACGAGTCTTGCGAAATCGGACTTCGTGCTACGTCCTGCCCCTTCGGCGATGTTCGCGGGGACTGATGCTGCAGATCGTCGAAGCTGCTGTGCGAGGTCGAATCGCTCTTCGGCCGGGAGGCACGAGCCACTTCGTACACCGCCAGTGTCAGAGAGTGGCTCTTCTACCACACACGGAGCTTCGCGAAGTTCCGCACACCGAGCTCATATCAGTCGACGAACTCTGTGTCGACTTCCTTGTGGGATTCTGACGATTGACGATTGACGATTGACGATTGACGATTGACGATTGACGACTGACGACTGACGACTGTCAGCTGTTAGCTTCCGGGCCGTGCACCGTGCGTTCCGGACCCTCACCATCGTCACGTCCGCGTACATCGCGGCGCAGATGCTGTCGGACATCGCGTCGTTGCGGATCGTGTCGATCGCCGGCCTGACGATGGATGCGGGCACGATCATCTATCCGTTCACGTTCACGCTGAGGGATCTCGTGCAGAAGGTTGCTGGCAAGCGTGTCTCCCGGCTTCTCATCTTCCTGGCAGCGGGAATCAACCTCGTTATGGCGCTCGTGTTCTGGCTTGTGGCGAACCTGCCGCCCGGAGCGGAGGCCGGGGACCAGTCGGCGTTCGGGATCGTGCTCGCGCCGGTGTGGAGGATCGTGATCGCGTCGATCGTCGCAGAGGTCCTGTCGGAGTTGACAGACACCGAGGTGTACTCGGCATGGGTTCGACGAGTCGGAGAACGCTGGCAGTGGGGGAGGGTGCTGTCGTCGAATACGGTGTCGGTGCCGGTCGACTCGGCGCTGTTTTCGGTACTCGCATTTGCGGGTGTGCAGTCTTGGAGTGTTGTGGTCTCCATCTTCTGGGCAAACGTCGTGATCAAGATGATCGTGACCGTCGTTTCGATCCCTTGGATCTATCTGGTACGCCCCGATCCGCTACCGGAGCTGGCCGACTGACGGCCCCCCAACGACGACTACACTTCTCGCATAATTCGGGCTTTCGGTCCGACACGACCGAGGAGGGTGTGTTGAAACTCAAGAACAGGACGCTGCTCGTGCTCGTCGTATTTGCCATGCTGGCAGCGGCGTGTGGGACCAGCGCGACCACCACGACCGCTGCCCCGGCAACGACGGCAGCAACCACAACAACGGCCGCCACAGGTACAACCACCGAAACGACGGCTCCTGCCGAGACAACGACTACCGCCGGCATGATGGGCGAGGGCATCACCGTCGGCATGGCGTACGACATCGGCGGACGCGGCGACAAGTCGTTCAACGACTCGGCCGCGGCGGGCCTCGACAAGGCCGTGACCGACTTCGGTATCGCCACCCAGGAGCTCGAGCCGAGCTCGGGCGGCGAGAACCGTGAAGAGAACCTGCGACTCCTGTCGGAGGCGGGTCTTCCGTTGGTCTTCGCGATCGGTTTCGCGTTCGCGGATGGCGTGACCGCCACCGCACCGGACTATCCGGACACCGAGTATGCGATCGTCGACTCGGTGGTCGATCTGCCGAACGTGGCATCGTTGACGTTCGCCGAAGAACAGGGATCGTTCCTCGTTGGTGCAGCAGCCGCACTGAAGTCGACAACCGGCAAGATCGGTTTCGTCGGCGGGGTCGAGGTCGACCTGATCAAGAAGTTCGAAGCCGGCTATGAGGCGGGTGCCAAGGCTGTCAACCCTGATATCGAGATTCAGGTGTCCTACCTGACACAGCCGCCAGACTTCTCCGGTTTCGGTGACCCTGCCAAGGGCAAGGAGGCGGCACTCGCCATGTACCAGCAGGGTGCCGACGTGGTGTATCACGCAGCAGGTGGCTCGGGCACCGGCGTGTTCCAGGCAGCGAAGGAGTACTCCGAAAGCAACGACACGCACGTGTGGGCGATCGGTGTTGACTCCGACCAGTACCTGACCGCGGGTGCGGATCTTCAGCCGTACATCTTGACGTCGATGCTCAAGCGAGTCGACGTTGCCGTCTACTCGACGATCAGTGATTTCGTCCACGGCAACTTCACGCCGGGCGTCCATGTCTTCGACCTGAAGGTCGACGGTGTCGGGTATGCGACGTCGGGCGGGTTCATCGACGACATCGTTCCCACACTCGAGGATTACAAGGCGAAGATCATCTCAGGCGACATCGTCGTTCCGACAACTCCGTCGGAGTAACGAGAGCCGCTTGCACTGGAGTCGAGAGGTCCGAGGCGCTAGCCTCGGACCTCTCTTCGCGAACGGGACCAAGGTGCCAGACGCTCCGGCTGTCGAACTGAGCAACATCACGAAGCGGTTTCCCGGCGTGGTCGCCAATGACCAGGTGAATCTGCGTGTAATGCCGGCAGAGATCCATGCCGTCGTGGGCGAAAACGGCGCCGGGAAGTCCACTTTGATGAAGATCCTGTACGGCATGCAGGCACCCGACGAGGGCGAGATTCTGATGGAAGGCGAGGAGGTTCGGTTTCGATCGCCTCGGGACGCCATCAACGCAGGCATCGGCATGGTCCATCAGCATTTCATGCTGGCCGACCAGCTCACGGTTCTCGAGAACATCGTGCTCGGGTCGGAACCCCGCAAGGGTGTCGAGCTCGACTTCCAGGGGGCGAAGCTCAAGCTCGGTGAGCTCTCTCAGGCGTACGGCCTCGCCGTAAACCCCGATGCGCTCGTCGAGGAGCTGTCGGTTGGAGAACGTCAGCGGGTCGAGATCCTGAAGGTCTTGTTCAGAGGCGCCCGAATCCTCATTCTCGATGAGCCGACCGCGGTACTCGTACCTCAGGAAGTCGACGAGCTGTTTGCGTCCATGCGAGAGCTTGCCGGCGAGGGAGTGACGATCATCTTCATCTCGCACAAACTCGACGAAGTGCTGTCCATTGCCGATGTGATCACCGTCATACGACAAGGCCGGACCATATCGACGGTCTCCCCCGACGAAGTCGACGCACAGAAGCTCGCAGAGATGATGGTGGGTTCGGAGTTGCCGACACCCGAGACCCGAGAGTCGACGGTGAGGGAACGAGTTCTCCTGAGGGTGGAGGGCCTGTCTGTCCGTTCGCAGGACTCCGACAGAATGCTGTTGGACGACGTCTCATTCATGATCAGAGAAGGCGAGATCGTCGGCATAGCCGGTGTCGAGGGAAACGGTCAGGCGACGTTGATCGATGCGCTGATGGGGTTGCTTCCATTGGATGAAGGCTTGATCGAGCTTGCCGACAAGGACATGTCACGGCAGTCGACTCGCGAACTCAGGGAGGCCGGTCTCGGGCTGATCCCCGAGGACCGTCATCGGCAGGCCCTGCTGCTCCCGGAGCCGTTGTGGGAGAACGCGATGCTCGGCCATCAGACGGTGAGCCCGTTCAACCGTGGCTTCTGGATCGACCGGAAGGGTGCCCACCGTCGAACCGACGACATCATTCGGGTGTACGGAGTGAAGGCCCCTGGCGCAGACACCCCTGCCATCGCGTTGTCAGGTGGCAACCAGCAGAAGTTCATCGTCGGGAGAGAGATGCTGGCTGATCCTCTCGTGTTGATCGCTGCTCAGCCGACCCGCGGCATCGACATTGGCGCGCAAGCCGCCGTGTGGGATCACCTGCGAAGCGCGAGGGTAGCTGGGCTCGCCGTGCTGCTCGTGTCCGCCGACTTGGAAGAGCTGATCGGGTTGTCCGACACCCTCTGGGTAATCCTCCGTGGCAGGCTGGTTGCTCGGCTGGACCCGGCGACCACCACACCGGAGGAGCTCGGCTCGTACATGACGGGGGTTCGGACGTGAGCGTTCGGCGCGTGTTCATGAGTCTGCTCGCGCCGGTCGGTGCACTGATTTTCTCACTGGTGGTCGCGTCGATCGCACTCGTGCTGGTTGGGTTCAACCCATTGACTGCGTTTGCCGAGATGGGCAAGTTCGCGTGGAGTGCCTCGTCGGTGGTGTCGATCTCGAACAGGGCTGTTCCTCTGTTCCTTTCGGGCCTGGCAGTCGCCGTTGGATTCAAGATGGGCCTGTTCAACATCGGGGTCGAGGGTCAGTACCTACTCGCGGCAGTGTTCGCCGCCTACCTCGGAGCGGTCGTGAACCTGCCGCCAGTGCTCCATGTGCTGTTCATCATCCTCGTCGCAATGAGCGTGGGCGCGCTGTGGTCGGGGATCGCAGGGTTCCTCAAAGTGAAGCGCGGCGTGCACGAGGTGATCTCCACGATCATGCTGAACGCGATCGCGGTCGGTCTCGTCGCATGGCTCCTCGCCAACTTCTTCAGAAAGGTCGATCCCGGCGACCTGAACATCAAGACGGCCGAGCTTTCTCACTCTGCCTGGTTCCCGTCGCTGAATCCGCTGCTGAACGCGCTCGGGATTGCGCCTCCGCCAGGGCCAACCATGCAGGGATTCGTGCTGGTGGCGATCGTTTTCGGGATCATCTACTACCTGTTGGTGTGGCGCAGCAGGTACGGGTTCGAGCTGCGGGCGTCCGGCATCAATCCGGATGCCGCGAAGATGAGCGGCGTCGAGCCCAATGGAATGGTGATGCAGACGATGCTGCTGTCCGGCGCTCTGGCTGGTTTGGTCGGGCTCTCGCCACTCCTCGGCTACTTCCACCGATACACCCAGGATTTCCCTTCCGGACTCGGCTTTACGGGCATCGCCGTCGCCCTCCTCGGAAGGAACCATCCTGTAGGCATCTTTCTCGGTGCACTGTTGTTCGGGTTCATGGATCGCTCGGCGCTGATCTTGGACCTGAAGGGGATTCCAAGGGAGATCGTGACGATCATCCAAGGTGTCGTGGTCCTGGCCGTCGTCGTCGCCTATGAGGTGGTCACTCGCATGATCCAGCGACAGGAAGTCGCCGCCGCCGCCGAGGCAGCAAAGTCGGATGCGGAGGAAGCGGCATGAAGCGCTGGACACCGAAGACGCAAACCGGCAGAAGGCTCTGGGCTGCACTGTTGTGGGGCTCCGCCGGCGTGTTCGTGCTCGCGGTGGTCCAGCAGATCGCCGGAACCCGGGAGTTGACCTCCGCGGGAACGTTCGGAGCTTCGCTGCGACTCGCGATGCCGATCATGCTCGCCGGCCTCGGAGCCGTGTTCTCGGAGCGGTCAGGGATCGTGAACATCGGCCTCGAGGGCATGATGATCATGGGCACCTGGTTCGGCGCGTGGGGCGCCTGGCAGTTCAGCAACCCGTGGGCAGGAGTCCTGTTTGGGGTGCTCGGTGGCGCCCTGGGAGGTCTGATCCACGCTATCGCGACCGTCACCTTCGCCGTCGACCACATCGTGTCAGGCGTCGCGATCAACATCCTCGCCGCCGGCGGTATGCGATTCCTCTCGGCCGTGTCGTACTCGGCCGACAGCGGAGGTGGGGCGACGCAGTCGCCGCACGTGTCCGGAGTCGGAACATTCAGCCTCCCCTTCCTCGCAGGCGGTGATCTGTTTGGCTGGCGCACACCCGATGTCTTCGGATGGCTCGAGTCCCATCACTGGTTCTTCCTGTCGGATGTTGGAGGGGTGCTGCGTGGGCTCACGGGCGATCTGTCCTGGCTGACATTGGTCGCTCTCCTGCTCGTACCACTCTCCATCTGGGTTCTCTGGAAGACGCCGTGGGGGCTTCGCCTCAGATCCTGCGGTGAGAACCCCTACTCTGCAGAGTCGCTGGGTGTCCGAGTACTGCGGATGAAGTACTACGGAGTGGTCATCTCGGGTGCCATGGCGGGGCTCGGCGGCACCATGCTGGTGCTGGTCCAGGCCGGCATCTACCGGGAAGGGCAGACCGCGGGGCGCGGCTTCATCGGTCTGGCGGCATTGATCTTCGGTAACTGGAATCCAGCCGGTGTGCTTGCCGGTGCCTCGCTGTTCGGGTTTGCCGATGCGCTCCGGTTGCGATCCGAGGTTGCAGTGCACGCGTTGCTGTTGTTCGTGGCCGTGCTGCTGCTCTTGCTGTGCGCGTGGCTGCTGTACCGAAAGCGCTGGGTGCCGGGAACGGTCGCCGGGCTCTTCTCCCTGCTGTTCCTGGAGCTGTACCTCACCGTGTCGGTCGTGCCGACGCAGTTCATCACGTTCACGCCACACTTGACGACACTTCTGGTGCTCGCACTCGCCACGCAGCATCTCCGAATGCCGGCCGCGGATGGGCTGCGCTACCGGAAGGGTGAAGCGATCTAGCTTCAGCCGTTCAGTCGTCAGTCAGAACGCGGCCACCTTCGCTGCGAGAGGGCGGTTGTTTCCTGGGGGTGATACCCCCCCAACAGAGACAGAGCACAACCTCAAGGGGTTTCGTCGCCAGTCGTCAGTCTCCGGTCTTCAGCTGTTCAACAAGAGCGCTACCTGAAGCTGCCTCAGGCCACTCGACGGGGTAGCTGCTGATGGCTGTTCGCTAGTTGGCCGGACGTCCCCAGGCGGTGAGTTCCGCCAGTGCAAGCTCATTGAACGGGGTCTGGTTGTCGACCGACAGCGACGGGTACACGGACGTCACCTTGAAGGTGATTTGGCTGGTGGCAAGGCTGTCGATAGGAATCACCTGGGCCGCGTTCTTGTTCTCGAGCGTGCCCACGATCGGCGAGCTGGGATCGTCGTTCAAGATGATCTCGTAGCCCTTGATCTTGTAGTTCATCTGGAACTTGGTGTCGTCTTGAACGTTGGTGACGATGAGCTGGCTGATCCGATATGGCTCTGCGAACGTCATCGTGATTTCGGCGTCTTTGCCCTTCGCCGACGCATCGTTCCAGTAGGTGGTCTTGTTGCCGTCGAACAGCGCGGCGCATGAGTAGGCGTCGTTCAGTTCGCTCGAGCACGTGTAGCTGATCGGCACGATCTCGACGGGATCGGCCACCGCGACCGTTGTCTCGGTGGTCGTTGTCGACTCCGCCGTCGGCTCGTTTGCGCCTCGAAGGGAGTTCACGATGAACGCCAGGATCAGGACGATTGCGACTGTCCCGAGAATGACCACGAGGGCGCGGGCGCCGGCTGTGGTACGGATGATGGGCCGCGGTGCGACGGGAAGCGGACCCTGGCTGAGTCGTGCACCGCACTGCTCACAGTGACGGTTCGTCGAGGGGTTCGGTGCTCCACACGAAGGACAAGAAACGGTCTCTCTCTGGACAGGAGTGCGTGGTGGCAGCGGTTCTTCTTCGGGCGTCTGATCTCCGAGTTCGAACTCCTCATACCCGCCCCCGGGGATGGGACCCACCCACTGTCCGCAATTCGGGCAGAACTCCTGATCCTCGAAGACCTCTCCGCAGTTACTGCATGTGATCTGTGCCAACGGCTGCCTTCCTCTCCGGGCTATTCTGCCACGCGCGTGTACGCACTCGCGATCAGAGCAGCTGAAACCTGGACGATCGGCAATATCGTCGGTGGTCTGTTCCTTCTCGCCGTGATCATCCTGGCGCTCGCCGCACTCATTCGTGTCACACTCAACCGATAGCATCCGGCCCATGACGTATCGATGCCGTGAGTGTGGATACCAGTCCGTCAAGTGGCTTGGCTTCTGCCCGCAGTGCAGGTCGCAAGACGCACTCGAAGAGGTGAGCGCGACCCGACGTGACGTTCCCGAGATCGTCGATGTACGGACGGCGGTCGGAACGGTCAGGGCCCGCACACCGATCGGCATCGACGAGATCGACAGGGTCGTCGGTGGAGGCATCGTCCCCGGTTCGACAACGCTCGTTGGTGGAGAACCCGGGGTCGGCAAGTCGACGTTGCTGCTTCAGTTGGCTGGTGCCTTCGCTGCAGCCGGCGGGCGGGTCTTGGTTGCTTCCGCTGAAGAGTCGGTTGAGCAGGTTGGCCTGAGGGCAAGAAGGGTGGGAATCTCGTCTGAGACGGTTGCTCTGGTCGGTGATTCCGACATCGACGCCATCCTCGCCGCCGCCGACACCGCTCGCCCGGACCTTCTGATCGTCGATTCGATCCAGACGGTGATCGCATCCGATCTCGGTGCAACCGCCGGGACGGTGAGCCAGGTGCGAGAGTGCGCCGCGAGAGTCATCGGCTACTCGAAGAAGATGTCGACGGCTTCGATCATCGTCGGTCACGTCACGAAGGATGGGGGGATCGCAGGTCCGAAGACGCTCGAGCACATGGTGGACGTCGTGCTGTATCTCGAAGGTGAGAACTCGATGGGGCTGCGGGTGCTCCGGGGCCTCAAGAACCGCTTTGGTCCAACGCACAACATGGGCTTGTTCGAGATGCGCGGCGACGGGTTGATGGAGGTGGAGGATCCGTCGTCGGCGCTGCTGTCGGAGTGGCGCGGCTCGGTGCCCGGCACTGTTGTGTTCCCGTCTGTCGAAGGGAAGCGACCGGTACTCGTCGAGGTTCAGGGTTTGGTGGCGCCGGCACAGGCACCCCAGCCGCGACGGTCGGTCCGGGGTCTGCCACCCGCGCGGGTTCATCAGCTTCTCGCAGTCATGCAGCGGCACGCGGGCGTCGCGCTCGCAGGCAGCGAGGTATACGTCAACGTTGTCGGCGGAGTCCACATCTCCGAACCAGCCATCGATCTGCCGGTTGCGCTCGCGCTTGCATCCTCGATGTTCGACGCTCCACTCGGTTCGATGGCATCGTGGGGTGAGATCGGGCTGACCGGCGAGATCCGGCCTGTGTCGAACGATCGCCGACGGCGAGAGGAAGCTGCGAGGCTCGGTATCGAACGGGTGATCGCTCCACGTAAAGGGTCGCCGATGGGTCTCCGTGAGGCGTTCGAGTCTGCCTTCGTCTGACTGACTGCTCAGATGAGGTAGTGTTCTGTTGGTTTCACCAGATGCTGATATGACCTCCGACCAGTTCCTTCAGATCATCGAGCGGCTCGCACCAGGCACTCCCATCCGCCGCGCCCTGGGGCGGATCATCCAGGAACAGAACGGTGCGCTCGTGGTACTTGGCAACGGACCTGAGGTCGAGAGCATCTGCTCAGGCGGATTCATGCTGAGCAACTCCGAGTTCTCGCCTGCCCGGCTCGCAGAACTCGCAAAGATGGACGGTGCCATCATTCTCGATGATTCGTGGAGTTCGATTCTTGCTGCCAACGTGCATCTGCTTCCCGACCCTTCGATCTCCACGAGTGAGACCGGGGCCCGGCACAGAACTGCCGAACGGGTGGCTGCTCAGACCGGCAAGCCCGTCGTCGCGGTCAGTGAAGACAGACGTGTGGCGACGCTCTTCCTGGGTACCCGCCGACAGGAACTCCAGGATCCCACCGACCTGATCCGATACCTCAACCAGTCTCTCGCCACGCTCGAACGGCTCAGACGCCGACTCGACGAGGCCGAAGAACGTCTCACCCCCCTCGAAGTGTCCGACATGGTGACCTTCAGATCGGTCGTCGCGGTGGTCCAGCGCGCCGAGCTCGTCATGAGAATCGGGGCCAGCATCAACGAAGAGATCATCGGTCTCGGAGGTGTCGGTGACCTCACACAGCTTCAACTCACCGACCTCCTCCAGGGTGTACGAGAGCTGCGCGACCTCGTAGTGCGCGACTACGTTCGCCCGCTTCGCAAGGGGACCTTCGAGCGGCGTATCAGCAAGCTGGACGCCGTTCCGACATCCGAGATCCACGACCCCGAAGTAGTCGCCACGGCACTTGGGTTCGAACACCTCGATGAGCACGCCGAGCCGCTCGGTCTGCGTGTCCTCGACCAAGTGCCGAGGCTTCCCGACAGCATCCGGGAGGCCGTCGCCAGACACTTCCGCGGATTCGGCAAGATGCTGAGCGCTTCCGAGACGAAGCTCGCCGCCGTACCCGGCGTCGGAAAGACCCGAGCGAAGGAGCTTCGCAGGGTGCTGGACCGCCTCCGTGGATCTACTCGCGCCTGGGAGCACGACGACTGACGAGACGAGCCATCGGCTCGGCTCGTCGGCAGACAGCGTCCGACAGACGGCAGACAACATCTGGCAGCAGGCAGCCGGGCTCGCACGGCGAGCCCGCTAGAATCGGCATCCCGACCCGAGGTTCCATGGCAGCCACGTCCAAGAAATCTACATCCGCGACAAAGAAGGAATCCGCCAAGAAGCCGGCGGCCACGAAGTCGACAGCAGCGAAGAAGCCCGCGCCCAAGAAATCGACCGCCAAGAAGCCGGCGGCCACGAAGTCGACAGCAGCGAAGAAGCCCGCGCCCAAGAAATCGACCGCCAAGAAGCCGGCACCTTCCAAGAATAAGTCCGGATTCGACGTCGGTGACAAGGTCGTACACCCGCAGCACGGCGCAGCGGTCATCGTCAAGAAAGTGCGCCAGACCGTCGCTGGGAGCCGACAGGAGTACTTCGTGCTGGACATCGCAACGGAGCAGTTGACAGTGTTCGTCCCGGTGGCGACGATCGACGAGACGATCCGGCCGGTGATCTCCAAGAACCAGGCGCGCAAGGTACTGGCCGTGTTCAAGGAGCCCCCGCAGGAGGCCGGGAGCAACTGGAGCCGCTGGTACAAGGTCCTCAACGAGAAGATGACCAGCGGCGACATTTACCAGGTCGCCGAGGTAGTCCGCGACCTGACTTACGCTCAGCAGATCAAAGGCATTTCGCCTGCCCTCAAGCGCATGTTGTCGCGGGCAAGGCTCACGCTCACATCAGAGCTTCAGTTCGCCCTCGATGTGGACGAAGAAGAGGCTACAAAGCGCCTTGATCGTGCGCTTCCCAAAGTAGAGGAGCCTTCTACAGCGTGATCGTCGAAGCCGTACGCCTCCTCATCACCCTCGCGTTGCTCGCGGTGGGATACAGGGTGGGCCCGATGCTCAATACGCAGAATCCCGACGCCGCGCAGGCGCTGGGTGCGATCATAGGTACCGGCGTCGGCTACGTGCTGGGCGGAATCACCGGCCGGCTCTTCCGGTCCTCCTTGGATTCGATTCCCAAGTCGGTCGTTGCACGATCGACGGGACCCGAGATGTTCGCCGGGGCGTTCGGTCTGATCGTCGGTGTGTTCGTGGGCATGGTCATCGCCCTGCCGGTGATCGTGTTCGTTCCGGCAGTGATCGGTGTACCGGTCTCGGTGCTCATCGTTCTGATGCTGGCAATCGTCGGAGCCCGACTCTTCGCGGGAAGGGCGGATGAGATCCTTGCCGCCGCCGGACTGAGGCGGCGGGGAGACCTCGTCAGTCGTCAACTGGACGAGGGGGCGTTTCTCGTGGATTCGTCTGCAGCGATCGACGGCCGCGTCCTGAATCTCGCCCGGCTCGGACTCCTGCGCGGTCGAGTGTGGGTACCGGGGTTCGTTATCGACGAATTGCAGGGACTCGCCGACTCGTCCGACCAGGAGCGTCGGAAGCGAGGCCGCAGAGGTCTTGAGGTCATCGAGTCACTCCGAGACGTCGAAGGTACCGAGGTCGCGATTCTCGAAGAGTCCGTTCCTGGTGTCGAGGAGGTGGACGCGAAGCTGATCGTGATCGCAGCGAAGGCCGACGCCACGTTGATCACAACCGACCGCAACCTCGCCCTTGCTTCATCGACTCGAGGTATCGAGGTACTCAACCCGCACTCCCTTGCAGATGCGATGCAGGCTCCGGTAGCCGTCGGAGATCAGCTGCACGTGACCGTTCGTCGTGCCGGTTCCGAACCCGGCCAAGGTGTCGCTTATCTGGACGACGGGACGATGGTGGTGGTGGAGAACGCCGCAGCGCTTCTCGATCATAATGTCGACATCGAGGTGACGGCCACGACGAGGACAGCCGTCGGGAGGATGCTCTTCGGCCGGCTTGCGTCATGATCGGCTGGGGGTTCGATGCGCACCGGTTCGGCGGTGATCCGCCGGTTCTGCTCGCGGGTGTAGTCGTCGATCAGACACGTGGGGTGATCGGCACCTCTGATGCCGATGTCGCCGCGCACGCGGTGGCCGATGCGCTCCTCGGAGCGGCCGTCCTTGGAGATCTCGGGACTCTGTTTCCATCGTCTGATCCGGCGTGGACGGGAGCCGACAGCATGCAGCTGCTGGGCACCGTCGTTGAACGCTGTGCAGAGGTAGGGTTCGCTCCCAGCCACGTCGATGTCACCGTCATCGCCGAGTTGGTTCGTGTTGCCCCATTTCGGGACGAGATTCGCCGGCGTCTCGCGTTGGTGCTCGGCATGGCTGTCGATGATGTCTCTGTGAAAGCAACCACGACCGACGGCATGGGCTTCATCGGCCTCGATGAGGGGATCGCCGCCGTGGCGGTGGCGATCGGGGCGGTACCATCCAACGGATGAGGGTCTTCAACACACTCGGACGCACGTACGAGGAGTTCGTCCCTCGAGACGAAGGGAAGGTCTCGATGTACGTGTGTGGTCCTACCGTTCAGTCGGAACCACACATGGGGCATGGACGTTTTGCCGTTGCATTCGATGTGGTACGTCGGTATCTCACATGGCGTGGCTACGAGGTCACCTATGTCCAGAACGTGACAGATGTCGAGGACAAGATCATCGCCGCCGCGCAAGAGCAGGGCGTCCCCGTGGACGTGTTGGCCGAGAAGATGGCGAACGAGTTCTCGCATGTCTTTCGAGCACTCGGTGTATTGCCTCCAGATATCGAGCCCCGGGCGACCGAACACATCGGCCAGATGCACTCGATGATCGCAGAACTGATCGAGCGTGGCCACGCCTACGAGTCAGGTGGCGACGTCTACTTCTCCGTACGATCGTTTCCCGGCTACGGGAAGCTGTCCGGCCACAGGATCGACGATCTCATCTCGGGGGCGAGGGTTGACCCAGACGAACGCAAGCACGATCCGCTCGACTTCGCTCTGTGGAAATCTGCCAAGCCCGGCGAACCGTGGTGGGACTCGCCATGGGGCCGGGGCCGTCCAGGGTGGCATATCGAATGCTCGGCGATGTCGCTCGAGTACCTCGGGAACGGATTCGACTTTCATGCCGGAGGAACCGACCTGATCTTCCCTCACCACGAGAACGAGATCGCCCAGTCCGAAGCGGCCACAGGCGCTCAGTTCGCTCGCTACTGGCTCCACAATGAGATGATCAATCTTGGTGGGGAGAAGATGTCCAAGTCGACCGGACACGTGATCGACCTCGCCACCGCCGTGGAGCGCTACTCGCCCATGGCGATACGTTTGTTCTACCTTCGGGCGCACTACCGGACTCCTCAGGAGTATTCGGAGGAGCTGCTTTCCGATGCGAGATCCGCAGTCGAGCGGCTGTGGGCGTTCAGTCGGAGAGGAGAGGCCATCGGTGAGCCGGATCCAGAAACGATGCAGCGTTTCGTCGACGCGATGGACGACGACTTCAACTCGCCGGAAGCAGTGGGGGTGCTGTTTGAGGTTGTCAGGGAGGGCAACCGGCTACTTGACACAGGTGGCGATGCGAGGACGCACCTTGCAACGTTCGCCACGATCGCAGGTGTTCTGGGGCTCGTGCCGCCCGATTCCAACCTCGGCGACCTAGAAGACGAACTCTCCCACCTTGCAGCATCGCTTGGACTCACGCCTGGTCCTTCGTCGGCGGCTACCATCGATGGGCTGCTCGCAGCCCGCCAGGAGGCCCGTGCGACGAAAGACTGGGAGACGGCCGACCGTATCAGAGACGGGTTCGCACGGCTCGGAATCGTCATAGAGGACACGCCAGATGGCGCGCGCTGGCATCGGAACTGAGCTCGAAGGGGTGCATGCGGTCGCTGCGGCGATCGCGGCAGGGAGGGCCCTTTCCATCGACGTGGAGGAGTCCCGCCTCCCGAAACTCGGGGGTCTGATCGCCGATGCGGAACATCGAGGTATCGACGTGAATGTCGTCGATCGGGTCAACGCAGTGACCGAAGTACCCCAAGGAGTGACGGCGACGGCCACACCGCTCAGGACCGTCAAGATCGACGAGCTGTCCGAGCCCGCTCCCGCGGCGATCATTGTGTTGGACCACCTCCAAGATCCACACAACGTCGGCGCAGTTGCACGGTCGGCGCTGGCGGCCGGCATGACCGGACTCGTTGTATCTGACCGGCGGTCCGCACCGCTGGGTGCCACAGCCTTCAAGGCGGCGGCGGGCGCCCTCGAGCACCTGCGTGTGTGTGTGCACTCCTCGATCCCCGACGCAATCGCCAGGTTGCAGCGCGCTGGAATGTGGGTCGTCGGGCTCGCTGCCGACGGTGACACCTCCCTGTTTGGACTCGGGCTGTTCACTGAGCCCGCCGCTCTGGTCATCGGATCGGAGGGGGAGGGGATGGCGCGTCTGACGAGAGAACGCTGTGACGTGGTGGCGACGATCCCGATCAGCGGTTCGGTGGAGAGCCTCAACGCATCGGCGGCAGCGACGCTCGCGGCGTTCGAGGTGGCACGGGCGCGTGCAGGGGTGTGAAGCTCGTCTATCCTTCTGTCGGGTTCGGCCTAGGCCGAACCCGTGCGCTGGCGTAGCTCAGTCGGCAGAGCAGCCGCCTTGTAAGCGGCAGGTCGTGGGTTCGATTCCCTCCGCCAGCTCAAAATCCTCAGTTCGCGGCTGTGATGCGGATACCCTTTCGCACCGGAGGTGTTGGATGCTGTCGCATCGCGACAAGATGGTGCTCGACTTCGAACGGTCCTGGTGGATGTTGCCCGGCCCGAAGGATCGGGCCATCCGTGAACACCTCGGTATCGGGGCAGGTCTCTACTACGAGACCCTTCGCCGGCTCGTCGAAGACCCCGACGCCGATCGCTACGATCCACTCACGATCCGTCGTCTCCGCCGCGTGCGGACGAAGAAGGCTGCGGCGGCCCGGCAGGACACGGTGGAGCAGTAGTGGGTAGGCACGCCTCTCCCGGAAAAGGACGGTTCTTCAGAGAGCTCGGGGTGTTCACGCTCAAGGTGCTGTTCTGGGGGGTCATTGTCTTTGGGGGAGTTCTGCTGTTGCAGAAGGCGATCGACTGGTTTGCTTCTCCCACGACGACGACCATCGCGGCGGTTGAGACCACGGGCACGACGCAGGCGGTCGATACG
>Ga0315542_1000266_pt1 | contig 31561 bp, 29 predicted proteins | sample SalMarSW160120MG_FD_202541 | JGI IMG/M metagenome (GOLD analysis project Ga0315542, IMG submission 202541) | Salt marsh sediment microbial communities from the Plum Island Ecosystem LTER, Massachusetts, United States - Salt Marsh Sediment SW1601-20 ...
CGGAATGGGCTGCTTTACGGCCACCAAAACGACAGGGCTTTGGCGCCAAGCGGCTGGCTTCCGTTTGGCTGATCGGTCCGGGCGGTGAAAACCAGGTCTGGTATGCCAGTGTTATGACCGAGGCTGCTCGCGCACATGGTCGTTGGGGGGCTGGGGCGATTGCCGGAGCCAAGAATTTGAAAGGTATCGTGATCCGTGGCACCAAGGGTCATCAGTTGGCGGATAAGAAAACCTTCTTGGAGATTGCCTCTGCTGTGCAGAATTCCGAGCGCGGTGACTACTTCTGGCGCTCGTATGGTACTGCCGGCATCGGTGCACAATCAGCTTATATAGAAGACTCTTACCCCATCCGCAACTGGCAATGGGCTTGCTGGGCTGACCCGAATGTCAAAGCCATCACCGGTCCATTTATGGATGTGACAAGCTTCGTTAGAGCTCAGGCCTGCCCGGGTTGCTCGATGCACTGTCTTTATCCAACTGAAGTGACCAGCAGCGACGAGTTGATGAATGGCACCATGTCCGACATGCCCGACTGGGAAGCCATGGGTATGGTGGGCGGCAACCTGGGTTATATGGAAATGCCCGGTTCAACCCCAAGTGACCCCTTCACCGGCACCACGACAGACCAGGCGGAGAATCTCGCCAAGCTGCAATTCACTACCTTCTTACACGATAATTATGGTCTGGACTTCATCGAGGGCGGCAACAATCTTGCCCTGCTGATGGAATTACGCCAGCGGGATCTGATTACCCCGGATGATCTGGACGGTATCGATCTGCAATGGGGCGATGTTCATGCCGTAGACACGATGCTCAAGAAGATCATCAATCGTGAAGGCATTGGCGATAAACTGGCTCAAGGAACCTACGAGACAGCCAGGTATTTCGCCGAAAAGAAGGGCAAGCCAGAAATCCTTAATTACGCGATGACCGCTCACCGTTATGGACAGCCCGCTCATGACGTGCGCAGCGGTGGCGATAAGGATGCCATGGAATATGTCACTGTCAACCGGCCTTGCGCCCACACCGGCGGTGGTGGTGCTGGATTTAAGCAAGCCGACTGGGCGGCTGCCATCTCCGGGCAAAACAGCACCGCCGCGACCAACTCGCTGGTACACTGCACCTTTGCTGCCGGGCATTATGCCGGTAAAACGGTGGATATGATCAAGGCAGCCACCGGGTGGACCGATTTCACTGAGGAAGACCTCCTGAATGTTGGCGCCAGAGAATACGCTTTGTCTCGTTTGTTCGATATCCACACGCAGCAACTCACAGATCCCAAAGAACAATGGGACAAGCTGGTACCACATCGCTGGTTCAATGACCCAGTACCGACTGGCCCACTCAAGGGAAATGTAGCCTACGATGGCAATTCATCGAAACTATATGATGAGAATCTGCCTGCCTACTGGAAAACCCGCGGCTGGACGGAAGATAAAGGTGTCCCAACCCTTGAGACATTGAAAGCCCTGGGGATTGATGACATCGCAGGAGATATCGCCAACCAGCATATCTAAGCGCTGACCGGCTGTTTTGAAAGGGATTTGAGGCCCCAACTGGGCATCCTGCATCAGGTTGGGGCCTCTGATCTCTTCTAGCCCAAATACCGATTGAAATCGCAAATATGAATCAAGAATACAATCGAAAAACCGGACAGCATCATGTATGATGAGCTTTTCGAGCGGAATTTCGGCATTCTTAAACCTGAGGAACAAGCCAGAATAAGGGACGCCAGGGTCGTGATTATCGGCTGCGGTGGGATTGGAGGGGTGGTTGCTATTTCGTTAGCCCGCAGTGGTCTCGGTCACTTTGTGCTGATCGAGTTCGATCGTTTCCAACCCTCGAACATGAATCGGCAAATCACCTGCTGCAGCGCCACCCTGGGTGTCAACAAAGCTATAGTCGCCAAGGACTCGATTCTCAAAATCAATCCCGAGGCTGATGTTCAAGTCATCGAAAGGGCTATGACGGCTGATGAAATTGATCAGGTGTTGGAGATGGGGGATGTGATCATGCCTGCCGCGGACGATTGGGCATTGAGTATCGTGACACTCGATCGAGCCAAGGAACTGGGCAAGCCAGCGGTGATGGCCTACCCGGTCGGTGCGTTAGGGCGTGTTTGCACATTCCTTCCAGATGGCCCATATGCAGCCGAATGCCTGGTTATGCCATACAAGCTCCCTTATGATCAATTGAAAGCTTTCACGGATGACCCGGATAACCGCAGAATCCTGCAATACTACTGCACAGAGGGGGAATGGGACCAGGAGTGGTTTGATGGTTGGTGTGAGGGGATTCTGCCGCACGCTCAGCTCTGTCCCACCGTCTGGATCACCGGATCGCTGGCGACCATGGAGATCATCAAATTAGTATCAGGAAAGTGGAAACCGGTAGCTGCGCCACGCTATTGGCATATTACACCCGAAAGTGCCCGTATCGCCCGCTTCGGATACACCCGCCGGCTACTGTCGCGCCTGACTCGCAGGAAGTGGGGGCAGGCGCTGCTCCCTGCGATGGCCAAACGGCCACGCCTGGTGCGCTTATTTACTCGTATGATCAGTTAATGCTCATGATCGGAAAGGTGTAGTAGTGAAGCGTTGGAGCTTTGGATTCAATAGCCTGGCAATTATAGCTGGCAGCTTGATGATTATCGCCATGTTTTTCCCATGGTGGAGTTTTTACCTGCAATTTACCGGCCAAACAGATGTGTATCCGTACTTGATCTCTGGTCCGGGTAGCCAATTGGTGGGCTACAAGCGCAGCCCCCAAATGACACTCCTGACTGTGGTCCTGATTGTGGCTATCCTACTCTGCCTGTCAGGTGCCATGCTCAAAGGGAAGGCTGGCAGAGTTATGCTGGCATCTTCCGGCTTGTTGGTGATGTTATCCGCCTGGCGACTGTTGATACGAGTAGGATCTGTGGCGGCCCGTTTTGAAATCCCGCTTCAGGGACATGGGCGAGCCTCATACGAGGGGTTTGCTTTGATTGAAGTGTCAACCTGGATTCAAGCAGGCCTTTACCTGGTCGTAGTAGGAGCCGTTTTCGCCCTCATTGCGGCCGCCTTCCATAATCAATTGCGGGTACGGGTCGAATGAAAAAGCCAGGGCATATAGATACCAGGGTGTCGAGGTTGAAACAAGAACTCTGCCAGGGAAAGATCACGCGGCGGGAGTTTCTCCGTTCTATGGCACTGCTGGGTTTGTCGTTAGGCATGAGCGAGATTTTAACAGCCTGTAGCACGCAGGAAACATCGGAAGCCACATCCAGGTTCCTACCTTGGAGAACGGATATCGATAATAATCTGGCTACTGAACCGTATGAGACACTGGTTGTACCAACTTTCACCCCGATTCCGGATGTCCCGGTAATCAAAAAGACCCCAACCCCTATTCCTCAAAAACAGATCACCTGGCTTTGCGCTGCTTGTGGCGAGCGCTTTAGAACTCGCGATGAATTCACTAAGCATGCCGCTAGCGAACATAGCTGGCGGCTACCCGAAATCATTCGGGTTGAGCATCCAACCTACAGCGAATTCTTGAAGGAGCCGGTAACACGCTTCGATGAACGCAACACCGTGTTTTCACGCACGCTCTGGGATAGCGAATACATGTCCTTGGTGAAGGAAGCGGCCACTAAAGCCTCGCAAGATAACCTGGAAGCCCTTGAAGGGAGAGCTTTGGTAGCCGGTGCGATCTATGTCGACAACACAGCCGGCGCATTGCATCCTAACTATGGCGGCTATATGGGACATGTCCGAAATGATAACGGTCTTTATGGCTGGGACGACCCAATCAACAGCCAACAATTTCCGGTGAGTGACCCGGCCTGGATGTCAGAACGCATCAAAACTGTTGCTCGCTTCTATGGCGCAAATTTGGTCGGCATCACCGAGGTGGACCCTCGTTGGATCTATTCACACTATTTCGAGCGCTCCAGTGGTGACTATGGCAACCTGGAGATCCCGTATCGTTATGCCATCGTCATGGGCATCGAAATGAATTGGAAGTGGATCAACGAGTCTCCCGACGCAGAAGCCAGTGCAGCAACTGCTCTGGCCTACTCACAGATGGCCGAGCTTTCTGCATCCCTGGCCAAATACATCCGTGCGTTAGGTTATGCCGCCATCCCCTGTGGGAACGATACAGCCCAGAGTATTCCCCTGGCGATCGACGCCGGCCTGGGTGAATTGGGGCGCAATGGCTTGTTGATCAGCCCGGAGTATGGCCCGCGTCAGCGAATCTGCAAGGTCTTCACCGATCTACCTTTGCAGACTGACCAACCGATCGACTTCGGGATGCGCAGTTTTTGTGAAACCTGCCATGCTTGCGCCGCAGCCTGTCCTGCAAATGCCATCCGCTGGGAGGCGCGCACGACCGAACAGACATCGATTTCTAATCGTCCAGGCATATTGCGCTGGCCAGTTAACGTGACAGCCTGTTATTTATTCTGGACAGAAAATGGGTTTGACTGTTCGAACTGCGTGGCAGCCTGCCCGTGGGCATTGCATTCGCAGCGCGATTGGCTTGAACTTTGAACCAGTTGAAGGACTCAACACGTTCTCTTACTTTCTTACAGGAAAGGAATACGAACTCATGGAAGTGGAAATTAGCAAAGTAGACACAATCATCGATAAATATGGCGGGGCACATCGAGGCCTGATCCCCTCGTTGTTGGATATTCAGAACGAATATCATTATCTGCCAGCCGACGCCCTGCAGCGGGTTTCGGAGCGCATGGCGATCCCCATGATCCAGGTTTACGAGGTCGCCTCCTTTTACAAGGCTTTCAGCCTGGTACCACGCGGCAAGCATATCATTACTGTTTGCCTGGGGACGGCCTGTCACGTGCGCGGCGGTGAGCTGCTCATCGATCAAATTGGGCGCCTGCTGGAGATCGGGCCAGGCCAGACCAGCCAGGATCGGCAGTTTACTTTGGAAGCGGTTAACTGCCTGGGCTGCTGCGCGCTGGGGCCGGTCATGGTCATCGATGGCAAGTATTACGGAAATATGGCATTGAGCAAAGTCGAGCGCGTGCTGGAAAAATACATGAAACAGGAGGTTAGCGCCAATGGCTGAACAGAGATCAATCGCCGAGTTGGATCTAGAGAAGCGACGCAAGAAGATCCTGGCCGAGCGCGAACCTTCCAGTCCAGCGATCATGGTATGCGGTGGCACAGGCTGCCTGGCCCTGGCTTCTGACGAGGTCGCAGCCGCGTTCGAAAAATCGCTATCCGAACAAGGGATCGATGCCCGGGTCGAATTGAAGACAACCGGCTGTCCTGGCTTCTGCGAGCAAGGACCGCTGGTGACCATCCACCCTGAAAGGATCTTCTACACAAAAGTAAAGCCCAAAGATGTAGAGGAAATTATCAGCAGAACGATTCTAAAGGGCGAGATCGTTGATCGCCTGCTGTATGAAGATCCGTTGAGCGGCGAAAAAATTGTTTACGAAACAGAGGTGCCTTTTTATAAGGAGCAGACACGCATTTTATTGAAGGAGAGCGGCCTGATCGATCCCCGCAAGATCGAGGATTATCTTGCTGCCGGTGGCTACAAAGCGCTGGAAAAAGCACTGTTGGAAATGACACCGGAACAGGTCATCGCAGAGATCAAGGAATCCGGTTTGCGAGGCAGGGGAGGCGCCGGCTTTCCAACAGGAGTCAAATGGGAGCTGTGCCGCAACGCTGCCGGCGAGACCAAATATATTATCTGCAACGCCGATGAGGGCGACCCGGGGGCCTTCCAGGATCGTGGCATTATCGAAGGTAACCCGCACAGCATTCTGGAGGGAATGATCATCGGCGCATATGCGATGGGGGCCAGCCAGGGATTTGTCTATATTCGCAACGAATATCCCCTGGCGGTGGAGTTGATCAGCCTGGCTGCCGAACAGGCCAGGGAGGCTGGCTTGCTGGGCGAGGACATCCTGGGAACCGGCTTCAATTTCGATCTCATCATCCAGTTGGGAGCCGGGGCTTTTGTTTGTGGTGAAGAGACGGCATTGATGGCCTCAATCGAAGGCTATAGCGGCGAGCCACGACCTCGGCCACCCTACCCCGCCGAAAGCGGCCTGTGGGGCATGCCCACGAATATCAACAATACCAAAACCTGGGCCTGGGTGCGCCATATCATCAACAACGGCGCGGATTGGTTTGCCGGGATGGGCACCGAAAAAAGCAAAGGGACCACGATCTTCTCTGTCGTGGGCAAAATTAAGAATACCGGCCTGGTCGAAGTCCCCATGGGGATCAGCCTGCGCCATCTCATCGAACACATTGGAGGTGGGGTCTCGAACGGCAGCAAGCTCAAGGCAGTACAGACCGGCGGACCTTCGGGCGGCTGCATCCCCGAAAGCTTATGGCACCTGCCGGTAGATTACGACAGCCTGCGTGAGGCCGGCTCCATGATGGGTTCGGGGGGAATGATCGTCATGGACGAAAACACCTGCATGGTGGATATGGCCCGCTACTTCCTGAACTTCTCCAGGTTCGAATCCTGCGGCAAATGTACGGCCTGCCGTGAAGGGGTCCGGCGCATGCACGAAATCCTGGACTATATCACGCGCGGCTATGGAGAAGAAGGGGATATCGAGCAACTTGAAAGTCTCGGCCAGGCGGTTAAAACTGGGGCGCTGTGTGGCCTGGGGCAAACAGCTCCCAACCCGGTCCTCACCACCATCCGCTATTTTCGCGAGGAGTATGAGGCCCATATTCGCGACAAAAGCTGCCCGGCGGGGGTCTGCAAGGAACTGATTACCTTCTATGTCGTTCCGGATCAGTGTCCCGGTTGCGGCCTGTGTGCGCGTTATTGTGCAGAGGATGCGATTACTGGAGAGAAAGGCAAGCCATATGTCATCGATGAAGAAAAATGTGTCCGCTGTGGAGTCTGTCGTGAAGTCTGCAATTTCGATGCCGTTAAGGTTAGGTAGGGAGAGCAAACTATGGTGAACCTGACGATCAATGGTGAACAGATCAAGGTTGCTGAAGGCACCACGGTGCTCGAGGCAGCACAGCAGGCTGGAGTATACGTCCCTACTCTGTGCCATCACCCGGATTTGACTCCTTATGGTGCCTGCCGTTTATGCCTGGTGGAGGTCGGCAGCAATGGGCGTTCGTCCATAACGGCATCGTGTAGCTGCAAAGCCGAGGAGGGGATGGTGATCCGGACCGATACTCCAGAAGTCATCGAGACCCGGCGCGTGATGGTCGATTTCATTCTGTCGCGCTGTCCTGAAGTGCCAGCCCTGCAACGAATAGCGGCTTCGCTCGGCGTCGAGAAACCCAGCTTCCCGGCTGATCGGCAAGATGAAGATTGTATATTATGCGGCTTGTGTGTCAGGGCCTGCGATGAAATCGCGGACAAACATATCCTGGGAATTGTCGGACGCGCGCCGGACCGGCGAGTGACAACGGCCTTTGAAACCCGTGCAGAGGTGTGCGACGAGTGCAACCAGTGCATCACATACTGCCCGACCGGTGCAATCACCCACCTTGAAGCGCCGAAGATCGGCCAGCGCCTGAAAGCCGTAGCACAGCACTGGAAACGCGCCCGTCAGGTATTCCAATATGCAGCCCTGCTCGTATTCCTGGGATTGGTGTACAGCACGCTACGCAGCCAGCTCCAACCGGTCCCCCTCAACTTATTCTCCCGCCTCAATCCACTTCAAGCGCTGGCATCGATGATCGGGGCCAGAACATTGATTACTCGCTACTGGCCGGTTTTGCTGACTGTGGCGGCAACATTGTTGGTGGGACGCGTGTGGTGCGGCTGGTTCTGTCCTTTAGGTGCCATTCTCGAGCTGTTTGGGCGGACCGGTCGTCTCTTCCGCTGGCAGCGGTTGCGAGAATTGAAGTACGTGATCCTGTTTACGGTCCTGGTCATGGCGGCATTTGGTAGCCTGGCTTTCATGTATTTCGAACCGATAACAATCCTCATCCGGGGGCTTACCGGTTTCTTTAAACCCCTTCTCGAGTATGTCCAACTGGAGGATAAGCAAGATTTTGTCCTACCAGGTGTCTCGTGGTGGCTGGTCGCATCCCCATTTGTGATTGTCCTGTTGTTAAACCTGGTGGAAAGACGATTTTGGTGCCGCTACCTGTGTCCACTGGGTGCCCTGATTGGCCTGGGGTCGAAGTTCGCCTGGATAAAACGGCGAGTCAACCAGGCAAGCTGCGTGAAGTGCGGCGACTGTGCCGCGCTGTGCACGATGGGTGCCATCAGCCCAGAGCGTGACTTTACCAGCGACCCGGCAGAGTGCATCATGTGTATGGACTGCGCCGCGCCCTGCCCGAAAACAGCCATCACATTCGAGCGCGGTCCGGCAGTGGGTTGGAATTTCGAGTTCGATCCCACCCGGCGTGAAGCACTTGCCACCTTCGGAATCAGCGCCGCCGCTGTCGGCTTGTTGACGTTAGATGTTGGCAATGTCAAAGCAGCTAAAACAAGCGTTTTGCGCCCACCAGGAGCTCAAGGGGATGATTTCCTGGCCAAGTGTATCCGCTGCGACCAGTGCATCCAGGGTTGCCCTAACAAGGCCCTGCAGCCAGCCGGGTTTGAGGCGGGTTGGGACGCCTTGTGGACACCCGTTTTGGACCCATTTACTGGCTACTGTGATCCGGATTGCAACCTGTGCGGGCAGATATGCCCAAGTGGAGCGATCCCTTCTTTGACCTTAGAAGAGAAGAGAAAGGCCGTGATAGGCGTCGCGTACGTCAATTTCGAAGAATGCGTGCGCTGCATGGATTGTCTTGAGAACTGTCCCTATGACTGCTTCGAAGAGGTCGAAGTCGAGGGGCTGCGAGGAGTTTACCCGAGGGTGAAATCGGACCAGTGCATTGGATGTGGCTTGTGCGTGCATGTCTGTCCGGAGCAAGAGGCACGTGCGATTGTCGTCTATCCTGCGGATGGCATCCCGCCCGATAACTATAAGACAACACTTGTAACCTGAATTTTTGTAACTGGCCCTGATGATCAAAGAATCATCAGGGCCAACACGTTCACCCGGACAATTGGGAATGGAGATGGGGACCATGAAAAGCGTATTTGTACTTTCACGACCTTCTCTGCTCAGCCAGGGAATTGAAAGATTGCTCGCCCAGGAAGCCCGGTTGGAAATAGTGAATCCAGAGAAGGATCTCAGCACGGCTGTTGAAAGCATCCAGAAGCATCGTCCGGACGTTGTCATTGTAAACCTGGATGACCCGGAGCTTGATCTGTCGCCAGCCTTCCTGTGTATTTTGAAAGAACGGCTGGGTATCCGCGTTATTGGACTCAGCTTGAAAGAAAATTGTATCTCGATCTATCGCGGCGAGCATAAAGAAATTCGCCAGGTCGACGACCTCCTGGATGCCATCCTCAATTGAGGTCAAAACAGTGAAGCGCGCACCATTACTCATTCTTTTCTGCCTGCTGCTGTCTTCCTGCACTACAAGCTCCCTGTCTAAATCGGGGTCTTTAACAACCCCAGTTATGACCCCATCCCCGACATCTGAGGATATATTCCAGGTCTATGCCTGGGTGGACAACCCCGATCCAGCTCGAGATGATCGGGTGATCCTCTCAGGCAGCTTGATCAAAAACGGCGTTTACCTGGGTGGTATGGTCATGCAAGCGACATGGCCAGATGAGGCTCAGGAGCGTGGAGTGCCAAACTGCTTATCCCAGGTGATCTACCAGAGAGGGCAATGTATCATCGATGTCAGCAGATATCCCCTAAACGTATATGTACCGATAACAGTCATATTTAATTATCGAGATCAAATATTTTTCGCTCATACAGGTTTCACACCTCATTAAGTCCCGGTCACTACAATCCGAACGACTCAAATAGCCAAAGATTCACAATCCCTTTCCCGCTGCAGAGCGTGATATGATTGTGCTGGTAGTGGAATCCCCAAATCAACTCGACGATAGATTATGCCGCAAGACAATTTCTTGAAGAAAGCATTTAACCTGGATGCCCTTTTTCGCCGCCAACGCTTCCCCACTGGAGAGAACGATAGACTCACTAAGTACCGTTCCACTGAAGAGCGCATCGTGCGCACCGGCTGTCCGGCGCATAACTGCGGCGGGCGCTGCTTGCTGGTTGCCCATATCCAGAATGGAGTAATCACTCGCCTGGATGCAGACGACCGTTCTGAAGACAGCCTGGCAACCCCGCAGTTACGGGCCTGTGTGCGCGGGCGATCCTACCTGCGACGTCAATATCACCCCGAGCGCCTCAAATATCCCATGCAGCGAGTGGGCCGGCGCGGCGAAGGCAAGTTCGAGCGCATTTCCTGGGATCAGGCGTTGGAGCGAGTGGCAAGCGAGCTGCAGCGCATCAAAGCGACCTACGGCAACAGTGCCCTGTTCGTGCCCTACGGCACCGGCAGTTACAACCAGCTAAACGGCTCACAAACCGCTCGCCGGCTGATGAACCTGTTCGGCGGCTGCCTGGGCATTTATAACAGCTATAGTTGGGCAGCGATCAACGTCGCCACCCCAACCGTGTACGGCACTTTGCAAACCGGCAACCAGCGCCAGGACTGGCTAAATTCGAAATACATCCTGATGTGGGGTTGGAACCCGGCCGAAATGCGCGATGGGACCAACAGCGATTATTTCATCAAACTGGCACGCCAGAACGGGGCGCGCGTGGTGTGTATTGATCCACGCCTGAGTCTGAGCGCGGCCAGCCTGGCGGATGAGTGGATACCCATCCGGCCGGGTACGGACGCGGCCATGATGAGTGCAATGGCTTACGTGATGATCCAAGAAGGACTGTATGACGCCAGTTTCGTCGCCAGCCACTGCGCCGGCTTCGATGAGTCTCAAATGCCCCCTGGCGCCCAACAAGCCGAGAGTTACAAGGATTATATTCTGGGCACCCAGGATGGAGTCCCTAAAACGCCTGAATGGGCAGAAAAGATCACTGCCGTACCGGCACGGACTATCGCGCGCGTTGCCCGAGAATACGCCAGCCTCAAGCCGGCAATGCTCTACCAGGGCTACGGCATGCAGCGCAGGGCCTACGGCGAGCAGGTCGTGCGAGCCGGGTGCACATTGGCTGCCATCAGTGGCAACGTCGGCATTTCCGGCGGCTGGGCCAGCGGCCTGGGCCTGCAAGCACCCGATGGCGGACCATTCTGGAACCTGTTTCCGGTGGGTGAGAACCCGGTAAAAGCCAGCATCCCGGTCTTCCTGTGGACGGAAGCTGTGCTGCGTGGAAAAGAGATGAGCAGCCAGGAGGGCGTGACTGGGGTCGATCGGCTGGATAACAATATCAAGCTGATTTACGCAGTCGCCAGCAACGCCTTGATCAACCAGCATGCCAACACCAACCGCACAGCCAAAATCCTGCGGGATGAAAGCCTGGTCGAGTTCATCGTGGTACAGGATCAGTTCCTAACCCCCAGCGGGCGCTTTGCCGACATCTTGCTGCCTGCCTGCACCCAGTTCGAAACCTACGGCTGCGAGGATGGCTGGAAATACGGCGACGAAGTGATCTTGATGCCGAAGCTGGTCGAGCCGCCTTACGAGACCAAATCTGACTACCGCATCTGTGCAGAACTGGCTGAGAGATTGGGAATCGGCGAGCAGTATACGCAGGGGCGTGATGAACGCGCCTGGACGGCCTGGATCATCGAGCAGTACCGCCAGACGCGCTTCCCGAATATCCCCAGCCTGGACGAATTCGAAGCATCCAATATCGGGGTCTATGCCAGGCCAGTTGAACAGCCCGCCATCGCCTTCGCCGATTTCCGTGCTGACCCACAGGGGCATCCGCTGCAAACGCCATCCGGAAAAATCGAAATCTTCTCGAAAAAATTGTATGATCTGGGCAATCCGGACGAAATCCCGGCTATACCAAAATATATCCAGGAATGGGAGAGCCCCTTTGGTCCGGAAGCACAACAGTTCCCGCTACAGGCGATTGGGCATCACACGATGCAGCGCGTGCATTCCACCCACGATAATGTGGACTGGCTCCAGGAAGCCTTCCCGCAGCGCGTCTTCATCAACCCGCTTGATGCCCAGGCGCGCGGCATCCGAGATGGGGATCAGGTCAAGGTATTCAATTCCCGAGGAGCTATGATCCTTCCCTGCAGGCTCACCAAACGTATCCTGCCGGGTGTGGTCGATATTCCCCAGGGTGCCTGGTGGACTCCTGACGAAGAGGGGATCGACCGGCGTGGCTCTGTAAACACCTTGACCTCCGAACGCTGGACTCCGCTGGCTTTCGGTACTGCCCAGCACACCATTATGGTGCAGGTGGAGCGGGAAAAATGATCAGGCAGTACGCTTTCTATTTCGATTCAAGCGCCTGTTCAGGCTGCAAAGCCTGCCAGGTGGCATGCAAGGATAAACATGGTCTGGAAGTAGGCCGCTTGTGGCGCCGTGTTTACGAGGTCAGTGGTGGAGATTGGATCCAGGTAGGAGACGCCTGGACGTCCAGCGTCTTCGCCTACAACCTGTCCATCGCCTGCAATCACTGCGAAAAGCCGATCTGCGTGGAAGTATGTCCGGCAGGAGCGATTTACAAGCGGGCGGATGGGATCGTGCTGATCGAAACAGATCAATGCCTGGGCTGCGGCTACTGCAGTTGGGCTTGCCCTTACGGTGCCCCCCAATACAACGAAGAAAAGGGCTATATGACCAAATGCACTTTCTGCGTCGACAATATCGATGCCGGATTAGCGCCGGCTTGCGTGGCAGCCTGCCCACTACGAGCGCTGGATTATGGAGAACGGGAAGAATTGGAAACCCGCTACGCTAAGATCAGCAACCTGTTCCCTCTGCCGGATGCCAGACTGACTAACCCGGCCCTGGTGATCACTCCACACAAAGACGCCGTGCGAGCACGGAACGAGCCAGCGTGCGTGGGAAACCGCGAGGAGGTGTGAGTTGAAAGAACGCCCCTTGATCCTGTTTACGCTACTCGTCCAGCTTTCGGTTGGAGCGTTCCTGACATTGGGTGGACTTTATTTTCTGTTCTTGTACCAGGCCGGGGCCTCTGCTGCGAACGTCTTGACCAACTCAGGATTGCTGGCGATCGGCCCGTTGGTTGGGTTAGGAATGTTGGCTTCACTCTTCCACCTGGGCACTCCCAGGAATGCATACAAGGCGTTGTTGAACTGGCGTTCCTCCTGGTTGAGCCGGGAGATCCTGTTCACATTGCTATTCGCCTTTTCGGGAGCGGTCTTCAGTGCTTTGCAGTGGTATCAAGTTGGTCCGCTCAACGGACGCGCCCTGGTTGCAGGGCTCACCGGCCTATCCGGGCTGGCACTGGTCTACAGTATGGCGCGCCTGTACATGCTGCGTACGCTGCCTGCCTGGAACGCCAGCAGCACGCTGCTTTCTTTTTTCACCACCACGTTCCTGTTGGGCAGCCTGGCAGTGGGTGTTTGCATGGCTTTTCAGACATTTCCCGCGGCCGGCTCGCAACTGCCCGCCTCATTGCACCGGACGCTCGCACGAATGGCGTTGAGTGAGTTGGCTTTGATCTGGTTTCTTCTCCTGGGGGTATTGCTAATCAGCCGGCCAATGAGTCTACCAGGATGGTTTAAAGATCAGGAGAGCGACGCGGCGCGCTGGCGTAATCGGATCTTGCTGCTGCGCCTGGCGTTGATCTTCGGCGGCGCTGGCGTGATGGGCTGGTTGGTGTACCAACAGGCAGCGCCATCCGGCTCAGGGAACGATCTCGCCGCGCTCACCCTGGCAGCTTTTGGATTGGTGTTGGTAGGCGAGATTCTCGAGCGCTATTTGTTCTATGAAATACGCCCCCAGCCAATGTCGGGCTGAGGGCGCACAACGCGCTTAAGGATTACCCAGGCTTCTGATCTTTCCGGAACCGGAACTGGAGGATTGAATTCCTGGATTGCCGTAGTAACTCACATCTCCACTCCCGCTTATATGCACATTCAGGGTCTCGGTAACCCACAGCGTGGTATCTCCCGAGCCACTGACGGACACATCTGCTGTTTGGCTTTGCAGCTTGGCAGCCTCATATTTCCCAGAACCACTGATGGAGATCTTCTGGTCGGTAACCTGGCCTGACAGGTTGACAGAGCCCGATCCGCTGACACCGGTGTCCAGAGACACAGCTTTCAAGGCAGCGATATCCACATTTCCAGACCCACTGATCTGTAGTTCAAGAGAGTTGGTGTCGACATTGGGGGCAATGATATTCCCTGAGCCAGATACTTCCAGCCCGGAGATCTGTTTCATAGTTATGTTGAACTTAATTGGAGTACTGGGGCGGATGCGCATGCCTGAGGCAGCAGCCGTGTAGCCAAGATACAGAGTGTTGCCACGCACATCACTGCGAATATAGGGCATGATATTATCGTCCGCCTCAACGGTCAACGCTTCCTGGTCGCCTTGAGTGATCGTGACCTGACCGGTACCGCCCAATTCGACACGGTTGAAGCCGCTTACAGCCCGGTCTTGAGTGATGATCTTGCCCGAGCCTTCAACTCCCTGCAGCACACCACCAGCAGCCTGGGTGATGAAATTGCACCCGAAGGTAACTATCACGCTCAGGATGAGCAGAAACCCCAAGGCTTTTTTAGGAATATCCGAATTCGAAAACCTTTCCTTCATAGCGACCTCCTGATCTTTTAGCCAGTTTTGACCCTGCTGCAGTGCCCCTATAAAATCAGCACGACCATTTAATTCTGTTGCTGCCTGTTCCGGCATTACCAATATAGCAAAAGAACCAAATATTGTCACCTATCTGGTTGAGGATCGAGTGAAGCAATACACCTTAAACCGGTTGGAGTATAAGAAAGAACCCTCCGGGGCACAACGGTCTCCTGGGGGTTCTCTAACAGGTCTATTTGATGGTTTTCATCCTGGTCGGCTGACCAGGTACAGATTCTCTCCTGACGCAATCACCAGGTGCTCAGAAAGCGTGGGTCAATTGACCTCCATGTGAACTTTAATATATTCAATGGCAGCGATCTGTGCCTGCTCCTGGCTTTGGGCTTCGTTATAACCAGAATGCCAGTTCTTTGTCGTCACACCCATTCCCTTCAACCACCACACCTGCTGACTTTCATTCCAATAGAAATTTAATTTGTGAGTTTTTAGCAGATTTTCCAATTCCGCATTATTCATAAAGACGATCTCCGTTGCAGCGATGAAATGGCAATGCCCTCGTCTTATCTTTGGACTTTACCGGCGATCACGAAAATTGTATTGGGTAGATTGATCAGGTTCTATTGCTAAAATTATATTTTATTCACATGCAATTGTGATTACAATTGTGCAAGCCTGCATCTGTGAGTACTTGCCTTTCTGAAAAGCAAGCGCTCGAAGATCTTGGGGAGTATAAATTTATCCGGTTTCAGGTTCATACAACATACCAAGTGAAGAATACCCGTGGTTTTTCTCTTCAATTTCGGGTATATTATTAACAGGGCACCAGCATAATGGCACATAAATCGCAAACGCCTTGAAGGCAATTCGTAACCCTATGTTTTGAATTCCGCCATCGCATTGTCTTGCAAGTTTGGAGAGCCTCACAATGCCTTCTGTTGCTCAGAGAAAAACCTACAGTCTCTCTATTCGCCTGATTCTCGCTTCCGTAATCGTCATCCTGATCACTACCATTGCCGCAGGTGTACCGGCTTTCTGGATTATCAGTGCCGAACTGGAGGATCAGGCCTGGCACCACCTCGAAGATGGCGAGATAGCAACGCAGGCCTTTCTACAAACAGAGAAAGAACGCATTTTGAATTTGACCACGCTGGCTGCGCAACGTCCGAGGCTGCAGAGTCTGCTGCTGTCCGGCAATTCGACTGCCCTTTCCGCTTACCTGAACCCATTAATGACCAATGCCAACCTGGATATTTTGGTGGTACGGGATCTTGCCGGGAACGATATTGGCGAGGGGACGACTTCGTCCAACTGGTCAAATCTGCCAGCCACTCCGGGAGTCGATTTCTATATTCTGGATGCTTCCCAGCACAGCCTGGCAATTTTGAGCAGCCAGCCAGTATTCGATGAGCCATCTGGTGGGCTAATCGGCGAGGTTACTGCCGGTGTGATATTAAATAGCGGTTTCGCCCGCCAATTAGCCTCAGAGACCGGTTTTGATCAAAGTTTCGTAGTCGATACACAGCGGCTTGCCAGCAGCCTTGAGTCCCCACCCAGCCAGGTTGACCCGCAAGAATTTAATCGCATAATCAATTCAGGCCAGGGTGAGACTGCTTCAATAAGTATCCAGGGAAAGCCCTACTACACTGCTCTGTCTCCCATCCGAAACGCCCAGGGAGATATATTGGCGCTAAACGAGGTGGCACTGCCTGTTGAAGGCATGGTCACAGCCAAAAACAGGGCGCTGCTCACGCTCGCCTACAGTATCATTCTGGTCGCTATCGCCGGCTCAGTAATCGGCGGGATTTATGCCAGGAGGCTGATTGCTCCCTTGCGAACCCTGACCCGTGCGGCTTTCAATATCAGTCGTGGTGATCTGAACACACCCGTCCCCATTACCCAGGGTCCAATCGAGATCAGCACACTGGCCGCCGGGCTCGAGGAGAGCCGGGTAAACACCCGTCGCGCCCTGGATGACCTTTACACGGCTAAAGCCTGGTCGGATACCCTGATCCAATCCGTTGTGGAGGGCATCGTCACCTTCGATCAGCGTGGCAGCATCACATCATTCAGCCAGGGAGCAGAACGCATCACAGGCTGGCACTACGAGGAAGCCCTGAACCATTCTGTGAACTGGGTTCTACGGACGCCTGAAGGTGAGGCCCAATTTCTAGAGCGCGTGCCTCCCCCGGGCGGCAAACGCCAAATTGAGATTGTCAACCGCAGCGAGCGGCAGGTCACCCTGGCAGTAACCAGCGCCAGGCTCAAGCCACCGAACAACTCAGGGGAACAAACGGCCCTGGTACTGCGGGAGATCACAGAAGAAGAAGCCCTGCAACACCTGCGCTCTTATTTTCTCTCGAATATTTCCCATGAGTTTCGCACTCCGCTCGCCGCCTTGAACGCCTCTGTCGAGCTGCTCATGGATGAGTTCGAAGATCTTTCGCGATCTGAACAGACCGAACTGCTGACATCGATTCATCTCAGCGTTACCGGGCTGCAAACCCTGATCGATAACCTATTGGAAAGCGCCAGTATCGAAGCAGGACGCTTCACCATCCATCCCAGGACCTCGGATTTTTCCGAATTGGTGGACGAAGCACTGAGTATCATGAAACCCCTGTTAAACCGTCGCCAGCAAAAGCTGCGGCTGGATCTGCGTTCTCATATCCCTGAGGTGTACGTAGATCCAACCCGCCTGGTCCAGGTATTAGTCAATTTGCTTTCCAATGCCAGTAAATACAGCCCAATGATGGAGACACTGATTCTGAGCGCAGCCGTCGAACAAAACTGGCTGCGCGTCAGTGTGTCGGATCACGGCCCGGGCATTTCGGAAGAAGACCGCGAAAGTCTTTTCCGACGCTTTGTACGCCTGGAAACCGAGGATGGGGCCCAATATGGAGTCGGGTTGGGTCTTTCCGTGGTCAAAGCTATTATTACCCAGCATGGCGGTGAAGTGGGCGTTGACCCCCGCCCCGGCGGCGGCTCGATTTTCTGGTTCGTCATCCCGCTGGCAGGAGGCGCAACATGAAAGCCTTGATTGTCGATGACGATCTGGCTCTTGCCGATGTAGTCTCATTCACTTTTCGCCGGGCCGGCTACGAAGTCATTCAGGCCCATGACGGCCAAAGTGCAATGGAACGCTGGCAGGTGAATGCGCCCGACCTGATCATCCTCGATTTGAACCTGCCCAAGGTCGATGGCTTAACTGTGTGCCGCCGTATCCGTGAACAATCCAATACGCCGATTATCATCCTCAGCGTACGTGGCGAGGAGGACGATGTGGTCCAGGGGTTAAATCTCGGCGCAGACGATTACGTGATCAAGCCTTTCAGCCCCCGCCAACTTATCGCCCGGGCTGAAGCGGTTTTGCGCAGATCTGATCTGCACAGCCTCATTCCGGAGGCCATCACGGTTGGAGATCTGACCCTCAACCCATCGCGCCTGGCAGTGCAGCGCGGCGGGCTATTTCTGGCGAACCTCACCCGCCTGGAATGCCGCTTGCTTGAGATCCTGATGCGTAACACCGGCCAGGCGCTGCTTGCGGATACCCTAATCGATTTTGTCTGGGGACCCGCAGGCGGGGATCGGGTCATGCTCAAACAGCTTGTCTATCGACTACGCCGGAAAATCGAGAGCGACCCATCCAAACCGGTTTATATTGAGACTGTCCCTGGCATCGGCTACGCTTTTAACCCTCAAGCCGGACCTATCGAACCAGAATAAGAACCCCCTCAGGTATTCAATCACATATTGTGAAGAAAAACACAAAAATTTTGTGAATTACTTCACTATTAATTAAGGCATCGGTCATGTAAGATAGGGCCCCGATGGCATATCAACAATTTTTTGTTACCAAACTGTCACCTCCCCGCGACCGCGCCTGTTACCGCCTGTTTCTATACTTAAGACACAGGCAGAGTTTGATACTCTGTAGTCTTGGGCTAAGCCGCAAAACTTCCGGGGAAGTTTTGCGGCGACCCATAAGAACGGATATCTACAAAGTGGCACGCTTGCAGCTGGCAGCGCTGCACGGCAAAAATGAGCGCAAGTTGCAATTTGATAGGGCGAGCGTGTTGAGGCGAGGGATCCAGGTGGTAAATCCAGCGGACTTGATACAAAAACTTCACAACCCGGACAGCAAGCATGTCCTGCAAGCTGTAGAAGAGCTGCGCGCCCACGGCTGGTTGAGCCAGGGTATGTTAGCCGGACGTTCGCTCCGCTGTGCGAATTTGCGAGGTGCAGATCTGCACAAAGCCGATCTGCAGGCTGTAGATTTGTCTCAAGCTCACCTGGAATGGGCTGATCTCAGCCTGGCGAATTTACAGGACGCAAAGCTTGTTATGGTGGATCTGCGGGGGGCTGATTTGAGTATGGCTAATTTATGCGGGGCTGATTTGAGCATGGCAAACCTGAATGGAGCGCTCAATCTGACCGAACAGCAGCTCATTCAGGTTTATAAGTTATGTGGCGCGATCCTGCCTGACGGGACTCATTACGATGGCAGGTTAAATTTACCAGGCGATAAGAAGATCACCTGCACAGAGCAAATTGAAAGGAGCTCGCACCCGGTTCAATCACCTGGGAGAACATCTAAACTCACCACGGCAAGTTTTGAGCCGGATGAGAGCCATGTATGAGGATCAATTTCGAATTTAAGCAACGGAGGCTGCAATGCTTTTGTATTTATTCATCGCCGCTGCAATCGTCTCAGCGGTTCAAGCGATCCGGGTGAAGCGTCTGATCGCCTCCGCCCTTTGGCTGGCCGGCACCAGCGCGCTTCTCTCGATATGCTTCTATCTATTGGGGGCACCCACCGTCGCAGCCATCGAACTCAGCGTGGGAGCCGGGCTGGTAACCGTACTGTTCGTCTTTGCCATTAATATTGCTGGAGAAGAAGCCTGGAACTTACGTTCCTTACTGCCTAAACCACTGGCTGGCGGACTTGTGATTCTGGCTGCAGCCTTATTAGCTGGTTTCATCTTGCCGGTTATTCCGATCGCTACGCCTGTAGCCAATGTCCCGGTAGCTGAACCACCGATGGCTTATATGCTTTGGCGCCTGCGCGGTCTTGATGTGCTGGTGCAAATCGTGCTCATCTTTTCGGGCGTCCTGGGCTTATTAGGACTGCTGGCGGAAGCCGAACCGCCTTTGGAACTGCCGGCAGCCAAAGAATTCGCCGCAAAACGAGAGCTTGAGCTTTCGACAATGCAATCCCAGATGTTGGAGAAGGAGAAAGTATGATGAATCTCCCCCCTTTGTATGCCGGTGTGGTCGGCGTTCTGGCGCTGCTTGCGATCGGATTTTACGGCTTGCTGGTGAGCCGCAACCTGATCAAAATCGTCATTGCGCTACAAATTCTGGTCAAATCCGCCTTGCTTGCCCTGATGCTGGCCGGTAATTCCAGCGGTCATGTCAACCTGGGACAGAGCCTGGTCGCTACAGTTATCGTGGCGGATACCGTCGTCGCGGTGATCGGCATCGCGCTGGCGGTGCAGATCCGCCAGCGGCTAGGCAGCCTGGACGTGCGTGAACTGTCCAATTTGAGGGGGTGAGCGATGACTGTCTGGTTAGCAATCCTCACGATCCTTCTGCCCTGGGCCGGCGCAATCTGCGTTTGGTGGATAGGTGATCGACATCCAAGCGCCCAGCACATCTCAGCCACCATTTTCTCGGTCCTGGCAGGCCTGACAGCTTTGGCGCTGCTGCCCTTTACCAGCGATAAGGTTGTGCTTAGCATCCCCCTGGGCACGGTATTTGGCGACTTTACCCTGGTTCTCGATGGCTTGGGCGTCTTTCTGGCTGTGGTCGCAGCGGTTGTCGGCAGCCTGGCAGTTCTATTTTCAAATGATTATATGCATGGCGAGGCCCAATTAGGCCGTTATTACGCGCTGGTGCTGTTGTTCATTGGTGCCATGATCGGCTTGAGCCTTTCCGGTAGCCTGCTGCTGATGTTCATTTTCTGGGAAATCACCGCCTTTTGTTCCTACGCTTTGATTTCTTTTTATAACGACGATCCGAAAGCCGTTGCAGGCGGTATTAAGGCATTAATCATGACCCAATTGGGGGGCGTGGGCCTGCTGGCAGGCGCGCTGGTCGCCTACTCCTACCTGGGCAGTTACCAAATCCAGGCTTTCCTGGCAGGTGCTGAGACTCTGCCGGCCAATGTGCTCAGCCTGATTGCATTCGGTTTCCTGATCGCCGCGGCGGCGAAATCCGCCCAGGTTCCCCTGCACACCTGGCTACCAGATGCTATGGAAGCCCCTACGCCGGTAAGCGCCCTGATCCATGCAGCCACGATGGTGAACGCAGGTGTCTACCTGCTGGCACGCTTCTACCCTGCATTCGAGGCCGTTCCTGGTTGGACGATTTCGGTGATCAGCGTCGGGATGCTGTCCGCGTTCCTGGCAGCGATCATGGCCCTGGTTTGCAACGACCTCAAACGAACGCTGGCTTACTCGACCATCAGTCAGTTGGGTTATATGGTGTTCGCGATTGGCTGCGGTGGGATCTACGCCAGCCAGTTCCATTTGATGAGCCACGCGGTATTCAAAGCCCTGCTCTTCCTGGGCGCCGGGGCCGTCATTCACGCTACCGGCACACGTGATATGCGCCAGATGGGTGGCCTGGGAGCGCAGATGCCATTTGTGCGAGGGGTGTTCATCATCGGCTCGCTGGCCTTAGCCGGCCTACCCATTGCCAATGGCTTTTTCAGCAAGGAACTGGTGTTGGAAAGCGGGCTGGCGGAGGGGCCGCTGTGGGCTTACCTCTTCATGTTGTTGGGAGCCGGCATCACAGCGCTCTACACGATGCGCATGGTCTGGATGGTTTTCTATGGAAAACCCGCTCGCGCGATCCATGTGCACGACGCGCCGCGCGCAATGCGCATTTCACTGGGTGTGCTGGCCTTTGGCACATTGACTACCTGGCTCTTAGCCGGACCGTTCAGCCGGTTCCTGGCAGACAGCCTGCCCTATCATAACCTTCACACCGAAAGCACAGTCGCGCTCATTCAGGAGATCGTCACGGCTCCAGCAACCTGGATCGCGCTGGTGGTCATTGCTGTAGGGTTGGCGGTCTGGTTCAACCGGGCCAGGCTCGCCGGCCTGGCGCACAGTTTACAGCCGCTCGCCAGTTTTGCCGGGCGAGGGATGGGTTTCGATGGCTTGAACGAACAGATCGTAGCCCTGACGCGCAAGAGCGCTTCCGCAATGGGTGTGAGCCAAACTGGTTTATTGAGCTGGAACGTCGTGGGCATCATCGGCGGCTTGATTATCACTTTGATCCTTCTGGCCTGGGTGGGATGAGCGCCGTTGCTGCACCTGGGTCCTGTGGAAAAGACTGCATTGGTATTGGGAGCGTAATATGGAAATCCCTGCATTCATCTGGTTAGTTGTGCTGCCTCTGGCGGCATCACCATTCGTCTATCTGGCCGGGCATGCCGGGAAGCGCCTGGCACAACCGAAGGCTGCACAGGCAGCCGGGCTGGTGGTGCTTCTGGCAGCCTGGGGACCATTTGTCCTGGCGGCGCGCGAACTCACCGCCTCCCCCGGGGCGAGTTTCACCCTGGAAACCATTTCCATGCAATTGGATGGCCTGGGGCTGCTGTTGGCTGCCGTAGCGCTCACTTTGGGTACGCTGACGGTCCTGTATTCAGGACCTTACCTGGCAGCCGAGGCCGGTCAGGAAAAGTTCTACGCCATGCTGGTGGTGATGGTGGGGGTAATGACCGGCCTCGGGTTCGCCGGGGACCTGTTCAACCTGTGGATCTGGTTCGAGGCCATGGCTGTCAGCTCCTACTTGCTGGTGGCTTTTTACCGCGAGCTGCCCAATTCTTTGGAAGCCGGCTTTAAATATCTGGTTCAAAATGCTGCCGGATCTGTCCTGGTACTGATCGGCATCGGGCTGGTATTTACGCAAACCGGCACCCTGAACCTGTCCGAAATCCGGGCTGCTGCCCAACCTTCCCCGATGATGCTGGCGGCTGGCGCGCTGTTTGTGATCGGCTTTGGCGTGAAAACCGCGCTGGTTCCGATGCACACCTGGCTGCCTGATGCACACTCCCAGGCTCCCAGCGGCATCAGCGCCATGCTTTCCGGGGTCGTGATCGAAGCCGGCCTGATCGCCATGCTGCGCGCGTTGGGAGCGCTGTCGGGCACAACTCATTCCTGGGGGATCCTGCTGATGACTTTCGGGGCGGTCAATATGGTGGTAGGTAACTTGATGGCTTTCCGGCAGGTACAGGTGAAACGGATGCTGGCCTATTCCAGCCTGACCCATGTTGGATATATGTTGATCGGTTTAGGCGTCAGCGTGTACGCCGGCGGGGCCGCCGGGGCACAAGGCAGCCTGTTCCACCTGATCAACCATGGGCTGATGAAGGGCCTTGCCTTCCTGGCTGCCGGCGCCCTGCTATACGGCCTGCATATTTCTATTGGCAGCCACGCCCCACTGACGATCGCAGATCTTTCCGGGGGAGCCAGCCGCTATCCGCTGGCCGCGCTGACTCTCAGCCTGGCTTTGTTAGGGCTGGGCGGAATTCCACCGTTGGCCGGTTTCATGTCCAAATGGCAGATTTTCGTGGCCGGCATGCAGTCACACAATCTGGTAATCGAAGGGTTGATCATCTTCGCAGCTCTAAACAGTGTATTCTCATTGGCTTATTATGCTCCGCTGATTAACGCGCTTTACCGCAAGGAACAGTCTCTGGCTGTGCGAACCGGCGCCCCCCTGCCTGGGATCATGAACGTGCCCCTGGTGCTGCTGGCAGTATCCGTGATCGCCCTGGGTATCTGGCCTGGGTTGATGACATGGCTGACAGGACCTGCGAGTGCCGCGCTGTTGAACGCTTTTAGCCTATAACCAGCAGCGAGAAATAATGCCTGAGGAAGTTGACCAGAAACACTGGATAAGGAAGAGAGAAAAATGAACGAAGCGATTTTAAGTGCACCTGCCGCCTTAGTAATTTATGTCGTATTGGTAGGGATACTGTACCTGGCCGGGCGCAGGCTCGCCGGACCGTCCCAGGCCTCCACACTGAAAACCAGCACCTACTCCAGCGGTGAAGCCCCTCCAACCAGCGTAGCCGCACAAGGTTACCGGTCCTTCTTTGTGGTTGCCCTGTTCTTCGCCATTTTGCACCTGGGCGTGTTAATGCTGGGAACAAGCGATCTATCACTCATTACCGGCCTGTACCTGGTCGGGTTGATGTTCGCACTGCTGGCTTTGATCCTGGGATGACGATCAGGCAGGTTGCAGTTTATGTTAGCAAAATTATTGGAATTTGATCCTCTAAGGAGCAACGGATGAACCCAAACCACAATCCCTGGGATGACATCCTCGTACGCCTCAAAACCTGGGCGCGCATCAATTCACCCTGGCTGATCCACTTCAACAGCGGCTCGTGCAATGGCTGTGACATCGAAATCCTGGCGACACTTACACCGCGTTATGACCTGGAGCGCTTTGGCGTGAAGCTTAAAGGCAGCCCACGGCATGCCGATGTGCTGGTCTGCACCGGCCCGGTCACTCGCCAGGCTCGAGAGCGCCTGCAGCGCATTTACGAACAGATGCATGAACCTAAATTTGTCGTCGCGGTGGGTTCCTGCGCCCTATCGGGAGGCGCTTTCCAGGGCTGCTACAACGTCATGGGTGGAATCGATCAGGTGATACCGGTGAATGCTTATATACCCGGCTGCCCACCGCGACCAGAAGCCATCATTGACGGCGTGGTCAAACTTTTAAGCTCTCTCAAGCCGCCCGCGGATGGCAGGAAAACTGCAGGGCCAAAAGAAAACTATGAAAATGAGGTCGTACTGCCATGACGAAAACAGAAGAAGCGCTGGCGCTGGCCAGCGACATGATGGAAAACTGGGCCTGGGAAACGATAACCGTACGGCCCGAGCCCAATCGGCTGGATGCCACCTTGAAATCAACGGATGATTTAATCCCGATCGTCGTGGCGCTGCGGGTTAAACGTTTAGGTTATCTGTCTGCAATCACGGGGCTTGACCTTGGTGTCGAAGCTGGAGAATTGGAAGTGCTTTACCATTTCTGCGCGGCTGCCGCGGTCATCACGCTGCGGTTGCGGCTGCCCCGGGAAGCGCCTGTAGTTCCCAGCCTTAGCGAGATCATTCCCAGTGCAGAAGCTTTCGAACGTGAGCTACGCGAGATGTTTGGCGTGGAAATCTCCGGACTGAAAACACCTGAGCGACTCTACCTGCCAGATGATTGGCCCGAAGGCGTTTATCCGCTGCGCAAAGATTTCGATCCATCCGTGCTGCAGTAGATCCATATCAAGTCAGGAGCACCACTATGCAGAAAGAAAAAACAGTCTCGAGCTTCACTATCCCCATCGGACCACAGCATCCGGCGTTAAAAGAGCCGGGCCATTTCCTAATCACCGTGGACGGGGAAATCGTCACCAAGACGGTGGTCAGGCTCGGTTATGCTCATCGCGGCATCGAACGCGCCCTAGAAGAACGCAACTACGTTCAGTGTATGTATCTGCTGGAGCGCATTTGCGGAATCTGCTCGCATATCCATGCCACAGCTTACTGCCACGCGGTAGAGCAGTTAGCCGGCGTCGAAGTTCCTCCCCGGGCGCAGGCGATCCGCCTTCTGGTGGCTGAGTTGGAGCGCATCCACAGCCATTTTCTCTGGTTGGGGGTCGCTGCGCACGAAGCGGGTTTCGATACGCTCTTCATGTACAGTTGGCGTGATCGCGAAACGGTCATGGATTTGTTGGAGAACATGACCGGCAACCGGGTTAATTATTCGGCCAACCTGCTAGGTGGGGTGAAGTTTGATGTCGACGACGCCCTGGAAGGTGAGATCCTCAAAGGTCTCGAGTTCCTGGAAGAGCGCACCCACCATTACCTCGATGTTGTTAAGACGGACATCATGTTTCTGCAGCGCACCAGCGGAATCGGGGTGATGACACGCCGGCAGGCTGAAGTTCTGGGTGCAGTGGGACCGACGGCACGTGCCTCGGGTGTGGCGCGCGACATCCGCGTAGAGGCGCCTTATGGTGCCTACGTAGAACACCCGGTCAATATCATCCTGGAACAAGACGGTGACTTGAGGGCGCGCTTTATCGTCCGTTTGCGTGAGTTGTTCGAAAGTTACCGCCTGATCCGGGAGGTGCTTGAGACCTTGCCAGCAGGTGAACTGGTCGGACGCGTGCCCCGACGGATTAAAGCGAGCGAAACGGTCAGCCGGGTCGAGGCGCCGCGCGGCGAGCTGTTTTATTTCGTCAAAAGCAACGGCAGCGACAAGCCCGAGCGGGTCAAAGTGCGCACGCCCACCATCTGCAATATGCTTTCCGTCATCAAGTTGGCGGTCGGGCACCAGCTTGCAGATATCCCTATGATCCTGACGGGTATCGACCCCTGCTTCTCCTGCAATGACCGCAGCGTGCAAATCCGCAGTGGTGATAACCTGCAGGTCTTAACGTGGGAACAATTAAGACAGTTTGGAGCGTGAAGACTATGGATATTTTGCGTAGTTTCTTTGCAATTCTTATCTTTCCCGGCGGCCTTTGCTTGCTGTTCGTCAGCCTGATTTATGAATGGGTGGACCGCAAACTGCTGGCCCAGCTTCAGAACCGGATCGGCCCGCGCTGGTTCCAGCCTTTCGCGGACGTTATCAAGCTGCTTGCCAAGGAAGAGGTCGTCCCCGAAGGCGTCGACGCTGGTTTGTTTGTTGGGCTACCGATTCTTGCCCTGGCAGGTGGCCTGACTGCAGCGTTGTATGTGCCGCTCTTCGGCCTGGTTCCGATCTACAACTTTCCCGGCGACTTGATCGTGACACTCTACCTGCTCAGCCTGCTGACACTTTGTATGGGGCTGGCAGGGTCGAACACACTGGACCGCTTTTCACTGGTCGGCGCAACCAGAACGCTGACTCAGCTATTCTCTTACGAAGCGCCTTTTTTACTGGCGCTCCTGGGGCCAGCGATTCTTACCGGAAGCTGGCAGATCAGCGATATCCTGGCTTACACCAACAGTCATTGGCTCCTGCTCACCCAACCACTTGGTTTCCTGATTGCAATCATCGGGCTGATGGGTAAGCTGGAACTGCCGCCGTTTGATGCCCCGGAGGCAGAAACGGAAATCGTCGCCGGCGCGCTGACGGAATACAGCGGTCGTGGATTGGCCCTGTTCCGCCTGGGGAAAGGAGTCGAACTATTGGTCGGGCTGACGCTGATTGCTGCATTCTATCTGGGTGGGGTCACCAACCCAGTTTTCTTCCTGCTAAAGACTCTGCTGCTCCTGCTGATCATGGTCGGGGTGCAGTCCCTGATGACTCGCCTGCGCATCGATCAAACCGTAGGTTTGTGGTGGCGCTATGGTGTCCTGGCTGTGTTCGTCCAGTGGTTAGGCATCATCGTCTTGAAAGGGGTGCTCTTATGAAATCTGTAACCATGTTGAGCGACGTGCTGCGTTCTCTGTTCGGCGAACCCGTAACGGAGAAGTACCCATTCGAACGGCGAGAAGCGCCGGAACGCCTGCGCAGCAGTCTGCATTGGGATTCCGAAAAATGCACCGGCTGCGGCCTGTGCGCCACTGACTGCCCGGCAAATGCGATTGAGATGATCGTCCTGGATAAAAAAGCCAAGCGCTTCGTACTGGTATATCATGCCGATCGTTGTACTTTCTGCGCACAATGTGAGTTCAGTTGCCGGCAGGGATGTTTGGAACTCTCAAATAAAGAATGGGAACTGGCGGCATTGAGCAGAACCGCTTTCATCAATTACTTTGGAGAGCAGGCCAATATCGATGAAGCACTGCAGGCAGCAGATCAATCGGAATAGAAGTTGATATCTTGGCCGCAAAGTTGATACGAAATTCGTATCAGATCGGGAAGGAGCAAAACTGCAATGAGCTTCAAAATAATGCCAAAAGAAGCTTTTCCGGATTGGGTGGAGTGCTTGTGTTCGGATCATCAAGTGATCGGGCCTAAAATCCACGACGACCATTATGCTTTTGAAAGTATTCACGCTGCCAGTGAAATTGATCTGGGGTATTCCACTACGCTACTGCCGCCCAAGAAAGCACTCATGCCACAGAAAGAGACGCTGTTCACGTTTAATTCCGGCAGCAATGAACTCGAGGCAAATATCGTAAGCGAGCCGACGGTCCTGCTGGGGGTGCATACCTGCGACCTACATGCTATCGCCCTCCTGGATCGCGTGTTCGAACGTGGCTATCCCGACGGGCACTATCTCTCTCGCCGCAAGAACACCACCCTGGTCAGCGTTGAATGCCTGCAGCCCTGTAGCGACCAGGCGTTCTGCAAGAGTATGGGCACCTTGAGTGTGCCTGACGAATTCGACCTGCACCTGACCGATCTGGGAAATGATATCGCAATAGAGATCGGTTCAGCGGAAGGGGCCTTGCTCTTAGAAGGTTTTCCGGCCGTGCGTGAAGCTCGCCAGGTGGATTACCCACGCCTCAGCCGGGTGATCAGCGATAAATGGCCACGCTTTCCCTACCGCCTGGACTTCGATGTCACTGAGCTGCCCAGCCTGGTATCACTCAGCTATCGCAGTGTGATCTGGGACAAATTGGGTGAACGCTGCTTAAGCTGTGGGATGTGTACCCTGGTATGCCCGACCTGCTATTGTTTCAATACGGTCGACGAGATCGATCTGGCACTCAACAGCGGCAGCCGGACACGCATGTGGGATTCCTGCCAGCTTGACCGGTTTGCGCTCGTAGCTGATGGTCACAATTTCCGCGCCAACCGCTCAGCCCGGCTGCGCCATCGCTTCATGCACAAGGCAAAATATCAGAGCGATACATTTGGGATGGTTGGCTGCGTGGGCTGTGGACGCTGCGCCCAGGCTTGCCTGGTTCATATCTCTCCGGTAGACACTTTCAATGAGCTGTATCACAAGCGTGCTGCAGCCAATCATAAGAAACAGGAGGTGGCGCTATGACCATGCCCGTGCTCGAAAAGCTTCAAACGCCTTCGGTTTACCTGCCGGTCATGGCCCATATCCGCCAAATACGGCAGATCAGCCAGACCGAAAAGGTCCTGACCATTGAACTGCCGGGCGGACTCTCTCTCAACCACGAACCGGGCCAATTCGTGGAAGTCTCTGTGCTGGGTGTAGGAGAAGCGCCCATCAGTGTATGCTCCTCCCCCAGCCGCAGTCAGGACAGTTTTGAAATCTGCGTCCGCCGGGCGGGTGATCTGACCGGAGTCATCCATGCACTCAAGCCGGGTGATCCAATCGGTATCCGCGGCCCCTTCGGCCACGGCTTCCCCTTGAAACGTTTTCGCGGTAAGGATATCCTTTTCGCTCCCGGCGGCCTGGGATTGGCGCCAGCTCGTTCGTTGATCCAGCAGGTACTCGATGAACGCCACAATTACGGCAGAGTAATCATCCTGTACGGGGCGCGCACTCCTTCCGATCTGCTCTTCCAAGAAGACCTGGCCAGGTGGTCGCAGCGTGGCGATGTCGAACTCCACATCTCCGTCGACCGCTCAGATGAGGACTGGACAGGAAATGTCGGTGTGATCACCACATTATTCTCGAAAATCCAAATCTATGCTCGTAACACCGTGGCAATTACAGTTGGCCCACCGGTCATGTACCGCTTTGTCCTGTTAGAGCTGCTGGGCATCGGAATATCGGAGGGCAATATCTGGCTCAGCCTGGAACGGCGTATGAGATGCGGCGTTGGTAAATGTGGCCACTGCCAGATGAACCACATCTATACCTGCCAGGAAGGCCCGGTCTTTTCATACGCACAGATCAAGTATCTGGAGGAGGCGCTATGATGTCGCAAAAGAATGGCGCCGCCAGGCCCAAAATCGCTTTTTTTGAGTTTACTAGCTGCGAAGGATGCCAGCTCAGCGTAGTTGACATCCTGCAGGATCATCCCGAGCTGCTGGAAACGGTCGAGATCGTGCAATTCCGCGAGGCAATGAGCGCCGGAACGGATGATTACCAGATCGCCTTCATCGAAGGCTCCTTCACACGCTCCAGTGATGAAGCCAGGATCAAAAAAATCCGAGCCCAGGCGCAAATGGTGGTCGCGCTAGGGGCTTGCGCCCATATCGGTGGGATCAATGCCATCCGGAATGCGCGCCCATCCAGCGACGAGCGCAGTTATGTGTATGGTGATTTTGCCAAATTATACGAACCGTTTCCGGCCCATCCCATGAGCGCGGTGATCCCGATTGACGCCTACATTCCAGGCTGTCCGATCGACCGCCAGGAATTTGTACGCGTGGTGAAGGCGCTCTTGATGAATCGCAAGCCCGACATCCCCGATTACCCGGTATGCGTGGAATGCAAACTGAAAGAGAATAACTGCCGTTACCAGTACGGAGCAACTTGCCTGGGCCCGGTCACTCGAGCGGGATGCGGTGCGTTGTGCCCTACATTCAATCAGAGCTGTATCGGCTGCCGGGGATTGATCCCCAACCCAAATATTGCCTGGTTGAAGGTCGTCATGAGTGAAAACGGCCTGAGCGAAGAAGAAATCACGGCCAAATTCAGCCTGTTCTTGAATGAACAGGTTGCGGAAAGCGAGGTAGCAGGACATGGCACACGCTGAATTGCAAATTGACATCCATCATGTGACCCGCGTCGAAGGACACGGAAACATCGTGATCGATGTACACGATGGCGTATTGGAACAATGCAACCTGGAGATCGTCGAGGCACCCCGCTTTTTCGAGGCGATGCTGCGCGGCCAGCCTTACACACAAGCTTCGCTGATCTCCTCACGCATCTGCGGCATCTGTGCCGTCACGCATGCCACGGCTTCTCTGCGAGCAGTCGAAAGTGCCCTCGCCATCACGCCCAGCCGGCAGACTGTCCTGCTGCGTAAGCTGGCCTTGATGGGCGAAATGCTCGACAGTCACATTTTACACATCTATATGCTGGCACTGCCCGACCTGCTGGGTGCGAACAGCGTCATCCAGCTCGCTAAAGATGCTCCAGAAGCGGTGGGTCGGGCACTGCGCATGAAAAAGCTGGCTGGTGATATCTGCGCGGCGATCGCCGGGCGGCACACCCATCCGGTCGCAATGACCGTGGGTGGCTTTACGCATATCCCCAACGCAGAAACCCTTCGTGAACTTCAAGAACGATTGGCAGCCTCCCGTCTTGATGTCGACGCCACAGTGGAGCTCTTCCGTGGTCTGACACTCCCCGAATTCGAACGCGAGAGCGAGTATATGGCACTGACGCAGCCGGATGAATACGATTTCTATCACGGAAAGATCGGCAGTACGGATGATGGTCAGTGGCCAGTTGAACGATATCGGGAAGTGACAAACGAGTACCTGCACACCCATTCTTCTGCCAAACACTGCCGCAACCAGCGCCAGTCCTATATGGTCGGCTCTCTGGCGCGCTTCAATTTGAACCATGCGACTCTCCATCCCAGGGCAAAAGCGGCTGCCTCCGTCTTGCACCTGGTGCCCAAATGCACCAATCCCTATATGAACGTCACTGCACAGTTGGTTGAAGTTGTCCATTGCACAGAGCAGGCAATTTCAATCATTAAGGAGCTGCTTGATAGTGGGCTGACACCAGAGCCTCCAGTGCCGCCCTCCCGTTTATCAGGAGATGGGGTCGGCGCCTGTGAAGCCCCGCGCGGCACACTTTACCATCATTACAATATCCGTGATGGACTGCTGAGAGAAGCCAACTGTGTGATCCCCACAGGGCAGAACCTGGCAAATATCGAAGCGGATATGCGCCTGCTGGTACCCAGATTGCTTGAGCGCCCCAAAGACGAGATCACTATGGCATTGGAAAGCCTGGTGCGTGCCTACGACCCGTGCATCTCTTGTGCTACGCACTTTCTGGATGTAAGATATGTATGAACGGGTTTTACAGGCCGGCAGACTTGCAGTGACCGATCGCCAACACGGCGCTTGCACTGCGGATGAGTCTGCACAATGTAACAATTTGTCTGCAGCTATCCTGGTGCTGGCCTTTGGCAATCCACTGCGC
>Ga0315542_1000267_pt1 | contig 31547 bp, 26 predicted proteins | sample SalMarSW160120MG_FD_202541 | JGI IMG/M metagenome (GOLD analysis project Ga0315542, IMG submission 202541) | Salt marsh sediment microbial communities from the Plum Island Ecosystem LTER, Massachusetts, United States - Salt Marsh Sediment SW1601-20 ...
CTGAATGCACGAGCGGATAATCTTCTAGAAATTGTTGGACTGAGGGAGAAAGAAGACTACCAAGTAAAAGGATTCAGTGGTGGAATGAAGAGAAAGGTGCTTGTTGCTCGAGCTTTGATCATCGAACCAGAGATCCTGTTTCTGGATGAACCAACCACTGCAATTGATACACTCGGGGCACGGGTTGTACGGAACATGTTGAAGACTCTCAGTTCCGAACAGAAGCGCACTGTTATTCTTACTACGCATGATCTCACTGAGGTCAAGGAACTCTGTGACCGAGTTGGTATCTTGAACGAAGGAAGACTCGTTGCTATTGGTAAGCCAAGCGAGCTCGAAGAGAAATTCCGAGCTGCAAATCTTGAGGAGGTCTTCACTGGCCTTGTCACTGGTGAAGGAGTTTATGGAGATGCACGACCATGAAGATGCCTGCTCTTGATGCAAAGACCCTCTGGATGATACGCAAAGAGATTAGAGAAGTCACACGCTCACGATGGTTGATACTAGGATTCATCATAAGTCCGATGTTCGCATGGATGTTCCAAGGTGTCTTTCTCTCCTTTATCGTCAACCAGACAAGTGAAGATTCAGAGATGGTCTATATCACAGTTGAAGATAATGGCTACTGGGCAAGACATCTGTATGAAGAAATTGTCCAAAATAGAACAACACCCAAACTACTAATTGATCCGCTCGTGAATATTACATATGCAGATGCGCAACAGATGATAATAGACAAAACGGTTTCTGTGTGGGTGTGGATACCTGCTAATTTTTCGGAGGAGCTTAATGCAACGACAACTAGTACTATGGAGATTGTCGTGAATACAGCTAGCTTCCGTGCTCAGGCTGCGGCATCACGAATTGATGCGTTTTCGAAAGAGGTCATCAATGAGGTCACCATAATCCGAAATGTGGATATCAAATGGTACACCATTGCTCCAGAAGCAAACTATGGACATCAACTTGCAATTTTCTTGGTCATGCTAACTTCAGTTCTTGCTCCAGCTCCATATATCAGTAAATCATTCGCTGGAGAAAGAGAAGCAAAGACTCTGGAAGCACTCCTTGTAGTTCCCATGAGTAGAATCAAGATACTGGGAGCAAAATTAGTTTCAGGCATAGCCCTAACTGGAATTTACTCGGTCTTTACTGCTGTGGGAATATTGACATACAATTTATCGATTATCCTGAGAGTAGCAGGTTTTCCACCTGCACTACAACAGGGTTTCATTGACCTCTACACTGTCAATGCAAATACAATTCCACTTATCATGTTCTGCCAGTTTCTAGTACTCTTATGTGCAATAGGAATTGGAGTTGTGATTTCATGCCTTGCCAAAGATAGAGCAACTGCTGAATCGGTCAATAGCATGATAATGCTGATTCCTACCTTCGTGATTGGAATACTTGGCTTTACTGGAAGCATTCTTCAATACGGTGGAATTCTGGGATGGATCATCTTCGTCATACCATTCAGTCATGCTATTCTTTTCCTGAACGCAGTTCTAGCAGGAACTGGAACGTTGATTGGACTTTCCATCAATATCGGGTACATGATGGGCTTTACAATTGTATTCCTATTGGTTGGAGCTAAGCTGTTCGAAAGAGAAGCGATAATATCCTAGCGTATTAGAGAATTGGCCACTTGGGGCAGATATCAGTTTCAGCCCTCTCTAGCAGGTCTACAATGTGAACGCGAGCCTTGCTCTTAACTTGCTCTTCATCCAGAGTCAGGAGCTGCTTGTTGCTCATCAGTGTCTTACCATTGACAATGGTAGTATCCACACTCAGGCCATTTCCACTATAGACAAGATTCGAGACTGGGTTGACCGGGGGAGTTAGCCCAAGATCGTACATATCGATAAGAATGATGTCTGCGAGCTTCCCAGTCTCCAGGGATCCAACCATATCGTCAATTCCCATAGCAGCTGCACCACCAAGCGTAGCCATCTCAATCACGTTTTCTGCACTAACAACGAGCGGGTCACTCACGACAGCCTTGTGAATGAGGGCTGCGAGCCGCATTTCACGTATCATATCATACGTATTGTTGCTTGGACCTCCATCACAGCCTAATGAAACCGGTACTCCAAGCTTGAGCATCTGAGGAATCTTCGCAAATCCTGAAGCCAGTTTTGTGTTGCTTGCAGGGCAGTGTGAAATATTCGATTTTGTTTCTGCTAGTACTTTCAACTCAGCATCTTCAAAGTGAATACCGTGGGCGAAAATCATCTCTGGACCCAGCAAGTCATGGTCACGAGCGAATCCTGTAAGGTTTGTGTCAAAATTCTCCTTAACATAGCGAACATCATCAACCACTTCTCCAAGATGCATGGTCATGTGTGTCTTCTTTTCACGGGTCCTGTGAGCTACATCCTTGAATAACTCTGGTGTAACACCACCAAGAGACCGCAGTCCGTACCAAACCTGAATCCTTCCATCTGCTTTCCCGTGCCATTTATTGTACATCTGTTCGGTTTCAGTCAGGCATTCTTCTGCATTCTCAACCATTCCAGGATACATAATATCTGCACTATCTGCATATCCAGTCGAGTCCATGACAATCTTGGAGAGAGCACCGCGCATCCCAATTTTTTCTACAGCCTTTGCAATTCCATCAAAGCCGTAGCGAGAGTGAATCATACACTCCACGAAAGAGGTGGTTCCAGTCCGTATCATTTCAGCCATACAGAGTTCAGCAGAGACCCTACCATCATCATGAGTGAAGTTACCTTGGAGAACCCATACATACTTTTTGAGCCAGTCAACTAGAGCAACATCATCAGCGCATCCTCGGATTAATGCCTGTGCCAAATGTACGTGTGTATCAATGAGCCCGGGCATCACAATCTTGTGCTTTGCATCGATAACCTTCTCAGCCTTGTGCGTCTTTAGATCCTCGGTCTTTCCAACTTCAACAATCTTCTCATTCTCGATGTAGATTGCTCCATCGCGGAGGATCTGACGTTGGGGATTCAGTGTGAGAATATACCCGTTCTTGATTAGTAAAGAATTAGATGACAAACTTATACACCTCTGATGCGGATTCAACCTTAACTTAGAGGTGTCATAATTATTGTGGTTGTTTCAAATCATTGAACAAGTTTGAAGTCGATGTCGATTCTGAGACCTTCTTCAGGATGTCCTTCCACACGATCTAGTACCTTGGGAATACTGCCATACTTCTCAGCTAGTCTTCTTACAAGATGAAGACCAACACCGCCATATCTTCGTGATGGATTGAACAACTCTTTCTTCTTGTCATCTGGGATGCCAATCCCGTTATCAGAAACAGAAAGTGTGTAAATGTCTCCAGAGATTGATCCGCCAATAGATACTGATTTCTCAGATTCGTGTTTTGGATTGTGAATAACCGCATTCTCAAGGAGATTCCAGATTAATTGGCTTAGAGCTTGATCAGCATAGACCAAGGCTTCTTCATCCAGGTCTTCAAGGTTCACACGAACACCTCTCTGTTTGAAGAGAAGCTCTGACTCCGCAATAGCAACCATATACAGGTGCCTAGGAGCAAGCGGCTCTGATTTTGATTCTTCAGCACGTCGTACCTTCTGAATGAGCTCCAGACACCGAAGTGCTCCATCCATGATATATCTCTTCGACCGTATTATCTGGTCCCCGGGAGAGTCTTTCTCAAGAAAGTCACCACCAGCCAGGATTAATTGTAACTGGTTACCAATATCATGAAGGAGAAGATCAAGTAGAAAGTGGACTTCAGCCTCCGTCTTTTTTAATTCAGAAACATCCTCGAAAACCGCCATGCTTCCTGCATATTCATTATTACGGTCAAGTATTGGAGAAGCAGAAACTACCACAGGGACAATTCCATTGATCTTATGATCAAGCTGGGCTTCGTAATGCTCAATCTTTCCAGCTTTTCTGTCTTCCATTTTTTGAGTGACGTTGTTCTCAGTCCAGCCATGAAGGATTGAAGTTATTTTATTGCCAATCAAATCATCGGGAGAATCATATCCTAGCATGCGACATAATGCGTTGTTGACAAAGGTCATTCGCCCCTCACTATTATCAACGCTAAGTCCCGAATCCATGGTTTCAACCAGGTTCCTGTATCGATATTCAGAGTCTTCTAAGGCATGAGCTCTGTATTTCTCTTCTGTAATATCTAACAGTTGAGCAACTGTGCGAGTTCTACCATCACTTCCACGGATGGCACCGACATTCAAGCGAATATCACGAGTAATGCCATCCTTTCTTAGTACTTGAAGCTCGTAGACCGAGGGAACTTCTTCGCCCTTTTGACGTTTAATGTATCGATCAGAAACAATCTCAACACTATCGGGATGCAAGAATTCGCGAAAATCGTGACCCAAAACCTCACTTCGCCGTCTTCCGAGAATATCGCATAGTTTATCGTTTACGTACTCGAACTTGTATTTGTCATTGACAATGATGATTCCACTAAAACTGTAATAATCAACCATAAACTCTAGAATTTCTTTGCGTGAGAGAATCTTTTCTTCGGCTGCTTTTCTTCGAGAGAGATCCACCACATAGGCAACAAATCCAGATACCTTGTTGTCAATAATCACTCTATCAGCATAAATTTGGCAAGGTATAGCGACCCCGGCACCTGTGACCGCTCTAAGTGAGAGAGATGTTGGTTTAACGTCACTGTCTAGCAAACTCAAAGCTTCATGAACAAGTGCATGCTGCTCAGGAACTATTAAGTCGTCAACATGAATACCTGCCGCGAGTTTGTCCTCACTCAATTTCAACATCGTAACCGCAGCGGGATTGGCATACTGCATTGAGAATTGTAAATCAAATTCCACCACAGGGATAAGCATGGAGTCAGCTACCTTGCGGAATTCAATTCTCTCAGGGGACGGCTTTTGCTCGAACGGTTTTATCATAGCCCCACACATCTTAAACTATATGGAAACGCGGCATCTCTAGTAATATCTAGTACCTGCAAGCGCGACAGTTCGTTACTAATACCTTTGTACGATGTATCGTTCTCAGCGGAAACTCTAATCAACCCATACACTTCTAGAATTACTAAAATCTTGCACATTCGTAAGTAATTACAATTAATAATTAAAAGATATTTTATCAGATTTTCATTTACATGCTAGTCCATTTATTTTCTCGTTCTAATTGCTCTTTTGTGGAAAACGAATTTCTACCATATCCGTAGCACTATCTCGTCTAATGTAAGTGTGGCTACCATTCCCATCTTGAAAGTGGTAGTGAGAAGTCTAGCATGGTTCTTGGTTTTAGGATATTTGACACATCATAGTATTAGTAGTTATTATAAGTAATTTTTCGGGTAATTCGACAATATGAAACATTCGATTTAGTGCGATATATTCAATCTATTCGCGATTTTGATAGGTTCAGCCTTTGCAGTCTTCATAGGTTTATATAGAAACATCCAGAGTTATTGTACGAGTACATAACCATTCTTGGGAATAAGAATGGGAGTGAACTCAACTGACCAGAAATGGGTCAGAGGTTTATATAGAAAGGTGAATACGGTGCCACGGTCCAAGGGTGTGACAATCTCGGTGAAGGTCCCTATTAATTGGGATGTTATGACCGAGAGGACAAGGCAACGACTTAGGCAGACCGTTGGACGAGATACCAGAGTGATTCGTGCATTTCTTGGAATAATTGAACAACATGAAAACGAGTTGTTGACGGGTAAGAACAGAGATAGGATTCATGATGGAGAACTAGATAAACTCACCATGACTGCCCTCAAGGTCAAATTGGGATATAGTCAGAGATTGACTGTTCCCCATGATTTCAAAATCAGATTTCCTAGAATTTCTCAAAACGAGATGATTGAATGTCAACACACTGCAGTCGCTCTCTATGAGAGTTATCTCAATCTCAAAAATAAGAAAGGATGGAATGCATCACGACCTACTACAATCAATGAAAGCCGCAGAATCCCTCGTTGGGTGTTCTCTCAGAGGTTCAAGCTAATTGAGAAGAAGACCTCTGCTTCTAGATGGTGGTTAGATATCAGGGATGCTCTTGAATCAGTGCAAGAGAAGAGAACTCATCATGATCGATTGAACGTTCCTCTTAAGATATCCCCCTTCCATCTCAATCAGATCCAAAAGGGTGAAGTAAAGGCAGTACAGCTATTCACTGATAGGAAAAGGAAGTGGTGGGTGACCATTGCTGTTAGGATTCCTCTTGATGACCCTCCGAAGGAGAATCTTCCGGTTGCCATCCTTGGAATCGATCTTGGTATCGAGAAGGCTGCTTGCTCAACCCTGCTCACCCCTGAGAAAACACGGGAGACCCGCTACTTTGTTCAGAGGGAAAAGGTCGCAGTTATCAAGAAGTATGACCGACTTGTTGCAGACTTACAACGAGAGATGTACACCCGGAGAAATTATGGGTTGACATCAGATAGAGTGCCTGAGAAACTCCGTCAGATACGTTCCAAGCGAGAGAATGTTGCCAAGGAGTACGACCGTGTCCTTGTGCGGCAACTTCTCGATTACATCTCAGAACTATCCAAGAAATACACACTCTATGTTGCTATTGGTCGCCTGACAAATATACGAATGCGTGCGAAGCGTGGAAACTACCAAGGGCGAAGGTTTAGAGGGATGATACATTCCTGGGCCTTTGCTCGAATCACAGACAGTCTGAAACATGGGCTGGCTCAACAGGGTTGGAAGGTCGATGGGAAGGACGCTCGATTCAGAGCTGTTCCTGAAGGATGGACCTCCATCATGTGTTGGAAATGTGGAAGCAAGGGTACGAGACCCAGGCAGAACTACTTCCACTGTCCTTCGTGTGGACTCAAGCTCAATGCTGACCGAAATGGTAGTATCAACATCGCAGCACGCTTTCTTACGCTCACAAAGTCATTGCACTCTGTGGGAGGACTAGGTATGTGGACTAGAGCAGTTGTTCGTGGAACAACCAATCGACGTGCGCGTCCGAAAGCCCGTATGAGAATCTCGAAGAGATTGTCAAGAGGGAAGTCCTTACTCTCCAAGAAAGGACCATCATCAGGTTCTGGAGAGTCCGCGGCTGTTCACTTTGTCCAGTCGGACCTTATCAGTTTCAGTGATGAATCTGGTGAGAGTGATAATGACCCTGCCGTGGTAAGAACTGTGGAAACGCTCTCTGTCACTGAAAGTGATGCTTCAGTATCAGTACAGGAGAAGGAAGCCGGGTCTTCAGGAGGGATCCCATCCCGATGATAGCTGACAAAGCTCTTGCTAATTTTTGTATTTCTTTGGAAATTCAAGGAAGTGGCGACACTGGCAGGAGAAGGGTGGAACATAGAAATTTCTTGCAATTGAGGTTCACTCACTTTGTTTGTAAGATTTAGGTAAGAACTTATAGGCAGTTAGAATGAATGAAAGAGGCGCATATAGATTTGGAGAGATACTCCCGTGAAAGAATTCATCACTATCGATTTAGAACGATGCACCGGCTGTAGAAACTGTGAGCTTGCTTGTTCTACAGTTCACACAGAATCCTTCAATCCAAAGAGATCAAGGATTCAGATCCTGAAGGAAGAGGTCAGAAATCTGGTTGTTCCTATGGTATGCCTGCAATGTGAAACACCGCTATGTCAAGAGGCATGCCCGACTGGAGCTATTGTTGAGAATGAGCACGGGATTCTATACGTGAAACAAGAAACATGCATTGGTTGTATGAATTGCGTGACTGCTTGTGTATATGGCGGAATCGCCATTGACCCAAAGACCAAGAAGGCAATCAAGTGTGACCTATGCAATGGTGATCCAGCATGTGTTAAAGCATGTGACTATAGTGCTATCAGTGTAGCGGCGACCAAACCAGAAGGGCTCCATCAGCGACGCATGGCTGTTTCTTCAGCGTTTGATACGTTAGGAATGAACATCGAGGAGGGTCAAGAATGACATTTCCATACAAAGGCTATGCAGGATACTATCTAGATGTGGACCTCACTAAAGGAGTAGTTCACAAGAAAGAGATGGAAAAAGAATGGGCGCGACTATACCTTGGTGGGACTGGTGTTTCTTCGAGAATTCTTTGGGATAGAACAACTGTAAAGACTGACCCACTATCTCCAGACAATGTACTGATAGTTGGTACGGGCCCACTCACTGGTGTTATGTTCTCACCCTCTGGAAGAATGATGTTTGCAGGTCGTGGTCCACTTACAGGAGTATGGGCAGAATCACATGTCGGTGGATTCATGGGTCCAGAGATAAAATATGCAGGATTTGATTTCATCATCTTTAATGGCCGCTCTCCGAAACCGGTTTACCTTTTCCTACGAGATGGTAAGGCAGAACTCCTTGATGCATCGCATTTGTGGGGACAGGAAACCAATATCACGACCATGATGATACGAGAAGACCACAAAGACCCATCCATTGAAACCGCAGTGATTGGACCTGCAGGAGAGAATCAAGTTCTCTTTGGTGGAATTATTGTGGACTTTTATCGTGCCGCAGGAAGAGCCGGTCTCGGAACAGTATTAGGTTCAAAGAATGTGAAAGGTATTGCTGCTTCCGGTTCCTTGGGATTAGAAGCCTATGACATGGAAAAGTATCTCGAGGCAAATGCTCGTGAGATGGAGAGATTAGATGATCCAATCTGGAAAGATTCGCTCGCTTCATTGCGAAAATATGGCACAACTGACCTTGTTGCAGTAATCAATGAGATCGGACGACTTCCAACGAAGAATCACTGGACGGGATTCTATGAAGATGCTGATGATATAGGTCCAGAGATTATTGCAGAGAAATATCGTATTGCACAAGAAGCATGCTACGGGTGCGAAGTCGGATGCAAATACATCATTCGGGTTAAAGGGGGAAAATATCCAACTGAACCAATTGGCGGACCAGAATATGAGACCATTATGGCCTTTGGATCAAACTGTTTGAATAATGATATCGAGTCAATCTTTCATCTGGGTAAAAGATGTGACCTCCTTGGATTGGACACGATTTCTACTGGAAAGACCATTGGCTTTGCCATGGAACTCTATGAGAAGGGCATTCTAACAAAGAAAGATACTGATGGTCTAGAATTGACCTGGGGTAATAGTGAAGTGCAGGCAGAACTCGTTGAGAAGATTGCAAAACGAGAAGGATTTGGAAAAATACTTGCTAATGGCGTTCGAAAAGCTGCAGAACAGATTGGTGGAGATGCCTGGAAATACGCAATTCATGTGAAGGGTCTTGAGGCTTCAGGACAGGATCCAAGAGCTCATCAGAGTATTGGACTCACCTATGCTACCAATGTACGAGGCGCAGACCATCTCAGAAGCATATCATGTATTGAGGAACTTGGATATCCAAAGATAGCAGCTGATAGATTTGGTGTGGAAAAGGCACAAGCAATTCTTGAAATAATGTCTCCAAAACACAAGGGAGAAGTTGTGTGGGATGTAGAGAACCTCTATGCTCTTGTTGACTCAGCGGTAATTTGCAAGTACTCAACCATGTGGCCCCCAGTCTTCTATTTTGATACATTTGTGAATGTCATTCCAGCCCTTACTGGCATGGTCGAATGGGGTGATGAGAAATATGTACGAACAGCAGCTGAACGAATCAGTCATCTGAGACGTGCGTTCAATCACAGAATCGGAATAACAAGAAAAGATGAGACCCTACCTCCAAGACTCCTCTCGGAACCAATGCCAACAGGTCCAGCAAAGGGAGGCCTTCCGGATCTTGATATAATGTTAGATGAGTATTACGATTTTCGTGGTTGTGATAGAGAGACAGGATATCCAAAAGAAATGAAATTAAAAGAACTCAAACTTGACTTTGTCATAGATGAACTTAAACCAAAAGGTATGATACGGTAGTATCAAGCACTCGGTTCATACGTTAACTTTAATATAGGATTCTATGGGCAACGAAAAAGAGGATTCCTTTTACTCGTATCGAAACAGAAGGCGACACCCTCATATGATTGAACAACGTGACGTGAAAAGGCAGATTGTCCTGTATTCTCTAGGTGCGCTTGTTGGTGCAATTACTGGAATTGTAGCGATAATATTCAGGATGTTGATTAACGGAATTTACTTCATTTTCTTGAATATTCCTTACTACTTAGGAAACATAGGATGGATCATCACACCAGCAATTGGTGGTGTTTTTGTCGCAGTCATTGTTGTTAAATATGCACCAGAAGCGAAAGGACATGGAGTACCAGAGGTCATGGAATCATACGTCCTTCGTGCTGGTAGAATACGATATCGAGTTCCGGTCCTCAAGAGCGTCGCATCAGCAATAACAATAGGAACCGGAGGCTCATGTGGAAGAGAAGGGCCAATTGCTCAGATTGGTGCTGGTGTCGGTTCTGGAATTGCTGAAACATTCAGACTAAACAAGAACGAAACAAAGACTCTCCTACTCTGCGGACTTTCTGCAGGAATTGCTGCAACATTCAATGCTCCACTTGGAGGTGCTCTTTTTGGAATCGAAGTAGTTGCTGGTGGAATACTTGGCTTTTCAATTCTCCCTGTAATTCTCGCTAGTGTTGTAGCAACCGCCAGCGCAGACATGGTAAACAGGATTTTTTTTGGAAGTGAACTCACTCTTTCATTCCAACCGCAAGCATTCGCAATGGGTAACCCAGGAGAATTGATCTTTTATCTGATCTTAGGAATAGTTCTTGGAGTCATCAGTGTAATCTGGATTAGAGGCTTTTATGTTATAGAAGGCTTATTCGAGAAGATCAAAGTTTCAAAATATGCATTACCTACTATTGGAGGTCTCCTAACAGGAGTCATTGGTGTTATCGCGATATTTTTTGAAAATGCATTTGCATACCATGGATCATTTGGTGACCAGCCGTATTTTCCTGCTGTGATGGGTGTGGAATATGCTTTCATTGATTCGACACTTAATACCCCGGATATACTAGCTGGAGGCATTGTCTTATTGGCAACTATGCTCATATTCAGTCTCCTAAAGGCACTCACAACAAGTTTCACACTAGGATCTGGAGCATCTGGTGGAGTTTTTGCTCCAACTCTTTTCATGGGAGCAGGTCTCGGAGGAGCGATGGGATGGATCTTCTCATTCGTGGCGCCTGGAATTGTTTCAACGAATACTGCAATGGTATTTGCACTGGTAGGAATGGCAGCCCTATTTGGCGGTACAGCGAGAGCCCCAATAACATGTATTGTGATCATCATGGAGATGACTGGTGATTACCTGCTTATCCTTCCATTGATGATTGCAGTATCATCATCATTTTTTGTTTCATCATTGATTGAGCCTGAGAGTATTTACACTATGAAACTTGCTCGTCGTGGAGTCCATGTAAGTGCTGGAACTCACATTGGAGCACTGAAATCAATAAAAGTCGAATCCATCATGACCAAGGATCCAACTATTCTAACTCCGGATATGACTATTTCAGAAGTCTACAGAGTCATAGATACTACGCATCACACAAAGTTCCCAGTAGTAACGGAGGGGAGAAAAGTTGTTGGAATCTTAATTGCAGAAGATCTCTTTCAGGGGCCAAAGGTAGAAGATGGGAGAGAGATTCAGGTGAAAGATCTGATGAATCCAGACTTCTTGCATATATCACGTGGGTGTACAATGGATGGAGCACTACAAGCAATGATGAAACGAGATGAGGGACATGCAGTAGTTGTGGACCCGCTAAAGCCAACTATTATGATTGGATACATCACAAAGGCAGATGTCCTTAAGGCTTATGAGATTGCAATAATCAAACTTCAGAAGAGTGGAATAGATGTGGAGGATATTACTCCTGCGGAAATTATTGATCTGTCAGATTAATCCGACATAAGAAATCAGTGGATATTTCGAGAGAATGGTTTATGTTGTCGGGTAGATATGTAACTGTATGGCCGACATCAGCGTCAAATTCCTAGGACTTAAGTTCAGAAACCCCATCTTGACTGCAGCAGGACCCACATCAAGAGATGGGATGACCCTTCTGAATGCTGCTGCAGGTGGTGTAGGAGGCCTTGTAGCAAAGACTGTCAGTATAAAACCTGCAGACGTCCCTAGACCAAATATGGCAGCTCTCAAAGAAGGTAGAGTTGGTTCAAGAAGAGGGATTCTAAATGCCGAACTCTGGAGTGAACTTCCTCTGGGAACTTGGCTAGAGCGAGAATACCCAATTGCCTTGAGTGCTGGACTACCATTGATTGCGAGTATTGGATACACCCCTGAGGATGTGAGTGAGATAGCTCCGAAATTAGAGAAAGCAGGAGTTCAAGCTATCGAATTTAGTACTCATTACGTAGGAGGCCATGTAGAAATTGCGAAAGCTCTGAGAGATGCAGTAAATATTCCAATCATTGCAAAATTAAGCCCAAAGGTCGATGTAGCAGCGGTCGCGAAATCTCTAGAACCACATGTTGATGCAATAGCAGCAATCAACACATTTGGTCCGTGTCTACGTATAGACATTGAGACTGGAAAACCAATGTTAGGAAGTGAAAATGGGTACGGCTGGATGAGCGGCTCAGCCTTGAAACCCATTGCAATACGTTGTGTAGCAGAGATAGCTAGCACAGTCAAATTACCTGTAATCGGAGTTGGCGGAGTGATCTCAGGGGAAGATGTCATTGAGTTCATGATGGCGGGATCTTCAGCTGTACAGGTATGTACAGCAGCAATCCTAGAGGGAAACACTATCTATGGGAAAATCGCAGGTCAAACAGAAGACTGGCTTGACAGCCACGGTTATGATTCAATCAAAGATATCCAAGGAGTAGCCCTTCCTCATCTGAAAAAAGGAGTGTCGCTAGATCCACCACCCTCAGTAGACCTTGACAAATGCACACGCTGTGGGCTTTGTGAGAAGTCTTGTGTATATGGGGCAATTACTGTAAAGAAGAAGGAAAATCTCTTTGTTATTGATGCCGAAACGTGTGAGGGCTGTGGAATGTGTGTATCAGTCTGTCCATATTACGCTCTTAGTTATTAAACAGAGGCAAGTAATGGCCATCAAGAGTCTTGTGATTGTAGTTGAGCAATTTTCTCTCGTACTTTATCCAGTTCTTCAATGCGCTTTTTCACAGAATCTTCAGACTTTGCAATATTCTTCTCAACATTTTTGACCTTATCTTCAAGCGAGGAGACCTCTTTCTTTCTTCTCTTGTCTACTCGTTCATATTCCTTCTTTGAAGACTCATATTCTTGTTTGGCAAAACGCTCCTGCTCGCACAAACTTTCGTAATGGATTCTCTTGACCTCAGCATCATTGAAGCAGCTTAGAACAAATTCATCAAGGCGGTTAGAAACATTCGCAAAATCTTCTTTCACTTTTCTCAATTCTGCATGTTGAGTGGTCAGACTGGCGATCAGATCTTTGATCTTGCTATCTTGAAGATCTTCAGGTTCAGAAACTTGTGATAGTATTTCTTCTATTTCAGGCACTCGAGCATCAAGATTAATTGATGATGATGGAGAGGTGGCAATTGGAGCTGGAGTAGGTGGTTTTACTGGTGTATTTGGAGGTGCTGTAGGAAGAGGGTATTCTACACGGGGTGTCGATATAACCGCAGGTTCAGGCTTATTTGTTGTAGGCGTAGGTGTTGGAGATGGTTTAGGTGTAGGGGTGGGTTGAGGTGTTGCATCCACTCCTGGAGGCATAGAAGAAGCAGCTGGTGGTGTTGCGGCAGGAGGAGTAGGAGTAATACTTGGTGCAGGTTGAGTAGTAGGTTTGGAGTCTTGAGATATGACTGCTTCATCACCCATCAACTCACGAACCTCACTTGCACGAAGCATTCGTGTTTCGATAATACCAGAGCCATCAGCCTCATCAATACCAAAACCTTCTGCTCTAGCAAATGCTTCCTTGGCCTTTTCCATCTCTGATTTTCCGCTACTTGAGGATGTAGAGCGCATTCTGTCACGAGACACCTGACTTGGACGAACCCATTCATCATCAGTTGTTGCCTTCATAGAGTCAGATCGAACATGTTGATCCTCAGATGCGCCTTTAGATGGTTGAATATCAGGAATAGGTGTTTCAGTGATGACACTTGTTGGAGCTGGAGTTGGTTTATCATCTTTTACCGTGATGAGTGGTTTTCCACATCGGACACAGTATTTTCGTATTGGATTATTTGCTTTGCCACAACTTTTACAGGTTCTCATGGAGAACATCAATCCCAGTGATTCAAGCGTATCTTAACTACTGTAACATCACCTGTAAAGGTTTTCGAATGCAGGTTTTGAGGTGGCTTTCCAATGTTCTCGTACTATTTTTCTAATCCTGCCACTCATCTAGCTAATTCAATGGGAGATTTGACATCCTTTTCCACGGGTGAAACGCATTTTCATCCTGATTTTCGTATCTGGACTCATCTTGAAGCTTAGAGATTTGTTGGGAAGTACATAGTAGAAACTAGGATGGTTTGATTGGCAGCTGTATCCTGAATGTTGCGCCAGAACGCTTTTTGTCAGGGAGATATTCAATTTTCCCACCATAAGCTTCGACGACTTTCTTTGTTAGATATAGTCCAAAACCACCCCCTGATGTGGATGCACCTTTTTCAAATAGCTTGGACTCAATCTCTTTGGAAACACCAGGGCCGTCATCACTTAAAGTTATGAACACAAAATCACCCTCACTTGTAAGTTCGATTTTAAGTGTAACATCCTTCTTTGCATATTCTGCAGAGTTACGCATTAGATTGTCAAATACCATGGGGATGAGTCTTGCACTCATAACTTCCGTTTCCGCGGTGTTGACATCAATCTTCACAGTCAAATTTGAGTGGGTCTTTTCTGCTTGGAATTTGCATTTTTCAAGAATTCCCACAATATCCACCTCGTCAATCTCAGCTGGACGGCCAAAAATATCAAGTGAACTGACCATTCTCTCTGAAGCAGCTTGTACAATAGAGATGTATTCCGAAGCACGAGAGTCTCCTTTCATCATCATGAGCGCAGCTTCAGCGTGACTCATGAGCACATGGAGGTCATTTCGTAAATCATGCTGCAAGAAAGAAGTGTAGAGTTCCAGATCTTTATTTGAGAGATGTAATTTCTCTTCAGCAATCACATTCCTAGTAATATCTTCCTTAACTGCTACGTAGTGAGTGGCTTTCCCATCAGAATCAAAAACAGGAGAGATCGCTGCCTCTTCCCAATACAATTCACCATTCTTCTTTCTATTTACAAATCTGCCATGCCATACGTTGCCAGCTACGAGAGCCCTCCATAAATCATCATATGTTTCGGAGGGAGTCCGGTCTGATTTCAAAATGCGGGGATTCTTACCCAGTGCTTCTTCAGATGTATACCCAGTGAGTTCAGCAAATTTCGGGTTCACATATTCTATTGTTCCATCAAGATCAGTGATTACAACAGAAGTGGGACTTGCCTCGATTGCTCGTGATAGTTTTTGAAGCTCTAATTCTTTCTCCTGTTCTGCGGTGATATCGATGATGACCGCCATAGTACCAATCACATTATCCTCATCATCGCGTCGTGGTACACCAGATACTTTGACAGTAATTTCACCGCCATCCTTTCTGACCATGTTCATGTTATACCCAGAGGATACTCCAACTGCCTGCTTTGCAGATTCTCTCTTCAATAGGGATTTCTCATACTCAGGGATTAGATCGTACATACTCAATGTAAGAAGTTCTTGATACTCGTATCCAAGCATAGATGCAAATTCATCATTAACAAAAACGAGATTTTCATCTAAATCGGTAATTCCGACACCTTCTGGAAGATAGATGAGAAGGTCCTTGTAGTCCTTTTCATCAAGCTTGAAATCTTCTCTTTTTATTCGCTCGTCTTGTGACATTCAAGCATCCCTCTTGAACCTGAGAATTTAGTAATAGATTCTCATATTTAGAGCATAGCAACAGTCTTGGTGCTTCACTATGGTAGTAATGAGCTTTCCTCTTTGAATAAGTTTGAATTCAGTAAGCTCTTATAGGCCTCTATTTCAGTGCAATCAATCTGAGAGGTGTACCAGATGACTTCAGAGGTAAAAACTCAATTAGCAATATTTTGGGATGTAGAAAATGTTTCCGATGAATCATCGACTCATAGAGTAATGACGGAGAAGATTCGCCAATCTGGACATGTCGTGAAAGCATATGCATTTGCAGATTGGGGACCTCGTCGAAATATGGCTGAAGATCTTTACGCTCTCGGGTATGACCTCATTCATGTACCTGATTCCAGGGACAACGCAAGCGACTACAAGATGGCGTCCTACATTCTGGACCATCTAACGCACTATCCTGAAACTACTCGTTATGTAATGATCACGGGAGATGGAGACTTCAAACTGCTTGTTGGTTCACTCAAAGAGCGAGGTGTTGAACTCTGGCTCATAAGTAATCCAATAATCACAGCATCAGAACTTCCAGATTTAGCTACAATGTACAGTGACATCTTCTCATTTAGGTCCTCACTGGATTGTGTTCATCCAGAAGATTGTGATGAATCAGTCCAGAGTATCGTTCAAAAAAGACATATTGCTGGAGTCCAACTCCAAGAAGTTGTTCGTACAATAATGAGTACAGGTAACAAACCAGGGGTAGGTCATGCAAAACACGTAATGTACTCCTTAAATCCGGATTTCAACGAAAAAGAACTAGAATTTGCGAGTTGGCATGAGTTCTTGGAATGGGCAGAAGCACAGAGATACATTGACCAAGAAGGAGAGTTACCTAGCACTGTACTTGCACTTCCAAAAGTGCTTACACCCCAGGCAGTTAAAATCTCGAAGGAAGTGAATGAAGCCTTTGACTTCCTTGCTATGGTCACTGAGCAAGACCTCAATGAAGGGCCTCCACCTTCACTCAGAGATCTAGGGATTGAGCTAAGAGAACGAGGGTTAGAATTTGAAAATGTAGGATACAGCAGATTTTCTGATTTCGTCCTATCTGCAGAGAAACGAGGGCTCATCAGAATCATGCCTGCAGAAGATGAACATAAGGGGGCAATAGTCCTTCCTGTCTATGGTCCAGAAAGAATGAGAACTTGGTTTGAAGAGAATGTTAAACAACTGTTCGGTGAAGCCGTTAATATTCCCAAACCTGCATTTATGAAAAAAATAGCCATGGTGCTTCTTGAAACACGAACCACACTCCAACAATTGGAATCATTCCTATTAGATGAAAATGTGATAAGTACTTACTCAAGCATTCTAAATGCAAGTGGGATACCATTCCTACCTCCTTTTCAGATGTCCCTAGCTCACATACTTATTGGAAAGGGATTGGATTGCACTGGCGTTATCAATAGGGTGAATTCAGAGCTCAGCCCTCTAGGTATAGTGCTTAGCTGTCCAACGTAGGACACATACACACTTTAAGCATGGGAAATTTGACGACAGAAGGATTATTCTAGTGGATTGTTAGACATATCAAGTTATGACCGATATGAATCCATACGAAGAATTAGCTATTGTTCTTGATAAAATCCCTAATGGATATCCTTCATATGAAGATGGGATTCATTTGCGAGTTCTTGAATGGATTTTCACTCCAGAAGAGGCAGAGCTTGCTAGTAAACTGAAACTCAGCGGTGAAACCGCAGAGGAGATTGCGCAGCGTCTTACTTGTTCAAAAGATGATGTAGAATCATTACTGGACACAATGCTCGCAAAGGGACAAATCAATTCTTGGATGTCAAAGAGTGCAGGAGCAAGGAAGTACGGTCTCATGCCTTTTGTCGTGGGAATCTATGAAGATCAGGTGGAGCGTATGGATGAGGAGTTTGCTCAAGTAGTTGAGGAATATATGCAGCGAGCACAGAAGAAAATGTCCAAAGTAGAACCGGTCATATTCCAGGTTTTACCTGTCAACAAAAGTATCAGTACAGAACTAGAAATTCACCCGTATCAGAAGGCAGAACATATGATTGAATCCGCTAGTTCATGGGGCGTACGTGAATGTATCTGCAAGAAACAAAAGGGTCTGCTTGGAGACCCCTGTTCATATCCAACCACTGTTTGTTTAGCCTTTGTACCGAAAATTGAGAATTATTTTGATGGAAGCGATATCACTAAACCGATTACGAAAAAAGAATCGCTTAGACTTCTGAAAGAGGCTGAAGATGCTGGACTCGTTCATTGCACGTACAATGTCCAAGCAGGTCACACGTATATCTGTAATTGCTGCACGTGTTGTTGTGGAGTTCTGAGAGGTGTTGAAAATCTGGATACTCCTCGAGAATACATCAAGACAGACTTTGTCATGAAAGTAGATTCCGAGATCTGCGCTGGATGCGGAACATGTCTTGATAGGTGTCAGTTTAATGCACTCAGTATCCCAGAGGATGTATGTGTAGTTGATCCAGTACGATGCATCGGTTGCGGAGTTTGTGCAATAGTCTGCCCCGAGTCAGCAATGGAGATAGTAAAAACTGAAACTTCAGAGAAACCTCCATCACCTGAGGATCAAATGGACTGGATGACCCAACGAGCAATGGGCCGAGGTGTAGATCCCTCAGACTTACTATAACTCGTAAGAATGGATGGGCAATCTTAAGAAGAACAGACGATAAACAATCGCAGGACTGCTCATGCCTTCTGATACTGACTCTAGCAAAAGTAGGACCAAGTCAAAGAAACAAAGGTCCAAACCATATATTCCACATCTAGCTGAGTTCTCTTTCGAGCCGACAGAAGATTGGAGCCATGATAAAGCCAGCAAACTCTATTCTAAGACAACTTCTACCATCGACGGAGGTGAACTTGACACGGTTCAATTCACTGAGTGTATCGAGGGAATGAAGACCCTACCAAAATCATCAGTTGATTTGATTGTAGCAGATCCACCCTTTGGTATCGAATTTGATGGAATGAGTAGCGTCTATAATCGAGATGAAACTCTTGTAGTTCCAGGATACAGAGAGGCACGGGGGTCTTACAAGGAATTTACGAATGACTGGATTGCACAACTTCCACGAATCATGAAGAAAGATGCTTCCGCATACATCTTCAGTGGGTGGACCAATCTTGATGCAGTCATAGCAGGTGCAAGCGAAGCAGGTCTTACAACGCTGAACCATCTAATCTGGCATTATCCGTTTGGAGTTTACACAAAGAGGAAATTCGTAACAAGTCATTATCATATTATACTTCTAGTGAAAAATACAAAATCATACTACTTCAATAAAATTGAGAATTATCCTGAAGATGTATGGATTGTGAAACGCAAGTATAGAACAGGTCGTGCAAAGAATAGTACAAAACTACCCTTGGAAGTAGTATCCAAGTGTATAGACTTCTCATCCAGACCAGGAGATGTGGTCCTTGATCCATTCATGGGTAACGGGACTACAGCAGTAGCTGCTAAGGCGGCATTCAGACACTTTATTGGATTTGAGGTCAACAAAAAATTGAGACCCCTCCTGAGTAAGGAGATTAGCTCTGTTACACCGGGACAGTTATACAGACCTTACAAAGAACGACTTCCGACCTTTGAAGAGATGGCAGAAAAATATCCGCGAGCTTATCGTGAATATATGAAACAAAAAGGTGAGAAATAAGAAAAGGAACAAGAATAGAAGTGATGGATATATGGATTCTGAAGACCTACTTGCTAAATATGGTTCGGAGTTTGACAGACTCGCTGACGCGTCAAGCTCAACTGATATATTCAGTAGGCAATTTGGAACCGAGCTTGCCAAGTGGGAATCAACATTCATGCGTCAATTCAGTCAACGCATTTCAGGTCAGAAATTTCTCTATCGTGGTTTTGTGAAACATACCCAAAATACGTCAGTAATATTACTGACTCCCAGCCCGTGGTTAATGGAGGGTGAGTTCGTCGTATTCAGTCGAAACCAGAAACTTCCTGAAGATGGAGCATATGTAGAAGTCACGGGAAAACGTGTTGCTGTCCCTAGCATCCTTCAAGAAACAAAAATTGTTCAACGAGCTCTCACAGCAGATTCATGCGAAGAACTCCCGATGGATTTCACAGCAGAGATTACGCCTCCAATGAAACTACCCGAGTTATCTAATCTACTCTTTGAACACGTAGGGATGGCGGAAGCTAGTAAGAGAGTATTTGCTAGGCTCTTTGTCTCGAGCCCACCGTATCTGGAAGCTGTTGGTGGGTTAACAACAGGAATTCAAGCAATTGCGTCTCAAACACAAGTAAGAAGATTCCTTTCATTCGTGCGACGAGTACTTCCACCATCAATGAGAAGACAAACACCGGCTCTGCACAATGTAAGAGGTATCAACGTAAAGACTCCTCGTCTATTCAGAGTGGATGTCGGAACAATCTCAAGAAAAAGACTGGAGGATATATGCATTGATAGAAAGGATCCCGCAGGATTTCGAGAAGTATCAATCGGTACTCTAACAGACACTGGCAGTGCATCATTACCCGATATTCCACTAGCTCTAGCATCTGAGGATTTCTGGATAGAAACAGGAAGTCCAACCCAGCTCCAACTCCCAATCTTGAAATCAGCAATTACGTATCAACTGATGACCCCAACTACTTCAGTTCGGAGTGTCGAGTCCAGTACAAAGTACGTCTTATCCCGACTCGAGACATTGCAGGAGAGTTTTGGACTTGAAGAGAACGCACTGGCGAGGGGACAGATTCTTGATGCAGACGCCTTGGGAAGACCCATGAGTGTGCTCAAACTCGCACGCTCAACTGCACGTGCATATTGGAAGGAGAAGGTCAGTGCAAAAGAAATGAAGAGTGCGTGGGATAAGATTCTCGAACCAGCATTGAAGGAGTTCATGGAACTCACTGAACTCAAAAAAGGTGCTGAAGAGAACTGGGGAAAAGATGCTCGTTTTGATAAATTCAATACTAAGGTTCTCAAGGCAATACGAAAACTAGATTCAGGAAAATCAGGGTCTCTCGGACCTACTCTCAACGAGATAGCTCAAGAAGCGGGGGTGGAGAAACACGTTGCTGCAGAAACCCTTGCAAAGATGAAGGACAGCGGAGTCCTTTATGAACCACGCACCGGCAATTACAGACTGGTGTAAAAGCAGGTCAAACGAGTAACCTTTATGGTCTATTGTTTTGGTCTTCAAAGAGTCCCTCTAGTGCAGTACGGGAGATAACATAAATGTCAGACAGTGAAATTCCTCAATTTATCAGAGAGATTCGATCAGAATTAGGATTCAGCCTAGTGGAGATCTATCAACAGGCTCAGAAAGCCGTTGCCACACTAACGCCAGATCAATATCAAGGTGCACTGCTTGTTACAAGAGAACGTGCTCAACAAGACTATCAAGCAGGAAATTTAGATCTAATTGCAGGAAGTAAGATCTTTCTCTCAGTCCTTCAATTGAGTTATGAAGTGGAAGATTACGAATCTCAAATCATCACGCTCTGTAACTTGGGACTAATGTATCAAAATGCACGCGCTTACGATGTAGCTATAATTTTCGCGACTGAAGGGATTAAGATTGCATATAGACATAATTTACTAGAATTGAAACTCAAAGCCTTGAATGTTCTTTCTCTTGTTTACACTAATACCATGGAAAGTCAAAAGCAAGCAGAAGTGATGGAAGAAGTAGCCATAACCTATGGTAAACTTGGACAGATGGATAAAAAAGCAGAAATCGAAAGTTTGATCAAGCAGAAAAAGGAGTTCATGGCACTTCTAGGTAAGTAACAAAATGGGATTGAAGTGAGGGAGGTTTCCTCACTTAACAAATTTGATTGAAGATATCTATGGAAATGCTTTGAGGAATTCCTCAGGCTCATCGCCTTCTTCGATGATCTCAATTTCTTGAACACCGACTCTTTCCGCATCATACCTTCGAGCTAGGATATTCCCATCAAACTTCTCTCTGGCCGTGGCTTCCTTGCCTCGCCAAATGAAGATATCATCCCAAGTGTCAAGAATGAAGACATCATCTGTCTTGAGAGAGTCTTTGCTCATCGCAACTTCAGCAAAGAAGGTCTCATCGCCTTCTCTATGAACTCGCCAGAGCTTGTACTCATGGGTTTCAAGATGGACTTTCTTCAGAATTCCCTCTGTATCTTCATCGGTAAGTCGGAAGTCATCGAACAATGCTTTGAAGTCATCAGGTTCATTGCCGCCTTCAATACGGTCAATATCGCCTTTACCTTCTATTGCAGTATCAGCTATGACAGCAGATGCAGCAGTTAGAAATTTCTCATCAACCGTCGATTTGGGCCCAATCCAAAGGTAGATTTTCATTCCGGCATCGACAAGGTAACAATCACCTCTTCCGAAAGCACCTGGATCTGACATCCTAACAAGCCGACCCTTCTGGACATGGTAAACAACTGGTTCTTGCATGGTACGCCATTCATACTTTTCCGTCTTAAATTATACCTGCGTGTTATCAAAAGAGTTAAATGTAAAATCTACTTTACGTATAGTATACTTTACATTGTTGTTCGGATGTGCAGTAAATGATTGTGAACAAACTCAAGGATCTCCGTGAAGCAAAGATGAAGCAGACAGAGGGATCTGAAGATTGGACACAGGAAGGTCTTGCAATACGACTTGGAGTGACCAGACAGACCATTATTTCGATGGAAAAAGGCACCTATAATCCATCACTAGTTCTTGCATTCAAAATTGCACATCAATTCGGAGTGGCAATTGAAGATATCTTTGAATATAGAGTTGATAATAATGAATCGTAATCAAATTGCTAACGTTGTTGGATTAATTGTTATTGTTGTTATGCTTGTTGTAGCATGGTACTTTGTGCCAGGGGGATTCTGGGGGGGAGTACTTAGTATCCCTTTTACACTAATGCTTGTAAAAGCAATGGAGAAGTATCGAGATGAACGATTTACACATATTCTTAATCTCTCAATGCGGAATGGTTTCGTATTCCTACTTTTCGCTTTACCTTGGACAGGTGCATTGATTGCTCTTAATTTGCTAATATTTGACGTATTGGCAGCCATCCTATCCCTCTGGTTTCTCTCTATGGCAGTAACATACGGATCGGGAGTGTATTATTTCAGGAAATGAAGGTGAATCAAAATGGAACAAAATATGAAAAGACTATCGAATAAAAGTATTGCAATATGGTTGATGACTGTACCTTTACAGTGGTTTATTGTGACTCTCATTGTGAGCTTCATCTTCCCAACTGAATCTTGGCCGCCCTCTTTACCAATATCGATTACTATTCTTATTTTGCCATTAATATTGATTGGATTCGCTGTCTATGCAGCGAATTTTCGGGATGAACGTACGTCGCTAGTTTCAGACAAAGCGACTCGCAATGGATTCGCTTTTGTGTTGTATGTGATTCCGCTTGCGCTCGTAGTTCTTTCACTAACAGGTGCATCTCTTGAAACTGGTATTGCTTTAATGGTGATGTGGTTTGGAGCGGTTGCAGTCTTTAGTATATCAGCGCTTTACTATTACCACAAGTGACTATACGTTCATAACTCGATATATAGAGGGATATACTGAGTGTTATGCCAGAGCTTCCTGAATTACAGGTTATCAGTAAGGAATTGACTGACCTATTAGCTGGACATAGTATCAAGAAGGTTTCAGTTCACAATCACATAGTTGTGCATGGTTTGCCTATTGACGAGTTTACACGGAGGGCTATAGGAGAGGTGTTTCAAAGAATCGAGGCGGATGGTAAATTCATCATGATGATTCTTGAGAAACACGATATTGTGATCAATCCCATGTTAACTGGAAGATTCAGAACCCTGTCCAGATACAAGAGACCAACGAAGAGTGATATGGTTTCAATACAGACCACTGGAGAAACCTTTTGGTACTCTGATGCAAAGAAGATGGGAAGAGTGTATCTAGTTCCACATGGTGATTACTCGAGTGTTGCAGGTTTCCGTGATCGCGGTCCATCTGCACTGGACCCGAACCTGACTCTTGAAACATTCAGAGAGCGGTTGAAGCATCATAATGGACAGATCAAGAATGTACTTCGAAATCAGAGATTCGTAAAGGGTATTGGTAATGCCTACGCTGATGAAATTCTGGTGTATGCAGGGATCCTTCCATTTCGAAAGAGGTCAACCCTCAGTGAGGGCGAGATTGAGAAACTCTATGAATCTATGAAAAAAGTCCTCGCACGCATCAGAGACGTGTTGTCAGGGAGGTCTCTTGACGAGATTGCAATTGAGAAGAGAGATTTCATGATGGTTCACAACAGGGGAGGAGGAATATGCCCACTCTGTGGTGGAAGGGTTTCAGAAATAAAGGCAAACCGTTTCAAAACAAATTATTGCCAGACCTGCCAGAAATAGCGGAAGGTCATAATACTAATCAGTGAGGTATGTATACTTCAACAACCTATGTGGAGAGAATTTGAGATGGATAAATGGGAAGAAAATTTCCTGAGAGAGATAGTTGAACTGGATACTAACAGTGATGAGAAGAAGAACTATGCTGTCTGCGCGGGTATCATCAAGAAATACAGTGAAGAAGCAGGTCTTCATGTAGAGATTTTTGATTCGATGCACGATAAAATTCCACAACCAAATGTAGTTGCAACGATGGATGTCGGTGCGAAAACAACTGTCTTACTCTGTACACATTATGATGTTGTACCTCCTGGAGACATCGAAGATTGGAAATATCCTCCATTCGAACTCACAATACAGAAGGACAAGGCCTTCGGTCGGGGAGTGAGTGATAACAAGGGAAATATTGTTGCCTCAGTGAGTGCAGCAAAAGAGCTCATCAAGAAAGGGAGTTCCAAGGTAAATTGGAAAATTTTAATCAGCCCAAATGAAGAGATTGGAGGCGAGTACGGAATTGACTACCTTATGAATGGTCCACCGAAGATACGAGGTGACTTCGGTCTCGTTGTTGATTCTGGACCAGAGTACGTCAGCATTGGAGCGAGTGGAGTCATTGCGGGTACAATTACAGTCCACGGATCTCAGGGTCATGCAGGATATCCCTTCAAGTTTGCTAATGCAATTCACCTTTCTGTACCCTTGATGCAAGTCATGCTTGATTATGTCGATATCCGAAGAAAGGTAGAGTCAGAATTCCCGGCACCCCCAGGAAGCCCCCACCAGACGCTGTGGGGTAGATTTTCCATGACCGTCTACAATGCAGGGAGCAAGACCAATACTATTCCGGGGAAAGCAGAGATATCCTTTGACTGCAGAACAGTACCAGAAGAAGATGTCGAAGAGGTTGCGAAGAACATTGAAGAGTTCTTTGAGAAAGCCAAGGAAGAAACCGGTGTTGAAGCAACTTTGACCTTCAAGACAAAACATGCAGGATGGGGCTCAGACCCAGAGAACAAATTCATCAAGTCATTCCATACTGCAGTTCATGATGCAGTAGATCCTGAGATACCAATCTCAGCTGATCTAGGTGGAAATGATGGCTATTATTTCACAACCCATGGAATCCCAACTGCTTGTTTTGGAACACTCAGAGATGATAACAACTACCACGGACTTGACGAGTTCATGCACCTTGAAGACTTTGAAAAAGTAAAGAAAGCTCTAATTCATTTTGCAGAGACGTGTGAGTGATGGTAAGTCTAAGTGATCTGAAGATTGGTGCACCAGGTCCGTTTCTTCCTCCATGGGAGAACGCATTGAAGAATGCGAAAACTATCGATGCTCTTGGATATGATAGTATGGTATTCCCAGACCACTTAGCAGGATTCGTTCCTCAAAGTATTTGGATTCCAGAAGTGACTCAACTTGCATATCTTCAACACTCACCACACACCTACTATGAATTAGCATCAATAATGGGAGCATGCGCTGCAGTCACTGAAAATGTGCAACTCATTTCTTCGGTAACTGAGCCTATACGTCGGCACCCTGCGTTGATAGCTCAAACATTCCTTACTTTAGATCACATCAGCAATGGGAGAGTGGTTCTAGGAATAGGAGCAGGAGAAATTGAGAATGTAGACCCGTATGGCTTGAATTATCGAGGGCAAGTAGGAAAACTCCGAGAAGCTCTGAAAATCATTCGACATATTTGGGAGAATCCTGAGCCATTCAATTTCGATGGCAAGTTCTGGAAGATGAAGGACGCAGTTATGTCCCTACGCCCAACTGTTGAAGGTAAACCACCACCGATTTGGATTGCAGCACTTGGTCCTAAGATGCTGGAGATAACAGCAGAGTATGGTGATGGATGGATTCCAACATTGTTACAACCCAAAGATTTCGGAAAGAGCCTTAGAACCATTCAAGATCTCAGAAAGAAGAAAGATATTGATAGAAAGTTTACAGCAGCGCTATGGAATTGGTGTATTCTTGATGAAGATGAATCAGTGTGCGAGCGTCTAATGAATACTGATCTTGCCAAAGCATTTGCTCTATTGTTACCTGATAGTCAGTGGAAAAAGCATGGTTACAATCATCCCTTTGGAGAAGGTTTCCATTCCCTGACAGATTATGTTCCGATGCGCTACGACAAAGAAACAACGATGAATGCAATCAATCAGGTCCCACAGGAAATCCTCAACGATTTCTACATGACAGGAAACGCAGAGTCAATAATTAAGCAACTCGAGGAATACGTCCTTCAAGGATTAGACCACCTTGTACTTTGGAACACGACGGGCATGTATGATCTCTCAAAGACGAAGTCATCCTATGGCGTGATGAAAAAGGTGCTGGCATATGTCAAAGGATAGCCTTGTATTAGTAACTCAGAATAAGCATAAACTAGCTGAGCTGACTCCGCTCTTTGAAGAATATAAGATGCCCTTTGAAACTACTACTTTAGAGAAGTTTGAGATACGCTCGACTGATGTCGAGCAGATTGCTGAGGCAGCTGCGAAACAGGCATTTATGACCTTAGGAAAACCCGTAGTACTTGATGACACTGGTTTCTTTGTGTCTGCACTGAAGGATTTTCCAGGAGCATATGCTGCTTTCGCCTTGAGGACAATCGGATATGAGGGAATTCTCAAATTACTTGAGGGCACAGAAGACAGGTCAGCAAAGTTCGTTACTGCAGTGGGTTTCTGTGATGGAGAACGCCTCAAGACATTCGTAGGAGAGATGCATGGAACTATCAGTGAAAAACCATCAGGAAGTGAGGGATTTGGATATGATCCCATCTTCATCCCAGAAGGGTTCACGAAGACCTACGCAGATCTGACCTTCACCGAAAAGATTAGTATCTCACATCGTTCAAAGGCGTTTAGGGCGTTCCTCGAATGGGGAACATCGATACCCGACAATCCTTAAGTCCTGACACATCTTCACGAAGTTAGGTGTTATAGATGTCCGTGAGCGATGCTACGCTGAAGGCACTCAAGCAACTAGGTTTGACTGAATATGAGACCCAAGCATATCTTGCGCTTGTTGATGGGGGTCAAATGGCAGCTTCTGTTGTTTCAACCAAATCTAAAGTCCCATTTTCACGGATCTATGATGTTCTTGGCAGGCTTCATGAGAAGCAGTTCATTCAGGTTCAGAAAGGCCGTCCATCCATGTATATTGCAAAAGCCCCAACAGAAGTTATGAACACGCTCAGACTTGATTGGGAAGAGCGTCTCAAAGAATCATCAGCACTAGTAATCTCAGAGTTACAACCCCTTTTCGAACGTGAAAATAAGCAGACTCCAAGAGATGTATGGGTAATTCATGGAAGAGCTTCAATTCTTGCGAAGGCCATTGAAATGCTAGATTCGGGAAAAGAAAAAGTTCTTCTTTCATTACCAAGCTTCGACTTGTCACATGTTGATGTTGAAACCATTGTCGAAAAGGTTCTAGATGTCAAAGCACATGTAAGTATTCTGACATCATCAATCAATGAATCACTGAAGGCACTCATACCTGAGAGGTTTGAAGTTCGAACGCGAGAGCGAGTTTTCGGAGCAGGACTAGTTGTCGATAACAAATTCACGTTGATCATGCTGGCGGGTGGAGAAGAAAGCGATGTGCTCGGAATATATTCATCGCATGATGTATTCGCAGCCATGGCAACTAGCTATTTTGAAAGCCTCTGGAAGGATAGTGACACGATTTAACGACCTTTTATTGTAATCAGTGGACCATCTGATGTATATTACTAGCCAATTTAAGGTTCCAATGAGGGTTAGCCAATGACTCAACCAGCAATCGAAACAAAGGGTCAGGATGATTTAGGATTGCCTAAGGATAATAAATCAAAATTCGAAAACAAGTTATCACCAAGTGCGTCTGCAATCCTGAAATTTGTGAAGACCTTTGAAGAAGGAGGGCAGCTCGAGGTTTTCCAAGGTGATGCTGAATTCGAAAGCCTTCGAACCATGGTCTTATCCTACCGTGGAGCCCTTCACACCATCCTACAAAAGAAACTTGAAGAAGTGGTAGATCTCGGAGGTGTTGAAATCATAACCCAGAGAGATGTAATGAGTCTTATCATCAATTTATGGGATATTAACATCTCTAACCTGACCCGAGCAGAGCTTCCTTTCCTAGAAAGTGTCCTAAAAAATCCCAGATATTCACTGAAAGAATTATCAAAAAGTTCTGGATTATCCTATGCTCAGAGCCGACGAGCCCAAAAGAGACTCACCGATAGTGGTGTTCTTCGTGTAGGGGGAATGTTAAATCCAAATCGACTTGGTCTCGATAGATTGCTCATCATCCTCGAAAATCCATCAATGGTCTTGAGCGGCCCATATTGCCAGCGTTTGCTTTTCATTGATGGTAGTCCTTCTGTTGTCTTTACTGTTGTAAATATCCCATATAAAAAAACCACCGACATGATAGAAGTCGTCCGTAGCTTGAGAGATGTAACAACAAACGCAAGTGTGTGGCGACTATCAACCGGTATCCCTCGGTTTGATGGAACGTATTTCAACAAGCAAGATGGATGGAAACTCGACCTCCTTCACTTCAGACTTATGCTTAGAAAAGGGGGAGAAACGCTTACGATGTCTGATATTCCTCCACCCACTGTTGAAGATCCCGTGAAGTTTACGGGGAGTGAAATCCTAGTGATGGATGCTTTAATTAAAAGTCTTGATGGAACAGCAGGAGATATCGTCAAGAAGACACATCTTTCTGAAAGTTCTGCATTCAGAAAACGATCAATGCTTCTTAAGAATAGAATAATCCTACCTAGAGCACATGTGGCTATCCCTCAACTTGGAGATAGAGTCATCAGCCTACTAAGTCCGGATATAGCAGGAGATATTGCTCCGGCATGGGCTAAACTGCCCTTGACCTACCAGAGTCAGATACGAAATTTGGAAACAGGAGAAAAAAGAGTGCTACTGAGTACTGCACTTCCAACTGGCTCTGGGCGGGATTTAATTAGTGTCATGAAAGATGAGATTTCCAAGGTTCATAAATATTCTATTCATCGTGTTGCTGCAGGGAGCGGTATGACAACCAAGGTTTCGTCTATGTTTGATCGAAGAGCAAAGACATGGAAATGGGATACAAGCAGATACTTTGATGTTGTATCATATGGAGTCATGAGAAAAGAGGCTTCAGAGAGTGAAATCCCATTGGACCTTGCATGAATGCTATCGCAACCCATATCTTGTCCACTCATTAGAAGTAGAACGAGTAAATTGTTAGAGATTAATATCCTTGGGTCCGGAGGTAGTATGCCAACCGAAAGCCGCAACCTTCCTGCAATCGCAATAAAATATCAAGGTTGGATTTTGATGTTTGATGCAGGTGAGGATGTTCAAAGGCAGATAGAGAGAGCAGGATTAGGAACGAACAAGAAAATGGCTATCTTTGTTAGTCATATGCATGCAGACCACTTACTGGGACTACCAGGTCTCTTGCTGAGGTTTTCTCTCTTAGGACGTATAAAGCCCCTCTCGATATTCGGTCCAAAAGAACTCATAGAATATATCAAAATGAACCAGAGTACGATAAACCTAGGAACAACCTTTGAAGCGGTTGTTCATGCCATCGAGCCAGGAATAGTATTCCAAGAAGAGGACTTGACAGTAAGAGCTTTCGAAGTGGACCATCGCGGGTATGCCTTAGGATATGAATTAACTATCCAGAAACCAACAGGAGAGTTCCTTCCTGAACGTGCCGAAGAATTGAAGATTCCCAAAGGACCTCTGTGGAGCAAACTTGCGGATGGAGAGGAAGTGCAACTGGAAGATGGTACCAAGATTCACCCGACTCAAGTGACTGGACCACGTCCTGATCCTGTGAAAATAGTCTATTCAGGAGATACTCGCCCCTGCCAAGCATTGCGAGAGGCATCTCAAAATGCAACCGTTTTGATATCTGAGGCAATGTATACTGTTGAGCATGAGGATTTGGCTGACGAAAGGGGTCATTCAACAGCCAAAGGAATGGCACAGATTGCATCAGAATCTAATGTTGGACTTCTGGTGCTCACTCACTATAGTCCGCGGTACTTTGACGGATTAGACATCCTGAGAGAAGGAAAGGATATCTTTGCAAACACGGTTCTAGCAAGAGACCTCATGAGAATAATGGTAGATAAAGATGGCAAATACACAATAACTAAGCCGGGTCTAAAACCACCGACTAAATTCCAAGCTTGATGGCCTTTCTGGGATGCTTTGTAACTAGTCTTTTTGCTATCTTGTACTTTAGTTTCGAGTAAGGTGTTATCCGCGCAAAGATATCGGAGAGGTATTCTCTCATAATTGCGTCATCATCTAATATGTCGCAAAGCATCTCCAAATTCGATTCAGACTTGTACATAATTCCTGCGAGAGTACGCAGATCTTTCAATTCAAGTAAGGTACTTTTCATTCTCCTATCATATTCAACGATGCGAACTGGTGATTCATCCCTCACTGTTTCAGTGGCAACTTCAGCAGCAAGTATTCCAGATTCAAGAGCAAAAGAAATTCCTTCTCCAGAGACCGTTGAAACCAATCCAGCAGCATCGCCAATGAGCATTGACCGTCTACCAATGAGGCGACTAGGTGTACCACACATTGGAACTCTAGCAGATGAATGTTCAATTGCATCGATTTTAATGCCTTTCTCAATGCTAATCTTCGATAGAAATCGCACCCATTTATCACGAAGGCCCTTAGCTTTATCCAATCGACAACCTATCCCAATATTCAATGATTTCTTTTTTGGAAAACACCATCCATATCCCCATTCCACAAGACCATAATAGAGTTCGAGATAGAATTGAGTTGATTCTGCATCCACAGCCATAGCACGTTCGATTTCACTTGGGTCCACTGGCACTTCAGCAGTGATGCATACTGCAACATCCTCAACACCCCATCGATGTCGAATATCCAGTTGCTTCATGGAGACCCCATTGACTCCATCAGCTCCTACAAGTAGATGTGCTTTATACGAATCGCCAATACCCAAAGCCCGTACTCCTTTTCTGAGTTGCTCGATAGCTACAATCTCATCGCCCAGTACAATCTCAGCACCTGCTTCTCTCGCCTTATCTACGAGGTAACTATCAAAATTAGTCCGGAGAATCAAATGACCCTTCAGACCATCTCGCGTGAGAAGACTGCATTTTCCTGAAGGTCGGTATATTTTGGCTGCTTGATATTCTCTTTCAATCAGGTGTGAGTAATCAAAATCCAGAACATCAATGACTTTTGGACCTAATGCACCACCACAGGGTTTTGGTCTGGGATGATATTGCTTTTCGACCAGAACAACATCTAACCCATTCAAAGCAGCTCTTCGA
>Ga0315542_1000268_pt1 | contig 31344 bp, 32 predicted proteins | sample SalMarSW160120MG_FD_202541 | JGI IMG/M metagenome (GOLD analysis project Ga0315542, IMG submission 202541) | Salt marsh sediment microbial communities from the Plum Island Ecosystem LTER, Massachusetts, United States - Salt Marsh Sediment SW1601-20 ...
CCTTCTCCACCGGCATGAAGCAGATGGCCAAGCTCGCCCAGGCACTGGTCCACGGCCCGCGTCTGCTGATGCTGGACGAGCCCACCAACGGCCTCGACCCGCCGGGACGGAAGCGGATGCTGGATCTGATCAGGGACATCCGCGATCGCGGTGACACCACCGTCCTCCTCTCGTCCCACCTCCTGGGGGACGTGGAGGCGGTGTGTGACGAGGTGGTGATCCTGAAGGGCGGACGGATCGCGGCCCGTCGCGACCTGGCCGCGGAGCGGCGGGGCAACCGTTCTTTCGTGGAGGTGGAGCTGGACCGGACGAGCGACGAGTTCGTGGACGCCCTCGTGCATCGGGGCTGGGAGGTCGCCGCACCGGATCCGCTGCGGGTGAAGGTCGTGCTGCCTCCGCAAGCAACCGCCCGCGATCTCCTCCAGATCGCCCGCGACCACCAGGTCGTGATTCGCCGCCTCGACTGCAAGCGGAACTCCCTGCAGGACATCTTCCTCGAGGTCATGGAGGACGACCGTGGCGGTGTATGAACGCCAATGGCGGCGCTACGAGGGCCCGACGACGCCTCTCGGGTGGCGCTTCGCCGTCATCGCCAGGTACGCCTTGGCCGATGCGTTCTCATCCCGTCTGTTCACCGCGTTCTACGTCCTCTGTCTCCTGCCCTCCGCGGCCGCCCTGCTCATGGTCTACGCGGCACACAACCTCCCCCTGCTCGAGCAGATCGGCCTGACCAAGGCGGTCCTCGGCCAGCTCACGCTCCCCTTCTTCAAGTCCCTGTTCTCGTGGCAGGGCACCCTCGCCTTCCTGCTCGTGGTCATCGTCTCCCCCAGCCTCATCGCCGCCGACCTGGCCGACGACGCCCTCCCCCTGTACCTCGCGCGGCCCCTCGCGCGCCGGGACTACGTCCTCGGGAAGATGACCGTCCTGTTCGTACTGCTGTCCCCGCCCACGTGGATCGCCGGCCTGGCGGTCTTCGCCCTCCAGAGCTCCCTGGAGGGGGGCGGCTGGTGGCTCGAGCACGTGCGCATCGGGCTCGCGTACCTGGTGGGCCACCTGGCCTGGATGCTGACCGTCTCCCTGCTCTCCCTGGCCGTGTCCGCCTGGGTGCGGTACAAGCCCGCGGCGCGCGCGGTCCTCATCGGCGTGTTCTTCGTGCTCGGCGCCTTCGCCCAGACCGTGAACCTGGTGACGGGGAGCAGGATCGGGGACGTCGTCAACCTGGGGCACGCCCTGGCGGGCGTGGTCGAGCACCTCTTCGGCACCCCGGCCCGCCACGGCCTGCCCGTCCTGGCCAACTGGGGCACCCTGGCCGCCACGTGCGCGGTGAGCGTCTGGCTCCTGAGCCGCAAGCTGCGGGCCCACGAGGTGGTGCGATGACCTCGGATCGGATCACGCTCCACGAGGTCTCCAAGTTCTACGGCGAGGTCCTGGGGATCAACCGCGTCAACCTCGACCTGACCCCGGGCCTGATCGGTCTGGTCGGGCCCAACGGCTCGGGCAAGAGCACCCTCATGCACCTGCTGGCCGGCCTCCTGCGCCCGTCGCGCGGCGCCATCAGCGTCCGTGGCTGCCCCCCGGATCGGCCCGCCGTCATGGGCCGTCTGGTCGGGTACTGCACCCAGTACGACAGCTTCCCCGCCGGTGCCACCGGCCTCCGCTTCCTGCGCACCGCCCTGGCCCTGCACGGCATCGAACCGGGGCAGGCCGAGCACCGCGCCTGGCAGGCCCTGGAGCGTGTCGGTCTCCAGGACGCGGGACGACGACGCATCGCCTCCTACTCCAAGGGCATGCGTCAGCGGGTCAAGCTCGCCTACGCCTTCTGTCACGACCCCCAGGTGCTGATCTTGGACGAGCCCCTCAACGGCCTCGATCCCATGGGACGCACCGAGATGATCGAGCTCTTCGGCGAGCTGGCGCGGGGCGGCCGCCACGTGCTGGTGTCCAGCCACATCCTGGACGAGGTGGACCGTATCTCCGATCGCGTCATCATGATCCATGGTGGCTCGGTGGTCGCCGAGGGGGCGATCCGCGCGGTCCGGGGCGAGATCAAGAGTCAGCCCATCCAGGTGCTGATCCGCTGTGATCGTCCCCATCCCGTGGCGGCGCGGGCCCTCGAGTTGGAGCACGTGGTCGAGGCCCGCATCGTCGACGAGACGGCGCTCATGCTCCGCACGCGCGACGCCGACGCCCTGTTCGCCGCCCTGGGTGACATCGTGCTGGACAGCGGGGCCGACATCGAGACCCTCCTGCCGGCGGACGAGAGCGTCCAATCGGTGTACGACTACCTGATCGGCGACGGTGGAGGTCGGCCATGACGGGCGGGACCTGGCGCCGGCAGGTGGCGGTGCTCCTGCGCACCACGACGGCGCGATCCCTTCTCGGGCGCCGGGCCGCGCCGGTTCTCCTGCTGGCAGCCATGCCAGTCGTGCTCGCCCTGGTGCGCGGGCTCCTCCCTCCGGGGTCCGAGCGGGTCGGGATCGGAAGCTCCACCACCCAGTTCGCCGACATCTTCCACTTCTTCATCCTCCGCTTCGTCGTGTTCGTCGCTACCGCGGTGGTGTTCATCAACCTCTTCCGGGGCGAGGTGGTGGAGCGCAGCCTGCACTACACCCTCCTGGCGCCACTGCCCCGCTCGGTTCTGGTGGCCGGCAAGTACCTGGGTGGACTCGTCGCATCCGTGGCGATCCTCGGTCCCGCCACCGTCGTCACGTTCGTGCTCTACTTTCTGCCCCAGATGAGAGTCGCCCCCTCGATCCTGCTGGAGGCCCCCCTCCTCGGCCAGCTGCTGCGCTGGCTCGTGGTGATGGTGCTCGCCTGCGCCGCCTACGGCGCGCTCTTCACCCTGGCCGGCCTCCGCTTCTCCAACCCCATGCTCCCCGCGTTGCTCTTCCTGGGATGGGAGAGCCTGAACCCGTTCCTCCCCCCGCTCCTCAAGGCCGTGAGCGTGGTCCACTACCTCGAGGGGCTCACCCCTGTCCCGCCTTCGGTGCGCGCCTTCGCCATCCTGGGCCGACCCCCCGCGCCGTGGGCTGCGGTGCTCGGGTTGGCGGTGATCGTCGCAGTCGCGCTGTGGGCCTCCCTCTGGTGCGCGCGGAGGCTCGAGATCAGCTACGGCTCCGACTGACCAGTAGATCCCGCGTTCACGAACGGCTCGATGCACGACCCCTGCCGCAGGGTGGGCGATCCCGGAGCGGCGTGACGGTCAGGTGGTGGGATCGGAACCGGTGAAGCCCAGAAATCGGGGCTCCGGCACGAGCTCGATCCCGAAGCGGGCGCGCACCGCGGCCCGAATCTCTCGGGCCAGGGCGACGAGATCGGCCGACCGGCCACCGCCGCGATGAATGAGGGCCAGGCTGTGCCGGGAGGAGATGCCCACCGCCCCCCGCTGCAGGCCCCGCGAGAACCCGCTGCGTTCGATGAGCCACGCCGCAGACACCTTCACCCGGTCCCCCGGCGCCGGGAACATGGGAGGAACGCCCAGATCCAACGCCGCGGCCCGTTTCCGCACCGCGGCCGCGTGACGGGCGCTCAGTAGCGGGTTGAGGAAGAAGGACCCCACGCTGCGTCGATTGGGATCCTCGGGCTCGACCAGCATGGACTTCGCCCGTCGCAGCTCGAGCACGGCCCGTCGCACCTCCCGCGGGGAGGGAGGTGCGCTGCGAGCGCCCAGCGCGGCGGCGAGCTCCGGGTACGTGACCGCTGCTGCGGCCCCGGGCCGCAGGGCGAAGCTGACCGAGAGCACGAGGTGGCTTTCCGGCCGGCGGCGGAAACGGCTCGCGCGGTACGAGAAACCGCAGGCCGAGGCCGTCATCCGTTGCACCTCGAATGACCGTCGGTCGAGAACGTCTACCCAGGCCAGCGAGCGGGCCACCTCCTGGCCGTAGGCTCCCACGTTCTGGATCGGAGTCGCCCCGGCGGTGCCGGGGATCCCCGACAGGCATTCCAGGCCCGCGAGACCCGCCGCGACCGTCCGAGCCACCACCTCGTCCCAGGGCTCGCCACCGGCCACCGTGACGGTCGCCACCTCCCCGTCCGCGGTGATCTCGAAGCCCCGCATGCCCATCTTCAAGACCAGGCCCCGCACTCCTCCATCCGCGACGACGACGTTGGAACCGCCCCCGAGGACGCTCACCGGCAGGTCACGCTGGCGCGCCCAACGCAGGGCCTCCACCGCCATGGCCACGTCCTCGGCCACGGCCAGGTACTGGGCCGGCCCACCCAGCTCGAGCGTGGTCAGCGGCGCCAGGGGCACCTGCTCGCGGATCTGAGGCGGGACGACGGCGCGGGTCGTCATGACAGACAGTGTGCCTGAGGGGTCCCCGCGCTGCAACGGGGGCGGCGGGTCCCGCTCGGTCGGGGCTGGGACCGTGAGATGGCCGCTCCGGGGCTGTGGTAACGTGGCTGTGAAGGGATCGGGAAGGCACCCATGGCGGTCACGGCATGGACACCCATGCCGTGTCGACCAAGCCTCGCAGGGTCGGGTTCGAACACTATGAGCACAGGCGAAGCAGGTCGTAAGCAGATTCTCTTCACCCACGTGGACGGTGACGTCTACCGCCGCGCTGCCGATCTCCTGCACACCGCCGAGGTCGATCTCCACCAGACCTCCTGGGACAGCTCGCTCCTCGAGGTGGTCGAGAGCATCCCCTACGATGCGGTCGTCATCGGCTACCCCGTGGCCGAGGAGGAGCTCGAGAGGTTCCTGGCCGCGGCCCGGTCCGAAGAGGCCGCCTGCCGCCGAGCCGGCCTGCTCCTCCTCACCAACGATGAGCACCAGCTCGACGCAGGCCGTCTCCTGGGGCGGGGCGCCAACCGGGTGGTCACCACCGAGGAGCTGGACGAGGCTTTGGCCTCGACCCTCGCCGAGCTGATTCAGAGCGCACCCCGGCTCCCTCTGCGGACCGCGGCCCGGATCAAGCTCTTCGCCGACGGGCGACCGCTGCGGGTGATGGCCCAGATCGAGAACATCTCGACATCGGGCATGCTGCTGCGGGGCGTGACCCAGTTTCCACCCGGGACCACCTTCGACTTCGAGATCACCCTGCCGGGGGAGCCCACGCCCGTACGGGGCAAGGCGGAGATCACCCGCACCACGGACGTCAGACAGGAGGGCGTGGAGGGCATCGGGGTCCGTTTCCTCTCCTTCGTGGGGGCGGACCGCCTGCGCCTCGATCGCTACCTCACTTCCACCCTCCCCTGAGCTCAGCTCCCAGCGGCAGCGCCGGCGGGAGCGACCGGAGTGAGTTGGAGCGCCGTCACTGGCGAGAGCCTCGGGAGGTACCGGAGACGCTGCCAGGCAGCATTGGGATGAAGCGATGTGCCCACCACAGAATCAAGACGGGGAGCCTAGCACCGACTTTGACGTCACACCATTCGTCGAACAGGAGTCCGGCGCCCGCTCTCGAACGTCACGCGCCGCCTTGCTGTCGGGCGCGCCACATCCGTTCTAGCTCGTCCACGAGCTCGACCTCCGCGTGGATGCCATTCACCTCGTTGATCTGGACGATGGTGGTCGGCGACGTGATGTTGACCTCCGTCAGGTACTCTCCGATGAAGTCCAGACCCAGGAGGTACAGACCCCGCGGGTTCAGGTCGGCTGCGACCACCTGGCACGCCTCGAGCTGGCGTTGGGTGGGCGCGAGGGCCCGCGCCCTGGCTCCCTGGTGGAGGTTCGCCAGCCGCGAGCCCGGGGCGGGCACGCGGAGCACGGAGCCGAGCACCCGATCGTTGATGGTCAGGATGCGCAGATCACCCGTCCTCTCCACCTCGGCCAGATATGGCTGCACGATGACCTCCGGCTGCCACTCGGTGAAGTAGGCGATCAGCTCGTCGGCGCTGGCGGTCGGTTGGAAGAAGCGGATGCCGATCCCGCTGTACGTACTCTTCGGCTTGCACACCGCCTCTCCCCCCATCCCGCGCACCGCGGCGACGAAGTCGTCGGCGCTGGCACACACCTCCGTGGGCGCCGCGTACTCCGGATAGCGCATGTGCAGCGTGTGCTCCGACAGCTCGTAGGTGGCGGGTGGTCGGTTGATCTGGACCACGCTCGTCGGCGCCTTCTCGAAGTGGCGGCAGTAGGCGATGAAGCGCTCGTCCACCGGAGGGTCCTTCCGCTGCAGGACGACCCTGTAATCGGTGACGGCGGCCTTCCGCACCGGTCCGAGGTCCCAGAAAGGATCGCGCGTGCGGTCCGCGGAACGGATCTCGCGCACCGGGAGGGCGCTCAGATAGTCAGCGCTCTCCCGTTCCGCGTCGCTTCCCAAGAGGTCGAGGTAGTCCACCGCGAGCCCGCGTCGCACGAGCTCCGCACTGACGCACACCCCGAGGTCGAAGACCGGGTCCAAGGCCGACAGCGGATCCGCCACGATCAGATAGCGCGTCGTCATCCCAGCCTCCTCCCAGACACTCCCGGGCTCCCCATCCGGGTCCAGATTGTACCCGGGGACACCCGGTCTTGACGGCCGGCCGGCGGCATCGCAGCATGGACGACCATGGTTGACGTGTGGCCGATCCCCGTTTTCGACGACAACTACGTGTGGGTCCTCGCCGTCGACGATGCCTCGCCGGTTATGGTGGTCGACCCAGGGGCCGCGGAGCCCGTCGTCAGGGCCCTGGCGGCCCACGGCAAGGAGCTCGCGGCGGTTCTCATCACCCACCACCACGCCGACCATACCGGCGGTGCGGCCGAGCTCGCCACCTGGGCATCGTGCCCCGTGCTCGGCCCGGCCGAGGAGGACATTCCCGCCGTCGATCACCCCCTTCGGGAGGGGTCCACGGTGGCCGTCGAAGGCCTCCAGCTCGCGGTGATGGAGGTGCCGGGGCACACCCGTGGGCACATCGCCTACGTGGGCCACGGCCTCCTCCTCGCCGGCGACACCCTCTTCGGGGGAGGCTGCGGGCGTGTCTTCGAAGGGACCCCGGAGGAGATGTGGCGGTCCCTCCACCGACTTGCCGGGCTGCCCGACGGCACCGCCCTCTACTGCGGCCACGAGTACACCGTGAGCAACCTGCGATTTGCAGCGGAGGTGGAGCCCGGGAACGACCGCCTCCTCACCCGTCTGGAGGAGGCCACCGCCTCCCGAGGCCGGGGACAGCCCACCCTTCCCTCCACCATCGCCGACGAGCGCGCGACCAACCCCTTCCTGCGCTGCGGGCAGGCCGCGATACGTCGAGCCGCCGAGCGCTTCCGAGGCGAACCGCTGGCCGACGACGTCCAGGTCTTTGCCGCCATCCGCGCCTGGAAGGATGGTTGGCGGGGATGACCCTGCCGGTGCCCGCCTGCAAGCCCGCTTCGGTATCATCTGCGGCGTGACGGAAGCATCGCCTCATCTCGTTCGCATCTACACCCAACCATGGTGTTCCTACTGCATTGCCGCCACGCGCTTCTTCGATTCGCTCGCCGTCGCGTATGAGGAGATCCGGCTCGACGAGCATCCCGGCCTGCGCGAACGCCTGGCCGAGCGCACCGGCGGCTGGCGCACCGTGCCCATGATCTTCGTCGGTGAGCGCTTTATCGGCGGGTACACCGACGCCATCGGGCTGCACCGGCGCGACCAACTCCTGCCTCTCATCTGGGAAGCCACCTCCGCTACCGCACCCGCACCTCGCACGCGCGACTGAGCGGCCGCCTCGGCCGCGGGCGCCGCTGAGCCTCGCGTCGGGGAAGACCTCTACCGGCCCGCCGCATCTCAAGGCCTCCGCGCGATACCGACGGCCCCAATTCTGGTACAGTCTGCACAGAGGCTCAGCGAGAGAGATGTCCATCATGCGTGGGGCGGGCCAGGAGACGCTGTCGAACGTCGACGCGGCCTGGTTGCGCATGGAGCATCCCACCAACCTCATGACCATCACCGCGGTCATGACCTTCGCCGACCGCCTCGACTTCCCACAGCTCAAGAGCCTCATCGAGGACCGACTGCTTCCCTACGAACGCTTCCGCCAGCGGGTGGTCCAGCCGGCCCTTCCCGGCGCGGGTCCCCGCTGGGTCGATGACGAGAGCTTCAACCTCCGTTCGCACCTGCAGCGGGTGGCCCTGCCGGCGCCCGGCGGCAAGTCGGAGCTCCAGGACATGGTGAGCTCCCTCATGAGCACGCCCCTGGACTACACCAAGCCGCTCTGGCAGATCCAGTGCATCGAGAACTACGACGGCGGCTCGGCCCTGGTCACCCGGATCCACCACTGCGTCGCGGACGGCATCGCCCTGGTGCGGGTCCTCTTGGGCATGACCGACGACTCGCCCGCGGGCTTCACCCGCGCCCCTCGATCACGCCGACGGCGGACCGCCCTGCCCGGAGGCTTCTGGCTGCCCGAGGTCGTGGACGGGGCCATGCGATCGGTGCGGCGGGCGACCGGCACCATGGCCGACGGTGTCGGCCGCGCTCTGCTCGACCCCGAGCGCACCATCGCCATGGCCAGAGAGGGGGTGTTGGCCGCCGGGGTGGTCGCCCGCCTCACGGCCATGGCGCCGGACGTGCCGACGGTGCTCCGGGGCGAGCTGGGCACCGCCAAGCGTGCCGTCTGGTCCTCCATCCTCCCCCTGGCCGACGTCAAGGCGTACGGCAAGCGGGTCGGCGCCACCATCAACGACGTTCTCCTGGCGGGCGTCACCGGCGCGCTTCGCCGCTACCTTCTGCAGCGCGGAAGCGCCGTGGAGGGTCTCGATCTGCGGGCCGTCATTCCCGTGAACCTCCGTCCGGATGACGAGGTCGCCGACCTCGGTAACCGCTTCGGTCTGGTGTTCCTGAGCCTCCCCGTGGGCGTCGCCGATCCCCTGGGGCGCCTGGAGACCCTCAAGCTCCGCATGGACACGATCAAGCGATCTTCGGAGGCCGTCGTCACCTACGCCATCCTCAACGCCATCGGCATGACCAGCGCCCAGATCGAGAGCCTCGCGGTGCGCTTCTTCGGCTCGAAGGCGACGGCCGTGATGACCAACGTGCCCGGCCCTCGCGAGACCATCTACCTCACAGGCAAGCCCATGCGCAGCATGATGTTCTGGGTGCCCCAGTCGGCGCGACTCGGCCTCGGCGTCTCCATCCTCAGCTACGCCGGTCAGGTTCGGCTGGGGATCGCCACCGACGCCGGGCTCGTGCCCGATCCCGAGCGCATCATCCGCGGCTTCCACGATGAGATCCAGGAGATGCTCCGCGGCTGACCGCGGATCATCCGGGATAGATGCCGGTACCCTCCGCCTCCGCGGGGTCGGGGTCCGACGTGACCACCTGCACCCGTGAGATCAGGCCGGCGTCGTCCACGGTGAGCACGAACAGGGCCGCGCGCCGTCGCCCCCCCTGCCGGGAGATCACGCACGGCCGCCCGGGATCCGCTGGGCTGGGCAGGCGGCCCATCTCCGCGTGGACCCGGGCGCTCTCCCCGGCCGCCGCGATGAGCTCGGCCTTCCGCTCCAGGTAGGTCAGCACCTGTCCCTTCCCCAGGAGCTCCAGGTCGGTGTCGAAGGACTCGTAGCGGACGTCGTCGCGCAGCAAGGGCGCTACCTCCCCGGGGTCCAGCCGGTTCCAGGCCCGGGCCAGGGCTCGTGTCGCCGCGAGGCGCGGATCGCCAGCTTCAGCGTCGGTCATGGCGCCCTCCACCCGGCCCAGTGTACCGCCCGTCGGCTCGGCCGCGCCGGCTGGGTCCGCTCACGGCCGCTCGCAGTGCGCTTCGGCAAGCCAGGGCTCAGTGGACGAGGGGTGTCCCCTCTCACCCGTGCCGAGCGCCGTCACGACCCCTCGTGGTGAGCCGGAGACGCCGAGATCGCTACGACCTCGCCTCCGTCAGGTCCTCTCGCGAGAAACCCTCGAGGCCCAGGACGAAGTCCGCCCCGAGGCACCGTCCAGGCGTGTGGAACCCTGCCGGCACGTCTCCCGTCAGGAGCCGGTCCACCGCGGCCAGCGCCGTGAGCACCGTGGTGGTGTAGCCGTCCGGACCGCGCTGCCGCGCCGCCACGCGCCTCCCCGACCCCTCCTCTGCGGCCTCTCCCCACAGCACAGTCACCCCACCGGCGCGTTCTTCGGCGCCCGGCCCCTCCGGGAGGCGGTTCACGAGCCGGCGCAGGGTGGCGCGGACGAGGCGCGACTCCAGGAGGGGGCCCATGGCCGCTGCCGCCACCAGGGCTCCGTGGACCAGAGGAGGAGCCGCCATGAGGACCCGGATGTTCGGGATCCCCGTGGTCAGGTAGGCGGTGAAGACGTCGGGCCACGGCACGGACACCGCTCGCCTGGGTCCCCTCCCGAAGTCCACGATGCGCGTGGACGAGGCGATGGGCTCTTGCACGAGATGGCCGTCGACGCGGGCCGCCCCGCCGCTCCCGAGCCCCTCCACCACCGTGGCCAGGGTCCCGTGGGACGGCCGCGTCCCGAGCCCGCTCAGGGCCAGGGTCAGGCGGTCGGCGGTGGGCAGACGGCTTGCGAGGTGGGCCGCCAGACAGTCCGAGGGCACGATGTCGAACCCCACTCCGGGCATGAGGACGACGCCGGCGCGGCGCGCTTCCTCGTGGAGCCCGTGGATCTTCTCGAACACCTCCAGCTCACCGGTCACGTCCAGGTAGTGAACGCCCGCCGTCAGGCACCCACCGACCAGGGTCGGGGCTGTGCGGGTGAACGGCCCCGCGCAGCTCAGCACCACCCGGACGCCCCCCAGCTCGCGTGCCACCCTTGTCGTGTCGTCGAGGGGGAAGGAGCGGGTCTCGAGGTGGAGCTCTTCACCCAGCCGCCGCACCCGTTCACCGTCGCGGCCGGCCAGGACCGGAGCCAGCCCGCGCCGCACCGCCTCCTCGGCCACCAGCCGCCCGGTGTACCCATAGGCGCCGTAGATCAGGAAGCGGCCATCGGCCATCCTGTCCTCCCCTCTCGTCTCCGCTGTCCCAATCGGTCCACGTTGACGCCGAGGATAGCAGGGTGGACCGGGTCCATCCGTCAACGGAGCCAAACGCGGGTGTTGTGCTCCGCCGCAAGATGCCCCATGCTCTTCACCGAAGGGCTGCGGGATCGACCCCCGCCCATGGGAGCCTGGAGAAAGGAGGGTGGAGGTGCCGACCTACGTGTTTCGCTGTCTGAAGTGCGGCGAGCAGTTCGAGCGCGTGATGACCCTCGCCCAGCGCGAGAAGGCCAGGCCGACCTGCCCCGAGTGCAGGGGCCGCAAGGTCCGGCTCGTGCTGGCCGGTTTCTTCGCCAAGACCTCCCGGAAGAGCTGAGACGCCGGGGCCCGGACCCCTGGATCCCGCCCCCACTCCAGCTCCCGGGGCTCGCCCACCGCGGCTGACCCGCGGGCGGGGACTCCCCTGCGAACGGAGCGCCCATGACCTACAACTTCGACCCGGAGCGCTGGTACGAGATGCAGCGGAATGCCCTCGCCAGGCAGCTCGCAGAGGGTGAGCTCGGCGAGGACGAGTACCACGCGCGGCTCGCGGAGCTGGACCGCCGGTTGGAGGAGCTGCTGGATCGCCTGGACGGCAGCTTCCGGATCCCGGGAGTGGGCGAGGATGCGTGAGCTGCGGCGTTGCCGCCGCCTTTCATCCCACCTACGACGTGTCCCTCTGCCCGAGCGTCGGCATGTGGAGCATTCTCATCGTGCCCTGTCCGCACATCACCGGCCCGGCCTTCCTGTCCGTGGCCCAGTGCCGCTGCAGCTCCACCTCGACCACCCCGAGCGCTCCGTCCAGCCGTGCTGGCGGTGGAGCTCCGGCGCCACCACCGGCGCGACATCGTCCTTGCGGCGCCCTCCAACACCGGCGTCAAGCAGCAGCTCTCCAGCGTCCGCGGCGAACCCTCAGGACCGCCCGGCGGTCAGCCACCTCGCATAGAGCTCGGGACGCCGGTCCGGGAGGAAGAGCCTCCGGGCCGCCGCGCGGGGGATGCGGCCGACGTCCAGGTCGGCCACCAGCAGCTCGTCGGACCCGGCGGAGGCTCGCGTCAGCACCTGCCCGTCGGGGTCGCACACGAAGGACCCTCCGGCGAAGGTGAGCCGCTCCTCGGGACCGACCCGGTTGCAGAGGGCGGTGAAGTACCCATTCTGGAACGCGGCGACCTGGAGCTCGGCCTCGTACAGCCCGCCCGGCCACTCCCCAACCGCGCCCGCCTGAGGAACCACCACGAGCTCCGCGCCCCCCACCGCGAGGGCCCGCATGTACTCCGGGAAGTGGCGGTCGTAGCAGATGGCCACTCCCACCCGCCCGGCCCGCGTGTCGTACACCGGCGCCCCGGTGTCCCCGGGAGTGTAGTAGCCACGTTCGTGGAAGCAGTCGAAGTCCGTGATGTGCACCATCCTGGTCCGGCCCAGCAGGGTCCCGTCGGCGTCGATCACCGGCGAGCAGTCGTAGCAGCGATCACCCACGCGCTCGAAGAGGTTGAGCACCACCACCACCCCGAGCTCCCGGGCGCGCCCGGCGAAGAGCTCCGTGGTGGGCCCGGGCACCGGCTCGGCGAGTTCCTCGAACCCCGGTCGCGCCGGCTCCTGGGGGTGGAAGCGGTCGAAGGCCAGCTCCGCGTAGCACACCAGCTCCGCTCCGCGCTCGGCGGCTCGCTCGAGCGCCTCCAGACCGCGCCGTCGGTTGCTTTCACGATCGTGGGATGCCGCCTGCTGCACCAGTGCGATCCGCATCTCTTCTCCTCTCCGTGAGCAGCCTACCCGAGGGACGTCTCCGCCGCCACCGTGATAGCGTGGAACCGGAGGTTCGGATGCGTGCTCCGAGGGTGATCACCGCGATGATGGCTGTGGTAGGCCTGGCGTGGGTGGCGGCGGCCGCACCACCACCGGCCAGCACGGTCTCGAAGTACGTGGTGGAGGTGGATATCGTGCCCGCTGCGGGCCGGGTGGTGGCGGCCGCGCGACTCCGGCTCCTCCGCGACGACTACCTCACACCCGACCTCGTCTTCGGGCTGCACGAGGGCTTCGCCATCAAGAAGCTCGCCGTCAACGGCAGGGACCTCCCCTTCACCACGCGGTCGGGGGCCGGGTCGCGCCTCCGTCCCTCCTCGAGGGAGGTGGTGGTCCAGCTGCCCGAGGACCTGCGGCGGCCGGAGCTGGAGCTGGAGGTGGCCTACGAGGGGACCCTCGAGGACCTGCCCCAGTTCGGCACCCCGGAGGCCGCCGAGACTGGTCGCTTCCTCGACGATGAGGTCTCCTCGCGACGCGTGGAGCTGTCCGGCTACTCCACCTGGTATCCACAGGTCTCGGGTTTCGGCCCCACGTTCGCCGCCGATCTCGCGGTGACCCTGCCCGCGGGCTGGACCGTGGTCTGCACGGGCGAGCCCCAGGTCCCCGAGGAGCTGGAGGGCCGTCGGCGCACCCGTTGGCTGGCCCGCGCCACCAACGACCTGGTGGTCGTGGCGGCCCCCGACCTGAAGGTCATTCCCATCCGCCGCGGCTCGGACGCGGTCGAGATCTACCACACCCGCCTGCCCCGCGCCTTCTCGGAGCGCGAGGCCGACAACGTGCGGCGCACCCTCGACCTGTACGCCGGGATCCTGGGCGAGCCCGAGGGAGGTGCAGCCACGGTCCGCGTCGTCTACTCACCCCGCGAGCACGGCCAGGGCGGGTACAGCCGGGTGCCCATGCTGGTGCTCTCCGAGGGCCGCGTGATCGCCGCCCTCGCCAAGGACCCGCGGCTGTCCCTGCTCCACGGAACCGCGCACGAGGCTGCCCACTTCTGGTGGCGCTTCGGCGCCGGTCAGGGCGACTGGATCAACGAGTCGTTCGCCGAGTACTTCGCGCTGCTGGCCGTGGAGCGCATCGATGCCCCGGCCCAGTACGAGTCCGCCCTGGCCCGGGCCCGGGCCGTGGTCCGCGAGCTGCCCGCCGAAGCGCCCTCCCTCGCCGAGGTCCCCCCCAGCAACGAGGGCTACGGCGCCACCATCCGCTATCAGAAGGGCGCTCTCATGGTCGCCTGGATCCGCTCCATCCTCGGCGACGACGCCTTCTTCGCGGCCTGCCGCGCATTCTACGAGGCTCGCCGCGGCCGGCCGACCTCCACCGCCGACTTCGAGAATTTCTGGACAACGCGGGTTGGCGCCAAGCACGTTCCCGACCTCGAGCTCTGGCTCACCTCGCCCGGAGGGCTGCCCACCCTCGTCGCCGCGCACCCGCCGGCGGAGCCTACAGGGGGCACACCTCGACCGGGCATGAGCCGCTGAAGGGACACTCCTCGTAGGGGCAGCTGGCTGCGCACAGGGTCGCCTTGACTTCCTTCCAGTCGGTCTCCGTCGGCCCGAGAGCGGCTGCCCCCGCACTCTCCACCTCCAGAACGTGAAGCAGGTAATGCTCGAGCGCTCGGCGCGCAATCGCGCCGCGGCTGCTGTGGAAGCGGCGGGCAACGCCGTCCAGCTGGTGGCGCAGAGCCGGAGACAGCCTGACGCTGATCTGTGACATGTGGCCTCCCGGACCCATCCTGCAGAGCTCTGGGTTCTAGCTAGAATGATACCCCATCTTATCTGTTGTAAATCGGGCGTCCCCAGAAGGTCAGGACCTCGCCGGCGGCAGCGGGGGATCGCCGGGTCGTGGTCACCAGCGGTGGTAGGCGGGATGGCCCTCCCCCACCGCCACGAAGACCGCCCGGCAGGTGGCAGTCACCTCGCCGTCCACCTCGAGACGCCCCTCCACCGTCGCCCGGCGCCCGTCCGCCTCCACCACCCGCGCCACCAGCCGCAGCACGCGATCCGAGGGCGTGGGGCGGAGGAACTTCACCTGGTAGGAGGCGGTGACGGTGCTCGGGGGCTCCTCGGCGCCGCCGGCGCGCATCAGGTGGTAGGCCGCCGTCCAGTTGCAGTGGCAGTCGAAGAGGGTGCCGATGATCCCGCCCGCCACCGCGCCCGCGAAGGACTCGTGGTGCTTCTGCGGCCGGAAGTGACAGATGCCCTCGTCGCCGTCGATGAAGGTCTTGATCTGGAGGCCGCGGGGGTTGGCGGGACCGCACCCGAAGCAGCGGGTCTCCGGCGCGTACCGATCCTGCAGGCTCTCGTCCATGGCCACCTCCGCGTCGCCGATCCTACAGCGCCCGTCACGCCCTCGCCACCTCGGCTGGAGAAACCGCCCGTCCTCGCAGCAGCCTGGCCGCGGTGTCCGGTCCGGACCGCCCATGGTCTAATGGTGCCATGTCGGCCTGGCTCCGCTGCCTGCTGGCCATCGTGGTGGCCATGGTCCTCGGGGCTGCCTGCGCCCGGCCTCAGGGCGCCACCGGGAGCATCGACCCCGGCCGGGAGTCGCCGGCAGCTCCCGCGACGCCTGACGAGCCCCTGTCCATCCGCTTCCCCGGCCCGCCGGCCTCCACGTACCGGACAGACCGTCTCCTGGACCCCGACTCTCCCGTGGCGCGCGCCGTTCAGCGCACCTTTCCGCGCCTGAAGATCGATCGCTGCCTCGAGCGCGCTGCACGGGCCCACCTCCAGATCCCCCTGGACCGCGCCGATCGAACCCCCCTCGCATTCACAGAGGCCGCTCTGCACTGGGCCGGATGCCCCGACCCCTCGGCCACGGTCACCACGGTGCTGAGCAGCGACGTCAGCGTCCACGCTCTCCTGCGCCGCATCGATCCCCTCGTCACCGAGCACACCTACACCCATCTCGGTCTCGCCCGCGCCGACGCCCGGGCGCCTTATCGAAGCCGCTGGGTCGCCCTCCTCGTGGACCGGCGTGTCCAGATCCGTCCCCTGCCGACGTCGGCCGACCCCGGCACACGCCTTCCCCTCCTCTTCCGCCTCGACCCCACCTTCGCGCGCGCCACGGTGGCGGTCACTCGTCCGGAGGGCGACGTGCACGAGGTCGACGTCGGGTTCAGCGACGGTTGGGGGGTGGCGTCGCTGCGCCTCGGCGGCACGGTGGGGACCCAGTGGGTGGAGCTCATGGGCCACAGCTCTTCCGGCCCCCGGGTGCTCGCGCTGTTCCCGGTGGAGGTCGGACGTCGGGCACCCGACCGCTTCGTCGGCAGCCTGTTGAGCGACGAGTCGTGGCTGAGAAGCCGGGAGCAGGCCGAGGAGTACGCGGCCGAGCTGGTGCAGCGCGACCGCCACCGCTTCGGCCTGCCGCCCCTCCAACGCGATCCGATCCTCGACCAGGTCGCCCGTGGGCACAGCGAGGACATGGCGGCCGCCGGCTACTTCGCGCACATCTCCCCCACCACCGGCAGCGTCGCCGACCGCCTGCGCCGGCGCGACTACCCCGCTACCTTCGCGGCCGAGAACATCGCCATGGCCGGAGGCCTCGCGGAGGCCGAGGATGGGCTGATGCGCAGCCCCGAGCACCGGGCTGCGATCCTCACCCGCCGCGCCACCCACGTCGGGATCGGTGTCGCCACAACCGAGAGCGCTGACCTCGGCAAGCGCTACCTCGTCACGCAGGTGTTCGCGGCCACCTCCGACGCACACCGCGGACAGCCGTAGCTCCGAGGCCGAGCGCCGTCGGATCGGCGACGCCCGGTCTGCGTCCTCACGAAGCTCCGTCTCCAGAGCGCAGGCCCGGGCCGCATGGGTCCCGATGCGGGACAGGAGAGCCCGCCTCGGAGGCGTCCCCCTCCCTTCTCGTGCGGAAGGAAACGGGCACGTGTCTTGCAAATCTCCAGCGCCAGCGGGTGTGGAGGAAACATGAGCAGGCTCGTGAACCAGGAAAGCGGTGAGCACCAGGCGCCCTCTGACGCCCCGCTCTCCGCCCCACGGTGCACGGCGCCGACCGCCACCGAGGCCGAACCGATCTCCTGCACAGCCGACTCCCTTCGCCAGGACCGGCACGACCACGACCATCCGTCCCGCGACGACCTCGTCGCCGAGGTCCGGCGCCTCCGGCAGACCCTCGAGGACGCGCGCCAGGACCAGAGCGTCCTCGCCCGCAGGGAGGTCGCGCTGCGGGAGTCCGAGGCCAAGTACCGGGTCATGGTGGAAAACGCCAACGACGCCATCGTGGTGGCACAGGACGAGATGGTCCGCTTCGTCAATCCCATGGCGGTCCACCTCTCCGGATACTCCCCGGAGGAGCTGTCCTCGCGACCGTTCACCGACTTCATCCACCCCCACGACCGTGAGCTCGTGGCCCAACGGCACCAGGTCGGGATGCGCACCGGCAGCGGCCGCGGGCTCGTGTACTCGTTCCGCGTCATCACCAGGGAGGGAGCGACGTTGTGGGTGGAGATCAGGGCCGTGTCCATCCTCTGGGAGGGACGACCGGCGACCCTCAACCTGCTCAGCGACATCACGGAGCGCAGGCGGGCCGAGCGCACCATCACGCACCTGGCCTACCACGATTCCCTCACCGGGCTCCCCAACCGCATGCTCTTCCAGGACCGTCTCTCCCTCGCGTTGGCCCAGGGCGGTCGCGCGGGAAGCAGGCTGGCCGTGATGCTCGTGGACCTCGACCGCTTCAAGGAGATCAACGACACCCACGGCCACGCTGCCGGTGACGAGCTCCTCTCTCAGCTCGGCGTGCGCTTGCGCGCCACCCTTCGCCGGGGGGACAGCGTGGCCCGCATGGGTGGCGACGAGTTCATGCTCCTCCTCCCCGAGCTCGCTCGCCTCGAGGACGTCACCGAGATCGCCGACAGGGTGCTCGCGGCACTCCGCGAGCCGTTCCTGCTGCGGGCCGCCGCCACACACATCTCCGCGAGCCTGGGAGTGGCCGTCTTCCCGGACGACGCCACCGACGGGGAGAGCCTCCTGCGCCACGTCGACCACGCGATGTACCGGGCCAAGCGCCAGGGCGGCGACCGCATGTGCCGCGCCTAGCCCGGGCTACCAGCCTCCGGAGGCCCCACCCCCGCCGAAGCTGCCACCACCGCCCGAGAACCCACCTCCACCGAAGCCGCCGCCCCCCCGGCCGCCGCCGAACCCACCGCCCCAGGGCACGATGACCGGCCCCCACATGCCCCGGCCCCGGCGATGCCGGCGGAACGCGGACAGCAACACCAGGAAGGCGAAGATGAGCATGAACACGGACGAGGCGGCGCCTGCCACCTGCCCGCCACCCGCCGGTGGTCGTTTGGGCACCGCCTCAGGGTTGCCCCCGAGCACGGCGGCGATGGCCTTCACGCCGGCCTCCACTCCGCCGTCGAAGTCGCCCCGCTTGAAGAAGGGCTGGACGACGTCGTCGAGGATCCGACCCGCCAGGGCGTCAGGCAGGACCCCCTCCAGCCCGTACCCGACCTCCAGGCGCATCCTGCGCTCACCCACCGCGATCAGGAACAGGACGCCGTTGTCCTTCCCCTTGCCTCCGAGACCCCACGTCTGGGCGACCGTGTGGCTGTAGTCGGCCAGGGGCTCACCCCCGAGGGAACGAACGATCAGCACCGCCACCTGGTCACCGGTGCTCCGCTCGATCCCCTCGAGCTCGCCGGAGATGCGGGACCGCGCCTGGGCCGACAGCAACCCCGCCTCGTCTACCACCCGTCCACTGAGGAACGGCACCTCCGCAGCGGCGGCGGCCATCGCCACCGCAGCCAGCAGCGCCAGACCGATTCCCGACCGCCTACTCATCGGCCATCCGCAACGTGTCCGGCAGCTCGTTGCGATCATCGGGGCGAATCGATACCTTGCGCTCGGCGAGGAGCCGGCCGCAGGCGCCGATGGCCGTGATCAGGCCTTCGGCAGGCCGTCCGCGCCGCACCTCCTCCCGCAGCTCGGCCACGATGCCGTTCCACTCCTCCTGGTCGACCTTGGCGTTGATGCCCGCGTCCGCGAGCACCACCACCCGGCGCTCGAAGAGGGCCAGGAAGATCAGGATGCCGGTCCGCTCCCGGGTGGCGAAGACCTCCTCGTGCAGGAAGGCCAGCGCCGCCCGGCGCTGCGTGCGATCGTTCAGGACGGACGGTGGCGTCAGCAGTCGGCGCAGTGCCGGGATCCCTGCAGTGAGCGCGTAGCCGGCGCAGGCGCCCAGCACCACGGGCACGGTGGACCAGAGGCCGGCGGGAGACGCCCAGTAGCCCCCTAGCCAGTGCACGAGCCCGGAGACGGCGGCGCCGATGACGCCTCCCCACGCCGCAGCGGACCACGCCGCGCCGCGGTAGGAATCGCAGCGTCCCACGACGTACGGGACGACCTCGCCGGCGGTGATCCCCTCCGCACTGCGGATCGCGGCCGCGATGGCCTCGCGGTCTTCGACCGTGAACATGCGCTCCAGTTCGGTCCGCGCGGTCGCCATCGGCCCCGCCGAGCTAGAAGCTCACCTTCGGGGGCTTCTCCGAGCCCGTCTCCGCCTGGAAGTACGGCTTGGGGTGGAACCCGAAGAGGTTGGCGATGAAGACCGTCGGGAACGTGCGGCGCGCGGTGTTGAAGGCCCGGGCGGCCTCGTTGTACCGGCGTCGCTCGACCGCGATCCGGTTCTCGGTCCCTTCGAGCTGCACCTGCAGGTCGCGGAAGTTCTGGGTGGCTTTCAGATCCGGATAGCGCTCCACCACGACCAGGAGCCGCGACAACGCGCCGGAAAGCTGATCCTGTGCAGACTCGAAGCGTTGCAGGGCGCTGGAGTCCGGCAATCCCTGGACCTGGGTCTGACCGACCTTGGCGCGCGCCTCGACCACCTGCGTCAGGGTCTCTTGCTCGAAATCCCGGGCCCCCTTCACGGTCTCCACCAGGTTGGGGATCAGATCCGCCCGCCGCTGGTACACGTTCTCCACCTGGGCCCAGGCCGCCCCCACGCCCTCCTCCAGGGACACCAGCCGGTTGTACGCCGCGCCGAACACCGCGGCCGCCAGCAGCACCACCACCACCGCGACGATGCCGCAGCCGATGAACCACTTGCTCACGCTCGCACCTCCTCATGCCAGGCCTCGCGGGCACCTGTCGAGATGTGTCGAGAACTATAGCGCACCACACGCTCGACGGGACGCAACCTTCGGAGCGAACAACGGGGCCGTGCCATCCGCCACGGCAGGGGAACGCACGAGTCCCGGCCCTCCTTCCGGCAGGGCGGAGGGATCGTGAACGTGTGCTGACGAGATTGGAGCGATGGGAGACGTTCGAGCAACAGCGTCACGGACGATGACGCCCCTGCGCACGCCGGTGCTCGCCGTCCAGATCAGGCGGGTTTGACCACCATCGTCAGGTCACGACCGGGAAGCTCCGCTGGCGGCGGTTTGGAGACCGTGGCCAGATCGGAGAGCTCCTCGGCCACCCGCTCGAGCAGCTTGTAGCCATTCTCCGGACGACGCATCTCACGCCGCCGGAACATGATCGTCACCTTGACGTGCTTGCCCTTCTTGAGGAAGCGCTGGGCCATGCGCAGCTTGGTCTGGAAGTCCTGGTCGTCGATGTTGGGCCGGAGCTTCACCTCCTTGATCTCGACCTGCTGCTGGCGCTTCTTCGCCTCCTTGGCTTTCTTGTCCTGTTCGAACTGGAAGCGACCGTAGTCCATGATGCGGCACACGGGGGGGTGGGCCTCAGCCGCGATCTCCACCAAGTCCAGATCCCGCCGCCGGGCCTCCTCCAACGCATCCCGGGATGACATCACCCCGATCTGCTCCCCGTCGGGCCCGATGACCCGCACCTCGTGACGGCGGATCCTGTCATTCAGCCGATGCTGCGGCTTTGGCGGCGGCTCTCGAAACAATCGCTTGCGGATAGGCACCTCCTTACGGTTTGTGTTCGGTTGACCGACGGCACCGCCTCGCCCCCCGTTCTCACCACAACCTGACGCGCGGGGAAACTCGGCGGTAACGCCATCACGTCCGTTACAACAGGGAGCCGGCGGGCCGTATTCGCCGGTCCCGCAGTCAGGATAGCAGGTCGGCAAACCGCAGCCAAGAGCGACGTCATCTCAAATTTGGTGGGTCTCCGCAGCCTCCCACGATATACTCCCCCCACAAGGAGACTCGGCATGACCACCACACACAGGGGACGGGCCCTCTATCACAACTCCATCAGCTACTACGGCGGGCTCGTCGTCCTCGTGGGAGGTTTACTTCTCGTCTTCACTCTCATCCTCCAGTTCAGCATCGCATCACCGAGCCCCTACCTCGGCATCTTCACCTACCTGATCTTCCCCGGGATTCTCACCGTCGGCGTGGTGATCTTTCTGTTCGGCATGCGAAGGGAGAGCATCCGACGCCGCAGGGAGGCCGCCGAGGCCCCCGCCTACCCGCGCCTGGATCTCAACGACCCCACCCAACGCAGGCGCTTCGCCTACGGCCTTTCCATCGGCACCGTCTCACTCATCGTTCTCGGCGCCGTTGCGTACAACGGCTTCGTCTTCACCGAGTCGGTCACCTTCTGCGGCAAGATCTGTCACACCGTCATGCAGCCGGAGTACACCGCCTACCTGAGCTCGCCCCACGCCCGCGTCCGCTGCGTGGACTGCCACGTGGGCACCGGCGCTTCCTGGTACGTCAAGTCGAAGCTGTCCGGCGTGCGCCAGGTGTTCGCGACGCTTTCGAACAGCTATCCACGCCCCATCCCGGTCCCGGTCAAGAACCTGCGCCCCGCTCGCGCCACCTGCGAGGAGTGTCACTGGCCGGACAAGTTCTGGGGCGCCCAGCTCATCCAGAACCCCCACTTCCACTACGACGAGAACAACACCGCCGAAGAGGTCAGCCTGCTCGTCAAGACCGGCGGCGGCAACCCCAAGCTGGGCCAGAAGGCTGGGATCCACTGGCACATGATCATCGACAACACGGTCACCTTCGCACCCAGTGACGAGTCTCAGCAGCACATCCCGTGGGTCAAGGTCCGCCACGAGGACGGGTCGGAAGAGGTCTACACGGATCAGGCCACGACCCTCGACGAGAAGCAGATCGCCGCTCTCCCCCGCCACGTGATGGACTGCATCAACTGCCACAACCGACCGACCCACATCTATCCCTCACCCGGGCCGGCTCTGGACGTGGCCCTGGCCTCCGGTTTCGTGGATCCCTCGCTCCCCTGGATCAAGAAGGTCGCCGCCGACGCCCTCGTCAAGCCCTACACGGACCGCGAGAGCGCCGCCGCCGGGATTCGCGAGGACATCACCTCGTACTACGAGAAGAGCTACCCCAGCATCGCCAAGGACAAGGCGGATGCAGTGCGTGAGGCCGCCGCGACCACCGTCAACATCTACGACCGGGCGGTGTTCCCGAAGATGGACGTCAACTGGAAGACCTATCCCAACAACATCGGCCACCGGAACTGGCCGGGCTGCTTCCGGTGCCACGACGGGCGGCACGCCACCAAGGAAGGCAAGGTGCTCACCCACAGCTGCACGGTGTGTCACACCATGCCCCAGCGGGGGCCCCTGGTCGCTCTCGGGACGGTCATGCCGACGGGCCACGAGAACTGGCACCCGTGGCAGCTCGAGGGCAAGCACGCGGAGATCCTGTGCAACCGTTGTCACGCCGCCGGCTATCGTCCCCCCACGACCTGCGCCACGTGCCACGACATCAATCCCGACGCGCCCATGATCGACCTCGGGTGCGACACCTGTCACGCCAAGGCGCAGCAGGTCAAACCCCTCAACCCGTGCTCAGACTGTCACTCCGACCTGCCGGGCCTCCATCAGAAGGGCTACCATCCCGAGGCCGACTGCACCGACTGCCACCACCCCCACACCTGGCTGGTGACGGGACGGGAAACCTGTCTCGCCTGTCACGACGACAAGGCCGATCACCACCCAGACGGAGGTGCCTGCACCAACTGTCACGACTTCACGAGCTAGGTGAAGAGCGCCTGGATCCGGTCGATGAGGTCCTGGGCCTCCTCGGCCCCCTTCTTCAGGGCATCCGCGTCACCGTTGTCCGCAGCCTTCTGCTGCCGGTCCAGCACCGCGCTGAGCTGGTCGGCCACCTGATCGCCTCCGGCATCGCGCACCCTGACCTCCAGCTCCTGCCAGAGCGCTTCGGCGCCCGCCAGGGTCTCCGACGCCGCCAGGGTGTCGCCGGAGGCGACGTCGAGGAGGATGTTGCGCTCGGCGACTTGCAGTCGCCCCACCGAGGTCGGCAGGGCGGGTCGGTAGACCTCGACCACGTACAGGATCGCCATCTGCAGGTTGTTCGCGGCGCGCAGGATCGGCGCCTCGAGCTCCTTGGTCTCACTGTCCTTCAGGTCCTGGAGGCGCAGGTCGACCCCGTCCTTCAGGTCCTCGGGCACGCGCTGGGCGTCGGACGTGCCGAGCCACTCATGCCAGGCGTCCTCGATGCTCGCCACCAGCTCGTGGACTCGCGCCCAGTCCTTCGCCGGAACGGCCACGAAGAGCTGGTCGGCCTTCTCCTGCATACGGTCCAGAGACGCTGGGACCACGCCTGTGGCCAGGTCCGGCGGAACCACATCCTCCACCGTGCCCGAGACCTCCGGCACGGGAGTGGGCGTTGGCGGTGGAGGGGCCGACGGCCCGCCGCAGCCGACAACGACCAGGATTGTCGCGAGCATGGGCGGCACGAGAGAACGAACGAACATACGCGATCCTCCTTTTGGCACCGAGGTGCCGTCCTTCCTGTCAGGTCAACACGCCAACCGCTGTGTCACTTCCGGTCTCCAGTGCACGATCGCCGCGCCGGCCGCCGAGAGTTCCGGTTCAGTCCGAGGCCGCCGTCGCCCGCTCTCCGACGGCCGTCGATGCCGCCCCATGGATGGCCCGGATGATGTCTCCGGCCACGGACTGCATGGCGCCGCTCATCCCCTCCGCGTACTGCTCCGCCGAGTCACCCTCCAGCTTTCGATCGGCGTCGAACTGGCGCTGCAACAGCACGCGCCGTCCCCCACCACCCGCGTGATCGTCGATGAGACTGACGTTGACGACCAGGCTGGCTCGCCACGACCCGTCCTCCTCGAGCATCAGGAACCGCACGACCGTCCCCTCGAGCTCGAAGCGGGTCTGCTCGGTGCTGAGGTAGGGGAAGACGTCCTGGAAGGCGTGGGATGCCGCGAGGTCACGGTAGAGGAGATCCGTCACGATGTTGGGGGGGCTCGTCACCCAGCGCTCGTAGTTGAACGACTCCATCTCATACCCGCTCCGGCGGAAGTACATGGTGGTGCCGTCGAAGGGCGACAGCCCCGAGAAGCGTCTGACCTTGATCGCGCCCGCCACGGGCCGAACGCCTTCCAGCACCGGCGACGAGTACTCGAGGGACAGCTCCTGGGTCGCAGGTGCCCGCCGGTGTGTGAGGGCACACCCGGTGGCGAAGAGGGAGCTCCCCACGAGGGCCACGATGATGAGGGGCATGTGTCGCTTGATCCGCCGCGCCTTACGAGGTCTCATCTGCGGCTCCTTTCGTCAGCGGTCCCGTCGCCGCGGAGCCGGTTTCCCGAAGATCAGCTCGGAGGGGTTCTGATCGAGACGCTCCAAGAGCCGGTTCAGGTTGTCCGACGCCTGCTGCAGGTTCTGCAGGAGCGACTCCACCTGCGCGGCGATCACCTGGGACCGGTCATCCACGTTCCCGACCACCTGCCCGACCTCCTGGGATGTCTGCGCGAGCTGCAGCGACTCCACCTGCGCGCGCGCGTCGGAGATGAGGCGCTGAGCGCTGCTCAGGATCTCGTGCGCCTCCCCGGGGATCTCCGCGAAGCTGTCGCTGGCCACCATGCGGTCGATCCTGGTGGTGATGTCGTCGAGCTTGCCGGTGGCCGCGGCGACGTTGCTCACGGCCTGCTCGAGGCTCGGGCTGGATACCAGCTTGTTGGCGGACTGCACCGTCGCGTCGAGACCGGCAACGACCTGCTGGAGGTTCAGGGACTCGATCTGCCCGGCGATCTTCTTGGCGTCTGCGATGAGCGACCCGAAGCCCGCGGCCTGCTGTGACGGGATGACCGGATAGGGAGGCTTGAAGTCGAGACTGGGGGCCAGCTCGCGGGCCTCGGCCACGTCCTTCTTCTGCGTCAGCTCGACGTAACCGACCCCGGTGAACCCCACGGACTGGATCTCGCACACCGTCTTGTCGGTGACCAGGTCCGGCCGCCGGATCTTCATCACCACCTGCATCAGGGTCGGCTCCGGCGACACCGAGACCCTGCGCACGCTCCCGATCTCCAGACCCATGTACTTCACCGGCGAGCCGCCGGCGATGGACCCGACCGAGTGGTCGAAGTAGGAAACGTACGTCCTGCCGCCCTTCAGCATCTCGGAAGCGCCCAACCACACCACGCCTCCGATGCCCACCAAGACCCCGATGGCCACGAACAGACCCACCATTGTCTCTCGTGTATGCACGACCATCCTCCGCTACCTCCCGGCCATCCCGTCACCCTCAGCCTGCGGCGGCCGGCGGTTGAAGAAACCCAGCACCCTCTGATCGGTGGCCTCTTCCCGCAGCCGACGGGGATCCCCCTGGGCGATGATGCCCCGCTCCTTCTTGCCGATCACGATGCAGCGCGAGCCGATCTCCAGCACCGAGGAGAGATCCTGGGTGACGATGACCATGGTGGTCCCCATCCCCTCGTTGATCTCCTCCATGAGGAGATCCAGCTCCGCCGCTGTCACCGGGTCCAGGGCGGCAGAGGGCTCGTCCAAGAACAGGATCTCCGGGTCCATGGCCATGGCCCGGGCGATGCCCCCCCGCTTCTTCATCCCGCCCGAGAGCTCCGACGGCAGGTGGTTATCGAACCCCGAGAGCTCGACCATGCCCAGCTTCATGCGGACGATGTCCCGGATCATGGACTCCGGCAGGTCGGTGTGCTCCCGCAGCGGCATGGCCACGTTGTCGAAGAGCGTCATGGATCCGAACAATCCACCCGATTGGAAGAGGACGCCACACCTGAGCCGGAGCCGTTCCAGATCCTCCTCCTCCGCGCCGACGATATCCACTCCCTCGATCGTCACCCGTCCCGATGTCGGCTGCGCGAGCCCCAGCATGTGCTTGAGAAGAGTTGATTTGCCGCAGCCGCTCTCGCCCAGGATGAGAAACCGTTCGCCCCGGTACACCTCGAAGCTCACGCCCTCCAGCACCCTCTTGCCGCCGTAGGTGGTCGTCAGATCCTCCACCACGACGATGGGATCCTTGGAAGCGTCCTCCGGCGCCATCTCAGATCCCCAGCCGCGACACTACGAGCGCCGCCAGGGCGTCGGTGAACAGGATGAGGAAAATGGCGCTGACCACGGCCGACGTCGTGGACGTCCCCACCTCCTCGGGGCTGCGGCGCGCGCGGAACCCGCGTTGACAGCCGATGCCGGCCACCAAGGCTCCGAACACCGCCGACTTGACGAGGCTCTCCAGGCCGTCGGCCATGGTGACGGCGCCGGGGATCCCCTGGATGTAGCTCATGAGGCTCATCCCCGCGTCGGCGACGCCGATGACCAGGCCTCCGAAGATGCCCAGCAGGTTGCCGTACACCGACAGGATGGGGAGGACGAGGACGGTAGCGAGCACGCGCGGCAGGGCCAGGAAGCGGACCGGGTTGAAGCCCATGATGCGGAGGGCGTCCACCTCGTCGTTGATCTGCATGGTGGCGATCTCCGCCGCGAAGGCGGAGCCGGAGCGGCCTGCGACCAGGATGGCCGTGATCAGGGGACCGAACTGCTTGACCATCGCCTTGGTCACCACCGTCGGCAGTACGGAGATCCCCCCGTACCTGCGGAGCTCGTCGAACGCCATGAGCGCGACCACGAAGCCGAGCATGAAGCAGATCACTCCCACCAGGGGCAGCCCCTCCATGCCCACCCGTCCCACCTGCTTGAAGGTGTCCCGCAGACGGAACAGTCGTGGATGACGGACGGCGTACAGGCTCGAGAGGATGAACTCCCCCAGGAAGGTCAGGGTGCCGACGACGTCTTCGTAGACCTCCAGGCTGGTGCGCCCGAGGCCTTGCAGGAGCCCCAGATCGGTCCGAGCCTCCCGCACGGGCTCGGCGTCGAGGGCCTGTCGCTTGAGAAGGCTCATCATGCCTCGAATGGCCTCGCTGGGGTTCCTCCTCTCCACGGGGATGGAGCTCCGTTCGGCGGAGCGCTCGAGCTCGAAGATGATGAGCGCGCCAGTGCTGTCCATGAAGGTGATGTCCGACAGCTCGACGATCAGGCGCGAGGGCTCCAGCTCCTCCATCACTCGGTCGAGCTCGGCCCTCACCTCCCCCACCGTGTCCAGGGCGATGCGGCCCGCCACGTGGATCGTGACCTCGCCCCCCCGTTCGCCCTCGTGGGTGACCTCGTAACCGTCCATCTCTCTCCAGCTCCGGCGCCCGCTCAGCCTAACACGGGGGTCGATCCGGTCCCGTTCGTCCACGGCCGGAGCGCCTCCGCCGGCCCCTTCAACCGTGCTCGACTCATTGCCCCGACGGCGGAGCACGGAGCTCCACCTTCTCCAGACGGGCCTCGAGCTCCCCAAGGTGCTCCACGTCTCCCTCCACCGCGAGGGGTACCCCGGAGGCAGGGTCGAGGAGGATCGTCAGCGCGCCACGCATGCCGAGGAAACCGAGGTTCACAGCATCCCCGCCGTGGCCCGCCGTCCCGGCAGCACTCACCCGCACGGCCCGCGCCGGGACGTCGCCCTTCCGCTTCCGGCTCCCCCCGTCCCAGCTCTCCGTGAAGCTCACGTGGGTGGAGGTCGTCCCCTTGGCGGTGAAGCTCAGCTCGACGAGGTGGCCATCGGCGTACACGTACGCGGGCATCGTGGTACCCGGCTCGCCGCGGGACGCCGCCGAGATCAGAAAGAGCAGCGCGTAGGGATCGGTCACCACCGCCCCCGTCGGCAGCTCCCCTCCCCAGCTCGAGTAGTGAGACTTGCGGTGGCTCCAGGCGCTCGGCGGCCGCGAAGACTCCTGCCCGTTGGCCGGCGAGGTCCGCCACAGGTAGTAGCCGTCCCGGGTGTAGCGACCGATCTTGTGGTAGGGCGAGCCCCCCGAAGCCACCTTCTCGTACTGCTCGGCGGCGCCGGTCGACGGATCGATCCACACCGTCACCTCCTCGCTCCGGCCGAAGGGCATCTTGGTGGTCACCGTGATCTTCGCCAGGCAGGGGGATCCGGGAACGAGGGGCGTTCCTTCCGGAGGGGACCGCAGGCCGCTCCGGGCCTCATCCGCCGGCACCTGCTCCACACCCATGGTGGCGGTGGCGCTCAAGAAGAACTTCGACGCGCCGAAGCGCAGTTGCGTCCAGGGAACACGAGGGTTGCAGGCCGTCTGGGTCCCCGCACTCGCGAGTCCCCACGCCCCGGTCAGGAGAACGGCGGCGATCACGGCTGCCGAGAGCCTCGGTACCACCGCGCTCAAGCGGTCTCCTCGCGCGCGGCCAGCACCTCGTGGGCCTCGCCCGACGAGCCCTCCGGGCGCGGTCCCAGGATCTTCTCCAGCTCGGGTGTGCCGATGGTCTCCTTCTCGAAGAGGTAGTTCGCCAGCTTGTCCAGCCGCTCGCGCTCCGTCGTCAGGAGCTCGCGGACGGCCTCGTGGCGCTCCTCCAGAAGCTGCCGCACGTCACGGTCCACCTGGGCCGCGGTGGCCTCGCTGTAGTCGCGTCCCTGGGCGAGCTGATACCCGAGGAAAGGCTGCTCCTCACCGGCTTCGAAGGCCACGAGCCCGAGGGAGCCCATGCCCCATCGGGTGACCATCCGCCGCGCCAGCGTCGTGGCCTGTACGAGGTCGTTCTCGGCCCCCGTGGAGATGTCCTCCAGGGCGATCTCCTCCGCGGTACGCCCCCCCAGCATGACCGCCAGCCGCGCCAGGAGGTACCTGCGGTCGTAGTTGTAGCGGTCGCCCTCGGGGAGCTGCTCGGTGACGCCCAGCGCCCGACCTCGAGGGATGATCGTGACCTTGTGCACCGGATCGGCCGACGGCAAGAGCCAGGCCACCAGGGTGTGCCCCGACTCGTGGTACGCCACGGCCCGTCGTTCTTTCTCTTCGAGCATCAGTGGCCGCGCCTGCCCGAGGAGGATCTTGTCCGCCGCCTCCTCGAAATCCTTCATCGACACCTTGCGCCGCCCCTTGCGGGCGGCCACCAACGCGGCCTCGTTGCAGAGGTTGGCGAGGTCGGCGCCGCTCATGCCGGTGGTTGTGCGGGCGATCAGCGCCAGGTCCACGTCCGCCTGGAGCTGGAGGCCACGGGTGTGAATCTTGAGGATGCCCTCCCGGCCTCGCTGGTCCGGAAGCGCGACCACCACCTGCCGGTCGAAGCGGCCCGGCCGCAGCAGGGCCGGATCGAGGACGTCGGGCCGGTTGGTGGCGGCGATGACGATCACCTCCTGGCGCTCGTCGAAGCCGTCCATCTCCACGAGGAGCTGGTTGAGGGTCTGCTCCCGCTCGTCGTTGACGTTGCCGACACCGGCACCGCGTCGTCTGCCCACGGCGTCCAGCTCGTCGATGAAGATGATGGCAGGCGCCGAGGCCTTCGCCTGGACGAACAGGTCGCGGACGCGGCTCGCCCCCACGCCCACGAACATCTCCACGAACTCGGAGGCGCTGATGGAGAAGAACGGAGCGTTGGCCTCCCCGGCCACCGCTCTGGCGAGCAACGTCTTCCCGGTGCCGGGAGGTCCTACCAACAGCACGCCCCGGGGGATCCGCGCACCGATGGCGTGGTACTTGCCCGGGTTGCGCAGGAAATCGACCTCCTCCAGCAGCTCACCCTTCGCCTCGTCCTCGCCGGCCACGTCCTCGAAGGTCACTCGGGTCTCCTCCCCGGTGTAACGCCGGGCCTTGGTTCGGTTGAAGCCGAACATGCTCCCCGCGCCTCCCTGCATCTGGCTGGCGCGGCGACCCATCCACACGAAGAAGCCCACCAAGAGGAGCAGGGGAAGACCCTCGATCATGAGGTCCAGGAACCAGTGGGTCGAGGGCGGTTGGGCGGTAACCTGCACGTGGTGGGCCTCGAGGAGAGGCATGAGGGAAGCGTCGCCGATGGCTTCCGGGAACACCGTGCTGAAGATGGCGTACTTCTGGGGCTTCTTGGGGTCCGTGGCGGCCGCCTTGCCCGCTCCTGACTTGGCGGCCTCAGCGGCTCCCGGCGTTGCCACCTTCGTGGGCGACGCCGTCGCGGCTTTCGTGGCGGCGCCGGACTGGGCAGCGGGTGTCGCAGCGGTGGAACTCTTGGCGCCGGTTGTGGCCGCCCCCGCCTTCTTGGGCGGCGGCCACGTGACCTTCTCCACGAACTTGCCGCTGATCTTCTCCCCCTGGATCGAGATCGACGTCACGTTGTCGTCCCGCACCTGCTGGAGGAAGGTGGTGTACGGGATCTTCGCGCTGGCCTCCTGGGTGGAGCGGCCCCAGAAGATGGAGAGGTTCCACAGCAGGAGCGCCGTCAGGATCACCCACCAGATGAGCAGCCGGTGGCGGGGTGCCTTCGGGTCCTGCGGTCCCTGAGGTCCCTGTGGCCCTTTTGGACCCAGAGGTCCTCCGGGAGGGGGATTTCGCGGGGGTTGCGGGTCTGATCCTGCCATGGTTCGTCCTCGTCCTTCCGATTCCTACACGATGGGTCGTTCTTTCCCGGTCCGTGCAGCGCCGAGCGTTCTCTATGTCAAAGAATCTCGATTTGGCGCGAATTCTTTCAGGGCGGCGCTCCCCCCGCCTCCTACGATGCGACTGCGTCGCGGATCGCCCTCCCCAGATGTTGAAACAGCATCGTCTCTGACACCCACGAGCGCGACACCAACCAGCCCAGCAGCACTCCGTAGGCGGTGTGGGCGAGGTACACGACCAGTGGGAACTTGACCGGCGCGTAGCTCTGCCCGAAGCTCCCCGCGCCCATGGCGTGGACCACGGGGCTGATCATGAAGATGGTGCCGATCACCCAGGCGTAGAGCAGCCCGCCCCACCAGCGGCGCCTGCCGAAGACGAGGATGTAGATCATGGCGAAGCAGACGCCGTTGAAGAAGTGGTCCGACCAACCCACCAGATTCGACACCCAGTTGGGCCCCTCCATGAAGCGGTTCGTCAGCAGGACGCCCATCAGCATGGGCATGGACCCGGGCATGGCGTCGAAGAAGCGGAAGCCGATCACGCGCACGGCCTCCAGGCCTCCCGCTGCAAACACGCCGACCCACACAGCGGTCACCATGCCCCGGGCCAAGCGCCGCCACACCGAGACCAGGGCGATGAGGAAGAGCCCGGCCATCACCACGACCGCCGGGGCCAGGGCGTAGATCCCGAGCCACGGCATGTCGGCGTAGCCCCCCTCGGCAATGGGGAAGATCAGAGGCGACACTGCCGCGCAGGCGAGCACCAGCAGGGTGGCCAGCAGCTCACCGCGCGAGATGTTGTCCTCCTCGATCCTCATCGTCCCTCCAAGTCGCCATGCTGGCGGTCGCGATGACCACGATCCTCGCCGTTCCCCCGGCTTCGCGCCCAACCGGGGTCCGGACGCGGATCGCGACGTTGTCCACCAGCCCGGCTCTCGCACGGGGCAACTGGGCCCGCGTCTCGGGGATTCCTCCAGCGCCGTCGGATCCCTCGGGAAGGATGCGGAACACGGCACCGCCGATGGCGGTTCCTGACATGGGGAAATCCCCGGGGGACGATATGCTGACGGCGGAGAACCGGTGAGCGAACAGCA
>Ga0315542_1000271_pt1 | contig 31244 bp, 27 predicted proteins | sample SalMarSW160120MG_FD_202541 | JGI IMG/M metagenome (GOLD analysis project Ga0315542, IMG submission 202541) | Salt marsh sediment microbial communities from the Plum Island Ecosystem LTER, Massachusetts, United States - Salt Marsh Sediment SW1601-20 ...
TCCTTAAATATTCTGAATCTATTCATTCTCCTAAACATACAGAGAGCCTAAAAGCTACTTTCAACAAATTTATTTCTCATAATGGTAACCCGCTTTTAAGTGAAATGAAAAAAGAAGATTTTATTAAGTATAAAGAAACAAGATTAAAAGAGGTTTCTGAATTCTCTATAAAAAGGGATTTAGCAAATTTATCTTCTCTTTTTAATTGGGGAATATCAAAAGGTTATTTAAAACAAAATTTAGTGCAGGGAATAAAAAAACCTAAATTACCGGAAAAGCAGCCGTTATTCTTTGATGAAATAAGTTATCAAATTCTATTAAAGCATATACATGATAAAGACCTATCTGATTTAGTGCAGTTTGCTGTTAATACCGGGCTGAGACAAGGGGAATTGATTAGCTTAGAATGGAGCCAAATAAATTTTAAAGAAAGATTTTTAATTTTAGATAATAGGAATCATTTAACCAAATCTAAAAAAGTTAGAACCGTACCTTTAAATATAAAAGCTTTACAAGTTTTAACGGAAAGAGAGAGAAATAAAAAGGGGAGTAATGTATTTACTTATAACGAAGAAATAATTAACCCGGATGCCTTATCAAGAAAGTTTAAGGTATATGTGTTAAACTCAAAACTAAATAAAAAATTAAATTTTCATTCTCTTAGGCATACTTTCGCAAGCTGGTTAGTTCAAAAGAATGTTCCTATCCAACAAGTTCAGCAATTACTCGGACATTCAGATTTAAGAACTACTTTAATTTATTCTCATTTAAGGCCGGAAGATTTAAGAAATTCAGTTGATTTATTGAGTAACTAAACTATGCTTCATAAATTAATTTTAAACCGTCATACAAGCCCTACAAAGGACTTTCAAGGAGGGTTTGACTAAAACTACTAACAAATTTATCCATCCCTTAGACAATTCATTTTAAACCTATAAATAAAATATATTAAAAATATTAGCTTATTTATTGCCCCTTATATTTAATTATTTTAACTTCATTATCATTTTATAGGGGTATATATGAAAAAAATATTTTTCTTTTTATTAGTTTCTTCACTTTGTTATTCTCAATCTGTTATTATCGATGGTAATCAAATTTCCATTGGGAATAATGTATTGGAAGTAATGCAGGAATTTGGTAAAGGTTATGAATACAAAGTTGACACCTTAAAAGGGTTCATTATTTCTTATACTGTTTTAAAATCAGAGAGTATTGAAGGAGAACGAATAACTAATAATATAGCAGATTTATATTTCTCATATACACCTAAAAACTTAATAATTAGTGCCAACAAACGTGATACCTTACCAACACTATTTGAAATTAGAAATCATTGGGATTTTGGTTCTGTAAAGGAAACTTCGTTATCAAAATTCTTAAAAAATCTTTATAACATTTTAGACAAAAATGAATTAGACAAATATGAAATTAATATTAATTTAAGTAGATATTTAGAACCGAATCATGAGCTAAGAACAATTTCCCTCAAATTAAATAAATCGCATACTATCAAAATAGAGTTTTCAGATTATGGTTATTTTCAAATTACTGAAGTAGTAACAGAGGCGAAAAATTTTCCTGACTATACTTACTGTTTAATATTTTATGATTCTAAACACTTGTTTCAAAAAAATGATTTTATTTATAAGATATACACAAAAGAAGAAGATGCCGAAAGAAAAGGTAGAGAATATTCTACTGATTATATTTTGAAAGGATTTAAAACATCAAAATATAAAATAATCCGATTTTCAAAAAATTGAAATTAAAAAAGATTTTATAATAAGTAATTAACTTAGCAATATTGTCTAAATAAATTTTTTAATCATCCTTCATTTGTGTCCTTGTTATCCGGGAGGCTTTGACAAGAGCTGCTAGCATAAATGAGGGGGGGTAGAGTTATTGAAAATGAAAATTATTGAAAATATTATCATTATACATTTTAGCCAATTTTTTTATAGAGGGAAGCTTCATTATTAACTTCGCTACTAAAAAAAGTGTGTGCTATTAGACTAACCTTTTAAAATTGTATTTTGGGAAGGCGTGGTTTATTAGGAGTGACATTTTAATTTAAGTTATTTAGCTAATTAAATTTAGGGGTCGTTTTAGTTTATGAACAAAACTAATTTTAAAAAAATTATAGCACGAGAGTGGCTAATATTTTTAATTGCTATTTTTATTGGCATTATTATTACAGATTATCTATACTTTATGGATTCCACAGAATACCTTATTCATAGAAAAAATTTTTACCAGATATTTAAGAGAATGAATAAACAATATGATTTTTCTGCTTTTAATAAAGGAAAAGATTGGATTGAAAAGTTACCAAATAAAAGTCAATCAATTAAAACATCAAAGAAGTATGATAATATTCTTGATAAAAATAATTCAAAAAGTAAATTCGACCCTTCTACAGCAAAACCTTGGGAAAAAGATTCTATTGTTCCATCTAATATTTATGACCAATTCAATAAGGAAGCATTAATCACCGAAATACAAAATTTCCGAAATAAATATCCGATGTATAATGACCTTGATGATTCCGCTCTTGTAAGTAAATTAGTAATCCCAACTTATACTGAGTTTAACAAAAAATTAATCGATAATTCTGAAAGAGAATTAATTTACGATTTTTTAAGTGTCGATAATGATTTAGGTAATTATAAATCATTTGAAAACAAAGTCAATAAACCTACTTTTTTTTCTGGACTTTCAAGACTATTCAATCATTTATTTTCTAAACGGTTTTGGTTTAGCACTTTGTTTTCTATATTAATATTTTATTTTGTTTTCCAGTTTATGCGCTCAGTTTATTATTCGATAAAACTATTGGTAACTAAATAATGTAATTTGTTTTCAAAATTATTTGTCAATCAGAACTTAGCAATAAAAACAGCTTAAATATATTTTTTGTTTGAAATCCTTCTCTTGTGTCCCTTATTAGGGAGTCCGGTTGGCTACTGGATGCTAAACACAGGATGAAGGATTTTTTAATTTTAGCCGGAGATAAATAGGAATGGGAAAGAAAAAAATTGAAATTAAAGAGGGAGAAAATGTTATTCAAATTAACGGTGAGGATTTTAACCTTTTGTATGAGAAAGCACCAACAAATAGAATTATAAAATCAAAACCAAACAATACTGATAATAACTTTACATCACTAATGGTGAAATTGAATTTTATATATAACGAAAAATTTTCTCCTATAATAATTGAAATTAACAAGCAATTCTACCCTTTCTTTAATAAATGGTGCAAGCTATCTAAAAGTGCAAAATTAAATGAACAAGAGATAAGAGAAGCTTTTTATAAAATGATTTATTATAGATTAAGCAATGATAACAGGGCTTTAAATACTATAGACTTTATAAATGAAGCGACTAGAAAAATTAATGGAGAATTATCACCTGCTGACTTACCTAAAGAATATCAGGAAATTATTATAGATTATGGGTTGATGACCCTCAAACCTATTATTGATGAATTTTTTGAAATACCAAATTTGGTTTTAACGTCATTTGAAAAGTCAAAAAAGTCTTATCAACAAGAACTTAAAATGTTAAAGAGGAAATATGGAGGAATTAAGACAAGCAATCCAAATGAACAGAAACTATTTGATAAGGTGTGGAAAATTAATAAGATTCAGTTAAAGGAAAATATAAAATTTTCTCCATTTGCAACATTTAAAAAGATTAATGATTCTACCAATTTAATCGACCCTCAATTAATACAACCAAATAAATTTTCAACATCTGCACTTTATAATCGATACAAAGGGTTTAGATTTAGAAAACAGAAGTCTGAAGACAAAGAATCTTAAAATAGTATTCGATTAACCAAAAAGTATTCGACTAACCAAAATTTATTCCTTCAATTTCCTTTCGTAATCTTGCCATTAAGCTTGGGCGACATAAATAAAATAGATTTTTAGTTCACTATTAAGCCTCTTTGTTTTGCGTCGCCTAAGCAATTCTAAAGAGGTTTTTTAGTTTGGACAAAATAAAAGGCTTAACCTTCTACGAAAAGGTTAAGCCTACAATCCAAGAAAGGATTCATTAACATGTTTAGTAAAGATAAGAAACTTTTGGAATTAACTCCAACCAAGCATCCTTACCTCTTTAAGGTAAGACTTAATCTGGACTTCCAAACCCGATTTATTGGAACTTTGGATACTTCAGGCCAAGGAACATTTTTCACTGAGCGTAAAGAAAAACATCTTTTCAGAAAAACCAATTCTTTAGGGCTAAATGAAAAATTGTTAAACTCACCAGATATTCAATTTAAAAACATCACTATTGATTATAACGGACAAAAATTAAGCACAACCAGAATGTATTTTTTAACTCATTCAAAATGTTTCACTTTCCAAGGATTTGAGAGACAGTATTTTCTTCCTCTTAATGAATTTGGTTTAAATAGAGCTGAAGAATATGAAAAGTCAATTCATGAGCAATTAAATCTTTTTGAGGTGGCCTAATGGTTGAAATATGGAAATTCTTTTCTGATGTAAAAGGTAATATGCAGTATAAAATCTACTCTGAGGATAGAGAAGTCATCAAGAATTTACTTCGACTTTCTGGTGTGCGAATTTCAGCAACTTACAGCGACAGTAATTTAAGATATGTTGGAACTGACCTAATTGTTCCCGGTAACCGGCTAAAAACTATTTATAAATTAATCGGGATTAAAAAATCACAAATTAAATTTATTTAAAAACAATGAATTACAGAAATGAGATTTTGCGTATTTCAATTCTGAGGCATTAAAAATTAAAAAGAGTATAAAATCCCTTTGTACACACAGAGGGGGCTTATTTGATAAGGAGATAATATGGAAAGGAATTTTAATAAAATATTTTTTCAATTTCCTTTATGCTTATTAACAATTAGTAACGATAAGGAGGAAATTATTAATAGCATTATTTCTTATTGCATTGTAGAAAAGGCCTTAAGTTATAAATATGATGTTTTAGATATATCGGATTTTGGATTTGATGAGGATACAATTCAGGATGAGTTATATGATTATGATTTTGATGAACCTTTTCATAATAAAATTCTTAAAGCTGCTGATTTCTTTTCAATTAAACTAGGAAGCATTAAAAGGAATATTAATACACACGAAAAATTAAGGAAATTTATTTCTGATTTTCAGTTTAAATCTGGTAAAGACAGTTTTGCAGCAATCGGAAAGGAATTGGCTTTTGATTGTCGGGATAAAGGATTCAATTTTGAACATTTTAAGATACTTTGTGCAATTAATTCTATCATAGGTAAAAAGAAAAAATTTGTACGCATAACTTATAACAGAATAAGATATGCAATGTACGGTTATAGAAGCAAAACTATATTTGGAAAAGTGGGACCAAATATCACATTACTTTCAGATAAACAGCTAAAAAATAGAATTGAGTTTTTGAATGCCAAAAAGTTCTTTTCAAAGTTCACTTATGCAAGGCGACAAATTTATTATTCGACAAGAATCACTTCAGATGAGGAATTAAGAGAGGCCGTTAAGAATAGTAAACTATATTGGGCAAAGAAAAAACTTCAATTGGAGGATACTTCCGGGACTAATGAAATAAAAAAGGAATTACAAAAATTAAAACAAAATGCAGAAATTCTGAACTTGGAACAAAATACTTTATCAAGATTTAATCATGAAAGTAAAAAAATAAAATTAGTTAGGTTTAGTAAGGTTTCTAATAATTAGATTATAACAATTTTAAAGGATATGAATTTTAAATGAGTTTTTCTAAAGATAAAAAATTTGTTAGTGGGCTAATTTGAAATACAAACATAAACAAATATGGGCTAAGGTTAATTGTCCAGTAGATGAGAAAATTGCAAAAATTGTTTCTTTATTTAATACAATTGATGGGTTAATGACTTTAGACAGTTGCGAAGGCGATGAAATTTGGAGTTATATTTATTTTAAATATGGAAATTATAAGACAATTTGTAATTTTGTATTTGGAGAACTTATGCCTATTTTAACAAATAAATACGGAGAGGATATTTTCCTCTCCGTTGAAAGTGCTGACAGTTTAGAACCAATCGGTAAAATTTCTTTTAGAAAAGAACTTACTAATAGACTCTATACTGTTTTGCGTTCAGAAATCAATGCTTTCCATAAGTAGTCGTAGTTTCTACATGACACCTATGGCAAAGTATTTGACAGTTTGAAAGCGCATCACTTCCCCCTGCGGCAACAGAGGTCTTGTGATGTGCTTCTGCTGTTATTATTGATAACGACGTTCCGCACTTTTCACACCTATACTTCGCATTTTTTAATGCTTGTAATTTTGTTGCTGATGAGAATGCCATCGTTTTACCTCCTTTCTTTTATTTAGTTTATATTTTGCTCATTAGTTGAGCTTAAAACCCATCATAAATTTTATCTGTAAATTTTCTTAATGGTGATTGCTGCCTTAATAATCCAATATTTGCTCTATATTTATTATCACCTATCTTGAGCAATAATTTCATTTTTATAAATTCTTCTATTTCTCTTTTTAATGTTATTTCTGAAAGCAAAGCATATTCTTTAGAAAGTTCAGCTTTTTGAAAGAATATTTCGTCTATAGTTAAATCTTGGAAGATAGGTAAATTAAGAAGGATTTTGCGTCTACGTTTAAATGCTTTTACTACTCTATAATTAATATCTGAAAACATATCGTAAACAAGTTTTTGCCACGAAATAGTTAAAAGGTTAACTTGTATAACATCTATAATATTTCTTAAGCCATCTCTAAAACCTAAAAGAGCATATTCAATAAACTCTGATAAATTACCCGTTTTATTTGCACTATCTAATTGTCTATAATATTCAATTTTAGTATCGTTATAATGATTTGATAAAATATGAGATGCTATATCTGGGTTACCAGCTCTAATTAATAAATAAAACTCTAATAATCTTCCAGTTCTTCCGTTTCCATCTTCAAATGGATGAATCCACTCTAAATAAACATGCGTGATTATTGCTTGTATAATTGCCTCCCCAAATTTTTGTCCTTTACTATAATGAAATTCATTTTTTAAAAAATCACATAACTTATCAATTAAATTTGGTACATCCTCATAATTTGGTGCTCTATATGAACCTACTGTGACATTGCATTTTCTGAAATGGCCTGGATTGCCCCCAAAATGTTTATTCAAATCTTTCCCAACCATAAAATTAAATTCTTTAATTATCTTTGGAGAAATTAAATCTGATTTGTTTTCAAGAATTATTTCATTTCTTATTTTAGTATAAGCTTCTAAAATATTTTTAACTTCAATTTCCTGGTATTCTTTGCTAGGTGGTAATGATTCTCCGCCCTGAATTTTTTCTATTTCTTCTTCTGTCAAAGTATTACCTTCAATTGCAGTTGTTGCCCTTGCCCCTTTCTTTAAAGATACCCACAGTAATTGTTGATGATAATCTGGTAATAAGGGAGTCATTGAAATAGCATCAATAGTAGAATTTATTTGTCCAAGAAAATACAATGAGTTTTTAGTGTAATTCCAATTTTTCTTAAAGGATATGTGAGCAAAACCATCCATTCTTGCCTCCTTTCCGTTTTTTAATATAACATTTAGTCATACCTTTAAAATAACATTAATTAAGACAAATTCAAATTAATTATTTATAATATAAAGAATTACTAGAAACATTTAATATAACATTATGAGTACAATATAGGGCTATAATACATAAAGTGTAATGCTATTTAATGAGCATGATTTTAAACTATATCCGAATATACTCTTTAACTGACTTTGATTTATTAGGGTTATTGAGGGCTTTTCAGAGGTCGATAAGAGGTCGACTTTATATTACATATTTATATTACTAGTTTATATTACAAATTGATATTACAAGAGATACATTACATATATAAAGACGCTTTCCTTTTTCAGAATTAATTTGCTGATGAAAACGGTAAATTATCTTAACAAATTTCCAACATATTTATATAAAACTCTGTAAAAAACGTGAAAGAATTAAAAATCGAAAATAAGTGTAAACAAATAACGGATAGAAATTTATTAAATCAATTCTGAAAACCTTAATATTACTTTATATTTAATTAATTCTAACTTAGCCTATCTAAAAAAACGGAAAGAAAACGGAAACAATTGTATATTTTGAAACTATAGGTGGACTTAATATTATATTAAAAAGGCTTAGTAATACTTGGTATTTATTAAGGAATAAAAAGAAATAATATTAAGATTTATTTTAAGAACTTAACATAACCTAACAAAACCTAACATTTTTAAAAATCATTTCATCTTTTTAGGGACTAAAATAATTCTATTAAGCTTATTAAATAGCCTTAAAAATTGTCGTTAAAATATTATGATTTTACCTTAGATAAAAAACTTAGATTTGAATTTAAATTGGCTCATGTGCTATGTTATTTTACGTTTTTTTAACGAGAATTTATTATCAGTAAAAAGTGAAAACTTTTTTGTAAATATCAAAAATTAACAAAAAAAATTTTATTTGTATTTCTCTTTAAAATATTTAAAGTTGAATTGTCTTTAACAATAAAAAACAATAAACATAGTTCCGTAAACAAACTTTAAGGTTTTATGAAAAATTATATTAAAAATGAATTTTCGGAGACCATAAAAAAGGGATTTAATGTTAGTCTTATAAATGAGTTTTTTTACACTATAAAAAAGGGAACTGGTCAAGGGCAGGCAATAATGGTTGTCAATCCGGGGAGATTGAAACTAGTACTTTCGGGAATTAAAATTTTTAAATTTCTTAATTTACTAGTTATAATAATTTCTTTACATAATTGTTTACTTTCTACTCAATTATCATTCTTTTTATTTTTAGGCATTTTATTGCAATTATTAAATAAAAATCGCAAATTAAAGTTAATAATTGTTCTCTACTTCGAGAGGGATAGAAGTTAGAATTTATTACTAAAAACTTTCCATATTTAACATTTCTTAAACTCTCCTGATGTAGATAGCTTTTTATAAATTATATTTTTATGAGGGAGTTTATTATGAAAGCTATTTATTGTTTTGTATTCTTTTTATTTTCACTTTCTATAACATATTCACAGGATATTACAGCGACTCTTAGCGGTAATACATCATCTCAGGGATTTTCAATTATCAATGCACAAGGCGATACTTTATTAAGAGCATTAGGTGATGGCTCTGTTGGTATAGGAACTAACAATCCATTGGGAATTTTAGATATTGAAAGTACTTCAACATCTGATGGACGTCCAATTTATATTTATGGGGAAAATACCTCCTCTGGAGGGGGAAAAGGCGGTGATGTTGAAATAAGAGGTGGTAGTAATGTTTATTCACAAAAAGGTGGACAGATTATATTAGCTGGAGAATCAATGGGAGGAGGTGCTTATGTAAATATTAATGCGGGAGATGGTGGTACTGGTGGTGGAAATATTAATCTGACTTCTGGAAGCGGTTCTTCATTTGGAGGAAGCATTAACCTTACAACTCCGTTTTCGTATGAAGGCGCTAATGACATTAATTTAAATGCTGGAGGAGGAGTAAATGGAGGTGGTAGCATTACAATTAGCACAGGTTCAGCATCAGGCTCGGGATTTAATAATGTGGGTCCGTTAAATTTAAGCACTGGTGATGGTCAAATAAATGGAAATATCAATATTCATACAGGTAATATTACTGATGGAGGCAATATTAATTTAACACCAAGCATAAGTGGTGGTTTGGTCATAGTTAACGGTTCTGGTACATATTCCGGAACCTGGACACAAGCTTCTGATGAAAGATTCAAGAAAAATATAAAACCATTAAGGAATGTTCTTCAAAAAATTGAACAGTTAGAAGGAGTCAGTTATAAATACAGAAAACACAAGTTTCCGGATAAGAATTTTGCTGATGGAAAACAAATAGGACTAATTGCACAGAATGTAGAAAAGGTATTTCCAGAGTTAGTGAAGACTGATAAAGATGGCTACAAATCAGTGGCTTATCAAAATATGGTAGCAGTTCTTATTGAAGCTGTTAAAGAACAACAATCTAGTATTCAAGAGCTAAAGAAGGAAATAGAGACTCTAAAATCTTCACTAAAAGATAAAGATGTAAAAGTAACTTCAGTGGCAAAGTAAAGGGGGTAAAATGAAAACATCTATAATATTTATGTTCCTCTTATTTTCTTTGCAGCAGATATTTGCCCAAAGCCTAGTTATTAGCAGTGGAGCATCTATTTACGTCCCATCTGGCGCAGACATTTGTGCAGGGAACTATGGAAATATCACTGGAGAAATATTAGGTGAAGGAACTCAATGCGGACAATTACCATTACCAGTCGAATTAAGTTCCTTGACAGCGTTAGTTAATAATAATGCTGTGACTTTAAATTGGAAAACAGAAACAGAGATAAATAATTATGGTTTTGATGTTGAAAGGAAATGCAGTAATGAGTGGCAAGAAATAGGTTTCATAAAAGGTAATGGTAATAGTAATTCAGAAAAGCATTATTCTTACACAGATAAAAATCCAATTGGTGGAAGCAAGTTTTACTATAGGTTAAAACAATTAGATGTTAATGGTAAATATAAATATTCTAAGGAAATCGAAGTGGAGGTTATCCCAGTGAATTATGCATTATATCAGAACTACCCTAATCCTTTTAATCCAAATACAAAGATTAAATATCAATTGCCCAAGGAAAGCAGAGTAGAAATTAAAGTTTATAATATATTAGGTGCTGAAGTAATGAAACTATTGGATGCACAGAAGGAACCGGGTATATATGAAGTAACATTAAATGCACAAAATTTACCAAGTGGAATTTATATCTATAGAATAATTGCAGGAACATTTAGTGAAGTCAAGAAAATGGTTTTAATGAAGTAAAAAAAGAATTATTGATAAATAATTTTTTAATTATAACTCATTTAAAATTAATGATTTAAGTTACTGTCTACTTTAGTGAATATTGACAATGTAAAATAGAAGTGTATATTAGCAGAAAAATTCAGAATGGTTGAAATGAAAATAAGTTTGACAAATGAAATTAGCCTAAGTGTTTTTTAGGTCTCAACCGCCTTGAATTTCCGCTTGGGCTTTTTTCATTTTAAAGCTCTTTGAGTTACTGCTTTTATCGAATAAAAATTGATGTGAATTTTGATTTGTAAAATGACATATCAATTGACAAATCACTTAATTTGGGCTTCATGCTGATGAAAGGTATAAATAAAAAAATTCTGAAAAATTTATCATAATCTAATCTTTTTAGTACCGAAGGCCGGACTCGAACCGGCACGAGGTGTGAGCCCCACTGGATTTTGAGTCCAGCGCGTCTACCAATTCCGCCACTTCGGCAAAAGTCGATTGTTTTTTAAAAGAACCGTAATAATTTCGCCGTCAAAATTACTAAAGTTTAAAGTTCTAAGCAAAAAAGTTTATAAAACAAATGTAACGACGCATCAATTGCTTCTAAGTTTTATGTTATATCGATACGGGAATTAATTATTCAGTAATATTTTATTATTTTACGAATAATTATGATTTTAAAAACTAAATTATCAAAATAAATTCACTCGAATAATAAAATTTTGTATTGCAGATTTTAATAAACGGTGTCTAAGAGGATTCAAAACTGGCTAATGCTTCTTCAAGTGTTTTGTAAGTTTGAAAAACTTTTAAAGTACCAACTATGTCCATTAACGCCGAAACTTCCGCATTAGGCATTACTAACCGAAACTCACTTCCTATCTTCGCCATATTTTTAAGTGCAACTACAAGAGCACCGATAAAGGTCGAATCAATAAATTCGCATCTACTAATATCAACTATTACCTTTTTGAAGCGTAATTCATAATCATCGGCTAATATTTTTCGCAGATCACCGGCTTCTTTGAATGTTGCACGGGTAAGATTTGATGTTTCGACTATTATATCCCTTATTACTTTTCTTTCGAAATCAGCCATTTTGAACCCCGAAAAATTTTTTCTTTAGTTACAACTAAAATATTAAATAATCTGAACTTTTAACAATAATAATGATTCTCTTTATTTAATTGAATTCCCTGCAAAGACAAGCTAAAAATTTAGTTATTAAACTAACATTATAACCGTTTTTATGCAACAATAAAGAAAATTAAAAAAGCTTTCTGTAAAACAGGAAATAAAGAAAATCAACTTACATTTATTTGAGTGAGTTCCTTTATTTATGTAATTTTGCACTTATTCTTTTATTATTCAATTTAATTTTTACTAAACTCATGGAAAAAATAAATAGTCGAAAAGATAATTCGGTTGATAAACCGAAAAATTTTATAAGAGAGATCATTGACGAAGATATGAAAATAGGGAAGTGGGACGGCCGCGTTCATACCCGCTTTCCCCCGGAGCCTAATGGATATTTGCATATCGGGCATGCTAAATCTATTTGTTTAAACTATGGAATTGCAAAAGATTATAAAGGTAAATTTAATCTTCGCTTTGATGATACAAATCCTAGTAAGGAAGAACAGGAATATGTTAACTCAATAATAGAAGACGTTAAATGGCTGGGAGCAGACTTTGAAGATAGAATTTTATATGCTTCGGATTATTTTGACAAGATGTATGAATATGCTGTTAAACTGATTAAAAAAGGGAAAGCATATGTAGATGATCTTTCTGCAGAAGAAATCCGGAATTACCGCGGAACTCTTACGGAACCCGGGAAAGAAAGTCCATACAGAAATCGCACAATAGAAGAAAACCTGGAACTATTTGAGCAAATGAAAAAAGGCAATTTTCAAAATGGGGAAAAAGTCCTTAGAGCAAAAATAGATATGGCTTCACCGAATTTGAATTTACGCGATCCAATTATGTACAGAATTGTTCATTCTGAACACCACCGACAGGGTAATAAATGGGTTATTTATCCTACATATGATTGGGCTCATGGTCTCGAGGATTCCGTAGAAGGAATTACTCATTCAATTTGTACACTGGAATTTGAAAATCATCGACCGCTTTACGACTGGTTCTTAAATGAACTGGAGATTTATCATCCTCAGCAAATTGAATTTGCCCGGCTGAAATTAAATTATACTTTAACGAGCAAACGTAAATTATTACAATTAGTTCAAGACGGATATGTAGACGGGTGGGATGATCCGCGAATGCCTACTATTTCCGCTTTAAGAAGAAGAGGATTTACTCCTGAATCAATAATTAATTTTTCAGAGATAGTGGGCGTGGCAAAACGCGATGCTTTTACAGATATTGCCTTACTTGAATATGCAGTCCGTGAAGACTTGAATAAACATACACAGCGTGTTATGGCTGTTTTAAATCCTCTGAAAGTAATAATAACGAATTATCCTGAGAATTCGGTAGAAGAATTGGAGGCTGTTAATAATCCGGAAGATCCTTCAATGGGCACTCGTAAAATTACCTTTACAAGGGAATTATTTATTGAACAAACAGATTTTATGGAAAATCCTCCCAAAGGTTATCATCGTTTAATTCCAGGCGGAGAGGTACGGCTGCGGTATGCATATATAATTAAATGTAATGAAGTAATAAAAAATGGGGACGGTGAAATAGTTGAATTACACTGTACTTATGATATCGATACTAAAAGCGGTACCGGCACAAGCAATAAAAAGGTTAAAGGGACAATTCACTGGGTTTCCGCAGAACATGCGTTAAACGCCGAAGTAAGATTGTACGATAGATTATTTACTATTGAAGACCCTGGTACTGAAGATAGATGGTTAAATTATATTAATCCAAAATCATTGGACATTTTACCAGATGCTTTGGTAGAACCATCTGTAAAAAACTCCAAGCCCGGCAGCAGGTATCAATTCGAAAGATTGGGATATTTTTGTGTAGATATTAAAAATACAACAAATGAAAAATTAGTTTTCAACCGTACGGTTACTTTAAGAGATAGTTGGTCAAAAAACACAAAAAAATAATTTTATTTGATATTTTCCAAAGCACGGTTAATTCTTCGGAGGACTTCATCTTTTCCGAGGACATAAAGCATGTCAAACATTCCGGGGCCGGTACTCATACCCGATACGGCTAATCGCAGAGGATGAATTAGTTTCCCTTTACCAACATGTAATTCTTCAGCTATTTTTGCTAATGAATTTTCATAATCTTCCTTTGAAGGGCTTTCAAACTTAGAGAAATTTTCTTCCAACTTTCTAAGATAATCCGGTGATTCAGGCTTCCAATTTTTTATAATTGCATTTTGATCATATTCTTTTGGTGCTTTAAAAAAGTAAGGACTTTTAAATATATAATCATGAACAAAAGACACTCTTTCTTTCATCACATCAATTACTTGAATAAGATAGTTATCGCTATAATTATTATCCTTGAATTCTGTAACTGCGAGAGCATCTTTTAACATCGGCAGAATTTCTTCATTTGATTTTTTTCGAAGATGTTCGGCATTAAGCCAGTTTAATTTTTCAAGATCAAAAACCGAACCGGATTTATTAACCCTCTCCAAGTCGAATGCTTCAATTAATTCATTTAAATAATAAAATTCTTTATCATCACCCGCATTCCAGCCGAGTAATGCAACAAAATTTATTAAAGCTTCTTTTAAAAATCCTTTCGCTTTATAATCCTCAACAGCCACATCACCCTGTCTTTTACTTAATTTTGATTTATCCGGATTTAATAAAAGCGGCAGATGTGCAAAAACCGGCTTTTCCCAGCCTAAAAAATCGTAAAGAAGAATATGTTTAGGCGTGGAAGAAAGCCATTCTTCACCGCGAATAACATGGCTTATTTTCATTAAGTGGTCGTCAATTACATTTGCAAGATGGTAAGTAGGAAAGCCGTCGCTTTTTATTAATACCTGATCATCTACATTATTACTATTGAACTCTACTTTACCGCGTACAGTATCATCAAAAATAATTTTTTGATCCGGTTCAACATTTAATCTTACAACGTGAGGCACGTTGCCGGATAGATTATTTTCAATTTCATTTTGGGTTAAATGGAAACAATGCTTATCATATTTTGCCTGGGGTAATTTTTGACGCTGCTGCTCTTTGCGCAGATTATCGAGCCTTTCAGGTGTACAAAAACAATAATAAGCCTTTTTTTCGGAAATAAGTTTTTGAGCAAATTTATGATAAAGCTCCAAGCGTTGAGACTGCATATAAGGACCAAAATCACCGCCGATATCAGGCCCTTCGTCATATTCAAGACCGCACCATTTAAGTGCATCTATCAAATTTTCAACAGCTCCTTCAACATAACGGCTGCGGTCAGTATCTTCTATTCTTAAAATGAATTTTCCGTTTTTGCTTTTTGCAAATAAAAAATTATAAAGTGCCGTACGCAAACCGCCGACATGTAAATATCCTGTTGGGCTTGGTGCAAATCGTACTCTTGGTCTCTCGCTAATCATAAACTTAAAAACTTAGTAGTTAAACATTAGAAATTATTTAAGCTGGTTTTATCTTTTCATTGGAAATAATAAGATGTGCTCCGGCTATGAACACCATTTTAATAAATAGTCTGCCGGAATAGTAAAATTAGAATTAAAAATATTTCAAAGCTTGTTTTATTTTTTTACAGTTTTACAAAGATAGATTTAACTAACTTTGATTTTATTCTCCGTATAGTATTTTACTTTCTCAATAAATTCCTGGCTGTCAATCGGTTTCGGTATATAATCTGTTGCACCCGCCTCAATACATTTTTCTCTATCGCCTTTCATTGCGAAAGCCGTAAGTGCTATAATTGGTGTTTCTTTATAATTAGGTAATTGTCTTATTTTCTCCGTAGCTTCAAAACCGTTCATAACAGGCATTTGCATGTCCATCAAAATTAAGTCAAAATACTGTCTTTTAACTGCTTCTACCGCTTCAGCGCCGTTTTCAACTACAACAATTGAATCAAAGTTGTTTTTCTTTAGTAGTCTGGTTACAATAATTTGAGAATGCTTATAATCTTCGACTAATAATATTTTTACGCCTTCTTTTTGTTTATATACTTCTTCCGGAGTCGACGGTTCATCAAAACTATTAATCATTTGAGTAATAGTATCGGAAAGTTCTTCTATATTAGTACTTCTTTTTTCCAAAAGATCCGCAAACAGCCCGTCAATTTTCTTTAGATCATCTTTATAGTTTTCTTTCCCTGTGTAAATAACAATAGGTAATTTTGCAAAATTTGGTTTTGATTTTATTATTTTTATCAGATCAAATCCGTTTATTTCAGGCATATCTAAATCTATAATAGCTATGTCCAATTGCAGCGAATCCAGTATTTTAATAACTTTTGCCGGGTGTGATTCTGCTATTGAATTATATCCTGCCTGATCTATAGTTTCTTTAATCAAATTTAAAGTTGGAACGTCATCATCCACAATTAGAATATTGGAATCTTTTTTGAGCTTATAACTCATAAGAACTTCAACCAAATTTTTGTATTTAATAGGCTTAACAAAATATTCAACCGCGCCTAATAAAAATGCTTTTTGTTGTTCGGCTTCAACAGAGCAGACAATAACCGGTGTATTCTTTGCGTTTTTATGTTCTCTTATTCTTTTCAATAAATCAAAACCATTGGTATCAGGTAAAATAATATCCATCAGAACTGCAAGAAAGATTTCTTTGTCAATGGCTTTTATTGCTTGTTCAGCGGAATTTACTATCGACGGTACATAACCCCATTTGTTTAAATAATTGCTCAAAAGCTTTGAGGTTGCGTAATCATCTTCAACTACCAGGACTTTATTCCTTTTGTCCGATTTCGGCAGCGAGACAATTTGCTTTTCTATAGCTGATAACGGTTCAATGCCGATTGAAAAATTATAGGTCGTTCCTTTCCCGATCATACTCGTTACCGAAATTTCACCTTTAAGGAATTCGATATATTTTTTTGTTAAAATTAAACCTAAGCCGGATGAACTGCCGACCTGATTATTGCTTAGCTCAGTCAATGCAAACGGTTTAAATATATCTTTAAGTTTATTTGATGAAATCCCGTTACTGGAATCTGCAATTCTAAAATCTAATTTTCCGTTTGAAGAGGAGGAAATTGATAGAGAAATTTTACCCCTTTCGGTTAACCTTAGAGAATTAGTAAGGATATTAATTAATATATATCTTAATTTTTGAGCATCTAATTTTACAGTCGGGGGCAGTTTTTTTTCAATATTAACAATAAACTCTACTTTATTCTTTGTGATTTTATCCGAGAAAATATTTATTACTTCGTCAATGAAATTTTTCAAGTCAATGTTTGATGAAGTTCCTTTACTCTGCCCGGAATCTATCTTTGCCAGGTCAATTAGATCATTTATTAAAGACAATAAGTTAAACGCGTTGTCTTTTAATGTTGAAACATATTCTGCTTGGGAAGAAGTAAGATTATCTTCATTAAGCAGTGAAGCAAAGCCCATTATACTATTTGTAGGTGTTCTAAGTTCATGAGCAATATCTGTAATAATCTCACTGGTCGCAGCGCCGCTGCTTCCGTTATTCCGCATCCATAGGTTTAAAAAATTTCCAATTGATTCACCGATTAATTTAAGATTGTCCAGATCTACATTTATAAAAGGAGTTTTTTTCGCAACTTTTAATAAAGCATCTTCATTACCGTTAAGTTTAATAAATAAACAGCCCTCATAAACAATATATTCCGATGCCAAAATTTCACAATCGACATTTGTACTGAACATTGTCGGTCCAAGGCGTTCCTTAACAGCTTTACAGGTTGAACAACTATAGATCGAATCTTTATTGTAACTTTTTTTAGCTTCACCGGCTTTCCCCAGTAAAACCATGCTGTTGTTTTCTTTAACTTTTAATAAAATAACTGCCTGAAACTCATACTCACTAATTAAAAAATCGCATAAATTATCAGGAAAGTTTTGAGACTTACTAAGAGCAAGTTTAAGCAAATTATTATACTTAGTTAAGAAATCGATTTTAGAACTTTGCATGATTTGCCTTCATTTGCTTGATATAAAATGATAAATACCTAAATTATTACCTTTAATACAAATATAAATATTTAGAATTCAAAATGAAAAAAGCGAAAACGCTATTTTTACATTTAATTTTGCTCAATATTGATTAAAAGTCAATTTTTTATGGAAAAAAGTTGAATTAAATTTTTAATCTATTTATGGTAAAATTAAATAGTTCGGAATTTAAGCCATCAATATCCATGTAAATACACGTAATTTTTACTTTAACTTTCACTGCATTATAAAATGCGGATTTATCATTGTTTAAAACTTTTATAAAGCTTCCAAATAAATCTAATTCAATACAATTTACCGGTTGACATTTAATAGAAATGATAATTAATGAGTATAGAATTAATGAGAATGGTTTAAAAATAAATCCTAATAATAGAATTGAAAGCGATTAATTCTCTAAAAATGAGAGTAAGCAATAGAGATTGTCTCAAAACTGTCATTCCAGGCTTGACCCGGAATCTAAAAACTCGAATAACTACTAAAAAGTGATGCTGAATCTTCCAAAGGAATGCCTTTGGCAAAGTTCAGCATGACAAATACCCTCTTTTGAGACAGCCTCTAATTAAAAATTGTGTACAATTTAAATATCTTAAGTAATAATCAATTTGATGCTTTCATTTTTGATCCTGATGTCCAAACATTATTTGAAGGATCTACATCAGGTAATTTATTATCAGGATCAATAATTACAGAATCGATCATACTTGTGGAATTATATTTAAAAGTCCATTCACCGCTTCGCTGCCATATTTCTACCGGCAGATTTACAATACCGGAATGTCCGTTTTTTTCTTTTACCTCAATAGTAACGGGCATTACCATTTGATTCTTATTTTCAATTGTGATTAAAACTCCTTTCGAAGTGTCATTATCAACATATTTAACGGCTTTTACTGCCTGATCTAATGTCCAGTTTTTATAAAACCATTCTTTCCAGAACCAATCTAAATCTTCACCGGCTGCGTCATTCATAGTTCTAAAAAAGTCTTTTGGTGTAGGATGTTTATAAGCCCATCGCTTAATGTAGGTTCTAAAAGCAAAATCAAATCTTTTAGGAGTCAATATATAATTTCTTAATAAATATAATCCTAAAGCCGGTTTAAAATACGCTTGCAGTCCCAATTCTCTTGATGGGAAATCATCAGGGTAAGTCATAATCGGATCGATATTTTTTTGTGTCAGAAAAGGTACTATCATTCTTGCATTATCTCCCATCGGTTTAAATTCTCCGTGATTATATGCCAGTGTGGAATAAATATTAATAAATGTATTAAACCCTTCATCCATCCATGCATATTCTCTTTCATCCGAACCTACAATCATTGGAAACCATGTATGTCCAACTTCATGCGTAGTTACAGCCCATAGCCCTCTGAATTTATATTTCCAGCCGCAGAAAACAATACCGGGATATTCCATACCATGAACAATGCCGGCAACATTTACCATTGATGGATATGGATATTCATACCACATTTTTGAGTTGGTTTCTATTGTACTTTTTACAAATTCTGTAGATTTTCCCCATGCGGAATCAGATGAAGATTCTTTGGGGTAAACCGACATACAAAGAACAGATTTCCCATTTGTAAGATGAGCTTCGGCAGCATCCCAAATAAAAGCATTTGAACATGCCCATGAAACATCACGTGAATTTTCCATTTTAAAATGCCAAGTAAGATCTCTATTTTGAACGGGACGCGTTTCAGGTTTATTTATTTCCGTCGGATTAATGATATATATTGTACTATCACTTTTAGAGGCTTTATCCAATCTATTTAATTCTGTTTTAGTTAAGACATCTTCAGGATTTTGTAATTTACCTGAAGCAACCACTATTTGATTTGAAGGTACTGTAATATTAAAATCAAAATTTCCGTAATCTAAATAAAATTCCCCGGCTCCTAAATAGGGGAGTGTATTCCATCCGATAATATCATCATATACTTCCATCCTTGGGTACCATTGAGCTATTTCGTATATGGTGCCATACTTTGTATTTAAATAACCCATTCGGTCTGATCCGTATTGAGGAATTGTGAAACTATATTGCATATCAATTCCTATTTTACCTCCTTTTGGTTCTAAAGGTTTTGGTAAAAATATCTGCATTCTTGTATCCGTAACCAAATAGTCTGCATTTGTAGTATTTCCATCCTGAATAATTTTTACCGATTTTAAATCATAACCGTTTGTATAACTTCTACCGCCGAATCTATAACCGCCGACCGGAGTAGTCAATGTTCCGCGGGAATCCTTTTTAAAAAGATTTTGATCCAGTTGGAGCCATAAATAGGATAGTTTGTTCGGGCTGTTATTGGTATATGTAATTAGAACATTTCCTGAAATACTTTTTGCAGCGGTATCAAGCGAAGCGTCAATTTTATAATCCGCTTCGTTTTTCCAATATTCGGGACCGGGAGCGCCGCTGCCGCTTCTATAAACAGTTCCGGGGGCGCTTAAAAAATTAGGATCAAAAACTTTCTGGGGATTATACTTAATATTTTTCTGTGCAAAACTGCTGCCGCCAAAATAAATAATTAGTGAAAGAATTAAAAAGAAGGAGAATTTTGTTTTCATAGTTATTCACCGAATGGAATTATGAGATAATATTATTATTGGATATGCAAAAATTAAGGGCATATTAATTCAGAAAATGTCATGTTGATGGATTAAATAAGCAGTTATAAAAATTACATACATTCATAAATAAAAGTTGATTTTATAATTTAAAAACTTTTTTGTAAAACCAGATATTAATTTTTACGTTATTCTTATAAAATTAAATTTCAAAATTTGTCCAATTATTGAGAACCGGATGTCCAGACATTATTAGATTCATTTACATCAGGCAGATTATGGTCGGGATCAACAATTACTGAGTCAATTAAACCGGATGAATTATATTTAAAAGTAAACTCTCCGGATCGTTCCCAAATTTCGACAGGTAATTTTACAAAACCTTTATTCCCGTTAGATTCTTTTACTTCAACTGTAACCGGCATTACCATCTGATTTTTGTTCTCAATTGTAATTAAAGATCCTTTAGCGGGATCATTATCAATATACTTAACAGATTCTACCGCCTGATCAAGCGTCCAAGTTTTTACAAACCATTCTTTCCAGAACCAGTTTAAATTTTCTCCTGATGCATCATTCATAGTACGGAAAAAGTCTAGTGGCGAAGGATGTTTAAATGCCCATCTTTTAATGTATGTTCTAAAAGCATAATCAAAACGTTTATGTCCAAGAACATCTTCTCTAAGCATAATTAGTCCTAAAGCAGTTTTATAATATTCCAGCGTATGTACAAACTGTCCTTTAATGGCGTCGGCGTATGATATTATCGGCTGAGAGTTCTTACTTAAAAGAAACGGAACTATTTCTCTGGCGGGATTTCCTCCTTTTGGAGCATACTCGCCATCTCTTTTAGGATAATATTCCCTGTTATTAAAATATTTATAACTATAAATGTCAATGAAAGTATTAAATCCTTCATCCATCCAGGCATTTTCTCTTTCATCGGAACCAACTATCATCGGAAACCATGTATGCCCGATTTCATGGTTGGTTACCATCCAAAGGACTTTACGTTTTGCTCGCCAGCTGCAAAATACTATCCCGGGGTACTCCATGCCTCCTACGGGGCCGCCGACATTAACAGCGTTTGGATAGGGATATACATACCAGTGCTTTGAAAATATTTCCACGCTTCTTTTTAAATATTCGGTAGCTCTGCTCCATGCAGAATCACCCTGGCTTTCAACAGGATAAACAGACATTGCTAATGATTTCTTTCCATCAGGCAAATTAATCCTCGCTGCATCCCAGATAAATGCTTTTGAAGCTGCCCAGGAGACGTCTCTAGCATTATCCATTTTAAAGTGCCATGTTAATCTTCCCGAGTGAATAGGTCGCGAAGATGGATTATTAATTTCAGATTCGTTACGAATAAATACTGTTTTATCGCTGTGTCTTGCTTTATTCAGCTGATCGATTTCATGAGAAGTTAAAACTTGTCTCGGATTTAATAATTCCCCGGAACCAACAACAATCATATTCCATGGTACGTTGACAGTATAGTCAAAGTTTCCATAATCCAGATAAAACTCACCGGCACCCAGGAAAGGTAAATTATTCCAGCCGATTAAATCATCGTATACAGCCATCCTCGGATACCATTGGGCAATATCATATATCTTTCCGTTCTTTGTATTCATATAACCTGATCTGCCCATATTTTTTGGTGCAATTTTAAATGAATACTCAATAATAATTTTTAACTTGTCGCCTTTTGCCTTAAGATAGCCGGGTAATTTAATCTGCATTCTAGTATCTGTAATTAAGTAGTCGGCATTAATTTTTTCCCCGTGTAAAACGATCTGAACAGATTTGATATTATAACCGCCGTTAAAATTATTTCTATTAGAGAAAGGCGCAGAAGTTAACGCACTTCTGGAGCTGTCTTTAAATCTATTTTGATCCAGCTGGAGCCAGACATAAGATAAATTGTCCGGACTATTGTTAGTATAAGTAATCTGATCTTCTCCGCTAATTGTATTATTTACTTCATCCAATTTTACAGAAATTTTATAATCGGATCTGTTTTGCCAATATCCGGGTCCCGGTTGTCCATCTCCGCTGCGGTATATTGTGCCGGGCTGATTATCGAACATCGGATCAAAAACTTTGTGAGGATCATAGCCATTTTCCTGCTGAGCTAATGAGACTGTGAAAATCTGGTATAAAAAAATTATTCCCACGATAGAGGTAAATATTCTTTTCATTTCTGCCTTTTTTAATTGTGAGTTTAAGATGAAATCATTTGTAAAGTTTTGATTTTATGAAATATTAATGCACAAAAATAAAGGATTAATTAACTTGTCATAATTTTATGAAAGGCTGTTCTTTCTTGATCAGCTGTTTTTAATCACTCGGATATATAAATATCAAAAAAGATGAAGCTAAATTAAACAACTGTTTTATAAAATAATAGAAGCAATTAATAATTATTGTCTTTTTCATCACGAAAGAAAAATTTCTAAAATCATCCGAATCTTTAATAAAAATTAACAATTGTAATTCGGTTTAAATTGATAAAATAGTTTGAACAATAACAGATGATTATCCGTCTAATCCAATTAAAACGGAATTAAGTTTTGTTATGATTAGAAAACAAAATAAGAAAAAAGTTTATTTTTTTAATTAAATTTCATTAGTTTTATTAAGATAATTTGAGATTAAAATGAATTGCCCGGTCTGTAAGCATCCGCTTGTAATTTTAGAATTAAATAATGTGGAAATTGATCATTGCACGCAATGCGATGGTATTTGGCTTGACGGTGACGAATTGGAATTATTATTGGAAGATTCCGAAGAGAAGCAAAAGCTGTTAGCATCATTTACCGTTGATAAATCAACTTCGGAAAAACCTTTGAAGTGCCCTATTTGCGGGAAAAAAATGGAAAAGATATTATGCGGTGAAGATAAAAGCGTTTTAATTGATAAATGCAAAAAACATCATGGCCTTTGGTTCGATAGAGGCGAACTTGAAAGTTTGCTCGAATTAGGAAGTTTTGATAAGCATAATAAAGTACTAACTTTAGTAAAAGAAATGTTCGGACATAAATTAAATATAAATAAAACCGGAGAGTAACATGGTTTTTTTAATAATAATCCTTGTAATCATTGTATTCTTTATCTTGATGTTTATCTCAATGTACAATTCTCTAATAAAATTGAGAAATCAGGTTAAGAATGCATGGTCTCAGATTGATGTACAATTGAAAAGAAGACATGACCTTATTCCAAATTTAATTGAAACTGTAAAAGGTTACATGACACACGAGCGTGAGACACTGCAAAACATAACCAATGCCAGAAGTCAGGCAATGAATGCTACCGGTGTGGCCGACAGATCAAAGGCTGAAGGTGAATTAAGCGGTGCGATGAGCAAATTCTTTCTGGTTGTTGAAAACTATCCTGATTTAAAAGCAAATCAAAACTTCTTGGCACTTCAAGAAGAATTAACATCAACGGAAAATAAAATTTCATTTTCCCGTCAAAATTATAATGATCAAGTACTATTTTATAACAATAAGATTCAGATGTTTCCAACCAACATTATGGCAGGCATGTTTAATTTTAAACAAGAAGAATTTTTCCAGGTTGAGGATAAAGCGGATAGGGAAGTACCTAAAGTAAGTTTTCAATAAAAATAATTTAATGTAGATTGTATAAAATTTAGTAGAGTAAATTATGTGGGAATTAATTCAGGCAAATAAGCGTAAATCAATTATTTTGTTCGTTACCATGGGCATTGCACTTGTGCTGCTGGGATATTTAATCGGAAGCTACTTCGTCCCGTATGGCGGCGGTTTTTATGGTATTATAGCTGCCCTTTTTATCTGGTTTTTTTTATCTCTGATAAGCTATTTTGCCGGCAGCCCCATTTTATTGTCTGTAAGCAGGGCTAAGGAAGTAACCCCCGAAGTTCATCAGCAATTGTTTAATGTGGTTGAAGAAATGCAGATAGCTGCAAACCTGCCTAAAATGCCGAAAGTGTATATTATAAATGAAGCAGCACCCAATGCTTTTGCTACAGGAATAAAGCCTGAAAATAGCGCAGTAACCGTAACAGCAGGATTATTATCCAGATTAAATAGAGATGAACTGCAAGGTGTAATTGCTCATGAAATGTCGCATATCGTTAATAGAGATATTTTATTATTAACATTTGCAGGAATTATGCTCGGCAGTATTGTTCTTATATCCGAAATATTCCTAAAAGGATTGTGGTTCTCTTCAGGTACTTCCGGACGGTACAGATCAGGTTCGTCTTCGGAAGGAGGTCAGCTGCAATTAATTATTATGGTTGTTGCTATTATATTTGCTATACTTGCACCAATACTAGCCCAGCTTTTATACTTTGCAATATCAAGAAGACGTGAGTACTTGGCAGATGCTAACGGTGCTAGGTTGACAAGATATCCCGAAGGATTGGCATCGGCATTGGAAAAAATATCATCAACCGACTTGGAGTTAAAAGCAGCAAATAAAGTTACCGCTCCGATGTTTATTGTGAATCCTTTAAAGAAAAAAGGAATGAAGCTGTCTGATTTAACCGCTACTCATCCGCCGACATCCGAGAGAATTAAGATATTACGAAGTATGTCGGGTGGCGCAAATTATATTCATTACCAGCAGGCATATAATCAGGTTAAAGGTAAAAATTCACCTATCATACCTGCATCCGGGTTAAAAGATAATTCAAATATTCAAATTCAACAGCCGTCTGCTCAACAACCGGATATAGATAAAGTAAAGGCAAAGAGATCATTAGGGGATATTATGATGACGGTTAATAAATATGCTTTTATTACCTGCGCTTGCGGTTTAAAAATGAAGATTCCCCCGGACTATAAAAAACCTGAAATAGTATGTCCCAAATGCGGGAGGAAAAACAGCAATCCTTTAGTAGACATAGCGGCTATGGCAACCGCTGCTAAGGATATTAAAATATAATAAAAATTTAATTCCAAATATAGTCTCGATTATATAAATATTACATCAAAAGCAACATATCAATATAAGTATGAAGTTGGCCTGGTTGTTTTATTGCCTGTTAATTCAGTTTTCGTACGAAAGTTATTCAAAACTTTTTCTACTGTTGATTCCAATTGAGGTTCCGATAGGGGTTTCATTAAATGTTCATGATCAATTCTGGTTTTTGTTTCAGCGATAAGATGCTCGTTTTGGGGTGTAGTTAAAAATATAATTGGCAGCTTATTTTTGTATGAGATAATGTTTGCAGCTTCAATACCTGTCAAAGATCCGCTTAACTGAATGTCCATTAAAACTAAATCCGGTTTTTCTATTTCAACTCTTGTAATAACTTCCAATGCGGAACTTACAAGTGAAGTGACTTCGTAGCCGATTTTTTCAAGTTTAAGTTTGATATCCATCGCCACGAGAAGTTCATCTTCTGCAATAAGAATTTTTGCTTTGCTTTCTTCCATAGAAATCTCCTTGAATTATTTTTAATATACGTATCAAAAGTAGTTATCAATCCATCTGTGAAAAACCATTTATCACACAATCTAATTTTAGTTACCAATTCGTATCTATTATATACAAGAACGTGATTAATCGACGGGAAGTTCTATTGACAATTAGTAAGAGTAATTACTGCTAAGCAAAAATCACTTAATTGAAGAATTTGTATTTTTAACGTAATAAAGTAGTTTCCTAAAAGCAATTAAAAAATTAAAAAAAATTCTTTATGTGATTAATTTAATTGTCAATTAAGTAAAATTGAGAAAATTTTTAATATTCGAATATATTAAAATAAGATGTACAGAGTGAGATTTTATAAATTAAACGATTAACGCTAATACGGCGAAAACATCGATTATCAGAAGCATTAAGGATACTTCATCTTTTTTACCGGTAATAATTTTTACTGCCGTCCAGCTTAGGAAACCCCAAATAATTCCTTGTGTAATTGAATATGTAAAAGGGATTAAAATAAGCGCTAAAAAAGCCGGAATGGCATCATCTAATTTGGACCAGTTTATTTTTAATACAGGCTTCATCATAAATACACCGACCAATATTAAAGCCGGAGCTGTGGCAATTTCCGGAATAATTGATAGAATAGGCGAGAAAAACATAAAAGGTAAAAACAAACAGCCGGCTGTAACGGCAGTTAATCCGGTTCTGCCTCCTTCTTCAATTCCTGTTGCTGATTCAATATAGGCTGTACCCGCACTTGTTCCCAGCAAACCTGAAATCGTTGTTGAAAAAGCGTCCACGATTAGAGATTCTTTTACATACCTTGGCTCACCATCAGGATCAATTAAATCTGCAGCTTCGGCTACTCCTACAAATGTAGAAAGACTGTCGAACATATCAGTAAATAAAAAAGCAAATGTTATAGGCCAGATTGCAAATTTTAATGAGCCCAGCAAATCCATCTTAAATATTAAACTAAAATCGGGCAAAGCCAAGAATCCTTTCCAGGTAACTAAAGTAGGGATTCCGAAATTTATAGATGATGCATCTCCGTAAATTCTTCCAATTGGAATTGACAAAATTGTAGTAGTTAAAATTCCAATTATCATTGCCCCTTTTATTTTTTTAATGATTAATAAAGCCGTGATTAATAAACCTATAACAAACGTAACGGTAATTGAGTTCATTTCTCCGAGCTTTACTAATGTTGAAGGATTAGCAATAATAAATTTTGCATTTGAAAAACCAATTAATGCTATGAACAAGCCAATACCGGCAGATACCGCATACCTGATTTGTTTTGGGATGGCTTTTACTATGTAGGTTCTTACATTAAAAACCGATAAAATCAAAAAAACAATACCAGCCCAGAATACCGAACCCAATGCTGTTTCCCATTTTACACCCATTCCTAAAACGACTGAAAATGTAAAGAACGCATTTAATCCCATTCCCGGTGCTACCAAAATTGGATTTTTGGCATAAATCCCCATAAGTATTGTACTGAATGCGGAAACAAGAATTGTTGCGGTAAGAACACCGTTAAAAGGCATCCCCGTTTTACTTATAATTGAGGGATTAACAACTATTATATACATTGCCGCTAAAAAAGTTGTAATCCCTGCAAGTATTTCGGTTTTTAAATCCGAATTATTTTCTTTTAACTTGAAATATTTGTCAATCAAAATTAATTCAAAATCTAAAAGTCTTTTCTGAATTATGATTAGTTATATTTAAGCCACTTTATTACTTCGGACCATTTCGGTTTTTTACCTGTCATTAAAATTCCGACTTTATATATTTTTCCGGCTATAGGAAAAATAGAAGACATGGTAGCGATACTTACTATGACAGAAATTAATATTTGTATTAAAGGCACGTCTGTGATAGCAATTCTTGCCGGCATTACAATTATTGAAGCAAACGGAAACATTGATGCTACGGTTGCAATTGTGTTTTCCGGGTTGTTTGTGAGTGAAATAGCGATAAAGAACGGTATCATTATCAATATCATGATTGGCCAAATACCGGATTGAGCATCCTGATCATTATCGAAAATAGCTCCTACAGAAGCAAACAAACCCAAAAAAGTAATTAATCCAATAAAAAAATAAAACAATACAAATAAAATGTTACCCATGGTTAGAGAAAGAGTCAATTCATCGGGAAGTACAAACCAGGAGGTAGATATTAGCAGCATTAAAGGAAGCAGCCAAATAAACATTTGAATAACACCGGTAATACTGTTGCCTAGAATTTTTCCTATCATTAATTCGGTGCTGCTGGCAGAAGATAAAAGTATTTCCACAATTCTATTAATTTTTTCCTGAACAACCGATCTCATAACCATTGCACCGATATATAACAAACTGAAATACAACAAGAATGTAAAAAGGAAAGAAGCAATCATATTACCGTATCCCGCTTTTTGTATTTGCTTATCGGAAGAAACTTTATATCCGTTGATATCAACATTTTTCCTGGCAAAATTTATTTGATTGCCGGTAAGGTTTTGTCCTTGAAAATACAAATCAATCAAAGCTTTATTGATAGGTTGTCTTAATTTATTAAACAAAGATGAATTATTCGGGTTTTTGGAATAATATTCTATTTCTTTATCTTGTAATGACGAGTCGGGGATAAAAATTATTCCGGTTAAGTTTTCTTTCAGCAGTTTTTCTCTTGAAGAACCCAGGAAAGAATTAAATTCAGGTTTACTTTTTGTTGAAAATGAAACTTTTAAATTTCCTTCCTTTATATCATTATTTTCGGCAAATGCAGATTTAATAGCTGACGTTAACTGAGGTGATTGAGAAATTATTTCTATATTAAATTTTGTATTTCCGCCTAATGAATTTACTATTGTACCGGATCCTAATGCAAAGATCATAAAGATGGGAATCAACAAAGTCATCAAAATAAAAGTTTTACTGAAAAGTTTTTCTCTTAATTCTCTTTTGATAATAGCTATCGTTCTTTTGTTAAACATTTTATGCCTCCGCTTTCATATTGCTGGAATTGTTACCGGCTAATTCAACAAAAATTTCATGAAGAGAAATTTCATTTGCATTGAATTTGTTTACCGTTATGTTATTTTCAACAAGCAGCTTTAGTACCTGTTGAATTTGCGAGGCTTCTTTTACTCTTATTCCTGTCTGGTTTCCAAAATCTTCGACCTTTTCAATAAAATCATATTTGTTTAAGAATGAAACATCACCTGAATGGCTTAAACTAATATTATTTTTGGCATGCTTCTTTTTAATTTCTTTTAATTCTCCGTTTAAGATGATTTTACCGTGATCTATCATTGCAATTTGATCGCACATCTTTTCGGCAAAGTCCATTAAATGTGTTGAAAAAATAATAACCTTTCCTTTTGATTTTAGCTCAACAATTATTTCTCTTAAAAGATCCGTATTGATCGGATCGAGTCCTGAAAAAGGTTCATCAAGAATTATAAATTCCGGATCATGAAGTATGGTCGTAATAAATTGTATTTTTTGCTGGTTTCCTTTTGACAGGTCTTCAATTTTTGAATTTTTCCTGTCGCTTAATTGAAATCTTTTAATGTACTCGTTTGCTTTTCGTTCAACCTCTCTTCCGGTTTTCCCTTTTAATTCGGCAAAGAATAATAAAGTTTCCATTACCTTCATCTTTTTATAAAGACCTCTTTCTTCGGGAAGGTAACCGACTTTATCTCTGAACTCTTGACCGATTTTACTTCCTCTCAAAACAACTTCGCCTGTTTCAGGGATATAAATATTCATCATCATTCTTATTGTAGTTGTCTTGCCGGCACCGTTTCTTCCTATTAAACCGAAAACCGACCCTTCGGGAACTGAAAAAGAAACGTCATCTACTGCACGTACGCTGCCGAATGTTTTAACCAGATTGTGAACTTCCAATGCATTCATGTTATACCTTTTTGATTCTCCTAATTTTTGCGAGTTAAAAATGAATGTATAAACAAAATGAAAAATAAGCTATCTTAATTAAAATATAAACTATTTTATAAATCTTTTTAAATATTTTAACTTTTAACTTCCCGCACTTATAAAATAATTACCGATGGTTCTTTGATTTTGTTTCGATCAAATTATTTATATTAATTTGTTCATTAAATAAATTTGGTCAACAAAATCATTTAAATAAAAATGTCTTCTTATCAGGTCGATAAAAAAAAGAATATTATTAGTTATGACGGTAAAATTTTTAATTTAGCTGAAGTAAGATCTATCTTAAAAAGTAAGAATATAGAAATGTTTAAGACAATCAGTTGTCCTAATGAAATTAAATTTGTACTTACGGAAGAGGCTAAAAGCATTTTAATTTTGTTAGCTGAAAAAAAATAAAAGTGAAAAACCATGATAAAAGAAATTGCAATTATGCATATTGATAATGAAATTTCGTTAGCACGGAAAGCTTTAGCAATTGGCAACGTAGGCAAAGCTAGAGTTTGCGCAAGAAGAGCAGCAGGAATTGCAGTAACTTATTGGCTGGATTTACACCCTGAATTACATTGGGGCGAATCTGCTATAGGTATGTTAAATAAATTAACCGAAGATAATTCAATGGACGGCGAAATTAGAAATGCTGCGGCAAGACTTACTGCATCGGTTAAAAATCAAAATCCTTTGCAGTTTACGCAAGATCCTTTATATGATTCAAATATAATTATTAATTATTTTCTAAATAATAAGTAGGACAGTTAAGTTGGGAAATAATAATGCATTTAGATTGAATGCAGAAGATTTAAAATTTTTAGATGATGCCGGCTCCGATATAAATATTGAGTTAAGAAAATATGCGATTAAAAAATCAATTTCCAAAGGGGAGTTCATAACCCTTGAAGGTGATAGCTGCAGTTACATGGCTATAGTTCTTTCCGGGAGAGTCAGAGTATATAAGGTAAGTGAAAACGGGAAAGAAATAACACTGTATCATCTGGAAAAAGGTGAGGGGTGCATTTTAACAGCGTCCTGTATTTTGAGCAATAAAAAATTTCCAGCCATTTCTGTTGCTGATGAAAATGTTGAAGCCCTAATTATTCCTTCCCCGGTATTTACAGACTGGATGGAAAAATATGAGCCATGGAGAAATTATATATTTAAGCTTTTATCCAGAAGATTAGCGCTTGTTATTTCGGTTGTAGAAGAAGTTGCTTTTAAAAGGATGGACTCAAGAATAGCAGAATATTTAATTTCAAATCTTACACAAGGAAGTGATTCTTTAAAAGTCACACATCACCA
>Ga0315542_1000273_pt1 | contig 31115 bp, 28 predicted proteins | sample SalMarSW160120MG_FD_202541 | JGI IMG/M metagenome (GOLD analysis project Ga0315542, IMG submission 202541) | Salt marsh sediment microbial communities from the Plum Island Ecosystem LTER, Massachusetts, United States - Salt Marsh Sediment SW1601-20 ...
CCTTTTCGTATTAAGGAAGTTGAAGGACTTGAAAACGAGGGTCCCCTTTCTGCTCTATAACCCCTGCACCTTTTACCTCGGGAAAGGAACTGCATCTTCCGGCTCAGCGGAAATCCCCGGGGTCCTTGCTGCCGGGCCGGCAAATGAATACGAATTGTTATCCAATCCATCCGGTTCCCTGGACAAGTGGGAACTCAACAGCCTGGAAACTCGAGGACTCATCAGCCGCACCTCCCTGACCCCCACCGATTTCTGCGTGGCAACCGGGAACTATGAGCTCGGCTCCAGGGAAGCCGCACAGGCCGGGATTTCCATCCTGGCAAAGGGGATCGGAGTGGAAGAAACAGAGCTCTTTCAGGCCGTTGAAAAGGAAATAGCACGGCGATTATGCGTGGAGGCGGTCAACCTCTCTTTTTACAAGGATGCTCCTTCCGTCCTTGCCCTCATCCGTCACTGGTTCCCGGATGCGAAATCACACGACAAGGGAGAGAATGCAATGGAACTGTCGGTGAAGTTGACCGCCCCGGTGCTGGGCATCGGGGCCCCTGCAAGGGCCTGGCTTCCCCGGTCTTTCGAACATCTCCATGCCTCTACCATCCTCCCGGATCACTACATGGTGGGTACTGCCGTCGGGGCAGCCGTCGGGACCGTCGGCTTTACGCTGACCGCCGAAATCCGGCCCACCCCCAGGGATCATCATATCCTCTTTGCTCCCACCGGCAAAATGGAGTTCGACAGTTTTGATGAAGCTTTGAAGAGAGGACGGGACATACTGGAGTCCCTGGCCACATCACGCATGCATGCCAACAATGTGAAAAACCCGGGTATGGACTTTTCCATGGCAAAACGATCGGTCCCCATTCCCGGGGGTGAACTCTACCTCTGTACCGTGCTCACGGTGCAGGCAACCGGCAGGACGGCGGTGAACGCAGTTCATAGGGAATAGTTGCGGATTACACGGATGGCCTTGCCCATCTGGGTCCGCTCGATGGAGCCGGGCGGAACCAGGGTTACAGACGCCTTGAAATTCAACTCCTCCTTGAGCCGGGCGGTGACTTTTGTCTTCAGTCCTTCCATCCCCTCCGGCCGCATCTCTTCTCCCTGCTCAACAGTGATATCCAGGTGAGTATAGGGTGAAGGGTGGGACAGGACAATCTGAAACTCGCCCGTCACGTCAGGAACCATGGACTCCATCACCCGCGCCACGCCGTTCGGAAAGACATTGATGCCCTTGACGTGCAGCATGTCATCGGCCCGGCCGATGACCCTGAACCGGGGTCCTGTCCGGCCGCAGGCACAGGGCCCCACGCCGAGGATTTCGAGGAGGTCTGAGGTCCGGTACCGGACCAGGGGCTGCGCTTCCTTTTCCAGGTGCGTCAGAACCATCTCTCCAATGACTCCCTCTTCGATGGGGATATCCTCGCCGCTCTCAGGATCAATCAACTGAAATAACAGGGCGCCTGTTCCCAGAAAATGGAGTTGATAGTTCTCCTCGCACACCGCTGCAAAGTTGCACAGCACATCCGACACGCCGTAATTGGCATTCTGCGCCTTCATGCCCCACGCGTCCTCGATCCTTTTCCGGTACACCGGGTTGTCGAGGCCGGGCTCCCCTCCGAACAGACCGAGAGTCAGCCCCAGATCTCGAGGCTCCACGCCCAGTTCGTCACGAACGACCTTTTCCAGATACTTGGGGTAGGAAGGGGTGGAGGAGATGGCGTTTATGCCCGCCTCCTGGATGACGCGGACGAGCTGGCGCGAGTTTCCCACGCCAAAGGGAAAGACCGTGGCCCCGGTGGTTTCCAGGTTGATGTGATCGGTCAGGCCGCCCATCCAGAGCTGGTAGTTGAGGCAATGGATGACACGGTGATGGGGGCGCAGTCCGGCCGACCAGAAGGACCGGGCCCCGCAGTCATGAGTCACCTCCAGATCGGCCCTCGTGAGGGCCGTATACACAAAGCGTCCGGTGGCACCGGATGTCCTGTGCACTCTGGATACCGCCTCCGGCGCGCAGGCCAGAAAGTCCCCGAAAGGCAGCCTCCGTTCCTGGGATTCCCGCAGTTCAGCCTTGGTGGTAAAGGGAAGTTTTGCCAGGTCTTCAGGCCCTTTCACATCCCTCGCGTCACCCCCTGCGGCGGCCCACTTTCTCCGGTACATCTCGCTGTTTGCAGCTACGTACTCCAACTGCTTGAGGAGCTTATCATGCTCCAACCTCCGCTGATCGCCCGCCGGCAGGGTCTCCATTTCCGGGTTCCAGCATTTCCGTTCCACGTCGACCCCTACTTCTTTTTCATCCGGGCAAGGCGCCGGGCAACATATTCGGTCTGGTTCTTCGCCTGGGTGCAGATGATGAGATGATTGGCCTCGATCTCCAGGATCTGCTCGAACCCGGCATCAAGGCCCTGATCTATTGCCGTGCGCGACAGCCTGACGGCGAGCGGCGACCGATCCGCGATCCTTTCGGCCATGGCGATCGACTCATCCATCAATGCCTCATCAGGCACGACCTTGTTTGCGAGCCCTATCCTGAGGGCCTCTGCTGCATCAATGAATTCGCCGGTGAAGATGAGTTCCTTCGCTTTTCCCAATCCCACGATCTGGGTCAGGAGCTTGGTCCCGGCAGTGGTCACAGTCAGGCCAACACCGGTTTCCGGGAACCCGAAGACAGCGCTCTCTCCGCCGATCCTGATATCACAACTCATGGCGAACTCGCACCCGCCGCCAAGGGCATAGCCCTTGACCGCAGCGATAAGCGGTTTTCCCAGTTTCATGATCAGCCGCTGGACATCCTGGAGCCGGTCCGCTTCCTCCAGCCAGGTAGCCGTATCTTTCCCCGCGGCCGTTTCCTTGAGGTCCTCGCCGGCGCAAAAGGCCCTGCCCTCGCCGGTCAGGATAATGACAGAGGCATCTTTGTCTTCCCGGGCTGTTTCCAGGTGGGACATGAATGCCCGAAGCAAATGGACGTTAATAGCGTTCAATCGATGGGGGCGGTTGAGGGTGACGATACCCACGCGCCCCTCTCGACGGTAAAGTGCAGCCTCTTCGCTCATGTGGTCCTCCGTCAATCTTCGATTGGGCATCAGGATTTCATCCGTTCATTTTTCGGGTCGTAGTACGGCATGGGGACCACCCTGGCCGGAAATCGTTCATTGAGGATCTCCACCTCCAGCTCGGTCCCGGGTTCTGCGAGTTCCGGTTTGACATACCCCATGGCCAGGCTCTCGCCCACCCGGTGTCCGTAGCCGCCGGAACTGGTCATGCCCACATATGTGCCGTCTTGGTATATCCCGTTATAGCCGTATGCATCGGCATCCTTTGCCTCAACGCTCATCAACACCAGCCTAGCCGGTACGCCTTCTTCTTTCTGCTTGACCAGGGCTTCCCTGCCGATGAAATCGCCCTTATCCAGTTTCACCTGCCAGCCGAGGCCTGCCTCCCACGGCGTATGATGGATGTTCAATTCCCCTTTCCATGTGCAGTAGCCCTTTTCGAGCCGCATGGAATCCATCGCCCTGATGCCGAACATCCCGAGGCCGAACTCACCGCCGACCTCCATCAACTTCTCATACAGGTTGATCTGCCGCTCGATGGGATGAAATAATTCCCAGCCCAGTTCCCCGACAAAGTTGAGCCTGTTCGCCTGGACCGGAACCTTGTCCACCCTGATATTCTGCGATGTGGCAAAGGGAAAGGCCTCGCTGGAAAGATCCGTTTCGGTCAGTTTCTTGAGGATGTCGCGGGACCTGGGGCCGGCGATAATAAGACAGCCGATCCTGGTCGTCACATCATCGAGGATTACTGATCCATCATCGGGAAGGTTCAACAGCAGGTGATGATGGTCGTGCCGTTTGGACACCGCAGCTGACACCACCATCCATTTGTTCTCGTCAATCTTGGTGCAGGTCATGTCGCAGAGAAAGGTCCCCATCTTCGTCAGCGCCGGGAAGACCGCTATTTTCCCGACCTGTGCAGGCGCCTTGTTGCAGCTCAGCCGGTTCAGGTAGTTTTCGGCTCCGGGTCCGGACACATGCCATTTGGAGAATCCCGTCAGGTCCAGGAGGCCGGCGTCTTCCTTGACCATCCTGCACTCGCGCCCGACCGGCTCGTGCCAGTTGGAGCGCCGCCAGGAATCCACATCCCGGTCCCCGACCTTGTCGGAAAACCACTGGGGCCTCTCCCAGCCGTAGGTTTCCCCGAAAACTGCTCCGGCGGCCTTCTGGCGGTCGTAGATAGGGGAGACCTTCATGGGACGACCGGCATCGCGTTCCTGGAAGGGAAACGGAATTTCATACAGCCTGGGGTAGGTGTCCGCAACCTTTTCAAAATTATACTGTTTGTTCACGTGGGAACCGTAGCGGCGGGAGTCCATCGGCCAGAGATCAACCCCGGGCTGGCCGTTCATGATCCACTCCGCCAGGTAGCGCCCGATCCCGCCTGCCTGGGTAATCCCGAATGAGTACCCGCAGCACAACCAGAAATTTCCGAGCGGATAGGCCGGGCCCACCAGAGGGTCCCCATTGGGCGTATAGGTGATAGGCCCGCAGGTGATGTGCCTGAGGCCCGCGTTCTCCATGATGGGAAAGCGTTCGATGCATCGTTCAACATACGGGGTGATTCGATCCAGGTCGGTCGGCAGCATGGACTGGGCATAGTCCCACGGCACACCCTCGGGATGCCACGGGTGGGCAGCCGACTCGTACATCCCCAGGATAAACGAATCCATCTCCTGGCGAAAATAGATAGACAGGTCGGGATCACGGACCAGGGGAAAGTGCTTCCCCAGTTTCTTCCGCTCTTCAGCGTCGGGTATTGTCTCGAAAAGGATGTGGTGATGCTCGCAGGGCAGTGACGGGAGCTCCAGGCCCACCATTGATCCGACTTCGGGGGCCCACAGCCCGCCGGCGTTCACCACATGTTCGCAGGTAATGTCACCTTTCTCCGTGTGGACTACCCATTCACCGCTCCTGCTCCTGGTGATGTCGGTGACCATGGTGAAACGGTAGATCTCGGCCCCGTATTTTCTGGCTCCTATGGCCATGGCCTGGGTGACGCTGTTAGGGTCCACATCGCCGTCATCCGGGTGCCAGAGGGCGCCCAGAAGGCCGTCCGTGTTGATCAACGGGTGGAGTTCCTTAATCTCCTTTGGCCCGAGCATCTCCACGTTGAGACCCAGACACTTGTCTTTGGTGCAGTTGTATTTCAGTTCATTCATCCTCTCCGGAGTGGAGCCCAGCCTCAGAGCACCGGTGGTATGCCAGCCGGTGGCCTGTTCCGTTTCCTCCTCCAGTTTCTGATAGAGCTCCACCGACCACATCTGGACCTTGGTGGCGTAGTAACTGGGATGGTAGTAAGAGAGATTGCCGGCCGCCATCCAGGTGGAGCCGGAAGTCAGCTCATTCTTCTCTACCAACACCACATCGGACCAGCCGAACCTGGCCAGATGGTAGAGGATGCCGCATCCGATGGCGCCTCCGCCGATCACCACTACGCGTGCGTGTGTTTTCATAAGTCAGACCTCCTTCATTATTTCAACGCCGTATTCGGCGATGATCATTGCCCGTGTCCCGGCAAGCCGCTTTGCAGGGTTCATGAGACGATAAAGTCAATTCCTGTCACGAGGCGGTTTACCCACCCGGATCAACAGGACGGGTTTGACCGATCTGCGGATGACTTTGTCGGCCACGCTTCCCATGGCCCATCGCGTCAGGCCTCCCCCGCCATGGGTGGTCATCACGATGACGCTCCCATACTTTTCGGCGTGGGTCAGTATCTCTCCTGCCGGATCCCCATAACGAACATGGGTCGATACCCTCAATCCTCTTCCCTCCAGGTCCGCAGAGATTCTGTTGAGGTACTCTTCCGCTCCTCGAACAACCTTCAGTTCATATTCCTCGGCATCCAACCCGGGGAGGGAAGAGAAATAGGCCACCCTCAGGAGCTGTACTTCCCCTCCCTGAACGCGAGCCAGTTCCTCTACCCGGTCGAGTATTCCTTCCGCAAGGGAAGAACCATCCAATGGAACCACAATTTTGGAAAACATCCCGCCCCCTCCTTCTTTCCGATAGGGATTCACTCATTCTCCTCCCGCGGAGCAGGAGGCATCTGGCGGCTTCCTCCCTGAGCAGCACACCCTTCCGGACCTGGGTTGATAGAACCTATCCGGGTCTTCCACCAGAAGCGAAGGGTTTAGCTGCAGCTAATTCTCCTTATACCCGATCATAAACTTCCAGAACTTTCCCCAAGGCCTATAGAGGAACCGGTAATACAGCGATGCAGCACCGCCGGGCAAGTAGATCATTACCAGGATTAGAATAAGGCCGTAAATGACCAGGTTGATGCCCGGCATGTTGGACGCTCCGGACCGTATCAGCTCCATGGCCACCAGAAACGGAAACGCAATGAACGCCCCACCCCAAAGGGTTCCGCGGCCTCCGATGTAGGCCACTGCCAGCACCTCTACCGTCTTGGAGGTGTGCATCAGATCGGGCGTCAGGATGCCCATGTAGTGGGCGTAGAATCCCCCGAGCCAGCCTGCGATGGTGCAGGACAGGGTAAAATTGACCACCCGGTAATAGGTAGGATTCACCCCTGAGGTACGGGCCGCCTCCATGTTCTGCCCTATGGCCTTGAACGCCAGACCCATCTTGGTGCGTGTGGTCCAGCGGCAGATCACATAGGTCACAAACAGCATGATGAGCATAATGTAGTAGTAGGGCTGGTTGGCCTCACTTTGTATCAGCCTGGGCACCCGAAGTCCCAGCGGTCCCCTCGTCAACCATACCATCTTGATGGCAAGGCCCATCAAGGCAAGTCCCACGAACCAGGCCATCACCGCTGCAAAGATTCCCCTCAGCCGCAGCGTCAAAACACCCGTCAGGAAGCCCAAAATTCCTGCGGCCACTGCCCCCACAAAGATGCCGACCCACGGCGTCAGGCCAAGTTTTACAGCCAGCAGGGCCGAAGTATAGCTCCCCAGGCCGAGGATTGCGGCAAACCCGAAGTTTACGATATTGATGAACCCGGCAGTCAGATCGAAAGCGATGGACGAGGCAGCGGTCAGGGCGATGAGAGTCAACCACCGCATCATGTACTCTTCGCCGAAGGGTGGAATAAGCGGCAACAGAGCCAATACGATCAGGAGCAAGGCTCCCAGCGGCGTCAGACATAGCCCGTCAAGAAGGCGACTCAGAAGGCCCATTTCATGTTTTGAAACTCCACTTTTCATGTGCTCGCTCCTACTGATCCAGGACGCCCCGGACTTCCGAGCCAAAAATCCCGCTCGGTTTAAAAATTAGCACAAGAATGATCAGCACTGAGGGAATCACGAACTGCCATCCCTCTCCCACGTAGGCGACGGTCAGCACTTTCAGAAGTGACACCATGAACCCACCGATCAGCGCTCCCATCACATTTCCCAGCCCCACCAGGATGACCACAAACCAGGCCATGTAGAGGGGCTCCAGACCGACGGTCGGATACGAGGGGTACATAAACAGCAGGCTTGCCCCTGCCACGGCCGCCATGGCGCATCCCAGGGCCATGGTCAGAACCATGATCCATTCGAGACCGATCCCCACCATCAGGGCCCCCAGCTCATCCTGGGCCACGGCCCGGATGGCCTGTCCGGTACGGGTATATTTCATGAACGACCAGAAACCGACGACGATCACTATGGCCAGAACAAAGGCCATCACCCGGTCGATGGAGACATACACGCCCGCCACGGACAGGGGCGCGCCTTGCCAGTAGCCGACGATGCCCTTGAAGTCGGCGCCGAAGATCAACAAGTCGCCGTTCACAAGGATTACGCTCAGGCCCACCGTCAACAGGAACGAGTTCATTACCCAGTTGGCCCTGCTTCGCGCCCGCAGGGGACGAAAACACAACAACTCGGTCAGTGCCCCGGCTATAGCCCCGGCGAGGGTCGCAAAAATCATCGCGATAAAAGGGCTCACCGCGGCGAGAAAGGCATTCGGGTGGACCGTCAGATAATTCTGCAGGGGCGTGATCACGAAATAGGCCGTCAACCCACCGATCATGAAGTATTCACCGTGGGCGAACTGGGCAATATTCAGGACGCCCAGGATAACAGCCAGACCCATGGCGACTAGGCCCAACATGCCGCCTGTGACGACGGTATTCACCAGGATGTACGGTCCCTGGTCCCAGGTAGCCAATGCCAACAGGATGACAGATACGGCAACGGTGATCCCTCCGGCGGTTTTCAACCAGTCAAAGATTTTCTGGAACATGGACTTCAGCATTTCATCTTCCCTCCCTCGAGCCTGAATCTAAATACCCAGGAAAACCTTTCGCACATGAGGATCGCCGGCCAATTCGGAACTCGGTCCTTCCAGCCCAATCCGGCCGTTTTCCATGACGTACCCCCGGTCCGTCACCGACAGTGTCTTGTTCACATTCTGTTCCACCACCAGGATCGTCTTGCCCTCATTCCTCAGGGTGTCCAGCGATTCGAAGACCTGATCCGTCAGCTGGGGGGCCAGACCGAAAGAAGGTTCATCCACCAGGAGGAGTTTGGGGTCCGCCATCAGGCTCCGCCCGATGCCCAGCATTTTTCGCTCGCCGCCGCTCATGGTACCGGCCAGTTGGTTCCTGCGCTCTTCAAGACGGGGAAACAGACCGTAGGCAAAGTCAAGCAGCCGATGTTTGACATCCTTGTCTCTCACCGTGTATGCACCCATCATCATATTTTCATGCACGGTCATGTTGGTGAACAGGTTCATTTCTTCTGAAACATAACTGACACCGAGACGCGTCACCCTGCTTCCGGATCGGCCGCCGATATCCTCACCATTAAAAAGAATCTGTCCACTCATGGGCTTGATAATGCCGGCTATGGTTTTCAAAGTGGTACTCTTTCCGGCGCCGTTGGGTCCAATGAGAGAGACATACTCGGCTTCATTGACCTTAAGAGATACATCTCTCAAGATCTGGAGAAAACCATACCCTGCATTAAGGTTGCTTATTTCTAACAACACTTTTTGCCTCCATTCGGTTATGCGGTAAGATCAAAAATTCGCCGGCCGGACCTGAAAATGACGTCCGGTCATGCCTCGCGGAGCAATTCCTAGTGAGCCTTTCCAAGATAGGCTTCGGCAACTCTTGGGTCCTGTGCCACTTCCTCAGTCGGCCCTTCCGCGATCTTTGATCCGAACTGAATGACCACCAACCGCTCGCACACGTTCATGATAAGCTGCATAATGTGCTCCACCATCAGGATAGTCACCCCGGTATCCTGGATTTTGTGGATAATCTTGATGATGTCCTTCAGTTCTCCTTCGGTCAGACCTGCGGCGAGTTCGTCAAGGAAGAGGAGCTTAGGCTTGGATGCCAGGGCCCTGGCCAGGTCGAGCCGCTTCAGCTGCACCGTGTTCAGGTTTTCCGATACGATATCCTCGGCAACAGGAAATTCCACGAATTCCAGCATGTTGCGGCCATGAGCGATCGGATCGGCCACCTTTCGGGTGCGGTTTCCGAAAATGGCGGCCGTCAGGACGTTCTCCAGGGCCGTCATCTTGGGGAAAGGTCTGGGAATCTGGAAAGTCCGGGAAAGCCCCCGGTGGCACATTTTCTCCGGTACCAGGCCGGTTGTGTCTTCGCCAAAGACCCTTACTCTTCCCGACGTTGGCGGATTCAATCCCGCTATGGCGTTCAGCAGGGTCGTCTTGCCGGCGCCATTCGGTCCGATCAGGCCCACGATCTCCCCTTCATCCACGTGCATGGAGATCCTGTTGACGGCCGTCAATCCCCCGAATTGCTTCGTTACTTCCTTTGTTTCCAGTATGCTCATTGAAACCACCGATGATAAGGGTTCGAAGGGATTGATGGTCCGGGAGCTGGCGGCCGATTCGGCCGCCGTGCTCGCCGACCATCGTCACATGTTTCTAGCGGCAGCGGGTCCAGTGATTGGACCCGCTGGTTTCAGCCGGTTACTTGGGAGGAGTGAAGTTTCTTTCCTTCATGGACTCGGGGTAGATGACGTAGCTCTTCCCGTTCTCGTACTGGATGACCGGGAAGAAGTAGTAATCCGGGCCCACCACGGGATCCGGATTGGTTTCCGGAGTCCATTTGTACTCCTTCATCAGGATAGCTCCCTCCGCCGCGGTATAGGTCAATTTTCCGGTGTTGACCTCATCCACCACGACCTTGTGGATATCCTCTGTGGTGATCTTGCCGTACTTCTCAAAGGTTCGCTTGAGGACCTTGAGGAAGTAATTGAAGCCGTCATAGGAGAGTCCGGATGCCGGTGCCGACGGTGCGTAGCCGAATTCGGCCTGTTTGGCCTTGGCGAATGCCTTGGCGGCCTTGGTAGCAAACTGGGCCTGGACGTCGATGACCCCGTTGGAGGCGTTTCCGGTCATCTTGTACCAATCGCCGACCCAGGAAAGACCGTTGGCGAACAACAGGGCCTTGACGCCCACTTCCTTGAACTGCTTGACAAATGCAGTCATGGATGGCGCCGAAGTGGTGGTGCCGCCCACGAAAGCCACACCGGCCTTCTTGTATTTGGCCAGGAGGGGATAAAAGTCGGTCTGGGTCAGACCGAAGTAATCCTCGGAGGTGATCTCCCAACCGGCCGCTTTCAGGGCCGCCTTGAGATTTTCGCCCGCATTCCGGCCCCAGTCGGTGTCCTCGCCGAAGATGGCTGCCTTCTTGTCCCTGGGCTTCCAGATACCGTGCTTGATGGCGTATTCCATGAGTCCTACACTTCCTTTGGCCTCGAGTTTACCAGGGACCGGCCACATTTTGGCGCTCCACCAGCTGTATTTCTCGGGATCGGATAGCCACTTCTTATTAACCAGTGCGGCAGCGCCCATGCCGGCAAGCCATTGCACCTTGTACTGGGCAGCCAGATCCATACATGCAACGGCCACGGAGCTGTGCCAGTTGATGCAGCCGGCCACGATCCCCTTCCGCTCGCAGGCCTCGGCAAAGGCGCTCGTTGCCTTGGCCGGGTCGGACTGAGAATCGACCCAGACCACCTCTAGTTTGTACGGGCCTATCTTGCTGCCGATTTTATCCAGCCCCATCTTGACCGAGTCCCTGAATTCCTGGCCTGCCTTCGCCGACGGACCGGTAAAGGGACCCATAACGCCTATCTTCAAGACCTTGTCCGCAGCCCCTGCAAAAGAGGTAAAAAGGAACAGCGAAGCAACAACCGCTACGATCACCAACAAACGCGTTTTTCCTATCATGTCTTCCTCCTTTTCTCTGTTTCCTAAAGATCGAGTGTTCCCCAATCAGATCTGCCCGGCCTCTCACTCAAGGTGCCCTTGCGCCGCTGAGGTAAACAAATTACCTCTCCGGCCGGCAGGCCCCGGGCAGACCCGCCGGCCGATAGTCTTAACCATTTACGGAAAAACTACTGTCTTCGTTGACCTCCCGCTTCCTGGAAAAAAAGCCGACATCGATGGTGATGCCCGTATTTTTCAGGAAAAGCTGGAGCGGGTCCGTATCGTGATCTTTCCCTTTCTCACAGTACTCGATCAATTCTGCCATCAGAACGCCGACCACCGGGGCGGTCTTGTACTGGTTCCCACTGGTGCCGATGGCCATGTAATAGCCCTTCAAATCGGACTTGTCGTAGATGGGGATCCAGTCGGTGGAACAGTCATACAGATCGGCGACGCCCAACTGCTTGTTCGGGATGCCCAGGGAAGGAATCCGGCGGGCGAGCCGGTAGACCTGTGCCTTGTACTGGGCATCGGTAATGTTCCGGTTGAAGTGGTCCGGATCATCGATCCATTCCTGACGGTCGCATTCCGGATCTTCGCTTCCAACCAGGATCATGTTGCCCACCTCAGGACGGAAGTAGATGGAATTGTCCCCGTCCGAGGTATGATAGCCGTGGTTCAGGAAGTCAAATCCTTCCGGCGAAGGAACGTGATGCACTTCGTGCCGGAGGGCCTTCGTCCTGATGTTCATCCCTTCCAGGACTCCTTCGGCCATGGCATTGATCAGGAATGAATGGGGACCGGCGGCATTGATAACCATGGGTGCATCGAACTCTTTTCCACCCTTGACGGTGACGCCCAGGACCCGGCCGTCCCTGGAGCGAATATCGGTAACTTCCGTATTGAAAAGGAACTCTCCGCCCTTTGCCTCCGCCGCCCGCTGGAGGTTGTGGACAGAGAGCTGGGGGTCATTTACGTAACCGCCGCCCGGGGTATAGAGCGCACCCTCCAGCTTCCCTTTCGGCTCGCTGAAGTGCTCGTCTTCCTCGGGGCGGGTAACCGGCCAGAACGAATCATCGCTGTAAATGGCGATATGCTCTTTCACATCCTGCATGGTCCACTCTTCGTACTCCACCCCGACTGCGTCGTAGTGCTTCTTGACCTTGCGCCAGTCATGTCCCTTGCTTTTGAGGAGTATGGAACCCGTGTTTCTATACTCCGCCAGGCCCAGCTCATCTTCCGCTTCCAGGTACTTGGCCCAGCTTTTCCAGTAATAGAAGCCCTCGTAGGCGAATGCCACGCCGTCATGGGTTGAGTAATGGGCACGAACGATGGCGCAGGAATTACTCGTCGAGCCATACCCTGATGTGGGCAGCTTCTCTATGCTCAGGGTCTTGTACCCTTTTTTTGCCAGCTCAAAGGCAGTGGCCACGCCGATGATGCCGGCGCCAACAATAATTGCGTCATACTTCTTGTCTGTCATTTTTTTTCTCCTTATGAATAAAGTCTCCGCCGGTGACGACGGATGGGGAACTTCGTTCCCGCCACGTCCCGGATTCCTTCCGGTTCCGGGTTATTCTTCTGCCAATTGCTCCACTATGGCCCGTGTCTTTTGAAAATTGTCCTTGATGGCCTTTTCCACCTCGTCTTCATCTCCGGCCCTGAGAGCCGAGATAATGCTGCGGTGTTCCTCTATAGACTCCATGATTCTTTCTTCATTGTTGAAGCTCAAAGCAAGAATTTTCCTCATCTGCAGGCTGTCATAGAGATTCCCGATCAATTCCTTGAGCCGTTCCATGCCGCAGGCATTGACAATACCTTCATGGAAACGCTTATCAACCTCCACGTACTCCAGGGATCCGTTCTCGTAATCGGCCATAAGGGCTTCCAGCGCATCAATGTCCCTGTTGCTCATTTTGCCGGCGGCAAGTCTCCCTGCAAGACCTTCCAGGGCCTCGCGCAGTATCAGTACTTCCAGTGCCTCCTGCTTGGTCCACCGCTTGACGAATGCGCCCTTCCGCGGAATGATATTTACCAATCCTTCCTTGGAAAGCTGGTTGAGGGCCTCCCGAATGGGTGTCCTGCTCACGGCCAGCTCCTCTACGAGATCGGCTTCCTTCAACCGCGTTCCCGGCTCGATCACGCCGTTGGTAATGGCCGTCCGAAGGATCTTGTACACCTCGCTCCTGAGATCTCGAATGGTGTGAATCTTCTTGAGAACGCGGGTGCTCTTTTGCATATATCCTCTTCAACCGGCAGGCCGTGCAAAGCACAAAGACCAGATATGGAATGGGGTTGTTAATGCGTTCAGCTGGCAACTTGTATTCATTTCCTGGGCGACTGGCTCAGGACAACTACCGAATTTAATAAGAAATACAGGTGGGAAACAAAAAACCTCTCTAAACACTCCGAGCAGATCACAGGGTGTTATTGTTGTATGCGTATATGTATACATAATTTCTATCGGGTGACCTTTCTGCTTGTCAAGAAAAAAATGAGGTTCCCTCATTTTTTCACTCCAAGCACCTCCCGGGCAAAGCGGATGCTCCGAACCACCGCATCATACTCCCGGCGGCGTGCCTCTTCCCGGTCGGTCGTGCCGGGGTCGAACTCCACCTCCAGGTTGAGTCTCTTCATCTGCGGCTGGGAACTGATAATCTGAAAGGCCCTCCGCATGGGAACATCCCCTTCTCCGCAGGCCACCCCGGTGATCCTGCACCCATAGGGTTCGAACTCTATCCGGTGATCTGAGAAATGGTTTGTGAATGCATAGGGTGCAAGCTTCTGGATTGCCGTGAGGGGGTCTTCACCCACCATGAGAGAATTGTTGGTGTCCACGCAGGTCCCGACAAAGGGGTGGCTGACCCGGTTTATGATCCAGAGGACTTCATCCGCAAATGCCTCGGTGTGATTCTCCAGACAGAGGCGGACACCGGACTTTTCGGCCAGAGGGGCGGCAGCCCGGACCTTCTTTGCCACTTCTTCCAGTTGGGCGACCACTTCCGGATGAAATGCACTGCCGCAGACCGGATGAGGACGATGGATATCCATACTTATTTTTCCGATGTCGGAGCCGATCCTGCGGGCGATATCAATGCCCTGCTCAATGGTGTTTGTCAGGCGATCGTCATAGCCGGACGCGTCCAGGGAAAAATTGTACTCCAGGAAAAGACCGCGTTCCTCGGCCGCCTTTTGGACTTCACGGAGATGTTGTCCCCCCGTTGCGCGCAGATCGGCGGCGGTGATGTGGAGGCCGTCAAGTCCCAGCTTGACCGCCTCGTCCATCAACTGGAATATGTCCCAGGCCGGCTCCCAATCCAGCTTGCAGCCGCCCCAGTTCTGACCCATGCCGTGCAGATGAAAGCTGTATGTATGTAAACCCAGCAGCATGTCTTGTTCCTCCTATGTTCCGATGGGCAATGGATACCTCTTCACAAAAATGACAAATGTCAAAGCTCAAATGTCAAATGAAATCCAAATGCACAATGCCAAAAAACATCCTGCCCGCTTCTGTGGTGAAGCCGGGCGCTACATCTGCACTCCGTGAACTGCTTATTTTGGGCGATTTGGCCATTTGACCTTGGACATTGATTTGACATTGGGATTTTGGAAATTGACATTATGCGCGGCCACATAGAAAAATTTCCGTCCCTCTGGAACTCAAGTTTCTTCATTAGGGATGACGGCTGTACCTATCCTCCCGCCATCGGACCCACCAGTCCGATCCGGGCATCGTGATCAATCACCCGATTCTTCTCTCTCCGTTCCCCATCCACGGTGATCAGCATGACCAGCAACGGATTTATCCCCGCCTCGACAAGGATTTCCCGCAGTGACGCCGGCCCTTCCATGTGAATCGTCATCTCCTCCGGCAGATGCGCAAGGACTGCCCTGAGTCCTCCCGAGAGATGCAGGGTAATTCTCATTTTTCCACACGCAGGGCATCGGCCACGTCCGCAAGGCCGGCGCGGCGCAGCGTTTCTTCCGTCGGGACCCCGTTTTGGTCCCATCCACGGGCCGCATAGTATTCGTCGAGGAGGGTGTCCAACTCTCTCCGGGTGAGGTAATGCCCCTCGTTCGGGCCGTCCGGCACAGGCTCCCGGAAGAATCGCGGCGGGGGATAATCGAATTCTCTCCCGAATCCCTCGATTTCCCGTACCGAGAAGGCACGGGTCAGATGCCACACTCGTTCTGAGATCTGAAGAAGCTCGGCCCAGCTCATTCTCCGGCCGGTCACCAGAAAGAACAACTCCTCGTAGTTTTCCGCCTCAAAGCCCAGTTCCATGTACTGGAGACGGCATATGCCAAGGCAGTCAAAAAGGGGCCGGATGTGCTGTAGTTCAATGACCCTCTCCGCCTTTCCCGTCACGGTCGCCTTGGGCAGTTTCCCTCTGCTGCCGCCCGAGGAAATCAGGTCATGCACGCTTGCCGCCGATCCAGCTACATCATGGCCCAGGGCCCACGCCCGGTTGTGATGAGCACCCACGTCCGCGGTCATGTACGCCAGCATCATACCCGGCGCGTTGCGGGACTCGTACCCCGACCATTCCAGTCCCTTGACGTGAATGGCAAAATCTTCGGATCCTCGCCCTACTTCTCTCGACGCCCGCATCACACCCTCGGCCAGCAGATCGCCGATCCCGTCCCGCGCGGCTATCTTCTCAAAGAGGTACACCATCCCTTCCAGGTCCCCGAAGCGGATCTTTCTTCCCACCTTTTCTTCGGTGAGAATGCCCTTTTCAAAACACTCCATGGCCCAGGCAGCAACCGCTCCCGCGGAGATAGTATCAAGGCCCAACTGGTCGCAGACATAATTGGCATACGCTATATCTTCCACGGACTCCAGAACGCACGCGCCGCCCAGCAGGGCAATACTTTCATACTCCGGTCCCTCCACATAGACCGATCCCAGGCCGGTCCCGGCCCTGCCATACTTTCCACACGGGGTGGGGCAACAGAAACATCCCTTGTCGGTAATCTTGAGATGTTCCAGAACCGCCCTGCCGTTGATGTTCTTGTAGCCGGGAAAAAAGGACGTCTGAAAATTTCGGGTGGGAAATGCACCCACCTCGTTCACCCAGTCGGTGATTCCGGCGGTCCCCTCCGGGGTCCAGCCGGCGAATCCCGGCTTGGCCTTGACCTTTTCGAAGGCCTCACATCCCTTCTCAAATAGTCCTTCCGCATCGAAGACCGGCAGGCCACCTGTCCCTCTGACGGCCACTGCCTTGAGATTCTTGGATCCCATGACGGCTCCTGCCCCGGTCCGGCCTGCCTGACGGCCGAAATCGTGGGAGACGCAGGCGAAGCGGACGAGGTTTTCTCCTGCCGGACCGATGGTGATGATCTGGAAATCATCCCCCAACTCCTTCTTGAGTTCCTCTTCGGCGGTGATAGCGCCGCTCCCCCAATGGGCCTCGGCCGATCGCAATTCAACGGTGCCGTCTTCAATGAACAGGTAACCGGGACCCGGCGCCCGCCCGCTGAGGATCAGGATGTCGTATCCCGCGTATTTCAGGGCAGGACCGAAGTGCCCTCCCATGTTCGAGTCGGCATACCCGCCCGTGGCCGGCGACTTGGTCCCGAAGTGGGTCTTTCCACTGGCCGGGACCAGGTGCCCGGACATCGGCCCGGTCGCAACAATGAGAAGATTCTCAGGGCTGAAAGGGTCCGTCCCTCGTCTGATTCTGTCCCAGAGGAGCCTCGCCACGAACCCCCTGCCTCCGATGTAGTCCCTGGCCAGATCTTCCGGCAGCGGTGTCTTCGTGATCCGGCCGGTGCTCAAGTTGACCTCGAGGATGTGCCCTGCGTATCCGAAGAGCATGTCACGCACCCCCTTCCATGACCACGGCCCCACGCGGGCAGATCTCGGCGCATGCGCCGCAGAGTGTGCACTTGATGGGCGTTGCAGCGCCGGGATGTTCATACATCACACTGTGCGGGCATGCCTCGATGCACGTGAGGCAGCCGGTACACAGATCTGCATCGATGATATATGCTCCGTCTACGAGGACAATCGCGCCCTCCGGACAGGCCTCGGCGCAGGCCCCGCACTGGTCGCACAAATGAATCCGATAGTCCCCGGGTGCCGGGAACCTGCCTTCAATGCGAAGGGCCGATTTGGCCGGGTTCATTTCTCTGAAGTTGGCAAGGGAGCACGCCAGCGCACAGGCCCTGCACCCTGAACATCGTTCGTGAATGGCTCTCAACTTCAACGCCGCTCCCCTTTCAGCCTTTGCGCGCCGCCACGAAATTCGCCAGATCCCGTTCAATTGCAGGATCAATATCGGGCTTTTCATAGCTGTCCAGCCGTTGGGTCAGGACCTCTGCCGCCTCCTGGTCGAGCCGCTTTCTTCCGGTCTCCTTCCAGGAATCGTAACTCTGCCGCCTGATGAGATCGGGCACAAAGAACTCGGTCCGGCAGAGGCGGAATGTCTTGGGCTGGGTCAGGTACTGGCCTCCGATTCCCACTTCCTTGATCATGGGCAGGTCGATCGCTTCGTCGCTCAGATCAATGGGTTTATGCATCTTCCTGACCATGCCGCAGAGTTCTTCGTCTGCCAGGAATTTTTCGAAGCTCATCTCCACGAAAGAGCCCAGGATGCCGCAGGCGTGAAGGACGAAGTTTATTCCGCTTCCGACGGCGGTCAGGAGAGACATGGTCGATTCCATCCCTGCCTGGATATCGGGAAAATGAGCATCGGTCAGGGCCCCCCCGCTCCGGGAAGGGAGGTTATAAAACCTCCCCATCTGGGCCGTGGCTGCGACCAGCATGGCGTTTTCGGCGGCTCCGATGGCCAGGGCGCCGGTTTTCATGTCAATGGGACAGGAGGTGGCGCCGTAGATGAAGGGAATACCGGGCCGTACCAGCTCTGCCAGTGTGAGTCCCGCCAGGACCTCGGCGTTCTGCAGGGCCAGCACGCCGGCCAAGGTCACCGGTCCGGAAGACCCGGCCATGACCAGGCTGGCATCCAGGATGGGCTGGCCGGCCCGGGCAAACTCGATCAGGGAACCGGCCATCTCCTTTGAATACCGCAGGGGGGCAATGACACTGATAATGGGAAGCATAACGGGATCTTCCACGATCTTCTCTTTCCCGCCGAAGACAATGGCGGCCATCTCGATTGCATCCTCTGCGGCCCGGCGTGATACCGGACTTCCCATGAAGGGGCGGTCACACAGCGTGATGCTTGAAAACATCATGTCCAGGTAAGCGGTTTCAGAGGGCACATCCGAAGGCTCGACCATGAGGAACCCGTTCATATCCAGGTACTTTGAGGTGTTGACGAGTCTGCAGAAATCATTGTAGTCATTGAGTGTCCCAAGACGCTGCTCTCCTTCAGGAGTGATGATAAACGGGGCGCCGTAACCGGGCACCAGCACGAAATCATCCTCTCCGATCCAGACGGACCGCTCCGGATTGCGTCCTCTCAGATGAAAGCGCGACGGTGCTCTTTCGAGGGCGCCGGTGACCATTTTCTCGTCAATACGGACCACGTCCCCTTCCACCTTCGCCCCGTGCTTTTTGAATATGTCCAGGGCCTCGGATTCATGAAATGCGACGCCAACGTCCCTCAGTATTTCCATGGCGGAGTCGTGAATCCGGGTCATCTCCGTCTTCGTGAATGTCTGCATGTGATCAAACATCTCTGTCACCTCGTGTCCATTCCCTCTTAATATTCGGTTATCGAAAAAAGGCCGCCAAGGACAAAAACCCCATTGCGAAAAATGACAAATGCCAAAGCTCAAATGCCAAATGAATGTCAAATTTCAAATGACCAAATCGAACAAATTTCCCTTGATGTACCTCCTGCCTTCGCTCATGGATCGCATAGCCGGGTGGCAGGACATGTTTTGACATTGAGGCATTTGGATTTTGTCATTTGGGTTTCGCTCGCGTTGATCTATTCGGAGGCATTCGAAATTCCGAACAATCTGAAACAACGAATGATGGGTTAAGCCGTTGGTCAATGCCCGCTCAGGAAGCTCCCCCCGCCCATGTCGATTCCTTCCTCGTAGCGGCTGAATCGGAGAAGATTGTCCTTGTTGTCCATCTTGCCGGTGACGAGATCGGCAGTACGCTTGCCGGCCATGGGCGATACCATGACCCCGATCCAGTAGCCGCAATTGAGATAGAACCCCGGTACCTCATCCACCGGGCCGATTATGGGTTGGTTGTCCGGCGTGTAGACATACTGCCCGGCGGAGACGCTGATATCTTTCTTCTTGAGGTTCTCTCCCACCTTCTCGAAGAAAGGGGTCAGCCTGGACACCTTGTCCAGGCAAATAGCGGGAAAATCCCAGTCGCCGAGGGGATTTTCCATGGGCTCGGTCACGGGTTCTTCCGTGTCCACCCAACCTGTCAAAGCCCCACCGGATTCCGGGCGCCAGTAGGAGTCATTGACCAGGTCGACGGTGAAGGGCGCTTCCGGAGGAACCACAGCGGAGGCAACAAATACCTTCTGCCGCCTTACCGGTTCCAGGGGCAGATCCAGGTCCACCATCCGACCGATCACTCCGGCAAAAGGGCCGGCCGCGTTTATCACAACGCGCGTTGAAATGAGGCCCCGGGTGGTTTGCACCCCGGATATACCCTTACCATCCACCAAGATATCCGTTACTTTGGTCTTCACGAAAAAGCGGGCAGAGCTTCCTTTTGCGAATCCCTGGGTAACTTCGTGGCAGGACAGCCATCCGTCGCGCTGGCGGAACGCAGCCCCGACCACCTTCGGAGAAATGAAGGGAAATCGCGAGCAGACCTGCTTCCCGGTCAGGACCTCTGAATCGGTCACTCCCAGTTTGTGGTGTTGTGCCACGGCCGCCTCGAGATCGGGGATCATAGCCTCATCGTCCGTGATGAAAAGGTACCCCTGCTGGTGCAGGCCGATATTCCAGCCGGGCAGGCCGACATTTTCGGCAAAATGTTCAAAGAACTCGATGCTCTCCCTGGCCAGGGGCGCCAGAGCGGGCTCGGTGAACTGGGCCCGGAAACACTCCGCCGAAGCCGCTGTGGTCAGGGTGGAAAGCCCATCCCGGGCCTCAACCAGGATTGTGTCAAGGCCTGCCTTTGACAACCAGAAAGCCGTCGCAGTCCCAACGATCCCCCCGCCGATCACCACCGCATCGGCAGTTCGATCCTCAGTTTCCGGAACAAATATTTTGCGCATTTGATCACCTCTTCGGAAGTGAAAATCCAGGTACAGAGGACCGGTCCCTGATTATCCCCGGAGGGGAAAAACGTAAAGGTTATCCGGGCTGCCGGTCATCCAGGTTGAAAAGAACATCATTCTCCCGGTACGCCTGCTCCAGCTTTTTCTGGTGGGGCTCAACCGTTTCGCCCCCACGCGCAATCATCTCTGTGGTGAGGCAGTTGATAAGGCAGGCCATCAAACTGGGGCTTCCTATCACCGGAAAATGAAGGCAGCGGACCACGATACGCAAATCGGCAAACTGGTTGACCGGACAGGTTGCACTGTCGGAGACCACCAGGAGCTTTTGGCCCAGGCGGCGGACCAGACGGGCAAGCCGGATAAGTTCGTTGGGGTACCGGGAAGTGGCAAAGATGACAACGAGGCTGTCCGCGGGGGCAATGGTCAGCCAGTCAATAGAAGTGGAATCGCTCCCCCGCAGGATATGGACGTGCCCTCTGATTTTTGTCAAGGACCAGCCGAGATAATAGGCAAAGGTGTAGCTCAACCGCGAACCAATGATGTAGAGGCCATTGCTTTCAGCGAGGAGACGGGCAGCCCTGCTTATGATTTCGAAATCAGCTGTCTCGTAAAACTCCTTCAGGTTCGCGATTTCTTCTTCGACCACGCGGAACACCCTTTCCGCAGCGGCTCCGTTCACTCTGGTCAGGGCCACCCGGTCGATCAGCGTCAACTGGGTGTCCACAAATTCGCGTAAATCCTGGATGAACTCCGCATACCCGTTGTACCCAAGGCGATCCACAAACCGCACCACCGTAGCCTCGCTGACCCCGGCTGCCCGACCCAGCTGCCTCGTGGTCATAAATACCGCCTGACGAGGATTCTCCGCAACGAAATCCGCCAGAATTCCTCCTTTCATCGTAAGGGAAGTCCTTTTTTCTTCAAGGTGTTTCAAGAAAGGGTGACCGGTGGATTCCTGTGTCATTTTCTCCATGAGAGTAGAAACGGTGAATCATTTTGATGGTTTTTGTTTCAGTTTAAGAGGTATTAAAGTCTATTTTAGGAGGTAAGTCAACAATTTTTTCTAAAAATGGAACTGAAACCCGTTTTTGCAGAAAATTATTGACATTTTCTGTTTCACCGTGATAGAAATTATTTCAATAATATCATGCAGGAACCAAGTGAGGCCCTTTCCGAAGAGCGGAGGATGCTCAGAGAGGAAGTCATTTCTGAAGTGACTGGTGAGAGGGTGCCGTCTTTTCGTGACTTATCAGTGGGGGAACCCGCAGCTCGACACAGTCGAGAATGCGGAGGGGGTAGCTATCCCACGCTGAATAAGTCACTGAAAAGACCGCCAGCCCGGAGCCTTGGAACGGAAGAAATGGCTTCCTCTCTCAGCGTCGGAATTGATCTGATACTCAATTTCCAGACCCCGGATCAGGAAAATCTGTCCGGGCCATCCACCAGAGGTGGAGGGTTTGGTTACAACTAGTGCTCGCTTATCCAACCAAGGAGGATTCACCCATGAGACTCAAACGCCTGTGGGGTCGATCGCCATTCCAGTCCAGCTATGACGCGGTAATGATAGGCGGCGGCATACATGGACTGGCCACAGCCTACTTCCTGGCAAAGAAACACGGAATGAGCAATGTGGCGGTCATTGAACGGAAGTACGTTGGTTTCGGCGGTTCAGGCAGGAACACGGCCATTGTCCGGGCCAACCAGCGAAGCCAGGGAAACGTGAGGTTCTACGACGAGGGTCTGAAGCTCTGGCCGGAGCTGATCCGGGACCTGGATTTCAATATGATGTTCTACAATTGCGGCAACCTGAACACCTTTCACTCGGAAGCCGCCATGGGAGCTGCACGCCTGGCCGTCTCAACGGCCCAGTTCTGCGGCGTCAGGAGCGAACTGCTGGACAGGAAACAATGCAAGGAACTCATCCCGACCCTGAACATCGAAGACAACATCTCCTACCCCGTTTTCGGCGGAATGTATCACCCTCCCGGCGGAATAGTCCGTCATGACGCCGTGACCTGGGGACTTGCTAAGGGCGCAGCCCGCTACGGCGTCCATATCCACCAGGATACCGAGGTGACCGGCATCGACGTGAAAGACGGCAAAGTGACAGGAGTGGAGACGACCCGAGGCGCCATCGCGTCTCCCCGGGTGCTGATCTCTTGCGGCGGCTATGGCGCTCTGATGGCGCAGAAGATGGGCATCAAGCTTCCTCTGCACCCGTTGACCATACAGGCCATGGTAACCCAGCCCCTGAAACCGGTTCTCAATCACGTCATCTCTTCAGGGGCCTATCACGTGTATGCCAACCAGACCCTGAAAGGAGAAATCGCCACCGGCGCGCATATGGACCCCTGGCCCAATTACACCACCAACACAACCCCACACTACTTCAAGCACCAGGCAGAGGCATTGACCCAACTCCTGCCGTGCCTCAAAGGGATCAAGTTCATGCGCCACTGGGCCGGCCTGGCCGATATGACACCGGACATGGCCCCCATCATGCACGGCAACGACCCTGTCGAGGGCCTCTATATGGATGTGGGATGGGGCTATTTCGGCTTCAAGTCAGGCCCCATAACGGGCAAATACATGGCGGAATATATTGCCCGGGCGGAGCGCCCCGAGATCCTTGCACCGTTTTCGCTCCGGCGCTTCGAAGAATTCCGGCCTACCGGAGAAACGGCAGGAGCATTCAGCTACGGACCCTGGAATTAAGGAGACATGAAATGTCATACACGATTACCTGTCCTATTTGCGGAAAAAGGGACCTCTACGAATTCAGCTTCGGAAACGAAGACCGGGGACCCGCACCCGACCAGGAGGGGTTGACCCCGCGGACCTATTCCGATGCCGTCCAGATGCATGAGGCGGTGGGCGGACCCCAGAAAGAGTGGTGGTACCATCGGGACGGATGCGGAGTATGGTTCACGATCTGGCGGAACACCCTGACCGGTCGTGAGACCAGCGAATCGGGAGAAATATCATGACCAGATTGCCTGCAGCACCCACGGAAAAAATCGACAGGGGCAAAACGGTGGCCTTCTCGTGGCAGGAGATCCCCATGGAAGGCCTGAAAGGCGACAGCGTGGCAAGCGCCCTCTTCGCCAACGGGGTGAGGATAGTCAGCCGCAGCCTGAAATACCACCGTCCCCGCGGACTCTACAGCCTGGACGGCGAATCCGGAAACACCCTGGTGAACATAGATGGGGAATGCAACGTCAGGGCAGAAACCACCCCTCTCAAGAAAGGGATGAAAATCCTTCCACAGAATACCCTGGGAAAGGTGGAAGGAGACCTGTTCGGCATCCTGGATCGATTCGACGCCTTCATGCCGGCCGGTTTTTACTACCGGAAGTTCCATAAGCCGTCTTTTATCTGGCCCCTGGCCGTCAAGGGAATACGGCGGATGGCCGGAACAGGCAAGGTGGACCCGGAAAAACAATACGATCGTGATAAATACGAAGAGCTCTACCTCAATGCCGAGATTGCGGTACTGGGCGGAGGCCCCGCCGGTATGAGCGCGGCCCTTGCCGCGGCTGATCAGGGCCTCAGAGTTGCCCTTTTCGAGGCCAGGCCCTGGCTCGGCGGCTTTTACGACTGGCGAACCAGGGAATACGCCCCGGGGGAACCACTTTTTGATCGGGCTCGCGATCTGGCAGGGAAGGTGAAAGCCAAGCATAGCATCCGCGTCTTCACGCGCACCTTCATCAACAACCTGGCCGGCGACAATATCGTGACCGCCTTCCAGGTGGGGGACCAGGACGATTCTTTTGCCCAGCGCTACGTCCAGATCAGACCGAACGCCGTCGTGGTCGCCACCGGCTGCACCGAACGGCCGCTCATCTTCGAAAACAACGAGCGTCCCGGAGTGATGCAGGCGGGCTGCGCGCTGCGTCTGGCCCGCACCTACGGTCTCCTTCCCGGATCGACAGCCGTTTTCAGTGTGGGTGACGACCTGGGGCTCGAGGCGGCCGTGGACCTGGCCAATGTCGGGCTCAAGGTGGCGGCCGTGGCCGATGCCCGAAAAGACGGCCATCATCCGGCCCTCTTAACCGCACTCAAATCCAAGGACATCCCCTTCCTGCCCGGGTGGGCCGCCTCACGCGCCGAAGGGAGCAAGACCGTTACGGGCGCTGTGCTGGGTAATCTCTATTCACCCGAGACCAGGGACTTCGCCTGTGACCTTCTTGTGGCTTCAGCGGGTGTGACCCCGGTGACCGGTCCTCTTTCCACAGCCCAGGCCCGGTTCGCATTCGATCAGCACACGGGATTTTTTCTGCCTGTGGACCTTCCCCCGCGCGTCCACGCGGGAGGCAGACTCCTGGGCTTCACCGATCCGGCAGCCATCGAAACCTCGGGAGCAGTAGCGGGTCTGAAGGCGGCACGCGATTGCGGCACTGACAATCCCACCGGCGAAGCTGAGGCCGCCCTCGCGAATCTGCCGGGTCCTGCAAAAGGCTGCTCCCTGGTGCATGGTCCCGGGATCGGTCCGGGCAGAAAATCATTCATCTGTTTTGACGAGGACGGGACCTACAAGGTGGCCAAGCAGTCGGTCCAGCAGGGTTTCGATGTCCCGGAACTGGCCAAGCGTTTCGGTGTTTTCGGGCTGGGCGCAAGTCAGGGCGGCATCCCCGGCCACAACCTACCCCTGGTCCTGGCCGAACTTCGCGAGGACGGCATGGAAAGCCTGTTTCCGACCACGGTGAGGTCTCCCTTGGTGCCCACTCTCATGACCACCCTGGCGGGACCCAATCACGATATTTTCAAAAGAACCCCCATCCATGATCCCCAGGAGCACGCCAACGCCATCTTCAGGCGGGTCGGTGTCTGGAAACGGGCAAGGTATTTTTCAAAAGATCTGACGAGCGGTGGTGAAATCGAGGCTGTCCGCAACGGTGTCGGCATCATCGACGTCTCCACCCTGGGGAAGTTCCGCCTGTTCGGACCGGACGCCCTCAATGCTCTCCAGCGGGTGTATATCTCAGATATGACCCATATGAAGGACGGCAAGCTCAAGTACTCGGCCATGTTGAACGACGACGGCATGATCGTAGACGACGGGGTTGTAGCCCGCGACGGGGAGGGTGCGTACTACCTCACAGCCTCCACCGGGCGGGCAGGCGGCACCATACAGTGGTTCCGCTACCATACCAGGTTCGACGGATGGAATTTCCACATGGTCAACCTGACCGACACCCTGGCGGCCGTCAACCTGGCAGGCCCGAAAGCCAGGGACGTCCTTGCCCGCGTGACCGATGCGGACCTCTCCAACGAGACCTTCCCGTACATGGGCTACAGGAAGATCACCCTTGCCGGCCAAATCCCCGCACGGGTCCTCAGGGTCGGTTTCGTGGGTGAGCTGTCGTATGAACTCCACTTTCCGGCCTCCTACGGGCAGTCCGTCTGGAAACTGCTCCTGGAGGCAGGCAGGGAATTCGGCATCCGACCGTTCGGTTTGGAGGCCCAGTTCGTCCTGCGGCTCGAAAAGGGACACATTATCATCGGCCAGGAAAGCGAGCAGCGCGTCAACCTGCTGGATCTCGGCCTTGGTTTTCTCTGGGATCGCGCAAATAAGGCAAGTAAGAAGATCGGAGCACCGGCCCTTGCCTTTACCGAAGGACAGGCCGACCGCCTCAAGCTGGCCGGTTTCAGGATGAATGATCCCGCGGGAATGCCCGGCGACGGTTCCATCGTATACGAGGGCGAGGACATCGTCGGCTTCGTATGTACCTCGCGTTTTTCCAAAACCCTGGGTCAGTCCATCGGCATGGCCCTTGTGAGGGATGATCTTGCGAAAGAGGGACAGTCTCTACATATCTACCAGAACGATTCCAATAAGCCGCTTCGATTCATGGGCACGGTCGTGACGACACCTTTCTATGATCCGGAAGGTAAGCGGCTCAGAAGCTGAGGGAGGAAAAGATGGACGACATTGAGCGGAAATCGCCCATACGTTTTGACAGGAAACCGGTACAAACAGAAAACTGGGACGGCTGGGAAGTGGCCATTTCCTATGGAGAAGGGAGCGGACCATTCCTCATTGACCTGAGCCACCGGTCCAAGTGGGATCTCCAGGATTCGGATCTGTCCGGGTTTCGACCGTTCGGTTTATCGGTTCCAGAGAAACCAGGCCGGTGTGCTTTTAAGAAGGGGATCCTCATCAACCGGATGAACCGGACCCAGTGCGCCATCTGGCACCTTGCGGGCGAACGCCCCAAGCCGCCAGCGGAAAGCGCCTATACGGAAACCACCGATGGTCTCACCCTGTTGGCCGTGACGGGCAAAGACGCCCTTGGCGTCATGGAGCGTGTGTGCGCCCTGGATCTGGGCGCCCCCGGACTCGAAACGCCCTGCCTCATCCAGGGACCCATTCTGCACATCCCGTGTCAGGTTGTCCTCTTCTCCCGGTCCGATGAAGAGGCCACGATCCTGTTTTCATTTTCCCGCGGGTACGGCCAGGCTATGGCCGAGGCAATGCTTCATTCGGGAAAGGGACTTGGGTTGACCCCCGGCGGCGAACTTAATCTCCCCATCACCCCCTGATCCATGATGCTACCAGTGGGGCTGGTTTCCGATGCCTTCCCCCATCACTTCGAGGGTGTCCGTCACAACCACAAAGGCGTGCGGGTCTGTTTCACGGACTATCCGCTTGAGGCGAGGCAGTTCGCGGAAAGTGATGACGGTATAGAGGACCGTCATTTCCCTGCCAGAAAATCCCCCCTTTGCAGCGCTGATGGTTACCCCCCTGCCGATCCGTTGTATGACATCTCGGGATATCTGCTCCCACTGGGGGGAAATGATCAGGACCGCCTTTCTCTGGCTGAGTCCCGTCACCACAAGGTTCAGGACATGCGTGCTGACGTAGATGTAAATCAACGTATAAAGGGTCTTTTCCAGAGGAAAGAGCAGGACGGCCGTGCCCAGGATAATGATGTTGAACCCCAGCGCCGTGTTGCCCACCCTGAAGGAAAAGAGCTTCAGGAGGATGACGGAAAGGATATCGGTTCCGCCTGCGGATCCCTTGGACCGGAGGATGATGCCGGACCCCGCCCCGGAAATAATACCGGCCAGCAACGCGCTCAGGAGTTTGTCGTGCACCGGCAATGATAAGTGAATGAACTGAACGGCCACGGAATAGATAAGCATGCCCGCAATGCTGTAGAAGAAGAACCTGGGGCCCACAAATCTCCATCCGAGCAGAAAGACGGGGACATTGAGCACAAAGTAAAGCGCTCCCACGGGCAGGACGGGCACCAGATAGTGAATAATCAGAGCAACTCCCGTGAATCCTCCGCTCAGGAACTGAAGGCGGACCAGAATGCCGTTTACCGCTATCGCACAGAGGACACTCCCCAGGGATATGAGGAACATATTCCATGACACGTCTTTTGCAGACATCAGGGTGGACCTCAGGGACCACCGGCCCGGTCGATCGTCACCCATTTCAAATTTCTCTTGATCGTTCATAGATACTTCTCACCGTTTTCCGAGTTTAAAATCTTCTTTGCGCAAACCATATTGCTTCATTTTATTAAAAAGGCCCCTGGGATGGATGCCGGCCTTTTCCGCTGCCGCACCGACACGGCCTCCGGTTTCAGTCAACACGAGTTGGAAATAGGATCGCTCCACCATCTCCAGAAGGTCCGCGCGTATCTCCGGAAGCGTCTTGTTCCGCCACTCGGATGTAATGATCCTGGCCAGTGACTCCGGAAGACCCCGGTCCGGAGTGGGAGCACAGATATTCTCAGGGAGATCCCTGGGGGTAATCGTATGTCCCTGGCAGAGGATCACTGCCCGCTCGAGCACATTAATCAGCTCCCGCACATTGCCGGGCCACGTATATTGCATCAGGGCCTGAAGAGCCTCTTCGGTGATTCCATGCACTTCCTTGTTGAGCTTTCCTGCCAGATCAGCCAGATATCTTTTTGCCAGGTGAGAGATGTCTTCCTGCCGCTCGCGCAGAGGGGGCACGGACAGGGTAAACACGCTCAGGCGGTAATAGAGGTCCTGCCGAAATGTTCCCTCCTCGATTGATCGTTCAATATCGCGGTTGGTTGCCGCAATCACCCTGACATCCACCCACATTGATTTTTCACTGCCCACCGGGCTGACCTCATATTCCTGCAGAACCCGCAGCAGTTTAACCTGCATGTGCGGCGGCAATTCCCCGATCTCATCCAGAAAGATAGTTCCCCCGTGGGCCATCTCAAATGCGCCGCGTCGCGACCTGATAGCGCCCGTGAAAGCGCCCTTCTCATGGCCGAACAGCTCGCTTTCAAGGAGATTCTCCGGCAATGCGCCGCAGTTGACCGCAACAAAGGGCCCTTGCGCCCGGGAACCCCCTTCATAGTGGATGATCTTGGCCAGATGTTCCTTTCCTACTCCCGTTTCACCTAACAAGAGAACCGGCGTGTTGCAGGGAATCACCTTTTGGAGCATCTCCATGAATATCTTCATATTGGAGGATTCGGAGATAAAACTGCTGATCCGTGTCTCACGGGGCGTCCTCTCATTCAACCAGGGTTTCTTGGCCAGCTGCGAGCGCGCATCAACAGTAGCGTCCACAGCCTCCAAAAGGGTCTTCTTTGAAAGGCCCGAATACAAGACCACATCAGCCCCTGAAGCTAGCAGATCGGCCTGCCCCTTGGACGTATCATTATCGCTGAGGAGGATACTGGTAGGATTCTCGGGCAGATCATTCAAGAGGGCGATAGCTGATTCAATTGGTTTCGGCATCAGTCTTGTTTCTATCACAAAGATATCGCCGCTCGTTCTTACGGCCTTCTGAAATGGATTCTTGAGCCGTCCGAAGCTTTCGACGCGGAGGTCCGACTGGGCAAAATGACCCCTGAAAAAGGTTTCGAGACGCTCATCTTTCAGGACAAGGATAATGCGTAACAGCATGACGGACCACCTCTCTGGAGACAAGCTGCTGAAAGTTCGGCAAGAATATGCCAATTCGTGCTTTTGCGCACCCTATTGTTTCCACCGTGTCATCTCCATAATTTATTGACAATATTGGATAAAAATGACACACGCCGGTCATTTCTCCTCATATTTGTTTTGAATGAATAACCCGCAACCGGGGATCTTGTCAAACAATTTCTGCATATCCATACCAGAAATTTGCGAGTTCGGTATTCGAATGCCGACTACTGAGAGAAAAACTGCACCATATCTTAGATAACTATTTGCAATTACTGTATATACATGGTTATGGCTTGCCTGGCATCTTTTTTGCTAATCGGTGAATTATCGAACAGAAAAGTCTCCCTCGGCACCACTCGTTTTTCGGCCTGGGGTTCGGCGCCGGAAGGAGAAATATACCGGGCATGAAAGCTCGGGGGAGCGGAGGTGGAGTAAGTACAAGTGAAAAAAGGGACAAAGACACCAAGAAAAGACTTTGACGCGGAATGACTCTAGGAAAAATTCAGGAAATCAGGACCAGAGAAAGGAAACATTGAAATGCGATTAAAGAAGGTATCGATAGTGCTTGTTTGTTTCGGTCTGCTCTTCACCATGGGCCTTTCGCAGCAAGTGAACGCTGCCTCAAAAAAAGCCGTCACTCACATCCAGACAGGACTTCAGAGTCTCGGTTATTTCCACGGCAAGATTACCGGGATGATGGATAAGGACACGAATGCTGCAGTAAAAGCATTCCAGAAAGACCATGGCCTCAAGGTGGACGGCATGCCCGGGAAAAAGACAAGGATTGCCTTAAATAAGACCCTGAAGAAGAAACAAATGAAAAAACCGGCAGTATCCGGGACAAAATAGGAGCTTCAGAAATGGGAAAAAAGGGCAAAGGCCAATATGTCAGATGTCCAGTATGCAGTGAGACAATAGAGATCCCGCGAGATGCAGAAGTGGATGATATCGTCAGCTGCTATGAGTGTGACGAGGAATTCAAGCTGGTTTCTGTGAAACCTGCCAGGATCGAGTCGTTGACGGATGATGATGAGTGGGAAGAAGACAGAGACGACTCCTAAATAGAAGAATCATTCAACTGTCCGGTGCCCTGCGAGACAGGGCACCGGACCTGTAGCCTGACTCGAGGGCCAGAAGAACGAGATAAGGAGGATTGAAAAGAATATGATCGTTGTCGAATGTCCCATGTGCGATGAGCGAATCAGTATTCCTGATGATATCGAGATCAGCGACTTTGTCGATTGTGAAGAATGCGACAGGCAATTTGAAGTGGTTTCCCTCCGGCCCATCGAACTCGAATGGGTGGACGATGACGAAGAAGGGTATGAACAGTACGAGCGGGATGAAGACGTCTGGTAATACGGCGAAAACCAGGAGGGAATTCAGCAAAAAGTTGAAAAAAGAACCTGATATTTCTGTTGAAAATAGAGGCGTTGAGCCCGATATCTGGGGCATAGCCTCGAGTATCGACATATACGAGTCTGATCCCGGAAGGATTAGAGACGCTGATGTGATCCGAAGGTTCGTCATCGAACTCTGTGATCGCATTAAGATGAAGCGTTTCGGTGAGAGCCAGGTGGTCCATTTCGGAGAAGAAGAGCGTGTCGCCGGCTATAGCATGGTCCAGTTGATCGAAACCTCGCTAATCTCAGCACATTTCGCAAACCTGACCAATACCGTTTACCTTGATGTATTCAGTTGCAAGCCCTATGATCCCGAAGCAGTCCGGGAGTTTGCCGAGGAATATTTCGGCGGGAAAAGGAGCGTCATGCACGTAATCGAGAGACTCTCAAAATGAAGGTGCGCATCTGCACGGACCTGGAAG
>Ga0315542_1000275_pt1 | contig 31057 bp, 56 predicted proteins | sample SalMarSW160120MG_FD_202541 | JGI IMG/M metagenome (GOLD analysis project Ga0315542, IMG submission 202541) | Salt marsh sediment microbial communities from the Plum Island Ecosystem LTER, Massachusetts, United States - Salt Marsh Sediment SW1601-20 ...
GCTATTATTAGAACAGTTGCTATAGAAAGTATAACTGTTACGATACTAAGTCTTGCTGTTAGTGGAGACTTTAAGAGTTTCTTAACAAAGTTAAGCAATGTCTGTACTTTTTCTAAGATTGCTTCGTTCATAGAAGTGCTCATCTTAATCCTTCCTTTCTTTAGGTTTAAACTTCTTATAGTATACTCTTCCTACTGTTATTATTTTAATAGTAACAAAACCACTTTCATATCTCTTTATTATAGGTTTTCCTTTTAATAAATTCTTTCCTTCTTTAGTAAGAAAGTAAGTGAACTTATTTGTTCCTTCTATTTTTATATAACCTTCATCCAATAGTTTATTTATGTTCCACCATAGAGAAGGTTGAGAACAGTCTACCATTGGAAGGAGAACCTTTGTTGTATTGTATCCTTCTTGTATAAGGAAGAGGATTAAGTATCGTTGTTTGTATAGGTTCATACTTTAATCCGAATACTTTATTGAGTTAGATATTCTACCACCACGCTTTCCAGGAAGAGGCTCTACACAGAAACAGCGGAAACCTTTACTGTCTCTTTCCCTGCGTATAGAACCGCGTTTCTTTATTCTTTTCAATGCCGCTTGTAACTTTGCAGCTTCTTTATGAGAAGGGAATAGAACAGAGTCTCCTATTATCATCTTAGCTGCTGTTCTATGGAATCTATTGTCGTGTACAGCAGGCATAGGTACGTTGCGCTCTATGCTGAAACATCCTTCGTTCTCGTTCATTGTTGTCTCCTTTCTCCATTGTTAGTGGCACTGGCAGGATTCGAACCTACATATATGGCATTATATTCTTAGTCTCATATCAAGGATAGACATTTAACTGTACGCATGCTGTACAATCTGAAATGCCAGTTCCTCTGCGTCTACCAGTTCCGCCACAGTGCCATTTGGAGCATCAGAGGGATTCGAACCCTCGAAGGTAGTGGTGAATCTATTGATCTATAGATTTTATCACCTATCCGATGGACATAGAAGGTATCAGATCATTTCCTTCTATACCCAACCCGCTTTGACCTCTTGCGGTTATGATGCTCTCAGCTAACTCGTAGGAGTTAAGCGAAGATAGAGGAAATCCTCTTGTTCAATTTTGCCACTCTATCCTTTTGTTCTTCGATCGACTTTGGTACTCCCTTGAGTCCCTTCTCCAGCTCAACCACAGTACTTTCAAGTTCATCCACTACTGCTGTGAATGACTTCACTGAGTTCTGTACCTTTGTGGCTACTTCTTCAGGTGCAGAAGAGACAGTCGGCACAGGGTTACCCATTGACGTAGTATTGGGCTTTTGTGCTCCTATGTTAATATCCGGCATATATACTCCGTTCTTTCTTAAAGATTAAAATACAAAACACAGATGTACGCCTGTCTATTGTTCGGTTCCCTTACCTACTTTTATATAGACAGACGTCACCTGTGTCCTTCTTTACTTCTTCACGCTCCACTTTGATACTTTGTTGTTCACCTCTCCGTTGTACTCTTCCAACTTCAGAACGCCCCAAGCTGTCTTGTCAACCCAATCAGATGGATCGCCAGGGTTAGCAGGGTCGATACCGAAAGCCTGCATGAAGTGCTTGATACGGAGTTTGGATAAGTACACTGTTTGTTCCTTGTCTCCTTCTTTTGGAAGGATCAGGTTTTCAAACACCGACTTCGATGCGGGATGATCTACTATCTGCAAACCGACAAGGAGCATATCTCTTGTCTGGTCGTTGGACTTTTTCATCTGTGCGCTTACGATGCGAAGTTGGTATTCTTCACCACCTGGGACTGTAGTTGGGTCTTCGACTTGGTCAAGGTGAAGGTCGAGTAAACTTTCTGACATTACTTACTCCTTTCTTTCTTGTGTTATGTATAAGGTTTTAATACCGTAATCCTAACTCTGATATGATTTGTAGAGCTTCTCTCAAATCTGGGTTGGAATCGAACAACTTTTCGAGCTTGTTCATCTTTACGATTTTCTCTTCTGCCTTCCTTCTTTCTGATTGTAGTCTTTCGACTATCGTAGGAGATCTACTTTCAATTTCACAGAGGGCTTTTTGACAACCGTCTTCCATTCATTACTCCTTTCTTTCTTAGTAAAGTTATTTTGCTTGTTTGCTCTTTGTTCATCCGGTGAACATAGTGTAATGTTGGGTTTGTCCTCCTTTCTATTTTTTCTATAAAACCCAAGGTAACAGGGTTGGTCGTACCTGCTTCCCTTTCATAGCACGTCTACTCAGGGAAGGGGCCCTCAAGCGTCTTCCCATGAGAGATAAAGGATATTATACCTTGAGTAGTTCTCTTTGAAACATAGGGTACACCATATCTTATTCCTATATTCCAAGCTACTATTAAATCTTTCTCCCAAAGATCTATATGTTCAAGTAGTTTTAAGTGAAGTGTTCTTTGACTCCACTTATATTTAGGTAGTCTTCTTACCACGTTGTGGTTACTTCCAAGTTATAGGTTTATCTTGTGTATTCAATCCTGCCTTTTCCAACAACTTCTTTATATTTGGCTCCTCTATATCCCCCAACTTACCAGACGACATCAGTTGACTACTTGCTTCATACTTTCCAGTGGAGTGTATAAGTAACTCATGTATAGGCCCTTGACTGGTTTCCTTTTTACTTACTACATATTTTTCACTAAACAACTTAGGTATTTTGCTTCTTAGTCTTTTGTATGTGTCTAACACAGCAGTAACTTTTCCTGTTACTTCGTCTTCTACTAATAGTAGATGTGCAGTGTATATAAAGTCACAGCCTTGTGATGATGTTATCTTAATCATGTCCATTACCATATTATACATAGGTATATAGTCTTGTATTTCTAAGTTACCTGTAAATATTTTTCCCCCAAGTTCATAATTCCTCTTCCCGCCTTTCTTCCTTGATATATAATTAGACATAGCTTCAAGCCAACTTGTTCCACTGTCTATAACATAAGTACCAAACAACGAAAGGAATCCAGACTTGCAGTCTTCTTGCCACTGCCTTTCCCACCTTTGATACTCAGAAGGATTTTGTGAGTTCTCATTCCAAAAAGGTCTTACTTTTAACTTACTCTCAGCCCGAAGTTGTTTAAGAACAGGATCAGATTCTAAGAGTAACCCTCCTCTTGGGTCGAACATATCTATTAAGATAGGTAACCTACCGGTACAGGCACACCTTGTTTTTCCTGAGCCAAATATACCCATGAGTAAACAAGAGAAATAAGTCTGTTCACCCATAAGTTCCTTGTACTTTTGTTCTATCTCTGTTATTTGTTTCTTTACTTCTAAGATTTCTTGCATCTTTTTTCCTCCTCTTCTTGTAAAGCAATATAAGCTGCGTGTCCCATAGATAACGAAAGTCTTCTACGTTTTATACCAGCAGGTAATTGTTTAGATTCATTTGGAAAGTCTCGTAACATCATATCGTATAGACAGCATAATTCTATTGAGACGATCAATTTGTTCTTTTCTTTTATTACTAAATAACCTTCTTCTATAAATGCTTGTATTTTACTTTCAACTGTTTCATAGATATACGTATATCTACCCTTTTTGTTCTTACTCATATTAAATACCTTCTTCCTTTCTCATCTCTGCTATTCGTTCCTGCAGAGTTTTCTCTGTCTTAACTATCTCCTTCTTTTCCTTTTCTTTTTCATTAGTATCATCAGGCTCTTGACCATCAGGCATAGTAACACCAGTCCCTTCAAACTGAAACTGTGCTTGCTTCAACACCTTTAACAAAGCAGGAGTAGGATCTTCATACCTACCTCTTATCTTCCAGTCCTTATCCCTACCTAACACAGTAAGTAGAACCTGTCCCTTTCCCTGCTTCTCAAGTACTTTAACCTTATAAGAGCCCCTTACTCTTTTCACTGTTATCAACTCGTACTTCACTGTTTATACCTCCTTCTGTTTTTAGCTCCACTTTATTCCCAGTATTCCTCGGGTCCCACTTTTCTATCTTAAACCCCATAGGAACGGTTCCAACTTTCTGCAGAGGATTATGCCAAGCATGGCAGATGTCAAAGTAAGGACACATTCTATTATACTGTATACAAGACTCAGTTCTTCTTATAAAAGAGTGCATGAACTTATCGTTTTCTGATTCATGGGAAAGCCTGTCAAGGTCTTTCTCTATACAATCAAACCAATAGTTTGCATCGTATAACCACTCCTCCAGATGTTCTAAACTTTTTACACAATGTACTCTTATATGTCCTGGTTCCTTTTTTAAAACAGTAACATCTACTATTACACCGTATACTTCTTTCAGATCGTAGAAGGAATATAGGAAGTGAGTATATACGTCTATTTGAAACTTCATCATATATTGATCCTGAAGATATGACCAAGTAGCTCCTGCTGTCTTTGTTTCTAAGGAGAAGACACCTCTATCTCCTCTCATGATACTGTCCATGTTACCGTGTAGAGTACGACCGTTACCAATAGGCACTGCTATTCCTATCTCTGTGTATAGAACAATAAAGTTGTCGTCTTTATACTGGTTTACATAGGTAAGGAAAGCTGCTTCAGTTCCTATAGGATTCTTTCCTCTGAAGTCTGCATCGGTATCAGGTGAGTATGTTTTCCTATACTCTTCTAAGAAAGTTTGGTATGCAAGTTGGCAGGATTCGAGGCTATAACCTTTTGTGAACAGAACATCTTTTCCTTTGTGAAAGGCTCGTCCGTATACGAGATTGTGGTTCTCGCCTTCCCTGCGGAGGTTCATTATAAACTCAAGGAAGTATAATCTTTCACAGGTCATATACTTTTGGATTTTTGTAGCGTCTTGTATTTTGTATAGTTCTTCTGATAGGTTTAACTGCTGCATTTTATTTTTCTCCTGTGTATATAGACTTTGATTCTTTATTATTTTCTTTCCAACTTCTGAACATCTGTTCCAACAACAACTGTATCTTGATACTAATTTCTTCCTCAGCATAGGTGAAAATGCGTCTATGACTCATTCCAACTAAGGAACTAAGTATACCCTTTAATCTATAAATAGCAAAGTTCCTTTCCCGTGCCCAACGCTTTGCAGTGTACATAGTCATACCTCCTTTATCATCCGTGGAGTTAACCTTCTTTTCAAATACTTCCCATCTTTAAACAGGAGTAAGTTAAGAGGAAGATTAAGATGTCCTATGATCCAGCCTACGATACAATTAAGGCTGGCAAGAGAAGTTACCAGAATATAATCTCCCTCTTCAGCTTGTTTAAGTTTGTCTACTACCTCTCGGTAGTTCTTGTTTGCATCATAGGAAGCGACAGTTCCAGTGGTTAGGAAGATAAGTTCTCCTATCTTCTTAGCCTCTGAGTAGTCGTGTCCACTGTCGTTTATGACAAATACTTTTGGCATTTGTTTACCTTTTGTTTTCCTTTTCCTTTTCCTTTTGTTTAGAAAAAAGTACTGGTGCTTTCTTTCTATCTGTGGATAAGGAAAGGGAGTGTCCTTTTGCAACCTATAGAGGTACTTACACCAGTACTATTAACCGAAGAGAACTTACATACTATCCAAGAGCGATCTCAACTCTGCCTTTGCTTTTTCTCTTTCCTCTGGACCGAGTTTATCCAGCTTGGACTTTTGTTTCTCTACAAAAGACATTCGAGTCATGCCCTCTGTAGGTTTGTAGACATGGGTATTTTCCTGAAGGTTATAGAAGGCTTTCTGGATCTCCTTCGGTGTTTTCCCATCTGCAAGCATATTCCTAATACGTGCCTGCATATTAAACTTCACGTGACCTTTAATCATGTTGGAGCAGACTTTCTCTCCGAACAGGACAGCCTGAGCTGCCAGATCATCTCCGAAGTCATACTGGATGTCTACGCTTGTTCCATCGTCAGGAAGACCTGCGTACTTCTCTGGATCTTTTTTCTTCAGTACCTCTACCTGATGCGCAGTAAGGGATGCGTTTACACTTTCTAACATATTCTTTTCACCTCCTTTCGGTTTTTTCTGGTGTTGCTATTTAGACTTTTCTCTTCTTTCTCTTCTTTCTCGTTCATAACTTACAGGAAACCCTGGGGACTCTACACCATAGACAGATTTATTTATGTCCCCAATGTACTCTCCAGTTTCCTCATCAAGTGTTCCATCTAACATCATATCTGCTATCTCGCCCATCTTTAACTCCTCCTTTCTTATACTTTCCTATACGATAAAACATCTTCGAGTGGGTAAGTTCTTATGCACACTTGATTACTTTGGTTTCCACCGAGTATATATACCCAAGTATAAGCAGTGTCAATATAAAAGCCAACGTGCCCTTGCCAAGGCTGTGTTCCTCTCTTCAATACTACGATACACCCTACCTTAGGTATATGTAAAGAGGTACTCCAGTTCAAGAAAGAACGAGCCATAGCATTTCCTGTACCTTCTATACCCGCCTGTTCCAAACACCAGTTTACGAAGGCAGAACACCAAGGGATAGAGTCGTCAGACTTCTGTCCTACTGTCTTTAGGTATTCATCTATTTGACTGTTGGATTCTGGTCCAGGTATTTCTTTTATACCGATTTGTGAAAGTGCTATAATGAAGGGAGTTGGAACTGAGGATGTTAAGTTTTTAACGCTGGCTTTTTGTACGTTCACTTGTTTCCTCCGATTTTTGTGTTTTATTGTGGGTATAATTTACAAAATTAATTGGGAGAAATCAATACTTTTTTTGTTTACTCCTTATATTTCTTTAGCTACTGCCTCGACCTCAAGGGGCACTACATAAGCATCGGAGTTTATTTCGTCTACAGTAAAGTACATTCCATCACTGAGTCGAACAAAGCCACCAGTATTTGTTTTTAGTAAAACTTCTTTACCCTTGAGAAGCTTAAAACATTCCCCTGGTTTAATACTTGATAAGGTTATAGAGCTAATCTGCGATTCGTATGAGACTTTCATGATATATACTCCTTACTTTTTAAAACTCATGATACAAAGTTTACCTTTTATAGATGGATGCCCTTTATATATCCTATCTACAAAAGTCCAGCCTTCTTCTTTGAAGAAGCCTTGTACTCTTTTCTCAAACAGTTCTACGTCTCTTATAACACCTACGTAGGAAGAGAATTTAACTGTGAGTCCTTCTGTTGGTTTCCTTATTTCTCCTTGACTCAACCTTATATCCTCCTTTCTACTTTCAACTATGTTCACTGAGTGAACAAAGATGAAATACGTTTGTTCATCTCAAGGACTGTGTTCATCCTTGCATCTTGTATAACCTCTTCACTTACCAACGAGAAGTTGTTTGGTACTCTTTCTACCCCAATCACACTTACGTTCTGTATACTATTACCAAACCTTATGAACAGCCTATCCACTGCCTTGTCCTTATCCTCCTGCACTGTTCTAAAGACACAGGGATTTTTGTCGGTAAGCTCTACGTTGAATGAGTATAGCTTCATTTTTGTTCCTCCTTTTTTATTCTCTTCTCCTCCTTTTTCCACCAATTTAAGATACGTCTTTTGTCTTTTGGAGATACCTTGAGTCCGTGTATATAGTTCACATCTTCTCTTCTTACACCTCTTTCTGTACATTTAAAACTGAAATTCCCTGATAATAGTTCTTTGTGATTCCTTGTTGTGTGAACCGAGTAGGTAGGAGTAGCCTCTCCTATATTTCTTTTCTCATTTTTTCTGTTATAATGAGAGCTTAAATCAGTTATCCTCGCCTTCACAGTTGGAGCTTTCATCTTCATTCCTCCTTCCTTTCTTGTAAATGTTCAGGTATACCCACCTCATCCACAGATTCTTCTGTTTCTTTCAACAGTTCTTGTGCTCTGATAGACGGGTCTAACTCAGACAGCTTTATCCGAACAGATTGCTTTAGCTGTTCTTGAAACGCTTGCTTTCCTACCTTTACTTCCTTTACCTTTAACCTTTTATGAAGTTGAACATAGTCAACAGCTTGCTGTGTGTTTTCAAAGTCTACAGATCTCTTTCCATCTCCCTCGAATACATCCTTGAGGATAGAGACGTATTGGTGTATGGCTATACCCAGGAGGTTTGAACGTGATGTATACTCTACTTGAAGTTGGTCGTAGATATACGATATAGTAGCGAGGTCTACTACGTCCATCCTGACTGATACTATTGTACTGACTTGGGGTTTACTTTCTTCCACTTGCTTCACCTCCTTTTTTCCTTTTACTGTTCTTAAGTTATTAACGAGTCTCAAGCTCCTTTTCAATAGCCGAGATCCATCTCTTCAACATTCTTATACGAGCCTTCCTTGCCTTTAACGATTTTTTATCTGTTCCAACTCGAAGCTTGTCAGTGCTTATACCAAACTTCGATATGCAATAGTATACACACTCTATTTGCTCGAACCATTTCCAAGGACAGCTTTCGCATACGTATTGTCTCCCTGATCTACTCCCTGCCGCCTCACAAAGTGGGCAGTCTCCGCTATCTCTTCTGTCCTCCTTGTAATACAACAGCATATTTTTGCAAGCAAGCAGCTGCACATTCAACCTATGCTTTTTTATTTTTGATAAGTCTACCATCATACACCTCCTTTTTTCTTTTAACTATTCTTAACATTTTATAGTGATACCAATAGGCTATTACTTTTGATTTGGTTCCTATTCTTAGCCAACACTCTCCACATTTCTCCTTTACTATTTTTCTGTGTCTGAAGTACATTTGTTTGTATAGTTCCAAGTTGCCTACCTTGTCTCCTATACGTATACCTCTTTCTAACTTAACATAGTCTTTTATGTTAAGTCCATCGAACTCTTCTTTTGTCATGTTTATACTCCTTTATTATACCTCACCGAGTATGGTCATGTAGCGTGCTGATATGGCTATATAGTTTCTTGCCATGTCTACACAGCAGGTTGCTCCTATACCAGCCTCTTGTATATCTCTTACCTTTATTTTTACTACTGTCAAGGGAGGATAGGCGCTTTTGCCAAAATACTCTATCCCACCGAGAAAGTTTTTCGCGGCTATGGCGTGTTCCTTCTTGAGATAGGCATGGAATCCTATTAGCATTTGGTATTCCAATCTATATGGTTTCGCCTCATACTCCACACCTATTTTGAGGTTGGAACAGTTTGCGAAGATCGAACCGAACCCTTCCTTTGTTACTACCTTATAGGCTACCTTCTTTTTCCTATACGGTTTTACATTGAAGCTTACGGACATACACATTTTTTCCTCCTCTATTATCTTATATGGTCATTCACTCCACTCAAGAGTATCCTCCTTCTTAGCCTCTACAGCTTTCTCTTGACTCTCGAATGGTTGAGATGTATAATTGGTATCCGTGTCGTACCAATACCAGTACTCTGAATCAGGACTGTGTTTTAGGACTATCATAGCCAACCCCCTTTAGCTAAGAGACATCCTACTATGAGTCCAAAGACTGTTCCGAGTATAAATCCTACTATCAGACGGGAACTGCTGATGTAAAAGTAAAGAGGATTCCAATTTTCTTTTTTGTCCAGTCTCAAGAGTTGAGCTAACTCAAATCCTTCTGTGAACCTTTTAAAGTTATTCATAGCTATACCTCTTTGCTATTTGTTCCTTCCTCTTCTGCCCAAACGACTTTTGTTTGGGGTTGAAGATATAAGAGACTACAGAAGCCAGTCCCCAAGATGGTCTTATCTCAGATATTCTTTGTCTTTTGAGACTAAACTTCCTTTTGTTTCTAAGCTTTATCCAAGCTCTGTTATGTTTAGTGTGCATTTTTCTTTCTCCTCTTTAACTCATCCTCTATCATCTTGATCCAAATTGGTATCTCTTTGAGGCGGCGTTTTATGAACTTTGGTTCATCTCTTAACCTTCCAGCGAAAGTACACAGCTTGTAGGCTATATCAAAACAAGTCTCTTTTGCAATAACCCAGCGGATACAATCTTTGCTTCGGCAATAATTAGAGTATCCATCTTTATTCCCACAGCTTACACAAAGAGGACACTCTTTTAAATCTTTTCCTTTTTCATAGCTCTTCAACAGCTTCTTCAATCCAGATAGATCCTTCTTAAGACGAGCCGTTGATAAGATACTAAAGTCTACCGGTTTTCTTTTCATCTTGTGTACTCCTTATAAAAAGTGCTCCTCCTATATATAAACATAGGAGGAACACAATCCTTGTTTACCCTTCTATTGTAACAGTGAGTTTCTCAGGAGGAGCCAACCACTTTTGTACATAGATAGTACCGAGAACAGGGGGTTTTCCTTTTGTTTCTTCTGCATACCGAAAGGTGTTTTTTGTTTCTTTCTCTACCTTGAAGATAAGTGTCTGCTTTTCCATACTTTTTCCTTTCTTTTGTTTTTTACTGGTTTTTACTCCTCTACTATACCTCTTATCTTAGATATGACTCCAATGAGCAAAATTGGATTTGAAGTAAGCAACTTTACCAAAGAGTCTGCAAGAGCGTTCACTACAAAGGGATCAGAAGTCATACAAGATGTCATTGCTCCTGTCCTCTCACCAAAGTTTCTAACGGTAATAAGAATCCCTTCTACTTTTTCTTCTGTCATTAAATTCCGTATAGTTCTATGTGTTTTAGTAAGAACTTCATCCTGCTCTTTCTCCTCTTTAGACATACCTTCAGATGTATCCTCTGTATAGTCTTCCATATATATTCACCTCCTTTCCTTTTCCTATATATACCCCTATCAACCTTGTTTCAAACCTTCCTCTTTACAAAACATAGAACAACTTTCCTTGTGTCCTTCTCCTGTGCAAGAACAGAAGGATATGCTTCCGCGGTTCTGGAGAACCTCTCTTACAGGAACAGTACCTTTATAAACTGTTCTCCATCTGGGTCTTTGTACAGTAGGTTTTTTACATCCACAGGCGGTATAGAACTTCAGGACATCGAAACGTGGATTCGTGCTGTAGCAAACCTTACCTATCTTAACAGCAACTTCTCTTCTTTGCTTCTCGTCCTCTATGGATGCAATAGCCTCTGCTATTTTTACAAATTCTTTCTTTGTCATATACTCTTTTCCTCACTTCAATAGGTTTGTATATCACAGATTGTGTTTCTTATGAAGAATGTTTGTTGAACATACTCTATGATTTCATTGTGAGAAAGTCTATTTCTTCCACCATCTCGTATAGCTATATACATAGATCTTTTCATTCTATAGATAATCATCTTTACTCACCTCCTTCTATATAACACAGAATATTAACAACCTTTTGTTAGGATAACAAGTACATAGGCTATAAGAGCAAGAGTACTCCAAATCATAAGAACCAAACCAAACAGTCTACGGAGTTTCTTGTTCATTGTTTGTTTCCTCCTTTTTTCCTTTTATATACTCTTCATCAAACCAAAGAGCAAATTGTTTCCTTTCTGCTTCAAGTTCATCCGAGAACTTAACAATCGGATTCTCTGTTATAGCAGTAAAAGCAAACCGTATTGCTTCTCGTATCTCCTTCCTGTCCTCAGAATCCTCAACACTTATTCCTCCTGTTATCTCCCACTGTGCAGAGAAAATGCCGACAGAAGGATCACCAGGGTCAAAGACTGTTATAGTAAGATCTTCCCTTCTTTCATCGTTGCTCATATATACTTCTCCTTTCTCTTTGTTCATCCAGTGAACAAAGTGAAAAAGTGAACAAAGTTAAGAAACAAGTTGCAGGAAAACAAAACATATAAAGAGAATAATAATATAAGCAATAGACGTATACTTAATAAAAGATAACATATATTCTCCTTTCTATTATATATATCACTGTATAGGCATCCACGGTTTTTCAAACCGCTGTTGCGTTTACTTCGGCAGTTGCTCCACATCTTTTAAAAGCCTTTCTCTAAACTTTTCTCTATCTGTACAAGACATCCTTAATAGAGTTCTTTTTGCCTTTTCTATAGGAGAAAGTTTAACATAGGCAACATACCAAGAGACAGAATAGAACGTAAACCCAAACTTTCCTATTCTTATAGGTATTCTTATTTTGAACTGTTTTATCATAGTAAAGCCTCCTTATATTACCAGTATCTTATTCTCTTATACAAAGCTATCAATCCAACCGACCCTGCCAGTACACCCAAGATAAATATAGCAGGCTGTACATCTGTAATCAACACAGCTACTCCCATAGCTATAGCGAGTAGAAAAATTATCGACTGTACTATCTTCTCTATTTTCCTTAACATAACACACCTCTGCTTTTTACAAACCATTGTTATACATGCATAAACAATGTACAAAAATAAACAACAGAAAGCAATGAAAAAATAACAGTCGATGTATTTTGTTTTTTGTCCATTGTAATTTGTAACATCGTAATTTGTAAACATTTTTTTGTCTTTTGTAGGAGGCCCCCCCATGCAAAAACGTCCAATTTACAATGAACATAGTTGAACACAAAAAGCAGTGTGTATACATAAAGCAGAGTATATATAAAGAGAAGAGTATATATAAAAGCAGAGGGGGATATATATAAGAGTATATATATTTTTATTTATTTTTTTTTCTCCTCTTAAAGCACCACCCCCCTCTGCATCCTTCTTTTATAGAATCTTATCATACACACCTGCAATAGCAGGTCAACTATGTTCACGTGGGAAATGCCAAAAATCGCACGTACCCCCCTCTTACAAAAAACAAAAAACATTATACAAATTACTTTATTACTTAACCTATACCGCTCTATATACACTATGTTCATTCAGTGAACAAAGGTGAATAGGATATAAGAGGGATAAAAAAAAGCCCAGACTTTTTCAAGTCCAGGCTTTATAAAGTTTATTCGTTCCTATGGTTTGTTTTACATCTCTGCTATAAGAGCCAGAATTTGTTCTTTCGTTTTTCCCTGATCCATCATCTTTTTGATAGACCTGCGAGCTTTTTCTTCATCGGATATAGACCGTGTTTGTCGATTGTCTAACATATACCGAAGCGAGCAAGGGTACGGTTCAGTTTTGGATTGGAAGCAGTGTTTTAATGCCTCTTCTTCTGTCCAATGTTTCAGTTCATTGTTTTGAAGCATTTTCATTGCACTGGTAGTAGAAGAAAGCATGTCTGCCGCTTCTTCAACTGTAAAGCCTGTGAAATCAAAGTCCACTGTTAAGGTGTAGTCTTTCTTCAGCGCTTCCATTTGTTCCTTTTTTTCCGCTTCGTTTTTCGACAAATCTTCTGTGTACTTCATACCCAGAAAAGTAGTTTCAATCCTGTGTACTCCGTCAAACGGTGTGGAAGCAGAAACAGGCATACTTGTCTTATTGTTTTTTTCAACCATAAGATTCCTCACTTTCTTTTTTCTTGAAATTGTCAATGAACGAATAAACTTTTAAGATCTGCTATTGTAAGCATTTCTGTTTATATACATAGCAAACAACGTGCCACAAAATTCTGTGCCTAAAAGCACAGGTATAAAAACAAGAATCTTACATATATGTACCATCTGTGCCTAACAACAAAACAACAAAAATGTAAGGTAGAGAAACATACACATATAAACGTATATAATATATACAGTTAGAATAGGACAAAAACCTTACAAAAATGTAAGAAGATACTATTCATTTCGATCTGCAATATCCCACACTATTTTGAAATAGTATACCAGATTGAAATCCATTTCAGTCTGAAATAGGTATAACATTCTGCAATAGTACAAGCCTATTTTGAAAAGGCGCTTGGGGAGAATAGGTCGGTGGCTATGTTAGTACAGATCTCCTTATGTTTTTTGTGGAGTTTTTAATGACACCATTTTGTGGTATTCTACCACTCTTATTTCTATTTCTCTTTTTCTACTATTTCTTCTCTTTGTTTGCTTTTTCTTCTCTATGTTCACTGTTTTTTTACCTTTGTTTATATTTTCTTCTCTATGTTCACTGGATGAACAAAGTTGAACGGGGTATATTCTGTTCATATAAATGGTATTTTGTGACTTGCTTTTTATTTTTTGCTTCCTTATATTATAGACAGTTTTATACAACTATCTTTTTTCTTCTGTTTTTATTTCTATAAGGAGTATTATTATGAAAAGAGTTTTCTTTTTAATCCTGCTCCTACTTCTACCCTTTTCTATTCTACACAGTACTACCTATGCAGTAACGGACTCTATTTCTGTGTCCTCTACTGGTGTGGATTCTACTTTTTCTCAAAGGTGGGTAGGGTGTTCTTTATGGTTCTTAGGTTGTGAGGGACAGGTACGCTATGCAACATCTTCTGCTGATACAAGCGGTTGGAGTTCTAAGCAGTGGACTGTTCTATCCGATGGACAGGTTATGCAGTTCTGGCCTCTTTTTCCAGACTTCCCAAGTTCTTTATATAGACTGGAGTATAGGTGTACTACTGGAACAGGTGCACTGTTTATCTCTGGTTTGAAAAATAGGAATAGATAGGGGGTTTTATGGTTAAGAAAATTATTTTTGTTCTACTCCTTATTACTACCTCTTTTCTATATGCACAGAAGGTAGAGTCAGTAACAGCGGTCAAAGGAGTTACTACTTCTGGTGATACTGTATATGTAGAGTATGTTGTAAACATCCTTGATGATCTGTTAATAACAGCAGATGGGGATACTATCAAATTGCTTCCATATAAGGATCTATATATGTTTGATATGGAGGTGAATGATAGTAGGATTTTTGCTATTGATAGTCTTGGGAATGTTGTTGCTGTTAAAAAGGTTTCTGCAGGCGATACTCTACATACTGATCTTGGATTGCGGATTAGGAATCTTGATTTGTACTATGGAGCAGGGAATAGATTCCGAACGTCAAACTCCTTTATAATTGATGATAGTCTTTTTATTGGGGCTGTTGTTACAACTGATAAAATAAATCTAAACGGTTCTACTGGAATAGGTGGCACTCTTACTATGCGTGGTGGAGATATTGCGATGAATGAGTATCAACTTCTTAATGCCACCGCTATACAATCTACATTCTATGGATCGGATAATAGTATATCAAACGAAGAACTCTTAGGTATAGACGATGGTACTACTGCCCAAATACCAGTAGGTGGTGGTGCAGGTTCGGCTATGGTATGGACAACTGCGACTGGAACAGGTGCGCCTGTTAGGGCAGGATCACCAACATTTACTGGAACAACGACTGCTCCGAAGGTCAAGGCAACTACAGGAACAAAGGCAGGCTATGCAGACCTCAAAAACCAAACCACAGCGCCCTCTACAGTTGGAACGGACTCTTCAAGAATACAAACTCTTGACGACGGTTCTAATATCCACATAGCCGTAACAACAGACGACAACACCACAGAAACAACTCGATACCTTGCAAGCAAGCAAGACGTGATCAATGGAGATGTGGGGACGAGTTTATGGTTTGATGGATCGAATGACATTGTAACTATTGGCGCAAATAGTAATTTAGTATTTTCCACAAGTCCATTAAGTATAGTTTCTAAATTAATAACAAAAGGTAGTTCTACTGTCCAATTTATAAACCATGGTGCTACACATGCTTTTAGTATGAGAATTAATACCAATAATACTTTAGAGGTTTTAGAAGCTGACGTTGCTTCTGTTGGAGCATCAACAAAGACAATATCAAACAATTTGTGGTCAACAGTAGGGTATACAAAAACAGGTACATCAGGCGTATATTATATAAACGGCATCAATGCAGGCACTGTTACAGATTCAAGAGATTACAGTGTTGCGGTGATAGGTTTAGGAGCAAAAACAACTGTAGATTATGCTCTGAATGGGAATATGGCTGCTAATTATTTTTTCAACCTTGCGCTTGACCCTACAGATGCTCAAGATTTTGATATTCTCAACGGCGGTGCAATACCCTATAAATATATAGGTGCAAGCCAGACAAAAGTTTATGATGAAACATGGACAGGCAGTGCGGATAGTTGGAGTGTTGGTACTGGCATTGTCTACAATTCAAATAATATGTTAGGAACTGGAACTGGCGGCAGTATTTACACACTACGAAACGGAACTACTTTGGGTACAACATTAGGTAAGGCAGTACGCATTACTTGCGATATAACTGCTGATAATGGAGCCAATGTAAATATAACACCAGCTGCTATATTAAGAGATGCAGCTTATGCTAATGCGTTGAGTGTTACAAGTTATAGTAATAATTCATATACTTCAGACGGATCTATAAAAACATTAGTAGTTGAGGGAGTCATTACAAAAGTTGTTGATAAGGCTTATATCCAATTTGACGTATCTACAAATTCAGCCTCTTATTTAGTTGATAATTTCACAATTACAAATATCGGTTGTGTAGCCCAATATGAACCCTCTGGAATCAACTCCTCAACTTGGGTAGAACCGAATGGTTTAACAGCAACAATTTCAGGTGCGGTTCCGGTGAACCCGATGCCACAGGTATACACGACAGGGAATGTGTTAGGTGCAACCTACGGAAACGGAAATGTTTCCTATGCAGAACTCAACTATCTCAGTGAAGTAACAAGCGATATTCAGGCTCAGCTTGATGCCCTTGGAGGTGGTACACTAAACAGTGATCTAACAATAGACTCCTCTTGGTCAAGAGTATCTATGATATATGATACAGTTGGAGCAGTAGTATATGTAGGAGATTTTGTATACTCTCCAACGGACGGAGATTATGAACTTGCATCCGCATCTGCATCTACTACATTCCCCTGTACAGGTCTTATTTGTAGATCGGCGGGGATTGATAAACCAACCTATATCCTACAGGAGGGTTATATACGTTTGAATAGTTGGGATTGGACTAAGACAGGTGGAGTTGGAGACCTTCTCTACCTAAGTACAACAGCAGGAGACGCAACCCAAACTGCTCCAAGTGGAACAGATGAGTATATACAAATAATAGGTAGGGTTGTAGGTCCAGATGTTATCTATTTTAATCCTTCTATGAATTGGGTGAAGCATGAATAGACTTATTAAAACTATACTACTGCTATTTTTGTTATATGGTAGTGCAGTAGCAACAGTTACGCAGATAGATTCGATCGAGAATATTGTTAGTAATACCTATATAGGTGGTACAATATTCAAGGTTGGTGTTGCGTCAGATTTCTATGGAATATTATACTCTGGTACTTCTCCAAACGAACTGTTAATATGTGCTTCTTTCTCTTGTACAAGCTCTGGAGAGTTATCAGAAACAGTTATTTCTAATCAAGGGTATGCGACTGGAACAGGGACACTTGGTGGCTACCCAGGGGCTATTCAGATACCAGCTACGGAATATTTTATAGGATCATTTTCACATGATGCTACCGGTTCCAATGACTCTACTTGGGTATTTATATTCACAGTAGACACAAGTGATGCTACTGTTGGGGGTGTTATAGCTGAGGAGGTTATAAAGTATGCACCAACCAGAGAAAATACTATTATACAAGTAGGAGAATCTGATTACTATATGTTGTCATATAGAAGAATAGGTTCATCAACCTGTGGTATAAAAACCTTTGCTATTGACAAAGTAACACCAGCTGTTGGTGATGTTACTATTGATTCTATTTCAACTATTAGCGCATACTCTATAGACATAGATAGAGTTGGCGATAGTGATTTCTATGTTATATCTAATTGGTATTCAACCTTTAGTGTATCGACGAGGGAAATATCACAAGTAGATGGAACCATAGGAGCACAGATAGATAACGCTGTTATATTCTCTGAGGTGCAGCTACAGAACTCCAAGTTTAATACCTATCCAGTTAATGATAGTATTTTTGTTGCTATAACCTGTGGGTTATCATTATCAGATCCAAGAAACTTCTGTACGTTTAAAGTAAGCCCAACTGATGGGAGTATAACAATTAGTGATACTATTGATATAACTACAAAGTTTGAAGAGTCAACAGTAGCTGCAAATGATAGTGGTATTATCGCATTTTACTCCGGTTACTATACAGGATATGATGGATATACAACTGCTTATTCTATTGATCAAGAGGATGGGAGTATATTGGATAGGCAACAGAAGGAAACACAGTGGTCTCAGAATCTAACAACAGCTTTCTATCCCAGTAGTCTCATGTTGGGTGATGATAGTAGATATGTATTACTCGCATATCGTGGAGCAGATACCTATGGATGGCTTAGAACTCTGTTGTTGGAGCCAAACCTATATTGGGGTCATGAGAGGGATGGTGTTTCATATCCAGATATATCCGATGTAGATGGAGTAGATATACCTAATGTACTTGAGGTAGATGGAGTAGAGAAGTGAGGTAAGTATGGAAGCATCTGTTGAACAACAAAGAAGTTATAGTATATCTAAGCTTTGGGGTAAGTCTAAGGAGATTGTTAGACTATATGCCTCTGGTGTATATACACAGAAGGAAATAGCTGAGATAGTAGGCGTGTCTACTCAAACTGTTAATAATATTCTAAACAGTGCTCTTGGCAAGCAATCTCTTGCTATTTTAGAAGGCGCTGCTGATGCCGAGACTATTGACTTAGTAGCAAGGTATAAAGCTCTTGCTCCTATTGCATTACAGTTACAGACCGAGATAATGATGGGAGAGGATACTACTAAAGCTTTGAAGAATGCGATAGCTGACAAGATACAAGATAGAGCTGGATATGTCCCAGTGAACAGGAACTTAAACATGAATGTAAATGCTGGTTTGTCTAAAGAGGATATAGCTGAGATAAAAAACAGAGCAGATGAGATTAGGTTGGTAAGAGAAGAGGAAAGGCCACAGGAATAAGTATGCTTGATCCTAAGTCTAAGAAAATACTTGAAGAGCTCATGGTAGAGTGTTATAAAAGCACTCAGTTCATGGCACAGCTTTTATATCCAGAGGAGTTCTTTGGAGAGATGACTTCTTTGCATAAGACACTCTTTGACTTTTTAGACAACTGTAAGGCTCCTAAGAGATATATACAAGCGTTTAGAGGTTTTGGTAAAACAACAGCAAACGGATTGTTGGTAAGAAAAAAGATTCTATTCGATGAGAAGCGTTTTATTGGATACCTTACAAATAGTGGAGAGGTAGCTCAAGTTGTATCTAACTCTATAAAAATAGGTCTTATAGCCAATGATGAAGTGAGGAAGATATTTGGTGATGTTAGGATAAGTCAAGTGCAGGGAGTAGGTGAACAATGGGCACAGAAAAGTTGGATTGCTAAAGGACAGACACTTGTTCTACCGAGAGGTTATGGTCAACAGGTTAATGGTTTAAAGTGGATGTATTATAGACCAGACTTTTGGGTTATTGACGACCTTGATGATAGAGTCGAAGTTAGGAATGATGAACAGAGAAAGAAGTTAAGAGAGTGGTTCTATGGTGCTCTTATGTATACTGTTACTCAGTATAAGTCGGAAGATGTTAAACCTGAGTTTCTTTATACAGATACTATAAAGCACCCAGATGGCTTAATCTGTCATCTTATGGACGATCCAGATTGGGAGGGGATAACACTTTCTATATGTAACGAGGATTATAAGACTCTTGCTCCTTCTATAACAACACAAGAGGAACTTGATAAAGAGATAGAAGGACATAGAAGAAATAAAACAATGGACATCTTTGCAAGAGAGCGAATGGGTATTGCTCAGAGCAAAGAGTATGGTACGTTTAAAGCTTCTTACTTTCAGTACTACTCAGAGAACGATGATGACTTTGTTAAAATAGTAAGACCAAGGTTGATAAATATACTCTTATATGATCCGTCTAAAACAAAGAATCCTGCTAATGCACAGTCTGCTTTTATAGTGTGGGGTCTTGACCTTGAGTATTCTAAGTTCTATATGCGCTTAGCTCTTGGAGCTTATTTAGGAGCTGGTGAACAATACGACAAGATTATTGAGTTAGCTGAATGGTTTAGGATACAGGCTTTGGGTATAGAGGTAACAGGCTTGGAGGATCATCTTATCTATAATATAACTAATACCTGTATGTTAAAACATAAACAGTGGATTATGTCTAACTTGATTACACTTAATCCTAAAAGTGGTAAGGGAGAGTTTTCAGGATATGAAGGAGGAAAAGAAGGCAGGATTAGCTTGCTTCTTCCTTTCTATGAAAAAGGTCTTATAGTACATAATAAGGACGCTTGTGGACAACTTGAACAGCAACTGTTGGGTTCCAAACTGAGGGACGTTGCAGACGCTGCAGCCTATCTACCTCAAGCTTTGGCGAAGGGTGCTAAGTATATGTGCCCACCAGCTACTGCTGAGGAAGAAAGTGCTAACTTTGGTATGGTAGGGGTATCAGGTTTGCAAAGGAAAGTATTTGTTTAACTATGTTCACTCGGTGAACAAAGAGAGGATATATGCCAGCAGCTTTTGAAAAGTGTGTGAAGAATGGAGGAGAAGTAAGGAGGATGTCTGGACCGAGTAAGAGGTTTGGGTTGAAAGCTGGACAGTATATTAATATCTGCTATAGCGGTGGAAAGACTTATATTGGTGAAAAACATACGAAGGGAGAGAAGTAGTGTCTGCACCAGCTACACCAACAGGACTTGCTATCGACACAGTTGGAAGTAATGCTATTATTCTTACCTGGAACAATGTAGCAGGTGAGACTGGTTTCTATATATACTACTCTACAAACGGGAGTGATTATATAAAGGAAGGAGAGGTTGCAGCAGATGTTCTTACTTTCTGGTGTGATAGGTTGTATGCTGGGACACTATACTACTTTAAAGTATCTGCTTTCAACGGAGACGGAGAGTCGGCTTTATCCTCTGCTGTTAGTGATACAACACTTGCTAAGAGTATGAAACAGTATTGGAGAGGTTCAGTAGGTCCTTTCCTATACGATGCTAATGCACTACATAAAGGAGAAGCTATCTCAGTAACAGGTGCACGATCGGAGGGAAAGATAAGGGTAGAAGGAGCTCCTACTGAGGATGAAGATGTTGCTCGTAAGACAGATGTTGAACCGTATCTTTCTCCTGGCGGTACAGAGAATAATTTAGTAGACTTTGACGCTGATGGGTTTCCTGTTGGTGATAGTGGGTTGGCTGTTTCTGATGTTTCTGGCGCTGTTGATGAATCCCATGCACAGAATGCAGATACTGACTTAGATCCTACTTTTGAAGCCACCTTTGTTAAAAAGACTGACACTGTAAATGTGCTGTCTGATATAACATCTGCAGGTGCTGAGATAGAAGATGCAGTTTCTAAGAAACATAGTCATACAGCACAGGCGCATATTATAGATGCAGATGGCACTTTGGCAGATATTACTGCTAAATTTAATACACTATTATCCGATCTCGAAACGCTTGGATTTTTATTGAGTTCATAGGGGGAAGTATGGCTACATTGTATGGACAGACAGTTTGGGAAGCGGTATCAACTGAATCATTGCCCTCCTATGAGGACGGAGCAAGGGATGGGCATTTTTTAAAACTACTTGATACTGGTGAATCTTATATACGAGTAGATGGGTCTTGGGAATATATAAACCTTGGACTGGCGTTTATAAAGGCTACTAAGAGTGGAAGAGTTACTACAGATATAAATGGAGAGGCGCATGTTGACTTTGTTGTTCCTCTTATAAATACAGAATATGGAATCATGTTGACTATACACTACCCTACTGATGGATTTGGGAATAGAAATGGTGCTGTTGCTTATAAGAGAAACTTAACTGTTGATGGATTTGATATTATAGTTTTGGATACAAAGCAGGGAGATCCATTTGAAGGTCTGTTAGTAAGTTGGTTGGCTACAAGGGACTATAATCCATAGGAGATTGTGTAGTGTACTATATATACGGAATATGTGAGAAATGTGGAAGAGTTGTTTCTACAGAAAAGACAAAGCAAACCGGTGATGATACAGTGGATGGGAAGAGTTATAGGAAGGTTAGTAGTAAAGTATGTGGTTGTGGAACTCCTCCTAAACGAGTAGACATTATAGGAAGGTAACTATGCCAAGAACAGTAAGTCCAAATAATAGAGAAGCCAGCTTTCCAGATACTACGGGATTGAAAGCAGAGTATTCTTCTAAGTACCCAGATGGGGTTGACCTTAATCCTGATGGTGATGTACATAGAAAACTTCTGAAGTACATACTGGATAGTGTAAAGTCTTCCTATGATGTTATGGGTGTAAGATACCCAACCTGGAAGGAGATTGAAGAGAAGCTTACTGTGTACATAGATCTTGATTCTGATGATCAGAAGATCAGAGACACAGATCCAAGTAAACCAGTAGCTATGGTTGTTCCTATATCCTATGCGACGAGAGAGGTACTTCTTACATATATGACTTCTGCTTTTATGAAGCACCCTCTTTTCCGTTATATCCCCAGTGAGGACCCAAACGATCTGATAAAGGTGATAGCACTTGAAAGTATTATTGCTCAGGATTGTATAAGATCGAAGGTAGGATTAGACCTATATACAATGTGGGGGGATGAGATAACCTTTGGCTTCGGAGTAACCAGTCCTACTTGGGTTACTAAGTATGGGTATAGAACAGTTTATAATGATGTGGTAGATAAGATACTTGGTATTCCTTACAAAAAGAGAACTGTGAGAGAAAAGAAACAAATCGTCTCCTTTGATGGAAATGCTCTTAGGTCTGTAGATGTATATAACTTCTATCCCGACCCTGAAGTTCCTATAACAGATGTAGGAAATATGGACTTTTGTGGTTGGATAGATAGAACTTCTTATAACAAACTGTTGATTGAAGAAAAGCAGGATGATACTATTTTCAATGTTAGGTATTTGAATAAGTTGGATAACAAGTCAAGTTCTTACTTTAATGCTACTGATGTGAATACTGGTAGATATTCTAAGACAGGTATTCCTTTTGAGAGTAATACTCCAACAAGTGGTTCAAAGCATACAGATGTACTTAACTTCTATGCTTGGATAATCCCTGCTGATTATGGGCTTTCTTCTAACGAGAGCCCAGAACATTGGTCTTTTAAAGTAGCATCAGATAGAGTTATCATAGAGGCTAAGAGGTCCAACTTTGATCATAACCAACATCCTATAGCTGTTATGGCTCCTGATAGTGATGGACACACTACTGTACCAGTGTCCCTTTTGGAACGGGAATTTCCACTTCAACACGCTATGGATTGGCTTTGGAAAGCTCATGTAGCTAATCTTAGAAAAGCAGTGAATAATATGTTCCTTGCTGATCCTTCTCGTATAGATATTACTACTCTTACTGATACTCGATTTGGTTTACTTGCTCTGACAAGGGCATCTTCATGGGGGACTGATATAAGAAACTCTTTCATGCAGATACCTGTACAGGACGTTACTAAGGAAAATGTTAAGGATATGGGTTTTCTTATGGATATAGATAGTAGAGTATTCACGAGTGATCAGTCTAAAGGATATATCGAAAGGAAGGGAGAAAGAGTAAGTGCTTCTGAGGCAGGAGGAGCAAGAGTTTCTTTCCTGTCTAAGATGGAAAGAAGAGCAAGGATTGGAGCTATGCAAGGGCACTATGATATAGCCAATCAGTTTGCGTCAAATACTATACAACTTAAGTCAGAGACTCAGATAGTACAGATGCTTGGCGAGTATAAAGATGTTCTTCTTAGTCAGTATGGTCTCGACTTTGACTATGCTAAGGTTGACCCTAAGACCTTGGATGTAAGGTATGATGTAGTTTCTCAGGATGGTAGTATACCTGGAGGAGAGTTTGCAGATGTATGGGAACACCTTCTTGGTATAGCTACAAAGAGTCCTGAGGTTTATGCAGCTCTTGATCCTGTACGTATCTGGTTACATGTTGCAAGACTGTTGGGGGCTAAAAACCCAGAGGAGTTTAAGAAAAAACCTATGACGAGTAAGGTTGCTTCTCAGGGGGAGATCGAGAGTAAAGCTAAATCAGGACAGTTTGTTAAACCTGAAGAGTTACAAGGTGCACAAAACATTGGAGAGGTATAATGGAGAATGAGATTATAGTATCTTCGTTGGAGTGGAAAGAGTTGCAGAACACTCCTGCGTTTAAGGTGTTCCTTTCTACTATAAGGGAAAGATTGGAACTAAAAAGAGATTCTTTGGAGGCAGGAGTTGAAGCAATATCTACTGATAAAGGAGATCATATTATTGTTACTCCTTTTGAAGATATACGTTTTATACAGGGTGAGTGTAAGTCACTGAGGTATATAGAAATGCTTTTGATTAACAAAGAGCGTTTAACAAAGGAAGCAGAAAAAGTACAAGAAGAAAGGAAAAAGAAAAATGCCAGTACAAGTAAAGAATGACGACAAGAACCAGGAAAAAACCCAGATTCCTGATGACGATCTCTATAATCCTAATAATGTTGATCCTGAGGTAGAGAAACAAGAGATCGCAGATCTACTCGATCCTGGATCACCTGTTGGTGTACAGGAAGAGAAGAAGGAAGAAGAAAAGTTGGAGGAAAAGAAGGAAGAGAAAAAGGAGGAGAAGAAGGAAGAAAAGAAAGAGGAAGAAAAAAAGGAGCCAGAGGTAAAGAAAGAAGAGAAGAAAGAGGAAAAAAAGGAAGAGGAGAAAGAGGAGAAAGAGGAGAAAGAAGAAGATAAGTTCCTCAAAGAGTTCAATCGTCTCGCTGGTTTGCTTGATAAAGAAGAGAAGGTTGAAAAGAAAGAAGAAAAGAAAGAAGAGAAAAAAGAAGAAGAGAAGAAGGTTGAAGAGAAAAAGGAAGATAGCTTTGATACCTTTGTAAAGGGTGTTCTGTCTGCTCCAGACTTTAAAGAAACTGAATTTATAAAAGCAGAGGATTTTAAAGAAAGTCTTAGTGTAGCAGAGACAGCGAAGCTGAACGAAGTTGTTAATAAGGCAGTAGTTACTGCAATAACAGAAGCAAGAAAACAAGCTCTCAAAGATGGAATGGATGTATATCCAAGAAGTCTTGATGGAAGGATGAGAGGTATTGTTGCGGCTAATAACTTTTGGAGAGATAATAAGGATATATATACTTTATGTGAAAAGTATCCTAACTTCAAAAAGTTGATTGCGAGAATATCTAATGATGTACAGAAGAGGAATCCAAATATGTCTTTAGAACAGGTATTTAAAGAGACCGCAAAGGAGGTAAGAGAATCGTTAGGAGAAGAAAGAATGAAACAGTTCAGTGATGAGGAGGTAGACTCTTCAGTAGATGGAAATGGGAAGAAGGAAAAGGTTTCATTTGCTAAGAAACCTACTCATGCAGGTATTAAAACAGTAAAGAAAGCAGAAGCTCCTACTGAGCAAGATGAAATAGCGGAGCTTATTGAGTTTTCTCGTGAATAATAAACGGAGGAATAAAAGATGTTAGATCAAGCTTATATGCAAAACCTCCAGCAAGCGATGAAGAGTAATAGTCATGTTAAGGTTATAAATAATACCGCAGCGAATGGAGATACTTATACTATTAAACCATACGAAACACAGGTTATAGTAGATAATGATAGTTCGTATACTCAAAGTTTACTTCTCCCTGCTGTAGCTGAATCTGCTGGTATGATCTTGACTATCGCTTTTCCTGACTATGGAGGTGGAGGTACTATCGAAGATCAAGATGATAGTCTTGTAACCTGGTCTACCCTTACTAACAATGCTGATGGTGAGTACGCTGTACTTTATAATGATGGCAAGAGTTGGTTAGTTCTTGTCACCAATATGTAAGGGAGGTGGACTATGAGTTTTATGCAAGATTTTCTTAAGGTAGGTATCGTGCCAGACTTGGATGGTTCTATAAGAGTAGAGGGCAATATCTATGCCCGAAACTTCCCAGGTATTGTTTCTGGATATGCCAGTAAGGTATGGTATGTAGATAGTGATATATCTATAAGTGGCAATGGTAAGAGTTGGAGAAGGGCGTTCAAGACTGTTACTGAAGCTCTTGCAGCTGCTGGAGCACACGATACTATTCTTATCCAAAAGGGTATATATGACGAAGGAGCTGTACTGGAAATAACTCAAGAAGGCTTGAGACTGATTGGTATGAATACTACCAATCGTATGTACGGGACTACTTCGTTGAAAGCAAGTGCAGCCGATCATGTTATTATAGACGTTCAGGCCAATGAAGTAGAAATAGCAAATCTTTCTTTTATACAGAACAATGCTAATATCTGTATTCAGATAGATCATTCTGCTGCTGTCTATAAAACACATATACACGACTGCCACTTTGGTGGTGGTGCTGCTACTTATAGTATCTATGCTGGTGGTACTTTTGATGCAGTTGACACTATCATAGAAAGGTGCTCATTTACTGTTAGCGCTGGTTTGGTTGGTGTTCAGATGAATGGTACACGATGTGCTATTATTGATTGTTCCTTTCAAATAGGTACAGGAAGCACAGGATATGTACATACTCCGACTACAGGTGATAGGCCGTATACCAGAGTAATACGTTGTCTGTTCCATACTGTTGATGTTACTGATGGGATTGGCATAACTGTTACTGGTACTCCTACTGTAGGATTTTTTACAGTAGATGACTGTCATTTTATCTACTTTGCAGATGATGATCATGCTATGTCAAAGAGAACAGGATACTGTGGTTTGAACTATCGTGACGTTACTGTTCTTGCTGTAACGTAGAGGGGGTACTATGAAAGATTCAAATGGAATAGAAGTGTGTCCGTTTTGTAGAGGTCCTTTACCTTGTCCACATTGTAAACCTCCTTCTGCTTGTAAAGAAAAGAAGGAAGTGGTAAAGAAACCTAAAAGAAAAAGTAAAAAGGAGGAATAAATTATGCCTACAGCTTTTATGGGAATGAGAGGCACTGGGAATTTTGCAGATAATCAGGTTCCTGAGAGTTGGGCACAGTATATACTTCATGAGTATCCAAATGGTTCTGCTCCCTTGTTTGCCATGACTTCTATGTTCAAGCAAGAGAACGTGGATAGTTATAAGTATCACTGGTTTAAGAAAACACTGCCTACTCAATCAGGTGCTGGTTCTGTATATATAGACGCAGGTCTTGTTACTGCTTATGTCTATGCTACACATCAAGCAGCTCATGGTATTGCAACTGCTGTTGTCTATGTAAAAGTTGCCGAAGCCCTTGCGAAAGAGTTTAATAAAAATGCCCTTGTGTTGTTAAGGGATAGTGATCGTCCGGATGAAGTGGAGATGCACGGAAGAGTTGTAGATACCTACTATAACGGTGCGAGTAGTTATGTAGCAGTGAAACTGTTGGAAGATGATGATAATGGCTCTGTTGCTGCTACTTATAACCTTTCTACTGTGGATCTTCTGATGCGTTTATCCAATGCTCAGCCGGATGGTTCTGTTGCTCCCAACGCAATAGGGTACGATCCTGATGAATACTGGAACTATGTTCAGAATTTCAGAAATACTCTTGACCTTACTCAAGAAGCTCTTGCTACTCGATTGAGAACTGGCGATGCTTATAAAGAAGCGAAGAAAGATTGTGCTGAGCTTCACTCGATTGATATTGAGAAGGCTGCTTTCTTTGGTTATAAGTATGCTGGTACAGGAGAGAACGGTCAGCCGTTGAGAACTACTCAGGGTTATATTGACTTTATTAAAGAGAATAACTCAGGGAATGTACTCAACTATGAAACCAATACTGATGCCGCCTATGCAGGGAAGACTTGGTTACAGGCTGGTAAGAAGTTCTTGAATACTTATATCACTCAGGTTCTTAAGTATACTGATAGTGAGTGTATAGTATGGTGTGGCGATGCAGCTCTGTTGGGTATTTCTGAGCTTGCCGAAGCTTTTGGAGATATTCAATTGAAAACTTCTGATACCTCTTATGGAATCAGTATAACTACATGGCAGGTTCCGGCTGGTAAGATATACTTGAGAAGCCATCCTTTGTTCAGTCATGAGTCTACCAATCAAAACCTCATGGTTCTTATGCACCCCAAAGATTGTAAGTTTTGTCCTCTCGTTGGGGGTGGGTATAACTTTAGAACCAAGTTTGAGACTGATATGCAGATTCCTGGGCAACATTCCAAGGTAGACGGCTATACCACAAAAGGTGGTTGGAAGTTTGCCTCTGCGAATAAGGGTATGGTTCTTTATGGTATTGGTAAGGATAATACTGCTTAATCCTTTCTTGTATGTGTAAAGTTGTCATAGAGAGGGTAGTTTCTATGCTACTCTCTCTATGTTCATCCGGTGAACAAAGAGGATATTAAATATGAACCTTCTACAAATAAGAACAGCTTTTGTACAGAAAAGTGGATACTATGATCTCGTGGTGGATACTACTGACTATGTAGATAATGGAGCAAATTTCTTTATACAAGCGGGACAAAGGTTTCTGGATACTGTTGTTCCTAACAGGAAGGCATTGGGGAGGTATGTTGCTACTATAGTTGAAAATCAATCGAGCTTGCTTTTGAAGAAAGTGAGGAGTATAGACTCTGTTTATATAAAAGGGTCTGGAGAGGGTAGAAGTTATCTGGATAGAAAAGCATACTCTTGGTTGATCGAGAACTATGGAGACGACTTTGGAGAGAAGGCAAAGGGAGTGGGCACTGTTTCTGATGTTCCTTCTGATGATGAGATACTTACTATAGATGAAGAGGTCTATACCTTCAAAGATTCTCCATCTTCTACAAACGATGTTGAGATTGGAGATACTGCATCTGAGACAATAGCTAATTTAGTATCGAAGATTAATACTAATTCTTCAGTTGCTAAAGCATATCAGTTGACTGCATCTACTTTCCTTATAGAGTATATACTCGTTGGCACAGCAGGAAATGAGATTGTTTTTACAACAGATGCAGGTAATATTTCTTTAGATGGAAGTGGGTTACTTGGTGGAACTGTTGCAGGAAGGACTAACGAAATAGGTACAGGTGCTCCTACTTACTACTCTCCAATAATATCCAACCCACACCCTGATCTATCTGTGTCAAACCTAACAGCGGAAGATACACACGATCTTATGTTTGGCTATGATAGATTTGCTTATGATGGTATACTGTTTATGAAGCCTGCAGATGCTTCTTATACAATGACTATATTTGGTTCTTTCTTTAGCCAAATGATTTTAGACCCAGATGTCTCATACCATAGTGAACTATACCCTGAGTTGTTGATAATGGCAGCGAGTATGGCAAGGGAATGTTTCTTTAGGAATACTCAGGGAGTACAAGATTGGATCGGTTCTATGCAACTTTGGTTAAAGGGCATAGATCATGATTTGGTGAGAGAAGAGATTGCACTTGCTGGAACTCAGTTGAAAGGATAGAGATATGACTAAGGTTATAAGAATACATGAGATAAACAAAGCGGCTGATAAACTGTTCAGTAAAAAACTGCTGGCTGTTTTGTCGAGGATAGATAGGTTGGAGAAGGACGTATCTGCTTTGAGGAATCAGATTTCTAATAACTATACAGTTATTCCTAAGGCTCTTGAAGAAGAGGAAGCTAAGATACTTGAGGTAAAGGAATGAAAGAAGCCTCTAATAGGTTTGAAGGGATTTTTAATAAAGGACTGAGACCTTTTCATAAAAGAACAGTTCCTTTTCAAATCTATAATTTATTCAACTTTAGACCAACTCAATCTGGTATAATGCCATATAGTCCTGTTGTTATTCCTATCTCTGAAGATGTGATAGAGACTAATAACTTGGATGATGAAGTGTTTCCGTTTCCTCAGCTTATCGTAGGAAAGAAACATACCTTTATAGGCTGTTCTGAAAAGATATATGTTGTAGACCCTGAAGACTGGGATACTATAACTCAACTTACTACATATGGAACAGGTAATCCAACAGTAGCAAAGGATATAACAGCAGGGGGTATTTGGGAACTCGCAGACTTTTGGGACTCTTGGTTTCTTACTAATGGTGTATGCACAGTGTTTGGTTGTGGTAAGGACTGGATAGAAGCTCATATAGCTCAAAGAGTATACGTATCAGATGATACTGCTATACAAGCTGCTGTTGATTATAAAGGAAGAGTTCTATTCGGAGGATTTGATGTACATAACTTTTGGTCCAGTACAGCGAAGACGTTTTTAACTGCTTGGTATAAGAAGAACTACGATACTCTATTTGATCCTTCTTTGACAACAGAAGGAGAACTTGAACTTGCTCCTGTGTATGAGAACTTTATTTGGGGATCTTCTATAGGCGGTGGAGACGCTTTGTTGTTCTTTTTTCCTGATAAGGTCTTAACCACAGGTTTGAATACATCTTCATTTGGAACTGATAATCCCTTTTATTTAGAGATAATGCAGAGGAATGAGCAGATATTTGCTCCCATGCCTATGCAGGGTCAGGTACTTAATTTTAGGAAACTTGGAGAAGGTCTTTGTGTATTCTCTGCTGATGGTGTGTCTCATATAAAGGCTGTTCCTTCGCCTTCCCCTACTTTTAATATACAAAGTTTACCAAAGGCAGGTGGAATTGCCAACCGTGGAGCTGTTGCTTCTTCAGAAAGTGAGATAGTGTATGTAGATAACTCTGGTACTCTTGTTAAGATAACAGCAGGAGGAGAAGTTGTTAGACTTGGGTATAAAGAGTATATCTACGATCTATTGGAAGCAGGTATTGTTATATCCTATAGTCCTGATCCTTATGAAGGAGGATATTTTATATCTGATGGAGAACAAACATTTGTACTTTCTGATAATGGACTGTTTGAAGTTGGGCATATTGTTACGTCTGTTTTTTATAAAGACGGAGCTACTGTTGGCATGGGCACTGCTTTGTCTGGAACAGCTAATATAGTTGGAGAGGTCGGAATAGATGCAAATGATTTTGGTTTATCTGGAGTAAAAACTCTGGAGTGGGTAAGGGTTGAGGTAGATGAAACTTCTGTAGAGGATGACCCTATTCCTTCTCTACAGGTTTCTATAGATTATCTATATACAAATGTAGGTGATGGTACTTGGGGTTCTATTGGGTACAGGAATGTTAATAAAGAAGGAGTAGTATACTTTCCTGTTACTGGTACAAAGTTTAGGATAAATATAAAGGTAAGTAATTATGCAAACCACAGCATTATCTACGCAGAAGTTGGTATCAAACAAGGAGACAGAAGATACACAAGGCACTTTTCAGTTGGTGAAGCTAACAACAGAGCAGGTGCATAAGGATTGGGAAGCTATATCTGAGGCTATAGAGAAGGCTCTTCCTCCTACTGTTGCAAGTAAGGGAGAGTTGAGGATGCACAATATCTATAAGGCGCTGATGAAAGGTGTGGCAGAGTGTTGGCTTTTGGTTAACAATGAAGAAACTTGGTTATTAGGTATTCTATACTC
>Ga0315542_1000276_pt1 | contig 31019 bp, 30 predicted proteins | sample SalMarSW160120MG_FD_202541 | JGI IMG/M metagenome (GOLD analysis project Ga0315542, IMG submission 202541) | Salt marsh sediment microbial communities from the Plum Island Ecosystem LTER, Massachusetts, United States - Salt Marsh Sediment SW1601-20 ...
GCGAGCAGGAGATCCGGGCCCTCGCCCGGCGCTTCTACGGCGAGCTGGGCGTCACGCTCCTGGAGTTCTTCTCCCTGTGGGGCCTGAGCCGCGAGAAGATCCGCCGGCGGGTGGAGATCCAGGGACGCGAGCATCTGGACGCCTGCCGGGCGCAGGGCCAGGGAGCGGTGCTCATCTCGGGGCACTTCGGCAACTGGGAGCTGTTGGGGGCGGCCATGGTCGCCTACGGCTACCCGACGCATTACCTGATCAAGAGCCAGGCGAACCCCTACGTGGATCGTATGCACAACGAGATCCGGCGCCGGGCCGGCATCGGCGTGATCCGGCAGGGACTCTCCGTGCGCCAGCTGGTGTACGCCCTGCGGCGCGGGGAGTTCGTGGGGATCCTGAGCGATCAGGATGCAGGGCGCCAGGGAATCTTCCTGCCGTTCCTCGGACGCCCGGCGGCCGTCGCGCGCGGGCCGGCCTACATGGCCTGGCGGACCAGGGTCCCCCTGCTGGTCGGCGTGATCTTCCGCGGGGATGACGGGCGCCATCGTGCGGAGTTCACGGCCCCCGTGTATCCGGATCCGAGCTGGGACGAGGAGACCGCGGTGCGCGAGCTGACCCGCATCCAGACCGAGCGCCTCGAGGCCTTCATCCGCCGTCACCCCGAGCACTACTTCTGGGTCCACCGGCGCTGGAAAACCCAGCCGCTGCAGGACGCCTGAGGCTAGTCCCCGGCCTGGAAGCCGATCCCGTGCTGCGCATCCGTGTTCGGCAGGCGGATGTCGCCGAAGGTCTTCTCGTAACGCTCGAGGTTGAGGCCGAGCGTGCGGTGCAGGGCCTTGGCGTTCTGCGGGGTCATGACGATGCGGGCGAAGACCTTGCTCTTGGGCAACCCCGGGAGCAGACGGGCGAAGTCGAGGATGAACTCCGAGGGGCTGTGACTGATGAAGGCCAGGTTCGAGTAGATGCCCTCGGCCTCCTTCTCGGGCAGGTCCACGGAGATGCGGGTCGCCGGCTTGTCCATGGTCGGTTCTCCTTACTTCGGGTAGGGTTCCATTCTAACCGCCGCGGCCGACCCTGGCCAGTCGCCCCTGCGGGGCGCGAGGTTGACACGGCCGGCGGGCGGTGGTAGCTTGCGGCTACGACGCCGCCAACTCGAAGTGGCGGCGTCCGTTACCCCCGGGAGCCGCCATGATGACGCGCTACTCGCAGATCCTGGAGCGCTTCCCCGGCCGGCGCCTTGCGGTCGTCGGCGACTGCATGGTGGACCGTTTCCTCTGGGGACGCGTCGATCGCATCAGCCCGGAAGCCCCCGTGCCGGTGGTGCGTCTGGAGCGCGAGACCGTCAAGCTGGGGGGCGCCGCCAACGTGGCCGGCAACATCCGGGCCCTCGGCGCCGAGGTCCAGCTGATCGGCGTGACCGGGGAGGACGAAGCGGGCCGGACCCTGTTGGCCTTGCTGGACGAGGCCGGTCTCGCCGGCTCCGGCATCCTCGCGCTGCCGGAGCGTCCCACCACGCTGAAGACCCGCATCATCGCCTCGCACCAGCAGGTCGTGCGCACCGACCGGGAGCAGGATTCCCCGCTCGGCGAGGCGGAGACGACCCGGCTGCTGGCGCGCCTGGAGGACCTGGGCCCCTTCGACGGCATCATCCTCAGCGACTACGCCAAGGGCGTGCTGACCGAGAGCTCGCTTCCCCGCATCATCGGCTACGGGCGCGAGCATGATGCGGTGGTGACGGTGGATCCCAAGCACGGCGACTTCGCGCAGTATCGGGGTGTCACCTCGCTGACGCCCAACCAGAAGGAGGCCGGCGCCGCCTGCGCGACGCCGGTCCAGGATCTCGAGAGCCTGGAGAGGGTCGGGCGCATCCTGCTGGAGCGGGCCGCGGCGGAAGCGGTGCTGATCACGCGCGGCGAGCACGGCATGGCCCTCTTCGAGAAGAACGGACGCGCCCATCATCTGCCCACCGAGGCCACGGACGTGTTCGACGTGACGGGCGCCGGCGACACGGTCATCGCCACCTTCACCACGGCGCTGGTGGCGGAGGCCACCTTCCTGGAGGCCGCCAACCTCGCCAATCACGCCGCGGGGCTGGCGGTGCGGGAGCTGGGCACCGTCACGGTGAGCGCGCGGGCGCTCGCGGAGGCCATGGAATCGTGAAAGAGCGCGAGACGGCGCCCGTACTGGGCCGCGAGGAGCTGGCCGGCTGGGCTGCGGCCCGGCGCCGGGAGGGCCGCAGCATCGTCTTCACCAACGGCTGCTTCGACGTGCTGCATCCAGGACATCTGGACAGCCTGACCGCGGCGGCGGCGCTGGGCGACCTGCTGCTGGTGGCCCTCAACAGCGACGAGTCGGCGCGGCAGCTGAAGGGACCGGGGCGACCGATTCTGCCGCAGGAGGCCCGGGCGGCGCTCCTGTGCGCCTTGCGCCCGGTAGCGGCAGTCACTATTTTTCCCGAGCCAACGCCCCTCGAAACCATCCTGTGCGTGAAACCGTCCGTGCTCGTCAAGGGGTCCGAGTACGCCCAGGCGGACATCGTCGGTGCCGACGAGGTGGGTGCCTGGGGCGGCCGCGTCGAGCGCGTGCCGATGCGGCCGGGGTGGTCGACCTCGCGGATCATCGCCAAGATCAAGAGCCTGCCTTGACCGCGGTGCGGTGGCCCCGGCCGCCGGCGCGTGCGAGACCCGGAAGCTGCCCGCGGACGAAGCAGCGGTTTACCACGTAAGGAGTTGACATGGCCAGGGAGCGAATCATCATCATCGGCGCCGCGGGGCGTGATTTCCACAACTTCAACTGCGTCTACCGGGACAACGAGGACTACGAGGTCGTGGCCTTCACGGCGGCCCAGATCCCCGACATCGAGGGCCGGGTCTATCCGCCCGAGCTGGCCGGCAGGCTCTACCCCCGGGGCATCCCCATCGAGAGCGAGGCCGAGCTGCCCGCGCTGATCCGCAAGCACCAGGTGGAGTGCTGCGTCTTCTCCTACAGCGACGTCTCCCACGAGAAGGTCATGCACATCGGCTCCCTCGTGAACGCCGCGGGAGCCGATTTCAAGATGCTGGGCGAGCGCTTGACCCAGCTCGAGAGTGCGAAGCCGGTCATCAGCATCTGCGCCGTGCGCACGGGTTGCGGCAAGAGCCAGACCACGCGCCGCGTCAGCCGGATCCTGCGCGGCGCGGGCAAGAAGGTCGCCGCGGTCCGCCACCCCATGCCCTACGGCGACCTGGTCCAGCAACGGGTCCAGCGCTTCGCCAGCCTGGCGGATCTGAAGAAGTACAAGTGCACGATCGAGGAGATGGAGGAGTACGAGCCGCACATCGCCGCCGGCGTGGTCGTGTTCGCCGGCGTGGATTACGAGGCCATCCTGCGCGAGGCCGAGAAGGAGGCGGACATCATCCTGTGGGACGGCGGCAACAACGATACGCCCTTCTTCAAGAGCGATTTCCACATCGTCGTGGCGGATCCGCATCGGCCGGGGCACGAGCTAACCTACTACCCGGGGGAGACCAACGTCCGTCTGGCCGACGCCGTCGTGATCAACAAGGAAGTGGAGGCGGAGTTCGACAAGATCGAGGAAGTGCGGGAGAACGTCCGCAGCCTCAACGCCCGCTGCGCCATCGTGGACGGGGCCTCGCCCCTGACCGTGGAGCACGCGGAGCGGATCCGCGGCAAGCGCGTGCTCTGCATCGAGGACGGGCCGACCCTGACGCACGGGGGCATGAAGTACGGGGCGGCCGTGGTGGCGGCCCTGCGCTTCGGGGCCAGCGAGGTCGTGGACCCGCGGCCGTGGGTCACCGGCAAGATCGCCGAGACCTTCGCGCTCTATCCGGAGATCGGGGCGCTGCTGCCCGCCATGGGCTACGGCGCGCAGCAGATGGCGGATCTGGAGAAGACCATCGCCGCGGTCGAGTGCGACACGGTGGTGGTGGGAACGCCCATCGACCTGTCGCGCATCATCAAGATCGACAAGGACTGGGTCCGGGTCCGCTACGAGCTGCAGGAGATCGGCGAGCCGAACCTGGCCCAGCTGCTGCAGCGGTTCACGGACTAGCATCGGCCGAGAAGGCGGCCGGGGCCGGGATGCCGGCCGCCGCTGCACTCCAGCCCGGGGAGGTCACAGGTGAACATCCACGAGTATCAGGCGAAGGAGATCTTCCGCCGCTTCGGTTTGCCGGTGCCGGCCGGAGGTGTGGCGCGGACGGCGGCGGAGGCCGTGGCCCGGGCGGAGGAGCTCGGGCTGCCGGTCATGGTCAAGGCCCAGGTGTTGACCGGCGGGCGCGGCAAGGCGGGCGGGGTGAAGTACTGCGCTTCCGTGGATGACGTGAAGCGGAACGCGGAGGCCATCCTCGGCCTGGACATCAAGGGGCACACGGTCCGCAAGGTCCTGGTGACACCGGCGCTGGACATCGCCGAGGAGTACTACGTCGGCCTGCTCATCGACCGCAACAGCAAGCGTCCGCTGCTGATGGCCAGTGCGGAGGGGGGCGTCGAGATCGAGCAGGTCGCGCGCGAGGCGCCGGAGAAGATCCTCAAGCGCCTTGTCGATCCGCGCTACGGACTGCTGGACCACCAGGCCATGGCCCTGGGGCTCGAACTCTGTCACCAGGACGTGAAGAAGGCGCGTCAGATCGCCAAGGCCATGCAGAAGCTGTACGGCGCCTTCATCCACGCCGACGCTTCTCTGGCCGAGATCAACCCCTGGATCTTCACCAAGACGGGCGAGGGGCACGCCATCGACGCCAAGGTGAACCTCGACGACAACGCGCTCTACCGCCACCCCGACTACGAGGAGCTACGGGACCTGGAGGAGGAGAATCCCGCGGAGCGCAAGGCGCGCGAGGCCGGGCTGTCCTTCGTCAAGCTGGAGGGCAACATCGGCTGCCTGGTGAATGGCGCGGGGTTGGCCATGGCCACCATGGACCTGGTGCAGTACTACGGGGGCATGCCGGCCAACTTCCTGGACATCGGCGGCAGCTCCAATCCCGAGAAGGTCGTCAACGCGCTGAGCATCATCCTGGACGATCCCCAGGTGAAGGCCATCCTCTTCAACATCTTCGGCGGCATCACGCGCTGCGACGACGTGGCCGCGGGGATCATCGCGGCCACCGAGCAGATGGACATCCCCGTGCCCATCGTCGTCCGCCTGACCGGGACCAACGAGGAGGAGGCGCGCCGCATGCTGGCCGGCACCAAGCTGGTGCCGGCTCCGACCATGGATCAGGCCGTTCAGAAAGCGATCGAACTGGCCGGCGGAAGTCACTGACTATAGGATACATGCGGCATCGGCCGCTCAGCAGGAAGAGAGGCTGGACATGGCGATTTTCTGTGACGCCTCCACCCGGGTCATCGTCCAGGGCATCACCGGCCGCGACGGCAGCTTTCACACCCAGTCCATGCTGGAGTACGGAACCCAGGTCGTGGGCGGGGTGACCCCCGGCAGGGGAGGGCAGAAGTTCGCGGATCGCGTGCCCGTATTCGACACGATGCAGGAGGCCGTGCGCGCCACCGGGGCCGACGCCTCGGTGATCTTCGTGCCGCCCTTCGCGGCGGCCGGGGCCATCTACGAGGCGGCCGACGCGGGGATCGAGCTCGTCGTCTGCATCACCGAGGGCGTCCCGACGGTGGACATGGTCCGGGTCATGCCCTATCTCCAGGAGCGCGGCGTGCGGCTGATCGGGCCGAACTGTCCCGGCCTGATCGTGCCGGGACAGTGCAAGCTGGGCATCATGCCCGGCGGCATCGTCAAGCCGGGCAAGGTGGGGCTCGTCTCGCGCAGCGGAACCCTCACCTACGAGGTCGTCCATCAGCTCACCACGAACGATCTGGGACAGTCGGCCTGCATCGGGATCGGCGGTGATCCGGTCATCGGCACGACCTTCATGGACACCATCCAGGCCTTCGGCGAGGATCCCGACACCGAGGCGCTGGTCATGATCGGGGAGATCGGCGGGGACGCCGAGGAGCGTGCCGCCGCCTGGATCCGGGAGAACCTCGAGATCCCGGTGGTGGCCTTCATCGCCGGACGCACCGCTCCTCCCGGCAAGCGGATGGGTCACGCCGGCGCCATCGTCTCCGGCGGGACCGGCACGGCCGCCGAGAAGAAGACGGCCCTCGAGGCGGCGGGCATCCCGGTCGCCGACCGTCCCGTGGACATCGTGCCCAAGCTCAAGGAACTCTGGCAGTAGGATCGGCGGGCCGCGAGGAGTGCGATGGAACAGACCTACTTCATGATCAAGCCGGAGATCGTGGCCGCCCCCGAGCAGAAGGTCGGCGACATCCTGGCCATGGTGAACAGGGCGGGCTTCCGCATCCTCGACCTGCGGCTGCGAAGGCTGGACCGCGCGACCGTGGAGGACTTCTACGCCGAGCATCGGGGCAAGGCCTTCTACGCCGCACTCGTGGACTACATCGTCTCCGGACCGGTGGTGGCCGTGCGGCTCGAGCGCCCGGATGCGGTGCGGCGCCTGCGGGAGCTGATCGGGGCCACGGATCCAGCGGAGGCGGCCACGGGCACCGTGCGCTTCCTCTACGGCGCTTCTCTGCAGAACAACGCGGTGCACGGCTCGGCCAGCCCCGAGGACGCCAGGCGGGAACTGGAGATCATCTTCAGTGTCTAGCTGGCTATGGGTCCTAGCGCGGGCAGGTGCCGGCCGGCCCGCGCTTGACACAAGCTGAGACTGTGGATAGCGTTGGAGCTCTTGATATGAAGTTGGATGTCGAACGTCAGGCTCCCGGCCGGGTCAGTCTTGAGATGACGGAGGATCTCCCGCTGCACTTGGCGGGAGAGGCCGAGCCGGCCCAGGTGCACCTGGAGGGTATCCTGACGGTGGACAACCTGGAGAGCCGGCTGGTCCTGATGGGCACGCTGCAGGGACGCGGCCGGGTGGTCTGCGACCGCTGCCTCGCCGACTTCGAGCTGACGTTCCAGGTGCCAGTGCAGCTGCTGGTGCTCCGCGACACCGAGGTCACGGATGACGAGGGGGAGACCTACATCATCCACCAGAAGCAGGGGGAAGTGGATCTGACTCCTCCTCTGTACGAAGCCGTTGTCCTGGCCCTGCCCGTCAAGCGGCTCTGCCGCGAGGACTGCCGGGGCCTCTGCCCCACCTGCGGCGCGAACCTCAACGGCGAGGTCTGCCGCTGCACCGCGGGGGCGGCCGATTCACGCTGGGAAGGCCTGCCCGAGGCTTGAACGGCACCTAAGAGTGCGCGACCGGGTCCGCAGCGGACGCGGCGCGGAGGAGATTGAAATGGCGGTTCCGAAGAGAAAGACCACGCGCTCGCGCAAGGGTCTGCGGCGTGCCAACTGGCATCTCCGGGCCCCGGACCCGAGCAAGTGCCCGCACTGCGGCGCTCCGCGCCTGCCGCATCGGGTCTGCCGGGAATGCGGATACTACGGCGACCGGGAAGTGATGGTCGTCGAATCCTGATCGCCCCGCACGCGGTGGCAAGGAGGTCGGACGCGTGGCCCGCAAGGACGGGATGCCGGTCGTCGGCGTGGACGCCATGGGAGGCGATCACGGCCCGCAGGTCGTGGTGCCCGGGGCCGTGGCCGCCCTGGAGCAGCAGCGGGATTTCGAGCTGGCTCTCTACGGCGACGAGGCGGCCATCCGGCAGGAGCTGGAGCGCCTGGGTGCGACCGGCGAGGCGATCCGCGTGGTGCCCTGCCACCAGGACATCGCCATGGGCGAGGCCCCCGCGGCCGCCATCCGCAGCCGGCCGGATTCCCCCATCGCCCGGGGCATGCACGACCAGAAGTCGGGGGCCCTGCAGGCCTTCGTGAGCGCCGGCAGCACCGGCGCCATGGTGGCGGCCAGCCTGCTGATCCTGGGCCGGATTCCCTCGGTCGACCGGCCGGCCATCGGTACCCTCATCCCGACGGTCGCGGATCATTTCCTGCTCCTGGACGCCGGGGCCAACGTGCAGTGTACGCCGGAGCACCTGCTCCGCTTCGCCGAGATGGGCGATCTGTACTGCCGCGAGATGATGGGTCTGGCGCGGCCGCGCGTGGGCCTGCTGAACATCGGCGAAGAGGCCAAGAAGGGGAACGAGCTGACGGTGGCGGCCCATCGCCTCATGCAGGAGGGGTCGTTCCACTTCATCGGCAACGTCGAGGGCAACCGGTTGCTGCTGCAGGAGGCCGACGTGGTCGTCACGGACGGCTTCACGGGCAACATGGCCCTCAAGCTCATCGAGGGCTTCGGCCGCTACCTGCAGGAGGTCGCGCGCGATCCGCACCTGAGCGAGGAGGAACGCGGCGCCCTCCTGCCGGGCCTGCGCATCCTGCAGAAGCGCCTGGATTACGAGGCGTACGGCGGCGCGCTCCTGCTGGGCATCGCCGGCATCAGCATCATCAGCCACGGCCGCAGCAGCAGCCGTGCGATCGCGAACGCCGTGCTGGTGGCCCGGCGCCAGGCCCGGCTCGACATACCCCGGAAGCTGCAGGAAGCCCTGGCCCATCGCCCCTGAGCGGCGCACGGGCGGAGGAAGGCATGCTCCGAGTCCCCATGATCTTTCCGGGTCAGGCCTCCCAGGTGGTGGGGATGGCCCGGGACCTGGCGGAGCGCCCCGGGCGCGGCGCCGAGTTCCTGGGGAGCGTCGACCAGGTGCTGGGCTACGAGCTGACGGCTGTCATGTGGGAGGGACCGCTGGAGCGGCTGACCGAGACCCGTCATGCCCAGCCGGCCATCCTGGCGCACTCGGTGGCCGCCACCCTGGCCCTGCAGGAGCGCGGGGTCGCACCCTCGATCGTGGCGGGGCACTCGCTGGGGGAGTACTCGGCCGCCGTGGCGGCCGGGGCCCTCGCGGCCGCGGACGCCCTGCGCCTGGTGCGCCGGCGCGGCGAGCTGATGTTCATGGCCGGCCGGGAGCGGCCGGGGAGCATGGCCGCCGTCATGGGCCTGCCGGCCGAGCGCGTCGCCGCGATCTGTACCGAGGTGAGCCGCGCGTCCGGTGTCGTGGTCCTGGCCAATCACAACTCGCTCACCCAGGTGGTCATCTCCGGCGAGGTGACGGCGGTGGCGGAGGCGGGCGAGGTTCTCAAGGAGGCCGGGGCCCGGAAGGTCGTGCCCCTGCAGGTGAGCGGAGCCTTTCACTCGCCGCTGCTGGCCGCTGCGGGGCGGCGCTTCGCGGCCGCGCTGGACAGCGTGGAGATCCGCGATCCGCAGGTGCCGCTGGTCGCCAACGTCTCGGCGAGGGCGCAGACCACCGCGGCCGCGCTGCGGGAGGGCTTCGCCCGGCAGCTGACGGCCCCCGTGCTCTGGCACGAGAGCCTGGAGGCGATCGTGGCGGGGGCGGGCGGCGGGGAGCCCAGGGCCATCCTCGAGGTCGGACCGGGCCGGGTGCTGGCGGGCCTGGCCAGGCGCGAGTATCCCGAGGTCAGCTTCCTGGCTGCCGGGACGCTCGAGGAGCTGGACAAGGTAGTGGACAGTCTCCGGGCAGCTTTGACATAATGCCGCCCGCCCGGGTGAGGTCCCGGTGGCGGCGTGAACGGGAGGGAGCGATCATGGCCAGCGGAGCAGTGATCGTCACCGGAGGCGGCCGGGGCATCGGCCTGGCCGTCGCGGAGCAGCTGGCGGGCCTGGGCCACGAGCTGGCGCTCGTGGACATTGACGAAGGTCTGCTCTCCGGTGCAGTCGCGAGCCTGGCGGAGCGTGTCCGCTGCCGGCCTTACGCCTGCGATGTCTCCCGGGGTGAGGCGGTCCAGGCGGTGGTCAAGAAGATCCAGGAGGAGTTCGGAGCCATCTACGGTCTCGTCAACAACGCGGGCATCGCGCGCGATGCCCTGCTGGTGCGGATGTCCCCCGAGAACTGGCAGAAGGTGCTGGACATCAACCTGACCGGGACCTTCAACTTTACACGGGCGGTCGCGCCGCTTATGATGCGCCAGCGCGAGGGGCGCATCGTCAGCATCGCCTCCGTCATCGGGATCACCGGCAATGCCGGCCAGGCCAACTACGCGGCCAGCAAGGCCGGCGTGATCGCCTTGACCAAGTCGGTGGCGCGGGAGCTGGGAGGACGCAACATTACGGTCAACGCCATCGCGCCGGGGTTCATCGCCACCGACATGACCGCCGGTCTTCCCGAACAGGTCAAGAGCGGGATGCTCCAGCAGATCGCCCTCAAGCGCTTCGGCGAGCCTGCGGACATCGCGGGGGCCGTGGCGTTCCTGCTTTCTCCGGAAGCTGCCTACATCACGGGCCAGACCCTCGTGATCGACGGTGGCATGATCTATTGAACCCGGTCTTCCACCCCAAGGAGGGTACGACAGCATGGCCTCGATTCAAGAGAAGGTTTACGAGATCATCGAGCGGAAGCTTTCCGTCAATCCGGAGCAGATAACGCCCGACGCCTCCTTCACGGAAGATCTGGGCGCCGATTCCCTGGATACTGTGGAGCTGGTCATGGACCTCGAGGAAGTCTTCAACATCACCATTCCCGAGGAGGACCAGGAGAAGCTGCGCACCGTCCAGGACGCCATTGACTACCTGGAGGCTCACCTGGAGCAGTAGCGCTGAATGGGCTCGTACGAGCTCCGCGACGCACGGCTCCTGGACTGGTGGCCCCGGTCCCTCCTGGATCTCCGGGTGGGGTCGGGGTACACTTTGTATGCACTAACGGAGGATGGACGATGTCCCGACGCAAGGTGGTCGTGACGGGGCTGGGACTCATCACCCCGATCGGACTCGATCGCGAGTCCACCTGGCGTTCCCTGCTCGAGGGTCGCTCGGGCGTGGCCAGGATCCAGGCTTTCGATCCGCGGGAGTTCCGCACCCAGATCGCGGCCGAGGTGAGGGATTTCGATCCCGGATCGGTCATGGATCCCAAGGAGGTGCGCAAGGCCGATCGCTTTGCCCAGATGGCGATCGGCGCGGCGGCCCAGGCCATGGCCCAGGCCGCACCGGGCGAGGTGGATCCCTACCGGGCCGGGGTGATCATCGCCTCGGGCATCGGCGGCATGTGGACCTTCGAGGAGCAGCATCGCCGGCTGCTCGAGCGCGGGCCCTCGCGGATCTCGCCGCTGTTCATCCCCATGATGATCGCCGACATGGCGGCGGGCCTGGTCTCGATCCGCTACGGATACCGGGGGCCCAACTTCGCCACCGTCTCGGCCTGCGCCTCGGGAGCCCACGCCCTGACGGCCGCCAGCGATCAGATCCAGTTCGGGCATGCCGACGTCATGATCGCCGGCGGGGCCGAGGCCAGCATCTGCCCCATGGCGCTCGCGGGTTTCGGAGCCATGAAGGCCATATCCACCCGCAACGATGACCCGCAGCACGCCAGCCGTCCCTTCGACGCCGAGCGCGACGGTTTCGTGCTGGGGGAGGGAGCCGGCGTGCTGATCCTGGAGGCCGAGGAGCACGCGCAGGCACGCGGGGCGGAGATCCTGGGCGAGATCGCCGGCTACGGGCTGACCGCCGACGCCTATCACATGACGCAGCCGGATAACGACGGGGCGGGGGCCAGGGCGGCCATGGCTGCCGCCCTGAAGTCGGCGGAGCTGTCCCCGGCGGACGTGGGCTACATCAACGCACACGGGACCTCCACCTATTACAACGACAAGATCGAGACCAAGGCCATCAAGGATCTATTTGGCGCCCATGCCCGGGACCTGAAGGTGAGCTCCACGAAGTCCATGATCGGACATCTGCTGGGTGCGGCCGGGGCGGTGGAATGCGCCGTCACCATCCTCTCCCTCCGGCGTGGCATCCTGACGCCGACCACGAACCTGGAAAAGCCGGATCCCGATTGTGATCTCGACTATTGTCCGCAGCGACCGGTGGAATGCAAGGTCGAGCACGCTCTGAGCAACTCCTTCGGTTTCGGCGGGCACAATGTATCGATCTGCTTGCGTGCCCGCTGAGATCGAGTCAGGACGGCATCCGAGCGCCGGGGAGCAGCACCGTGAAGTTGCGGGAATGGCTGGCCGTCAAGCTGCCAATCCATCTGCGAGGCCGGCGCGTTCCGCGGTGGCGCAAGGAAGACCTTCCCTCCCTCGAAGGGCTGCAGGAGAAGATCGGTTACAGCTTCGCCGATCCGGAGATCCTGCGGCGGGCCCTGCTGCATCGCTCCCACATCCACGTGGCGGGAAGCGACCGCCAGGAATCGAACGAGCGGCTCGAGTTCCTGGGTGACGCCGTCCTGGGACTGGTGGTCAACGAGTACCTCTACCGGAGCTTCCCGCGACGGGCGGAGGGCGATCTGACCAAGATGAAGTCGCTGCTGGTCTGCGGGGCGCGCCTGTCGGAGGTGGCCATCCAGCTCGATCTGGGCTTCCACATCCGCATGAGCCGCAGCGAGGCGGCCACCGGGGGGCGCAAGCGGTCCAGCATCCTCGCCGACACCATGGAAGCGCTGCTCGGAGCCGTGTATCTGGACGGCGGCCTGGAGGCGTCGCGCGTCGTCATCCAGCGCTGCCTGCTGGAAAGCGCCGACCGCATCCTCTCCCGGCGCGGCCTGGGCAACTACAAGAGCCGGCTGCAGGAGCTGATCCAGGCCAAGTACAAGAGCCCGCCCCGCTACCGGGTTCTGCGCGCCACCGGTCCCGATCACGCCCGCGTCTTCACGGTGGGGGTGATCTACAACGGCGTCGTGCTCGGCTCGGGGCAGGGGCACAACAAGAAGGCCGCCGAGCAGCGTGCCGCCCAGGCGGCCCTCCAGAGGCTGGAACAAGAACCCGATCTTCTGGATTTCACGGAATCATGACCTACTGGGGCAAGACAGGCAGGCCGCGCCGCGGCCACATCGGGCCGCTACTGGCGGCGCTGGCCCTGCTGGGGGCGGGAAGGCTGGCGGCGGCCCCGGCCCCGCTCGCCTCGCCGCTGGACAGCCTCGTCCAGGGAACGGCCCCCGCGGAGAACGCGCTGCCCTTCGGCACCGGCACGAGCTACCTCCTCGGCACGACTCTGATGCAGCAGGGCGACTACCAGGGAGCCCTGCCCTACCTGGACCACGCCTACCGGATGGGCCCCGGGGAGCGCGAGATCGCCGAGGCATTCCTCGATGCCCTGCTGGGCCTGGGGTACGGGGAGAGAGCGCTGGAGGTCCTGGGCGACATGGTGCGCCGCTGGCCCGCGGACCTGGACATCCGGCGCCGGCGCATCGCTCTGCTGGGGGACCTGCGCCGCTACGACGAGGCTTTGGCCGAGATCGCGCGCGTGCGGGAGGCGGGCCTTCCGGACGCCGAGCTGCTAGTCATGGAGGGCAACCTGCTGGCCAGCGCCGGCCGCGTGCCCGAGGCCCTGGCGACCTACCGCCGCGCCCTGAGCGCGGTCCCCGAGGAGAACGAGCGCATCTACCTGCTCATGGCGGCCCTGCTGGAGCGGGAGAACCGGTCCGCCGAGCTGCTGGCGCTCTGGGAGGAGGCCGCGGGCGCCCTGCCGGCATCTCGCGCCATGCGCTACGGGTTGCTGCGACAGCTGGTGCGCAGCGACGAGCTCGAGCGGGCCGTGGCCGTGGCACAGGAGGCGGACAGCGAGGCCGCCCATTCCCCGCCGGACACCACCGGACGGGGGGTGCTGCCCCACCTCGGCTGGGAACTGGAGCTGGTGGATCTCCTGGTGCAGGCCGGTCGGCCCCAGCAGGCGATCCAGATCCTGGAACAGCGGCGCGCCGCCGGTACGCTCGACCTCGAAGGGCAGCTCTGGCTGGTGCGCCTGCTGGCGGGCGGTGACCGCTGGCCTGCGGCCCGCGGCATGCTGGAGGAGCTGGCCGGTCGATATCCCGAGGCGCCGGAGGTCTTCAGGCTGCTGGGTGAGCTGCTGGCCGCCCGGGGAGAGCCGGCGGCCGGGGAGGAAGCCCTGCGCAAGGCCCTGAAACTGGCCCCCGAGGAGGCCGACAGCTACGTGGCCCTGGTCCGCTTGCTGATCCTGCGCCACGAAGACGAGCTGTCCGAGCGGGACGGCGACGCTGGCGCGCAGGTCCGCGCGGAGATCGAGGACCTGGCCGAGCGGGGAGCGGCTCTGCTCCCGGCGGGCCATCATCGAGGCCAGATGATCCTGGGCTACGCCTTCCGCAGCCTGGGGGAACCCCGGCGGGCGCTTCCTCTCTTCTCGGCGGCCAGCGAGGTTCCGGCCCTGCGCAAGGAGGCCCTCTTGCAGCTGGCCATTACCCAGGACGAGGCCGAGCACGACGACGAGGCCCGCGGCACCCTGGAAATCCTGTGGCGCGAGAATCCGGGCGATGCCAACGTGGCCAATTCCCTGGGCTACTTCCTGGCGGATCGGGGCGAGGAGCTGGAGCGAGCGGTGACCTTGATCCAGCAGGCTCTGGCGGCGGAACCCCGGAACGGGGCGTACCTGGATTCCCTGGGCTGGGCCCTGTTCCGCCAGGGGAAGTTCTCGGAGGCCCTCGATCAGCTCATCCTGGCGACGAATGCCCTTCCCGACGATCCGACGATCCTCGAGCACCTGGGCCTGGCGCTGCACGCCCTCGATCAGGCGGACGAGGCGCTGCGGGTCCTGCAGAGGGCGCGAGCCCTGGGCGCGGACAGTGCCGAGCTGCGCTCGGCCCTGGAGGAGCTCGAGGACGAGACCGCGCCGCGCTGAGGCGGCGTCCAGCATGAATTCTGCCCACCGGATCGGCATGCGGGCACCGCGCGACCTGCCGGCCCTGGCCGTGCTCCTGCTGTGTTGCCTTACGATGTGTCCGGCGAGCGAAGCCCATGCGGCCGCGGGGCAGCTCGGCTCCGCCCGCTGGCGGACCCGTTACTGGGGCCGTAGCTTCCAGGGAGTGGCCTGCTGGATCCTGGGATCCGGCGGCGAGGCCCGGGTCGAGATCGCGCCCCTGGACAGCCTGCCCGGAGCCCCCGGGCAGGAGTTGCAGCGGCTGCTGACCCGGCAAGGGGAAGGAACGACCATCGTCTGCCCGGATGCGCAGACCATGCTCCTGCAGCCGTGGGGGGGTGAATGGCGCCAGGTCGAGCCGCCCCTGACGGCCGAGTTGCAGGCGCTGGCCAGGGCCGCCATGGCGGCGCGGGATCCGCGGCGCGCGGGCTGGGATTCCTGGGCGCGCGTGCTGCCGGAAGTGGCCCGGGCGCCGGCGCGCCTGCGCTGGCTGCGGGCGCGGGCGGCGGCGGACCGGCAGCTCCGGCTGGAGGTCGGGGAGCCGCCCGGAGATTCCCCGGGAGGGCTGCGCCGGGCCCTGGTGGCCCGGGGGAGCGGGCGAGGCGGTCCCGGCGAGATCTGGCGGCTCTCCTGGCGGGCGCCGGGGAGCGAGCCTCGCCTGGAGATCAACAGCAGTCGCTGGCCCGGCGGGCTGGAGATCTGGCAGACGCGGGCCATGGCCGTGGATTACCCGGAGTACGAGACCTTTCTGCCCCTCTGGAACCTGGCGGATCTGCTGGAGGGGAACGCTCCGGAGAAGCCCTGAGCCGCAGCCGGCCGGACCGGCTGTCTTCCTTCCCGCAGTCTGGAACTTCCGTACCGCCCGGCTGTTTAACAGGTGGTATAACGACACGGGCCGACGCCATGGAGGCGGCACTGTGGTAATGACCAGGGAAGATACCTTCGGCGATGCGTCGCGGCTTGCCGGGCCCGTGTGGAAGGACCTGCGCGACGAGGATCTCATCGCCTACGTCCAGAAGGGGCAGCGCAAGGCCTTCGACGAGATCGTCGCCCGCTATCGCGGCCGCCTCTTCAGCTTCATCCTGCGCATGGTGCAGGATCCGAACGTGGCCGAGGAGCTGGCTCAGGAGACGCTGATCCGGGTCTACATCCATGCGGAGAAATACCGGGAGATCGCCCGCTTCTCCACCTGGGTGTTCACCATCGCCACCAACCTCGTGCGCAACCGGATGCGCCAGCGCTCCCGGCAACCGCAGATCCTCAGCCTCAATCCGGCACCCGAGGAGGACGAGCTGCCGCTGGATCCAGCGGATCCCGTGGCCGATCCTTCGCGGCTCGTGGAGGGGGAGGAGCTGGGCCAGCTCATCGCTCTGGCCACCAGCCGGATCCCCGAGAAGTACCGCATCCCGTTCCTGCTGCGGGAAGTGGAACAGCTCACGTACGAGGAGATCCAGCAGGTGACCGGCCTCAAACTGGGGACCGTGCGCTCGCGTATCAACCGCGCCCGCAACCGGTTCCGGCAGCTGATCAAGCCGCTTCTGAAGAACGAAGCGCTCCTGGCGGAGCTGGAGCGGCTCGAGGCCGAGGCCGAATCGGACAAGGACGAGTCCTAGGCATCAGGAGGAGCGACCCCATGCGTTGCGGCAAGGTGCGAGACTGGCTGAGCCTGGCCCTCGACGGCCAGCTACCCCCCGATCGGACGCTCTCGCTCGAGGAACACCTGCAGCGTTGCTCCGCGTGTCGCGGCTATCGCGAGGACCTGGAGCAGGGACGCCGGCTGCTACGGGCCACGGAGCCTCAGCTGCCGGCCGGTTTCGAGTGGCGGCTCCAGCTGAAGCTGAACCAGATCCTGCAGGAGGCCGCGCAGGAGGCCGTGCTGCCCTGGCACGAAGCGGCCTGGCGACCCGGCCGCTGGTTCGCCGTCGCCGGTGGGGCGGCGGCAGTCGGCCTGGCGGCGGTGCTGGCCCTCGCGCTGGTCATTCCCCCCGCTTCCGATCCATACGGGACCGGCGGGGCTGGTCTGGCGACCGGCGGCGAGTTCACCTTCTCCGCAGCCGAGCGCGTTCCCAATCCGGCGACCTGGCTCCCGCTGATGAGCAATCGCGCCGGCGGCTTCTCGAGCCTGCCCGTGGACACGCGCCGGCAGGGCCCGGGGGCGCGGCCGACGCACGATCCTCTCGGCAGCTTCTGGGACCAGAGCAGCCTGCGGGATCTGAAGACCATCGCCGAGCTGCGCCAGCGGAACCAGCAGCTCCTGATGGTCTACGAGCTCACGCGGAGGGAGCTCCAGACCTTGAAGGCCTCCCTTGACAGCACCGCGCAGGTCCCCCAGCATGTGGAGCAGGGGGAGAACCGCTAGCGGCTCCGCGCGGGAGAGGCCCATGATGCAGATGAATCGACGGGTGCGTTCGGTGGCCAGGCAGCCGGCGCGCCTTCTGCTTGCCGGCGCGGTGATCCTGCCGGCCCTGCTCCTGGCGGGCACAGGCTGCCATCTGGATCGCAACGAGGCCATGCTCATGGCCGGCGGGGCCTACGGCGACCTGGCCGTGGTGGTCTCGCAGGACGACCTGGACCCCGCCGTCCGACCCTTCCTGGCCCGGCTGAATCGGCCCGTTTCCTTCGTCATCAAGGAGGAGATGTCCTACAAGGTGGACGTCTACCGGCCGGACAAGTGGGAGCTCTGCAAGAACTACAAGAACATCCTCTTCGTCGTGCAGTGGGGTGCGGGCGGGCCGGTGCAGAAGGAGGTCAGCCATCTGCTCTCGAACGAGAGCCTGCAGCGGGTGCAGGGCGGCGGGCTGGTCCAGCTGGAAAACACTTACGCACGCTACCAGTATGTCCTCGTCGCCGTTTCCCCGGACCGTAACATGCTGGCCAGCCTGCTCAACCGCCGCGTGGACGAGATTCGCAGCGGTCTGGAGGACTCGAGCCGCGACCGCATCCTCGGCCGCTTCCGCCACGAGGGGATCGCGAAGGATCTGGTGGCCCGCAACTGGAGCAAGTATCACTTCCAGCTGGAGATTCCCCAGGCCTATCGCCAGAACCAGGAGAATCCCCAGGGCTTCCCCTCCATCGAGTGGATGCGCACCAGTCCCTCGCGCGGCATCACGCTGGCCTGGCGCGAGGAGGCCGATCCCCGGGCGTTCCTGGGCGACCGCGCCAAGCTGCTGGCCTGGCGGCGCGAGATGGGGGAGAAGGTCCACGACGAGGAGCTCGTGGACCAGAGCCTGGCCTGGAGCGACACCACGGCTGCCGATCTGCCCGCCCAGAAGCTGACAGGGGCCTGGAGCGGACGCGAGTTCGCGGGGGGCGGCCCCTTCTGGTCCATCTTCCTGCCCGATGAGCGGAACGGCCGCGTCTTCTGCATCGATCTGCTCTGCTACGCACCCAACGAGGACAAGCTGCCCTTCTTCAGGGAGATGCAGGCCATAGCCTCCACGTTCTCCGTGGAGGCGCCGCAGCCCTGATTCCCACCCCGGCAGCGACGCTCGCACGCCCGGCAGCTCGACATTGACAATCAGGCCGCTTTCGGCGTTCTGTATAGTCAGGACCGGCATTCCCCCGGGGGAAGGGAGACCGTGTGACCAGGACCGGCAGGCGCGGCATCGGCGGTCGCCGGGGATCGGCCCGGCTGGCGCTCGGGCTGGTGCCCCTGCAGCTCCTGCTGGCGGGCTGGTGCCTGCCGGCCGCGGCCGGAGATGCGGAGAGCAGGCCTCATCTCGTGCGCGTCCTGCACATCGATGGCGCCATCGGTCCCATCGTCGCCAATTATTTCGACGACCAGCTGGCCGCTGCGGTCCGGGACTCGGCGAGCCTGGTCGTCCTGGAGCTGGACACGCCGGGGGGCCTGGACACCTCCATGCGGCAGATGGTGCAGGCCATCCTCTCCTCGCCCGTCCCCGTGGGCGTGTATGTCTCCCCGTCCGGTGCACGGGCCGCCAGCGCCGGTGTCTTCCTGGTGATGGCCTCCCAAGTGGCCGGCATGGCGCCGGCCACCAACATCGGGGCCGCGCATCCCGTCAATATGGGAGGCAAGCTGGACGAGACCATGACCGAGAAGGTCACCAACGACGCGGTGGCCTACCTGCAGAGCCTGGCCAAGCAAAGGGGTCGCAACGTGGAATGGGCCGAGAAGGTCGTGCGCGAGAGCGTCTCCGTCACGGCCGAGGAGGCCCGGAAGCTGGGCATCGTGGAGTTCCTGGCGCCCGACCTGGCGGCCTTCCTGCAGGATTGCAACGGATATCGTTACCGGGACGGCGCGGGTGGAGGCATCCTGCACACCTCCGATCCCCTCATCGAGCAGCGCCCGCTCAGCTGGCGGGACCGCCTGCTCCAGCGCATCACCGATCCCACGGTGGCCTACATCTTCCTCCTGCTGGGCTTCTACGGGCTCTTCTTCGAGCTGAGCAATCCCGGCAGCCTGCTGCCCGGCATCGTGGGCGCCATTTGCCTGCTGCTGGCATTCCTGGCCTTCCAGAGCCTGCCCGTGAACTACGTGGGCGTGCTGCTCATCATCGTGGGCCTGATCATGCTCCTGCTCGAGATCAAGGTGACCAGCTACGGCGCTCTCACCATCGGGGGGGTCATCGCGCTCGTGCTGGGCTCCCTGCTCATGTTCGAGCCGGGCAATCCCTTCGGCAGCGTTCCCTTTCAGGTCATGGTGCCCGCCGTGGTCGTTACGGTGTTCTTCTTCCTGGCCATCGTGGGACTGGGCCTGGCGGCCCAGCGACGGCGGCCCTACAGCGGCCGCGGAGCCCTGACGGGCCGGGTGGGCGAGGTGATCAAGGACGACGGACAGTTCGGGGACCAGTTCGGCGGCCGTCTCTTCGTCGATGGGGAGTACTGGGAATACCGCTGTGCCACACGTCTGAAGGCCGGGCAGGCCGTCCGCGTGGTGGAGAGCCAGGGGCGCTGTCTCGTGGTGGAGCCGGTCGACACCGGCGACGTCTGACCTCCCCGCGGCGCAGCCGTCCGTCCGGAAAGGAGCTAGCATGGGGTTCTTCACGCTGGGCACGATCCTGGTCCTGTTCCTGATCTTCCTGGGCAATGCCATTCGGGTGCTCCGGGAGTACGAGCGGGCCGTCATCTTCCGGCTGGGGCGGCTGATCGCCGTCAAGGGACCGGGATTGATCCTCCTGATCCCGATCATCGACCGCATGGTCAAGGTCAGCTTGCGCGTGGTCCCCATGGATGTCCCCCCGCAGGACGTCATCACCCGGGACAACGTCTCGGTGAAGGTCAACGCGGTGGTGTACTTCCGGGTGGTGGATCCCAACAAGTCGGTGGTCAACGTCGAGGATTACCTGTTCGCCACCATGCAGATGGCGCAGACCACGCTGCGGAGCGTTGTGGGGCAGGCCGAGCTGGACGAGCTGCTCTCCAACCGGGAGAAGCTGAACCTGGAGATCCAGGAGATCCTGGACAAGGCCACCGATCCGTGGGGCATCAAGGTCTCGACGGTGGAAATCAAGGACGTGGACCTGCCGGTGGAGATGCGGCGGGCCATGGCGCGGCAGGCGGAGGCGGAGCGGGAGCGCCGCGCGAAGGTGATCCATGCCGAGGGCGAGTACCAGGCCAGCCAGCAGCTGGCCGAGGCGGCCAAGGTGATCTCGCGCAATCCCGCCACCATCCAGCTCCGGTATCTGCAGACCCTGACCGAGATCGCGCGGGAGAACAACTCCGTGACCATCTTCCCGCTGCCCATCGACATGCTGAGCTACTTCATGGGATCCAAGGACCTGACCAGCGCCAGCCCCGAAGGGAGCTGAGGCGGACGACCCGACGAACCCGGCATGCTTTCGCAACCCCACGCGATCAGGAGTATCACGTCATGTTCGACATCCTGCCGGCCTCAGGGAAAGCGCACCGGCGCGCGGCATGGTTGTGCTGCGCGCTGATCGCGGGTCTGGCGCCCAGCGGCGCCGCGACCGGCTTCGCCCAGACCGTGACGGGCCGCACCAGGCCGCCGGCCGCGCCCGCGGAGGCGCTGGGGCACGGCGCCTGGGTGCTGGGCGCCGGCGTGGGCTTCATGTCCAGCGGGGATCTCTTCACCGTGGAGATCCCCTCCGGGAGCAGTGCGATCTGGCAGACGCCCGCCGGGGGGAGATTCAACGCCTACGAGTTCACGGTGACGCTGGACGAGGATGTGCAGACGGGGGTCTACCTGGCGCACGCGGTCCTGGGACGCTGGTGGCTGCGCCTGGACTTCAGCTGGAGCCAGATGGACATGACGGCCGAGGCCCGCATCGCGCAGACCGTCGAGCTCCACCGATACGATCGCCTGACCGTGCTCATGGGCGGGCTGAGCCTGGAGCGCGAGCTGGTGCGCGCCCGCCATTTCCCCTACGTGCTCGGCGGGGTGGCGCTCGTGGACGTGGGCGCCAAGGGCACGGGGGATCTGGACCAGAGCTTGATCGGCTGGCGGCTGGGTGCCGGTTTCCAGTACAGCTTCGACGCCCGCTGGGCTGGGCGGTTCGAGATCCGGGACACGGTCCAGCAGCTGGACTTTTCCGGACATCATCCGCGGACGATCGCCGGCACGACGACACCGGCCATCGAGTTCGAGCAGATGGGACCGCAGAACTTCTTCGAACTGACTTTCAGTATCCGCGGTATTTTTTAGGCGAGATACTGCCTTATGCAACAAGGGCCAGGCGGGACGGCTTCGAGTCGATTCTCGCGCTGGCGTTGCAAATTACTGTCATCCATGATATTGTGACAGTCGTGTTCATAGCCAGGACTACTTGCATGGGAATTTTGCTTTGTTCTCCCAGCCGTCTCGGCTATATTCGGTACTCGGTAGAGGATCGCGGGTCGTTGCGTTAATTCCTTGAAGGGTCTCGTGTTATGAGCAACGTGATCGCCGTCGTGAACGGGAAGGGCGGATCCGGCAAGACCACCACGGCCATCAACCTGGCCGCCGGTCTGACCCGCTACAGCGATGTCACCTCTTCCTGCCTGCTCATCGACATGGATCCCGTGGGCTGCGCCACCAATACCCTGTTGGGCAAGCTGGACGGCGAGCCGCCCGCCCGCAGCATCTTCGACGTCCTGCGGCGGGCGATCACGCCGCACGACGGGATCACGTCGACCGTCTACGACGAGAACATCGACATCCTGCCGGCTAATCCCTCGCTGGAGAGCATGGCCAAGACGCAGATCACCGACCGCCTGGCCAAGGTGGTGCAGGCTCTCGCCACCTCCTACGGCTGGATCATCATCGACACGCCGCCCAACCTCGGTGTGCTGACCCAGAACGCCCTGGTGGCCGCCGACTACGTGCTGATCCCGACGCCCTGCACGGGACTCGCCGTGGGCACGCTGCGCCACGTTAAGAGCCTGGTGGAACGGGTCCAGGAGCGGCAGAACATCTGGCTGCAGATCCTGGGGATCCTCATCACGATGAAGGACGGGCGGACGGAGCTGCAGAAGGAGGTCCTCAAGGAGCTGCGCGGCATCTTCGGCAAGGGGGACCTCTTCCGGACGATCATCACCAACAACATCAAGATCGAGGAGGCGCCGGCTCATTTCCAGAGCATCTACGCCTACGACTCGGGCTGCCTCGGGGCCTCTCTCTACCGGGACTGGATCAAGAAGGAGTTTCTGAAGAAGCACGCCAAGCTGGAGAAGCAGCGCGTCGAGAAGATCGAGCAGGGGGCGGCCAACGCCGTCACGCCGGCCGCACCTCCGGCCTGACGAAGGGATTGGTCGCCATTTCCCTGGCCACCGTGGTGGGCGGCCCGTGGCCGGGGTAGAGAAGGGTGGGTCCCGGCAACACGTAGATGCAGCGGCGGATGCTCGCTTCGAGCTGCCGGAAGCTGCCCCCCGGCAGGTCCGTCCGGCCCACCGATCCCGCGAAGATGCAGTCCCCCACCAGAGCAGCTCCTTCCCAGAGGAGCATGACATGTCCCGGGGAATGACCCGGCACGTGTCGCACGGCCAACCGGCTCCCCCCCAGCAGGAGCTCCCGCCCCTCCGCCAGCGAGGCTTCCAGGCGCGGCATCTCCGTCTGCGGGAAGCCGTACGCGGCCTGGTTCTGCTGCATGTGCTCCACGAGCGGCACGTCGGCGGGATGGCAGAGCAGGGGCAGATCCCGGTGGGCCTGGATGCTCGCGGCGGCGCCGATGTGGTCGAAGTGCCCGTGGGTGCAGACGAGAGCGCGGAGCGCGCAACCGCTGGTCTCCAGCGCGGCCAGCAGGCGCTCGGGCTCGTCGCCCGGGTCGATCAGGAAGGCCTCGGCGGCCACGGGATCCGTCAGCAGGTAGGCGTTCGTCTCCAGAGGCCCGACCGGCAGGCAGGTGATGTTCAGCTCCGGCATGCGCGTCCTCGCCTGTGTCCGGCCGCCGATCGGACCTCCGGCGGTGGACGGGGATGGACCGCGGCGCCATCCCCTGTTCACTCACTCCTCGTAGTACTCCCGTCCCAGATGCGTGATCTGCTCCTCGCCCATCATCCAGCGCAGCGTGTTCTTGAGCTTGGTCTGCTGGATGAAGAGATCATGCTCCGGGTAGAGGCCCGGCGCCACGATGGGGCTCTTGAAGTAGAAGGACAGCCATTCCTGGATTCCCGACAGCCCGGCCCGGCCGGCCAGATCCAGGAAGAGGGCCAGATCGAGCACGATGGGCGCGGCCAGGATGGAATCCCGGCAGAGGAAGTCCACCTTGATCTGCATGGGCATGCCGAGCCAGCCGAAGATGTCGATGTTGTCCCAGCCCTCCTTGTTGTCCCCCCGCGGCGGGTAGTAGTTGATGCGCACCTTGTGGTAGAGGTTGCCGTAGAGGTCCGGATAGAGATCCGGCTGGAGGATGGTGGCGAGCACGCCGAGCTTGGACTCCTCCTTGGTCTTGAAGGACTCCGGATCGTCCAGCACCTCGCCGTCGCGGTTGCCGAGGATGTTCGTGGAGAACCAGCCGTTGATGCCCAGCAGGCGGGCTTTGAAGCCCGGTGAGAGGATCGTCTTCATGAGCGTCTGACCGGTCTTGAAATCCTTGCCGCAGATCGGGGAACCGCTCTTCTTCGCCAGCTCCTCGAGGGCCGGGATGTCCGCGCTCAGGTTGGGGGCGCCGTTGGCGTAGGGGAGACCCTCCTTCAGGGCGGCGTACGCGTAGACCATGCTGGGCGCGATGTCGGCGTGGTTGTCGGCCAGCCCCTTCTCGAAGGCGGCCAGGCTCTGGTGGACCTCGGCGCGGCGCAGGAAGATCTCGGTCGAACCGCACCAGATCACCACCAGCCGGTCGCAGCCCTTCTCCTGGCGGAAGTTGCGCATGTCCTCGCGCAGGGCCTCCGCCAACTCCATCTTGTTGGCGCCCTTCTTGACGTGCTTCCCATCCAGCTTCTTGACGTAGTAGTTGTCGAAGACCGCCGGCATGGGCCGGATGCCGTCGAGGCCTTCCTTCAGCTCGTCCAGCAGGGTGCGATCCAGGACGCCAGCTTTGACGGCGGCCTCGTAGACGGAGTCCTCGAAGATGTCCCAGCCGCCGAAGACCAGATCGCCCAACTCAGCCAGGGGCACGAAGTTGCGGATCATCGGCTGCCTGGCATCGGTCCGTTTTCCCAGCCGGATGTGACCCATCTGGGTCAGGCTGCCGATGGGCAGCCGCAGGCCGCGCCGGACGGCTTCCACTCCGGCGACGAAGGTGGAGGACACGGCTCCCATACCGGGCGTCAGAACGCCCAGCTTGCCCTGGGCGGGTCGGATCGCGAGCCTATCAGGCATGGCAAAGCTCCTCTCTCGTCTACGCCGCCGTCATGGCGAGCTGTAGCGCCCCCAGGATATGGCGCTCCTCAGCATAAGGCAAAGCAAATCCTGCGGGTGGGCCTCGCGTGCCCCGGTCCTCCCGGAAGCTCCCCGTACCGGGAAAGCCGGGGGACTTCGGCAAGTGGGGGCTAGACGCCCGGCGCGCCTTATGCTACAATACTCGGGCCTTTGGGGTGAGAATCACACCATGCCCTTCCCCTTCCGGGGGCCTGACCATCCGGCATTCGCCGGCTGGCTGGCCGGAGAAACGGCATGAGAGGGTAGACGACAAGTTCGATTTTCTGATATAATACGTCGTCGTGTCGGCACCTTGGCGTGCCCGGGCCCTGGAGACCACACCGAAGGGATGACGATCTGAAAAGAGGCTAACGCGTTCTCGACAACTGGATTCCTTGACGTGGCTTTGGCGCGGCTAAGGAGATTTGCACCATGAAGGAAGACGCGGCGGCTCTTACCTGCGACTCGAGGGCTATTTCGTCTCCACAACCCAGCCTCTTCCTGGCGGCCGACACGACCCGGTTCTTCGGGTTGCAGGCGCGGCTCAAACGGCTGATGGACATCCTCATCGCCGTGGGCCTGCTGGCCGTGACCTCGCCTCTGTTCCTGATCGTGGCGCTGCTGATCAAGCGCAGCGGACCGGGGCCGGTCTTCTTCGTCCAGGAGCGCTTGGGGCGCGACGGGCAGCCCTTCCTGTTCTACAAGTTCCGGACCATGGAACACAACAGCGACGACGCCATCCACCGGCAGTTCGCGGCCATGTTCATCAACGGCGACGAGGAGGGATGCCGCAAGAGCAACGGCGACCGCAAGATCTTCAAGATGAGCCAGGATCCCCGGGTCACGCAAATCGGTGCCTGGCTCCGACGCACTTCTCTCGACGAGCTCCCGCAGATCTTCAACGTGCTCAGAGGGGACATGTCCCTGGTCGGCCCGCGGCCGCCCATCGTCTACGAGATCGAGCACTACCAGCCCTGGCACATGGAGCGCCTCAAGGTGACGCCGGGACTCACCGGCCTCTGGCAGGTGAGCGGCCGCAGCAGCGTACCCTTCGAGGAGATGGTCCGGCTGGACGTTCACTACATCAACCACTGGTCCCTCTGGATGGACCTGCGCATCCTGCTCAAGACGGTCCCGGTGGTCCTCCAGGGGACGGGAGGCTATTGATCCTGTCCAGGCTCGGCTCAAGAGCTCTCCCCGCCGCACGATAATGACCAGCAGAGGGCGGACCGTCCCCGCGGTCGGTTGTGGTCTGCCCGGCGGGACGGGATCAGCCTGAGGAGTGAGACATGGTCAAGATGGCGGTCATCGGTTGCGGATACTGGGGCCCCAACCTCATCCGCAACTTCCATGGTCTGCCGGACGTGGAGCTGAAGAGCATCGCGGATCTGGACCGGGCCCGTCTGGATCACGTCGGCAAGCTCTACCCGCACGTCCAGCGGACGACGGACTACCGCGAGATCATCGCGAATCCGGAGATCGACGCCGTCGTGGTGGCGACGCCGGTCTCGACGCACTTCTCCATCGGCCGGGAGGTGCTCGAGGCGGGCAAGCACCTCTTCGTGGAAAAGCCGATGGCGGCCAGCTCCGAGCAGTGCCGCCTCCTGAACGACCTGGCCGCGGACCGGGAGCTCCAGATCATGGTGGGGCACACCTTCTGCTTCACCCCGGCGGTGCGCAAGATCCGCGAGCTGATCCAGATGGGCGAGCTGGGCGACATCTTCTACGTGGACATCACGCGGGTCAACCTGGGTCTCTTCCAGCAGGACGTGAACGTCGTCTGGGATCTCGCACCGCACGACATCGCGATGCTGAACTACCTGTTCGAGGCCACCCCGGAGGTGGTCAGCGCCACGGGGCGCTCCTACGTGCAGCAGGGAATCGAGGACGTGGCCTTTCTGACCCTCGAGTACCCCGGCCGCCAGATCGCGCACATCCACGTCAGCTGGCTCGATCCCAACAAGATCCGCAAGTCCACCTTCGTGGGCAGCCGCAAGATGCTGGTCTACGACGACGTCTCCAGCCTGGAGAAGATCCGCGTCTACGACAAGGGCGTCGACGTCCTGCCGCACTACGACAACTTCGGGGAGTTCCAGCTCTCGTACCGCTTCGGGGACATCTTCATCCCGCGGGTCGAGCAGGTCGAGCCCCTCAAGATCGAGACGGCCCACTTCGTGGCCTGCATCCAGGGCCGGGACCTGCCCCTCAGCAGCGGGCAGCACGGCCTGCAGGTGGTGGAGGTGCTGGAGAAGGCCTGTCTCTCCATCCGGCAGGATGGACAGCCGTACCACCTGGAGTACTCCGAGGCCTGAGGCCGTCCCCCCGCCGCATCGTACCGGGCGCGCTCCGCCGGCGGAGCGCGCTTCGTCTTGGGGGCCGCCACGGGCCGCCTCTCGACAAGCCGGTGCCCAGGCCGTAGGCTGGGCCGGGCATGATGGGCGTTCGCGGCCGTGCATCGGGTTCGCGGGAGGATTCCGTGGCTGGCAGATCGATCCGGGTCGCCATGATCGGCCAGAAGGGTTACCCGCCGATACACGGAGGGATCGAGAAGCACGTCGCGGAGCTGGCCCGCCGGCTCGGCTCCGCGGGCTTCGCCATCGACATCTACAGCCGGCCGCACTACAGCCGGCTCGACGGCCCGACCGGCGAGCCCGGAATCACGGTGCGCCGCCTGCCCAGCATTCCCACCAAGCACCTGGACGCCTTCAGTCACAGCCTGCTGGCCACCTGCGACGTGCTCCTGCGGCCGGTGGACATCGTGCACTACCACGCCCTCGGACCCGCCCTGCTGGCCGGCCTGCCGCGCTGGCTGGCGCACAAGGCCACCGTCGTGACGGTGCACGGCCTGGACTGGCAGCGGGAGAAATGGGGGCGCGCCGCCTCCGCCGTGCTGAGGCTGGGGGAGTTCGGGAGCGTGCGTCTGCCGCATCGCACCGTGGTGGTCTCCCGGGCCTTGCAGGAGCACTTCCGGCGGCAGCACGGGCGCGACACCGCCTACATCCCCAACGGCATCACCCCGCCGGTCTACCGCGAGCCCGCCCTCATCCGGGAGCGCGGGATCGCCGGGGGCTACCTGCTCTTCGTGGGGCGTCTCGTGCCGGAGAAAGGCTGCCACCTGCTGGTCGAAGCTTATGCCGCCCTGCCGCCCGAGCTGCGGAACCGCTTCGAGCTGGTGATAGCCGGCGGCGCCGGTTTCACCAGCGGGTACGTGCAGAGGCTGCAGGCGGGGGCCGGCCCCGGCGTTCATTTCCTCGGCTACGTGCACGGGCCGATCCTGGAGGAGCTGTACACCAGCGCCGACCTGGTGGTGCTGCCCTCGACGCTGGAGGGCCTCTCCATCACCCTGCTGGAGGGCATGAGCTACGGCCGCTGCTGCCTGGCGAGCGACATCCCGCCCAACCTGGAGGCGGCGGGCGGCTGTGCGCCGTTTTTCCGCTCCGGCGACCTCTCGGATCTGGGCCGCCGCCTGGAGGAGCTGCTGGCGGCCCCGGATCGGCGCGAGGACTTCGGCCGCCGGGCCCAGCTGCACGCCATCGAAAACTACTCCTGGGATCACGTGGCCCGCCAGACGGAGGTGCTCTATCGCGAGCTCCTGACCGAGGGCGCGGGGCGCGGCGGCGGCGCCTGAAGCGCCGCCGGCTTTGGGGTTGACAGGAATGGGCGGCTTCATTATTTGTAGGGTCCGCAGGCGAAGCGGGCATAGCTCAGTTGGTAGAGCACTACCTTGCCAAGGTAGTGGTCGCGAGTTCGAGTCTCGTTGCCCGCTCCAGATCGAGCAGGACGGCTGCAAGGCCGTCCTGCTTTTTGCCGATCGGGGACGCTAGCCGGGGGGCTGCGCGGCGCCGGCCGCGTTTTCTTGACACTCATCTGCGTGTCCTACATTATGCTCCGGAACGGAGGCGGCATAGCCAAGAGGCTAAGGCGACGGTCTGCAAAACCGTTATCCCCGGTTCGAGTCCGGGTGCCGCCTCCATTTTCTGTGCCCACCGACCACGGCCGCGCCGGTTGACACGTCGGCGGCCGAACGGCCATGATGGCCCCGACGACGCGGGTGGCGCCGGGGTGGCGAAACGGGTAGACGCAAGGGACTTAAAATCCCTCGGAGCGTTGCTCCGTGCCGGTTCGAGTCCGGCCCCCGGCACGCCGCCGCCAGGGGGCGGCAGCGGGCGGTCCCGGCCTGGGCCGCAGGGGTACTGGATTGCGCCTGGCATTCCTCTCCATCGGACGCCACATCCACACCGAGCGGTGGATCCGCTGGTTCGCCGCCCGGGATCACGAATGCCACCTGCTGACGGTACAGCCGGGGCCCTGCGACGATGTCACGGTTCACGACATCCGGGCGGGCGGCGGTGCCAAGCCGCTGCGCTACGCCTGCTCGCTGGTCAAGGTGCGGCGCCTGCTGGCCAGGCTGCGACCGGACCTGCTCAACACCCACTTCCTGACGGGCTACGGCTACTGGGGTCACTTCTCGGGATTCCACCCCAACGTGTTGACGGTCTGGGGCGACGACGTCTACGTGACGCCTTTCGAATCGCCGCTGAAGAACTGGCTGGCCAGGCGCGCGCTGCGTTCCTGCGACGCCCTGACGGGCGATTCCGCCGACATCCTGGACCGCGCCGCGCGGCTCGGCGCGGATCCGGGTCGCAGCTTTCGCGTGCTCTGGGGCGTGGACTTCGCCCGCTTCCGACCGGCTCCGGCCGCGGATTTCCGCAGGGAGCTGCAGCTGGCGGACGAGGACGTTGTTTACTTCTCGCCCCGCAGCTTTACCCAGCCGTACTACAACATCGACGTGGTGATCGAGGCCGCGGCGCGGGTGCAGCGGCAGGAGCCCCGGGCGAGATTCGTCTTCTCCGGCTACGAAGGGGATCCCGGCCCTTTCCGGGCACGAGCCGCGCGAGCCGGTATCGGCCCGGTGATGCGCTTCGTCGGCCGACTTCCCCACGAGCGATTCGCCAGCGCCCTGCAGGCCTGCGACGTCTTCATCTCCGTGCCCTCGGTGGACGCCACGGCCGTCAGCCTGCTGGAGGCCATGGCCTGCGGCTGCGCCGTCGTGGTCAGTCGGCTGCCCTCGGCCCTGGAGTGGGTCACCGACGGCGTCTCGGGGCTGGTCGTGCCGCCGCGGGACGCGGCGGCGCTGGCGACGGCCATGCTGCGCTTCGCCGGCGAGAGCGCGCTGCGGCGGCGCTGCGGCGAGGCGGCGCTCGCGACGGCCCGGAGGTATGCGGGTTTCAACGACAACATGGTGCGCGTGGACCGCATCTTCCACCGGCTCGTGACCGGAGCGGGGGACTGGCCGCAGCAGGTGGCGTTGACCAGCCTGCGGCAGGGCCGGGAGGTCGGATCCGCGTGAAGCTGTCCGTCGTCGTGCCGACGCACAACAAGCGGGACCTGCTCGAGCGCACCCTGGAGGCCCTGGCGGCTCAGGAGGTGGCCGGGGGCTGGGAGGTCGTCGTCGTGGACGACGGATCCCGGGATGGTACGCCGGAGCTGCTGGCCGGCCGGCAGGGAGTCCCTGCCGGCCGGCTGCACGTGTTGCGGTCGGAGCACAATCGCGGGCGGGCGGCGGCCCGCAACCTGGGCGTGCGCGCCGCGGTCGGGCACTGGGTGCTCTTCCTGGACGACGACATCCTGGCGCCGCCGGGTCTGCTGGGCGCGCACCTGGCCGTTCTGGAAGCGCAGCCCCATTGCGGCACCATCGGCCTGGTGCGCACGGCGCCGGCTCTCGTGGATGCCCCGCACTTTCATTACCTGGACTCGCGGGGACTGGCCAAGATCAAGGGGGATCGGGTTCCGGCCCGCTACTTCGTGACCCAGAATGCGGCTGTTCCGCGCGACGCCTTCCTGGCCGTGGGGGGCTTCGACGAGGCCTTCTCCGGCTACGGCTTCGAGGACGTGGAACTGGCCTTCCGGCTGGAAGACCGCCTCGGCATGATCTTCAGGCCGGTCCGCCGGCCGGTCCCCCAGCACCTGCACCATCACAGCCTGGAGCAGTACCTCTCCAAGCGGCGGGAAGTGGGTCGGGTGGCGCTTCTCCGCCTGGCGGCCCGCCATCCCCACCGCATTCCCGAGATGCGCCTGAACTGGATCCTGGGGGACGAGCGGGGTGCGACCTGGCGAGCCCGCCTCGTGCGCCGGGCGGCGCGAGGATGGCCGGCAAGGGGCCTGGAAGGGCTCCTGAGGCGCTGGCCGACACGCAGCCGGCATCGACCCTGGGTCCCGCCGCTGTACACGCGGCTGATGGATGCGCTGGTGATCCTCGCTTACAGCCGGGGCCTGACGGACTCCAAGTAGTCGCAAGTCATTATGTCATTAATTGCTGTCACTTCGGCAGTCGTGGACTTCGCATCTCCGGCACGTGACGCATCAATCCAGCGACGCAATTCGCCTAGGTTATTCATTTGTAACCACTTGTGCCACTGTCCGCGAGGTGCTTGCTCGAGGCATGCATCTTGTTTGTTACGGCGCTGCCAGGAAGGCTTTGGAATGACGTGAAGAGAACGAGGAGTGAGCCATGAGCAAGATCATCGGTATCGACCTGGGGACCACCAACAGCGTCGTGTCCATCATGGAAGGCGGGGATCCCAAGGTCATCCAGAATAAGGAGGGCAATCGTACCACGCCCTCCGTGGTGGCCTGGAACAAGAACGGCGAGCGGCTCGTGGGTCTGCTGGCCAAGCGCCAGGCCGTGACCAATCCGCACGACACCGTGT